>ERZ650304.13-NODE-13-length-127176-cov-9.042385_pt1 | contig 127176 bp, 154 predicted proteins | sample MGYA00376240_ERZ650304 | MGnify/ENA primary metagenome ERZ650304 (study PRJEB26733, sample SAMN07839271) | wastewater metagenome | biome: small river; feature: stream; material: water | place: USA: North Carolina | collected 2016-03-01 ...
TTACCACTTAAGGCCTTTAATCTTTTTTCCTTGGCTCCGGCCGTGCCGGACGCCAAGTGTTTCCAAGGACAGTTCTTGGAAAGAGGAGTTCAAAAGTTAGTAAGATGAATAACATTGCTTCAGCTTCACATCCACCACTACCGCAACCCTCGTCTCCTAAGTCTGATCCTGAGCGTTCCAAGCCGTCACTTAAACAGTCGGACGGTGAACTGCTGATCTACATCAAGATGCAGGAGTTCTTGGTGTGGTTGTTCCCAACACTCAACAAGTTCCCCAAGAACCAACGCCTGGTGATGGCTCAACAAATAAGCAACAGCGCACTGGATAGTCTGCGCATGATCCTGCGCGCTAGAAATGCTAAAACACTGCGTAAAAAAGCTGTCATACTGTTCGATCTGAACGTTGAGCTAGAAGTGCTCCGGAAACTGCTGTCTACCGCCAATGCCATCGGTTTCTTGCCCAATAAACAAACTGAGCATGGCATCACCAGGCTGATGGAGCTGGGCAAGATGTGCGGTGGCTGGATTAAAGCCGTTCAGGAGTAGTTTTGGCAGTATTGTAATCTCCTTAAGCTACCAATGTAGTAGCGTATCGGTAGGTGTTCAGATTGAATAAAGTGATATAATATATTCAACACATGTCAAAAGATACCATTGGTTCTAGATTAAAGCAGCACCGTCTCAAACAAGGCTTAACTCAGGCCGAGGTTGCCAAAAAAGCAGATACCGACACTAACTATTACGCCAAGATTGAGCGAGACGAAGCTGTTCCGTCACTAAAGACATTCACCAAGATCTTAAAAGCACTCAAAGCAAATTCTTCAGATATTTTATCGATCTAGCTTTGTAAACGCTTCGAACATTTCTTCCATTTTGTCGTTGTCTAGATTCTCTAGAGACATATTGCGAATCTTGGCTTTCCAGAATCGCAACCAGTTCTCGGCAAACTCACGAGTTGCATTCTCTGGATGAAAGTTATTGAGATATCGCAACATTGCTTCAATTTGTTCGTCGGTAATTTCGTAGTCACTCATATCATTCATTGTATCACCAAACCCATCTATTCATCCCTGTAAAGCTTGCCATCTGTCTACTCAGTTCTGGGGACTGGGTACGTCTCATAATCTCTCTGCTAGTGCTCTGTGACAGTATGTTTAGGCTACCCTCCCATAAGACGCACTCGTCTAGAACGGCAAGTTTACGGTGGCGCATATCGTCACAGAGTTTTACTTTTATACCCAAGTCTTTGAACTGATAAAACACTTTCCAACCCTGGATACGCAAGTTTTGGTCGTGGTGATTGGGATTACGAGTATTTATCCGTACCTTTACTCCTTTCTTGACGAGCTTTCTGAGCACCGGAGCTAGTTGGTTAGCTCTTCTGCATGACAAGTAAGGGCTTTCGATCACAACCTGCTTCTGACAGGCCTTGAGGTCAGAAACAAAAGCTTTGTAGAATGCTCGTTCATCGGAAAGTTGGGAAGATAGTAGTGCACTAGGATCTAGTCTGCGTCTTTTGAAGCTAAACATCGAAGTACTCCTCAATGCCTAGTTCTCCGAGTTTATCTGATAGGCTAATTAGATCTGGGTACAGCGTGTTCCAGGTTAGGGACGCGGAGCTCACCAGTATAAAACCCCAAGCTTGTCTTGGGGTTTTATACTGGTGGCTTGCTTGCAAGCGTCGAACTCGCGAGTTCGATAGTCGAGGTGTCACGCGCAGGAGCTCGCTCCGAGCATGACCCGAAGGCTCTATCGGCTTGCCGATACTCTCGTAGGGATCACCATTGATATTTTAATTAAAAAGTGACCCCGGTGCCGGACCCCCGAAGGGGTCCGGTCCGTTGGTCGATGCCTCGAACTAACCGAGGCGGCGCACACCGTTGACGAGGACCGTCAAGATGGCACTAGTGTTGCCGTCGTTGATGCTCACCTCTCGTCCGAGGACGAAGTTGCGGGTGATGCGGACATCAACGAGTGACTTCGTCATGTGGCCGAAGCCACGCGAGTTGGTCATCACGGCGACACCGGTGGCGGTGACGCTCTGGAACTTGGTGTGGTGGGTAATCACGAACTCCCAACGGGAGTGTTCGGTGATCACCGTCACCACGTCACCCCGGTTGAGGGTGCCGATGTCCAGAGTGTTGGCTGCACGATTGCCGTGAGCCATCCGGGTACGGGGTACTGCTGCAGGCATTGGAACTCCTTATGTCCAATGATCCCTCGATCGGATCGAGGGTCACTTCGCGCGCTGCGAAGATAAAATCTATACTAGCATAAATTAACACAAAAGTCAATTCCAAATGGCAAATTACTTAGAATTACTCTTAAACTAAGCGATTTGGATCACCATTAAATTGACAAAATAAGTTAAATGTAGTATTAATATAGAAATTCTTTGAAATCTAAATAGTCAGCCCACCACAACCAACCTTCAGGAGGCAATTATGGGTGTCAGTGTTACGATTGCACGTGCAAACAAGGTCGATGGGTTTTTTGTACCCGATACGACCGACGAACCGTCCCAGACGGTCAGCATGAAGCGCGATGAGGCATTGTCGCTTTTCGCTTCGCTGGTGTGGGATCTCGGTTCCAACATCGATCTGGTCATCGTTGAACTGAGCGAGACATCCATCTCGTTCTATCACGAGGACCGCTTCGATCCTTTCGATGGTCGGTTCACGCACTCATGGGACACGGGAAGTGTAGATGTGATGCCGTGGTACGGCTTCCTCTACAGCTTCGAGATGGAGAAGGATGCCCAGCTCAACGACTGGGACGTGTTCCTCACCATCGCGTACCCATTCGTAGTCTTCCACGATCGCCTCTGCGCGCCGAGCGTTCTCGAGTTCGTTCAGCAGAAGCAGGCAGCACGCACGGACGTGCGTACTTCTGCGTGACCCATGTTGTGGTGGCAAGAGTGGGGTCTTCGGGCCCTGCTCACCAACAGGCTGACTGTTTAGATTATGAATTCGGTTCCAAAACTCAGCGATTTGGATCACCATAGAAAATGCCCGAACTACGGTTCGGGCATTTTCTATGGTGCTGCTTTCGCAGAAAGCGTCGGACTCGCGAGTTCGCAGTAAAAACTATTGACAAAACTGCAATTCTGATGTATCGTTATACGGTTTGCCTATTGTTATGAAAAGGCCACCGATCGTCCCACTCCTCAGAAACCTCCCGAAAGCAGGAACGAAATGAACCTCAACAAGCTCATCATTCGCGGCACCGCCGCTCTGGCCCTCACGCTCGTCGTGATCGGTCTCTGCGCCGGTGTCAGCTCCGACGCCTCCGCTCAGGCAGAAGCGTCCTCCTCGCGCATCTTCATGGGCAGCTCTGCCTGCCAGTCCGATGGTGTGACCCTCACGGTGTCACTGCCCAGCGACATGCCGGGCTTCGTGTCCACCTTCAACCTCACGGTCGAGGGTACGCCCTACGGCACAGACGAGCTCATGTACGGACAGTCCGCGACCATCACGGTCGCGCTGCCCGGGCGCACGAGCTACTCCGAGACGTACGCCGAAGGCTGGCAGACCCTCACCGGTGATGACAACGAAGACATGGTTGGCTATCTGGTGCTGTATCCCGCTTGCGAGATGACCCCAGTGACTACGACTACGTCTGTGCTCGCCGAGACCACCACGACCCCGGCCGTGCCGGATACGACGACTTCGACCATCTCGGTCGAGACCACCACCACGGTACTCGAGACGACGACTACGTCGCCGGCGGTACTCATTCCGTCCGAGACCACCTCTTCGGTGCCTGAGCCCACAGCGACCAGCGCGGTCGAGGTGGACAGTGGTATCAATCAGGAGCGCAGCTCATCCGATCAGGGCGAGCTCGCCGTCACGGGCGGTACCGTTCCGGGCCTGCCGTACTTTGCGGCTGGTCTGTTCTGCCTCGGTGTCGCGCTGATGGTCCTTCGCAGGACGCCCGCGCACTGACCTGTTGGGTCGGTAACATTCAGATTTAATTCTGGACGTTACCGACCCACTTTCATTTAGAGTGAGAATTATTACATACATTTCCCGGAGTGATGGTATTATGTGCCTGTGTGTATGAGCCGTCGGCTCATCCAGTACTTAAGGGGACAGATGTTTTTTCGGTATCGAATTGAAGCTGTCATCGAAGGAAGTAAGGAAGAAATCACTCCCACTACGACCGAAGGTGTCGTGAAAGTGAAGTGGCCATACCCGATCTTCTCGCGTCGCTCTACGACGAAGCGCGTATCCGGTCACTTCATGCGGGTCGCAGAGCGGAAGCGCCGCCGTCTCGCAAAGATGTACGACTACGACACAGAAGTCTCTGCTGTCATCCACATCCTCGATCGCAGGCTCACGCCGGAGGACGAAGGCTTCGTGGTCGAGACATTCCCGCTGGTGGCCTGATGGCTGAAGCCCCTCCAAAAGAAGTCCCACTCGATCTGCTGCTGATCGTGCTGATGATCATCATCTTCTTCGGTGGAGTTATCGCTCTGGCACGCAGCCCCGCCCTTCATGAGCATCGCTATGGTGTTCAATCAACGCTCTCTCGTCCGTCCGGATGAGGGAGTGTTCTTCTGCCTAGACGTCGGTGAGTTCGCGGAGTTTCTCGAGGTTTATCTCAAAGCCACTTTGGCGGTTGCGGAAGATGCCACGACGGGCAGCCCGTAGAATGCCTTTCTTGGTCAGCTGTCTGATCTGTACCGTCATGGTCTCGCGAGTGGTACCGACCATGCTGGCGAGCTGGGCGTGACTGAGCGGGAAGGGGAGAGTGACAATGCCGGTCTTGGACTCTTGGCCGAAGCGCTGGACGAGCAGGGCAAGATAATTAATGAGCTTGGTGTCACTCTTGGACTGGAGAATGTTCTCCAGGGTCTGGGCGAGCTCATCATTGCGAGACATGGTATAGCGCACGAGTCCGAGGAGGGCTGCATTGTCCTTGGTGAGCTCTTTTTCGAGTACGCTGGTCTGTTGGACACGGACTACTCCGTCGCTCATGGCCTCAAAGTAGTACCGATGAGTGTGATCCTGAAAGAACGCGCCTTCTATATTAATGAGGTCTCCGGGGCCGAGGATAGTGATAAGCTTCTCGTCGCCAGCATCGGCGATGGTGTAGGCTTTTACAAAACCATCACTTATATAGAAGGCTTCGTCGGCTGCCTCATCTTGATGCAAGAGGACGTCACCTTTTTTGAAGGCTCGCTCGGGAAGCTTGGCAAAAAAATCCTTGAGATGTCGCATGCAAGCATTATACCCGATGATAGGATTTGTGCAGGTGCTAGTCTGTCACGAAGAAAAACCGTATACTATGGGTCTTAATAATCACGCACTAATATTCAAAAGGTTCTATGCAAGCTATTCTCAAAATCGTTCGTTTTTCTAGCCCACTCAAAAAATACTATCTCGCCATCGCGTTCTTCGTCATTATCCTGTCGCTCCTCGCATTGCTTAGCCCGTTCTTGATTCGTCAACTCGTTGACCTTATCACGACCTACACCCAAGGCAAGCCGGTGCAGTTTCGCGACGCGCTCATTCCACTTGGGCTCATGCTGCTCATCAGCGTGGCTAATGCCTTCCTCGAGAATATCAACGGCTACATCGGTGACCGGATGTCAGTGAAGCTCGATACGCTTTTGTCTCAGCGCTACTACAATCACCTCATGACGTTGCCGATCGAATACTACGACTCGGAGCAGACCGGAAAGATCACAGCGCGACTGGATCGCTCGATCGCTGGCTTGTCCCAGCTCATGAAGGCGCTTTCTAATAACTTCCTCCAGTGGATACTCACTACGATCATTACCTTTGCGACGATCGCATACTTCTCATGGCCGATTGCCCTCCTGCTCGTGATCCTATTTCCGCTCTATGTGTGGGTGACTTCACTCTCTAGTAATGCATGGCAGAAGCACCAGGGCGTCATCAATACAAACCGTGATATTGCGAATGGACGTTTTGTGGAATCAATCAGCCAAGTGCGTGTCGTAAAGTCGTTTGTACAAGAAGCGGGTGAGCTGGCATTCTTCGGTGCTCGTCGCAAGACCGTCGAAAAGACTACCTTCAACCAGTCTCGTGAATGGCACACCTATGATGTCTGGCGTAAGCTTGCGCTTGGTGTGATCTTCGCATTTATCTTCGCCATCATCGTGTGGCAGGCACTACAGGGTATGTACTCAGTAGGTACGGCCGTTCTCCTCATCACACTGGCCAACCAAGCTCAGATGCCGCTATTTGGGGCCAACTATATGATTGAAGCACTCCAGCGAGCACAATCGGACAGCAAGGACTACTTTGAGATTATGGAACGCACCTCGGAGATCAACGACGAAGCGGGCGCCAAAAAGCTCAAGATCGACGGCGGCAAGATTGAGTTCGAGAATGTGACCTTTGCCTACAATGCAGGAGCTCAGGTACTCAATAAGGTGAACTTCACCATCCCTTCACACAGCAAGGTCGCACTTGTTGGTGAGTCGGGACAAGGCAAGTCGACAATCGCAAATCTTATCGTACGTTTCTACGATGCACAGGCTGGACGCATTCTCGTGGATGGCGCCGCCATAAAGGATGTGACGCAGGCCAGCCTTCGTCACCAGGTCGGGATAGTCTTCCAGGACCCATCGCTCTTCTCGGGTACGATCGAAGAGAACATCGCCTATGGACTCGGCCGCAAGTACACTCAGGCAGAGGTCGAGACTGCTGCGCGTCAAGCTAATGCAGCTGACTTCATCAAGAAGCTTCCTAAGGGGTACAAGACAGAAGTGGGCGAGCGTGGCGTGAAGCTCTCTGGCGGACAGAAGCAGCGCATCATCATCGCGCGAGCCTTGCTGAAGAATCCACCGATACTCATCCTCGACGAAGCGACCAGCTCTCTGGACGCCAAGTCCGAGCACCAAGTGCAGGAAGCGCTCGAGCGCCTCATGAAGGGCCGTACGACGATCATCATCGCTCACCGCCTCAGCACGATAGCTAATGTCGACCTGATCATCGGCCTCAAGAACGGCAAGATCGTCGAGCAGGGCAACCCTGGCGAACTGGCCCACAAGAAGGGCGGCATCTACGCCGAGCTTCTCCAGCTCCAGACTATCGGCACCGAGTCGGTCAAGAAAAAGCTCCAGCAGTTCGACATCGCTGCCTAAGCATAGGCGAGTTGACAGTACTACACACACTTCTGCACAATGGCAGGGATTAAAGGAATCCCGTCATGCCTCCCACTTCAGAAACTCCGCAAACCCCACCTCCGGCTGAGCCACCCGTCGCACCAGCGCCCCAGCCAGTCGTACCACCTGTCGCGCCATCTCCTGGCATCGTTCCGCCAGTCGTCGCACCAGCCAAGTCTAAGGCGCCACTCATTATCGGTATCGTTGCAGCAGTCGTACTGCTCGTTGGTGCCGGTGGGTACTTCTTGCTGGCTTCTAGCAAGAAGAAGGCGACTAGTACCACCACAAGCAGTAATCAAGGCACAATTGAGCAGTCTAAGGATGTGGATACATCCGCCGCTGATCTGAATTGTGGCGCCAAGCTCTCGCGGTATCCAAACAACCCTGCCACCGCCTATGTCATGCCGGACAATTGGCCGACAGGATTTAATATGCACGACAGCGGTGACGAGGATAGTGTGCGAGAGTTTTGTCAGGGTGCAAAGCTCAAGACTCGAGCCGAGGAATTCATGACTGCACTGAGCGGTCACGATTGGGCGAAAGCCTTCACATACCTCACAAAGGCCGAAGCTGCTGCCACTACTGTCGCCACCCGTAGCAATGAATGGAAGACAGAGTATGGCGCGTATACATTTCCACCTGCTAAGTATCCAGTCGATCCTAGTAATCCGACGAGCAAGATAGACTACGCGGTAGAATCCTGTATCAAAAACCTAGAGCCTGGTTGGTCGAAGAAGATCAAGAGCGGCTACTACAAGACACCGGACCTCCTGCTTGATGAGAAGGACATGGTAACGACCCAAATCTCGTTGGCTATGAGTCTCGAAGACGGTATTTGGAAAGTGGTCGGGGATAATAACAAGATCCATAACACGCGAGGGGTGGTGGATGGTGATGCTTATTCACAGGCACAGAATGATCGCAAGTTTTCAAACTTTTGGGAATGTGAGTAGTTTGATATCTCTCAGGAAGGCTGTACAATTCAGGTAAACATAAGCATGTTTACCAATTATTCACAGGAGTTCTTATCATGGCAAAGAAAAATAGTAGTACCGATCTCGTAGCGATCCTCGAACCGTATTTCACCAAGCAAGCACCATTCCAACTACCAGTAACTTTCCGAAAAGCTATCGTGCAGTGGATGCCGTGGGTCAACGTTGTCATCGGATTGCTTTTGCTCCCACTCGTACTGGCAGTATTGGGCCTCGGCTCACTCGCAGCTGGCTTGGCGACTTCAGTTGGTGAGACGGTTGGACCAATGTACTGGATCTCAATGCTCGTGCTGATAGCATCGATCGCATTGCTCTTCATCACCTTCCCAGGCCTACAGGCTCGTAAGCTGAGTGCATGGAAGCTCGTATTTTGGGCTGACATTTTGTACTTTGTATACAATGTCGTTGGCGGACTGGGTAACCCACTAACCCTGATCAACAACCTCATTGGTGGAGTTGTGAGCCTACTCATCGGATTGTATGTGCTCTACCAGATCAAGTCATACTACAAATAGCCACATAGTATCTATGCCAAGAGCCTCCACAACGGAGGCTCTTTCGGCTATAGTGCCTGTTGTGAAAGTCCTATATACTACGAACTCATGAAAACACTCCACACCAACCACGGCGATGTCCGCCTGCCAGCCTTCTTCCCAGATGCTACTCGAGCGACGATTAAGTCGGTCGATACGTTGGCCGTACTCGAGACAGAGACGCCGGGGATGGTGATGAACACATATCACTTGGCGAATCTTGGTCTGGTTGATATTATCGCCGAACAGGGTGGGCTCCATACCTTTACTGGCTGGACTCGACCAATCATAACTGACTCCGGTGGCTTTCAGGCGATGAGCCTGGTGCGAGAGTTTAATACCGGCGGGAAGTTTACCGACGACGGCGTGATATTCCAGGACGCTGCTGGCACGAAGCTCGAGCTGACACCAGAGAGCTGTATCGACTTCCAGCTGAAGTTAGGCAGCGACATCATTATGATTCTGGATGACTGTACGAAGCCAGACATGCCACTCGCTGAGCAGCTGAAGAGTGTAGAGCGCACGGTGAAGTGGGCCAAGCGGGCTCGCGAGCACTTCGATAAAGTTACAGAGGGGATGGAGAACAAGCCACTGCTCTTTGGCATCGTTCAGGGTGGGGCGGACCGTGAATTGCGTCGACAGTGCGCAATAGAGCTGGCTAAGTTTGACTTTGACGGCTATGGCTTTGGTGGCTTTCCGATTAATGAGAAGAACGAGCTGCAAGTTGAGACGATGCAAGCGGTCGTAGATGATACGCCAGCCGAGGCGATGAAGTATGCCATGGGTGTGGGCACACCGGAACAAATCGTGACCTGTGTGCGAATGGGCTATGACCTCTTTGACGTCGTGATCCCGACGCGGGAGGCTCGACATCGCAAGCTGTACGTCTGGAATGATGATCCGGCGACAGTCGATGTGGATGGAGATTTCTACCACTCAGTCACTATGAAGAATCTCTCTATGCGGCACGACAAAGGGCCGATCGATCAGTACTGTGATTGCTCGACATGCCAGAACTATTCGGCTGGATACGTACATGCCATGTTTCGGGCTAATCTCCCGGTAGGTGAACGACTGGCGAGTATTCACAACTTGCGATTTTATGCGCGGCTCATGGAACGGTTGCGGTCCGATGGTAATATATAGCCACAGCTATTTCGGAGGATTATTGAAGTCTGGTGCGTTGACTGTGGTGAACGAGATAATGGGTTGAGGTTCTGGTCTGGCAAACATTTTTTTGGCTGGGAGAAACTTAGCACAGAGCCAAAAGTTGAGCCCACTACATGCCGCAAGCACGATTAGTGGTATGAGAATATATTGAATGTCTCCAGATGTAATAGCACCCCAGATACTAATTGTAGCGCCACTTTCCACGACAAAGAAAGGTGCGCAAATTAATATAGGTATGAGTCTTTTTTGATAAATAACTGGTCGTAGCACCTGATATTGTATGACAAGTGAAATTATTACACTCAGAATAAGTCCATAGAAATAGGTACCGATACCAAGACTTAGAGAGCTATATTGACTGATACCAATAAATCGTAGCAGTCCTATAGAGCCCAAAAAACCCACAAGTAATAAAGAGACAATCACAGTAGCATATCTAACCAGTGTGTAGATAATGATTCGACGAGTGGTTTCGTACGAGTCCATGGCTTTAGTATAGATGAATGGACGAAAAGTCTACAATGATTAACTGAATAAGCTCGATGATTTTAACGCCGATATTTGTGCAAAAGCGCCATCGGTATACTTTTTGCGCACTAACCTTCCCACTTTGCAGGAAGTTTGAGATCAATACCCTCAAGCTCACCAGCTGGTTCGGGATCGATGCAGGCACGCAGATCTGCCTCGAGCTTATTCTGGTCGAAGTCAGTGCCAATGAAGACGAGGCGAGTGAGGTGGTCTTCGGTTCTGGTCCAATTGTCCCAATATAGCTCTGACCGAGTACCGACGAGCTGGAAGACGTACTTGCGGGTGTGTCCCTTCGTACCGAGATCGACAAAACCTTTGGCGCGATAGACTTCTTTTGGAATGCTACTATTCACAAACTCCTGAAACTTCAATGGGTGAAGTGGCTTATCGATCGTGATGCTCAGATGACTATATTGATCGTGGAGGTGAGCGTGTTCGTGATCATCATGATCGTGGTGTTCATGCTTGGCCTCATGCCAGTTGCGGTCAGGATCACTCAGGAGACGGATGTCGACATCGGACTTCACAGCTTCAAAGATCCGGGCACGTGGATTGGTTGCCTCAACCAGCTGACGGATATCTGCGACAGTCTCCGGCGATACGACGTCGGTCTTGTTAATAATGATGAAGTCCGTGAACTCGATCTGATCCGAAGCGTTGGTGTGCTCCTTAGCATTCTCGACGATGTTCTCGGCGTCGATGAGTGTGACGATAGCGTCTAGCTTCACGCCGATACCGGTCATATCGCGCAAGGTGAGCGCGAGATCACGCGGTTCAGCTAGGCCAGAGGCCTCGATGACGATGAGATCGATATCGGTGCCAGCATAGGCAAATTGCCCGATTGCCTCCTGAAAATCGAGTGCCTCAAGTGAGCAACAGATGCAGCCATTGGAGAGCTCGAGCATACTATCGGTCTGACCGGCAACAAGCTCGCCATCAATATTAATGGAACCAAAATCATTTACGACCACACCAATCTTCAACCCATGCGGCTCGCGTAGGAGGTGATTAACAAAGGTTGTTTTACCGCTGCCGAGGAAGCCGGCGACGGCGAGGATAGGGATTTTTTTTGTGGTCGTGTTCATTGTAAATAGGGGGTCTTTCCAGATAGCGCTTATGCTACAATTGCTTATGAATATGTCTGTTCCAAAAGCCACTCATACGGGTCTGATAGATCACCGTGCTGCCGATATCGAACTCTTCCGTCGATTGGTGACATTTGCCGCCCTGGCGAACGTTGTGCTCGTGGGTCTGGTCATCTCAAACTTTGTGATGGGACGGACGCTTTTTGGAAGCCATACGCTCATCTATTCTAGTACAATCTCGGCATTTGCGCTCCTCGGACTCATCTACTGTCTCTTCCTGTGGACGCGTCGTCAGTCTAGTCGACCACTCTTCGCACTACAGATCTCATTACTCGTCCCATCACTTTCTGTGCTGTTGCTATCGTTTGACGCACAGATCGGCAGTATCTTCTTTTCTATTTGGTTGGGGATGGTCATAGTGCTCAGCCTGACCGGTAAGCGTTCCTTCGAACTGACCATACCGCTAACGATCGCCTATGTCGTGACGAGCTGGACGGCCACCAATGGTGCTGTGCAGGACAATCAGTTCCTCACCATGACAATAGGGACGTTCGTATCCGCCCTGCTCATCGCTGAGACCGGTGACCGGTCGATGCGTACGATGCAGATGGCTGAGGGGCTCTCCAATCGGCTCGATGGAGCTGAGATGCAGGAGCAACTCATGATGAGTGCTATTGCTGATGCTGTCGTAGCCGTAGATGTGCAGAGGCGAGTGGTAATCTTCAACGAAGCCGCACAGAGACTGACTGGCTGGGACGAGAAGAGTGCGCTCACGATCGACTACAACCTTATTTTCAAGCTCAAAGACGCTAGCGATGGTGAGGTAACCGAGAATAATGATCCGTTTGCTATGGTAATTCGCACCAAGCAGGCCCAGGTATCAAATGACTTTTATATGCCGAGCAAGGATGGTGCCCGGATCGCTTTTTCTATCTCTATCGCGCCGACACTCGATAGTAAGGGACAAGTGAGTGGAGCGATTGGTATCTTTCATGACATCTCAGCTCAGCAGGCAGTGGCCCGTGAGCGAAATGAGTTTGTTTCTACAGCAAGCCATGAGATGCGTACCCCTGTAGCGGCGATTGAGGGGTATATATCGATGGCGATGAACCCGAAGCTAGCGCAAGTCGATGAGCGCGCCAAAGGATTTCTCGTGAAGGCTCATGAGTCATCCATCCATCTTGGTAAGCTCTTCAAGAACTTGCTTTCGGTCACGAAGATCGAAGATGGGCGGATGGCGATGAATATTCGCAACTTTAATATCACAGAGCTGATCGCACAGGTGGTCAATGAAATGACCATTATTGCAGCCGCAAAAGGACTGACGATCGACAGCCAAATCGGTGGGGCTGGAAATGGTCGCGAGCGTGTAGTCGCACCACTTTACAAGGTTATCGCTGACCCAGACCGTGTGCGCGAGGTAATGGCAAACCTGATTGATAACGCTATCAAGTATTCACCCAAGGGGGCCATCCAAGTGAAGGCCGAGACAGACAAGGACTTTGTCACTATCTCAATAACAGACCATGGAGTAGGTATTTCACTCGAGGATCAGAAACATCTCTTCCAGAAGTTTTATCGGGCGAATAGCTCGATGACCCGCGAAGTCGGTGGATCGGGTCTTGGACTCTATATTGCCCGCAATCTCATTGAGCGCTGTGGCGGCCGCATATCAGTCGAATCTGAGATGGGCGTCGGATCGACGTTCAAGTTTACATTGCCACTCGCAAAATATTAGCCCTCCAAGAGCGCCAAACTGTGTGGTATTATAGGCATAACCGAAAAGGAGTGTTATGGCCGCTAAAGTTTTATTAGTTGAAGATGACGCCAACCTGCGAGATATTTATTTCGCTCGTTTCCAGGCTGAAGGATACGATCTGTCTGTTGCTGCCAATGGCGAAGAAGCGCTTGCGATGACCGTCAAGGTCAAGCCGGATCTTATGATTCTCGATGTCATGATGCCCCGTATTTCAGGGTTTGACGTGCTGGATATCGTTCGCTCGACACCCGATACTGCTGGTACTAAGGTCATCATGATGACTGCGCTCTCAGAAGAAAGTGATCGCAGTCGTGGGCGCGCCCTGGGTGTTGATGAATACCTCGTGAAGAGCCAGGTGACACTGGAGGACGTTGTGGCAACAGCCAAGCGTGTACTTGGTACGGCGACTTCAGCTGCGGCAGTAGCACCAGCTCAACCAACCCCACCCACACCCGCTCCAGCCGCCTAGAGACGATTTCGACTCAAACCTGATATACTATCTCCTATGAATGAACGCACTCTGATCCGTCAGCTCCCTGAGCTGGTCGGCAAAACTATCACGATCCAAGGCTGGCTCCACAAGCGCCGTCTCATGGGTGGACTAAACTTTATCGTTTTGCGTGACCGTACTGGTGTCGCACAGATCTTGGTGGAGAAGGGTGACGAAGTCGAGAAGCTTCGTGGTATGCAGGTCGGAACTGTCCTGTCTATTACGGGTGAAGTGCTGAGTGATGATCGAGCACCGGGTGGAGTAGAGCTGCATGATCCGAGCATAGAGGTGACCGTGCCAGTGACGGCTGAGCCACCAATCGAGATCGACAAGCCTCTCAGCCACAAGAGTGAGCATCTTGAGACGCTGTTTGAGAACCGCGTAGTTGGTTTGCGAAACCTTCAGGAGCAGAAGATCTTCAAGATTCGTGCTGGCGTAAATCGTGAGATCCGTGACTACCTCAACGGCGAGGACTTTACTGAGATTCAAACCCCTAAGATCCTAGCTGAAGCTACCGAGGGTGGTGCAGAAGTTTTCAAGGTTGATTACTTTGGCAAAGACGCTGTACTCGCACAGAGTCCTCAGTTTTATAAGCAAATCATGGTCGGTGTATTTGAGCGTGTTTTCGAAATCGGACCAGCCTACCGAGCCGAGCCGAGCGCTACTACCCGCCACGTGAGCGAAGTGACAATGCTCGATATCGAAGTTGGCTTTATTCGCGATCATGAAGAAGTCCTCGACACGGTCCAGAACATGGTTCATGCAGTTTTGACTCAAACGTATGAGACATTCGCCGACGAGCTCAAGAGTCTCCAGGCACCACAGCTCACGCTGCAAAAACAGTTCCCACGTTATACTGTTGAGCAAGTTCACGAGTTGTACTCCAAGCAGCATCCCGATAGTAGTACGATTGGCGAAAAGGATCTCCGCCCAGACGAAGAGCGATGGATCTGCGAGTATGCCAAGAAGAATGATGGCTGTGAAGCAGTCTTTGTGACGGAGTTTCCGATCGAGATGCACAAGTTTTACCAACGGATTAACCCCGAGAACCCACAGACGATTCTTTCGGCTGACCTTATCTTCCGTGGTGTAGAAATTGCCACCTGCCCAATGCGTGAGAATAACTATGAGCTCATGATTGAGCAGATGAAGTCTAAGGGGCTCGATCCAGAGCATCCTGGCTTTGCACACTATTTGCTCGCATTCAAGCATGGTCTCCCAGAGCACGGGGGCTGTGGCTTTGGTATTGATCGTTTTGTCGAGAAGATCATTGGCCTCGCCAACATCAAGGAAGCCATTCTTTTCCCACGTGATATCAACCGACTCGCGCCGTAGCCTCACCAAATAGTTGAGTGAAAAGATGAACGCCCCTCCAGGGCGTTCCTTTGTTGAAGGGACGGATGGAAGGGCGTGGGTATGAGGCGTTAGATGCCCCATCTGAGGATGATCAGGATGATCGCGACGGTGCCGACGAGGGCTGTTGCTGCGGTGGCTCGATTGAAGCGTTGACGTGAGCCATTGGCCAACATCATCGGGACGATTACCATCGAGGCCAGCCAGCCACACATACCGCCTCGGGCGATCATGTGGTTGTCGGGAGTGGGAAACTTGATGCCCAGTGTCGTGCCTGCCACAAAGCAGCACCACAGCATGGACGCAGCCGTCATGAGCAGAAGAAAATTGTCACGGCAGTACCGCTGTAGGGCGCTGACGTCATCGGGGGTGGACAGAGGTACGGTGTTCATTTGGTTCTCCAGAGGAAAAGGAATTTCTTCATATTAACATAACAACTACAGTTTGTCAAACAGATTAAAGGAGTCATTTGTTCGGGTATACTGAAGATATGACAAACGCACGCGAATACACCGTTGAGCTGACAAACTTTGCCGGCCCGCTTGATCTCCTTCTCAACTTGATTGAGAAGCGAGAGCTGGAAATAACAGAGGTGGCTGTCGGTCAGGTGACGGGGGACTATCTGCGTACGATCAGCGCTATCGAGCGTATTGATGAGCGTGAACTTATGTGGTTTCTCGACATAGCGACTCGATTGCTCGGTCACAAGAGCCGCGCACTGCGAGCATTATCGCAGGGCGCCCAGACGGATGATGATGAGTCTGAGGATACTACGAGTCTGGCGGATCTCGCCGAGCAACTGCGCCAGCTGCAGATAATCCGGCAACAATCTCAGCGACTGGCCGAAGTGTTTGGTTCCGCCTTGATTGGGCAAGGGGACAAGGCACTTATGACAAGCTTACCTCCAGCTAACCTCACGAGTGATGCGCTGCTCGAGAGCTGGCAGAGTATTCAGAGCAGACGTCGCGAAAGAGTAGAATTGCCTCGGCACGAAGTGAAGATTGCTCGACTCGATATAGCAGCTGCTAGCCAGCGCTTACTTGGTCTGCTTAAGGGTCAAATCCGTGCCAATCAACTGCTGGGTGATGTCGGTACGCCACGCGAACGCGTCGAGAGGCTCCTGGCACTTCTCGAAATGATCAAGCAAAATCTCGTCGAGCTGATGAGCGAAGGGGAGGAGCACTATGTCAAAACCGTCTAATGCACAGCAGCTCGAGGCGATGCTTTTTGCGAGCGGCACACCGCAGACGTCTACCATGATCGCCAAGGCTTTTGGCTGGTCTGAAACCGAGGTGCAAGATGCTGCTATTGATTTACAGGCTAGCCTGGGCGGGCGAGGAATTCAGCTGGTCTCCGGTAAGGATGGGTTCGAACTGGCTGTCGCATCGATGGTGCGTACACCCGTCTCACAAGCCTTGAAGCAGTCTGCTCAGGCTCTGTCGCAGTCGGCCCTGGAAGTCCTTACCATCGTGGCCTACCGCCAGCCACTGGCTAAAACTGATATTGATGACCTCCGTGGCGTGGCGAGCGATGCCAGCCTCAAGACACTGCTGGCCCGCGACTTGATTGTATCTACAGGCATGAAGGATGGTGGGATTCAGTACCGGACGACCAACCATTTCTTGCATTCACTCGGTCTTAAAAATCTAGAAGATCTGCCAGCTACGAAAGGCAAGCTCGTATGAGACTCAATCAATGGCTCGTCAGAGCTGGTGCAGCACCGGCTCGGCGTAAGGCGGACGAGCTGATCAATCAAGGACGAGTGCTCGTGAATGATAAGCTGCCCGAGCTAGGTACAAAGATCGGTGCCGATGATGTGGTGAAGCTCGATGGTCAACGCCAACGCTTACAGGACGTGTCAGCTCAGATACTCGTATTGAACAAGCCGGCTGGCGTTGTGTCCTCGCACAAAGGACAGGGCGGCGATGAGACACTCTTCTCGCTGATTCCGGCTGAGTACGCTGACTGGAAGATTATCGGTCGTCTAGATAAAGATAGTGAGGGGCTGACGATCCTGAGTAATGATGGTGACCTCGTGCAAGCTCTCGGGCATCCGAGTGCTGGGCATGCTAAGCATTATCGTGTCTGGCTTAACCGTTCACTTGTCGAAGGAGATGTCTGGCGACTTGAGGCTGGTGTTGAGCTGGAAGAAGGGTTGAGTCAATTTACCAAGGTAGAGGTGCATGACCAATATGTTGATGTCTGGCTGATAACCGGCTGGAACCGCCAAGTGCGCCGTACGTTTGAGGTGCTTGAGTATCGAGTGCGACGACTCCAGCGCTTGGAGATTGGACCATATCGGTTAGGCGATCTTGAAGAAGGCAAGTGGGAACTCAGGGAGGCTATTCAATGAACTGGATTACGAGTGGCCTGCTCTCGATTGCTCTCGCGTTCTCATCATTGACAGTTGGAAGTGCTACACCGACGAGGGCAACTATTGCACTGCCCGACTCAGCTACTGCGACTTCTTCTACCATTGCATCCTCCTCGACAGCTGCTGCAGCAGCGATATCGATCGACCTTGCGACTGGACGAGAGATTTATGGCAAGAACACTGAAAAAGTCTTGCCGATGGCGAGTCTGACCAAGCTCATGACGGCCCTCATCATACTGAAGGGGCATGCTCTGACCGATGTGGTCACGATCGATCCAGGGGTGGAGAAGCTAGCGGGCGATAGTCAGAAGCTCGGCTTTGTAGTCGGAGATAAGCTGACGTTGCGACAGGCTCTCGATGCGCTCCTCGTGTACTCGGCAAATGATATGGCGGTGAGTCTCGCAGCGTGGGACGCGGGGAGCGAAGCGGCCTTTGTGCTGAAAATGAATCAGATGGCGGAGACACTCGGGCTCAAGGAAACGCATTTCGCCAACGCCTCCGGACTGGATGCGGTCAATCATGTATCGAGTGCACGAGATCTCGCCAAACTCTCGCAGATTGTACTCGAGAGTAGCGTCGTGCGAGAGGTAGTTCAGCAGAAGTCTGCGTCGGTTACTACCCAGCTCGGCAAGACGTATAAGTTCGCCACAACCAACCAGCTTCTGGCGAATTCAGCGGTCAAAGGGCTCAAAACTGGGTACACTCTGGCGGCCGGACAATGCCTCATAGCATATGCAGTTCGCGACGGACGTGCTATCCTAACGGTCGTACTTGGTAGTCCGGACAGATTTGCAGAGAGTGGCCAGCTCGTAAATAGTAGTCTTGCACTATAATAAGTCTAAGCGCTTACGCTTGTAACATCTTACTTATGGAAACCACAAACACCCACACTCCTTGCCTCGCAATCATCGGCCTCCCAAACGTCGGTAAATCAAGTGTGCTCAATCGCTTCATCGGTCGCCGCCGTGCGATCGTGGATGATGTAGCTCATACTACGCGCGATAGTGCCCGTCATGCTGTTCAACTCGGTAAGCGGTGGATCATGATCCAAGATACACCTGGACTGAGCGACCTCGGCGATGAGCTCTCACTAGCCGCTATGGCTCAGCTCAATCATGCCATCGAAGAAGCCGATGGCGTACTCTTCGTGGTTGATGCGGCTCAGGAGCCAAGCAATGTCGAGCGTAAGCTCGCCGCCAAGCTCCACAAGATGGGCAAGACGGTTTTTGTGATCGCCAACCAGATTGATAAGGCTGGTGCGCTTGCCGAGAAGTATCAAGCCTTTGGCTTCTCAGATATTTTTGGCGTATCGGCGATCCACGGAAATGGCTTCCCCGAACTCATTAGTGCTATTGAGAAGTACTTCCCGGGTCAGAAACAGGCTCCACCACGAGATGTGCGTGTCGCAATCCTCGGTAGACCGAACGTAGGCAAGTCGAGCCTTACGAATGCATTGGCTGGAGCTGACATAGCGATCGTGAGCAGCCAGGCCGGTACGACTCGCGACCCAGTCACTGCTGAGACGAGTCACAAGGACCAGCCATGGCGCATTATTGATACCGCCGGTATCCGTCGTCCCGGTAAGATTGAGCGGGGAGTCGAATACTTCTCATATGGTCGTGCACAAGAAGTCCTCGACGAGTGCGATATCTGTCTGCTCGTGCTAGATGCAACCGATGGATCGACTGCTCAGGATCAACGCCTCGCTGGCATGATCGAAGAAGCAGGTCGTGCGCTCATTATTGTGGTCAATAAGATTGATGAGATTGACCCACTCGATCAAGGTCGAATCCTTCTGCGCATGCAAAATGACTACGTCTTCATGCGGTGGGCTGATGCGATCGTTATTTCCGCCAAGGAAAAGACTGGTCTTGATAAGCTGCGGGATGCCATCACAGATTTGAGTCAAAGACTCGATCAAAAATTTACTACGCCAGAGCTCAACCGAGTACTGAGCGATATTACGACCAAGCATCCGCCGACTACCACCAAGAGTTTCCGTCCGAAGCTCAACTACATGGTGCAGACCAGCCAGCGTCCGCTGACCTTTGTGATCTTCGGGTCACACCCTGATGCCGTTCACTTTTCATACCAGCGCTATATCGAGAATGACATTCGTAAGCGCTATGACCTCCGTGGCTTGCCGGTGACTGTGAAGATGGCCTCCAAACACCGCGATGATGATAGGAAGCGGCGAATTAAGGAAGTGAAGAAGAAATGATACAGCGGTCATCTCAGATCTCTTCACAACTGCAAACTCCATTGGCGGAACTGCTAGCGCGTTTTGCTCGGCACAATAGCTATGGCTATGTTTTCTCACAAAAGCCCGCTATCAGCTCTCACCACTGGGGTTTTCGTATGAGTGAGGAGATCTGAGATGACCGCTCTAATCGTCGGGCTGGGTAACCCGGGGTCACGTTTTGACGGCACCCGTCACAACATCGGATTTGCCGCGGTCGACAAGCTCGCGCAATACTATCGCGCGGAGTGGAAAGCTAAGCCTGCTTGGGTAGCTGATGTGGCGATGCTGCCAAATGATGTGATTTTAATAAAGCCCCAGACATTCATGAATGACTCGGGGAGAGCGGTTCGAGCTGTAACTCAGTTCTATAAGATTCGTCCGACTGATGTCTGTCTCGTCTACGATGAGCGGGATTTGCCGTTTGCGGGTGTGCGTTGGCTTAAGGGTATCCGTACAGGTGCTCACCATAATGGCGTGCGGTCTGTGGCGTCAGACTTTAGCCGAGACATCGCGCGTCTGCGCCTCGGAATAGGGAACGAGCTCATGGGGCACCGTCCATTGGATGAATTCGTATTAGATAGGTTCACCGCGGAAGAGCGCCAAGAGATGGACGATTTCCTGAATCGTGCCTGTGCTGAGCTGGCCAAGCGGTATGAGTTGCCGGCTCCGCCAACTTCCTAAAACGTGAGCTCATTCATAAAACTCGTGTTTGTATTACGTTCGTTTCTAACCTAGAATAGTGAGTAAGGTAATCAATACCGCACGAACAAACGTTGAGAGAAAATGAAAAGACCACACCAGTCGAAACCAATGTGGACTTCTCAAATACCCCTTCCATACCCCTCAAATTTGAGGACTTAGCGAATCCGAATATATAAATGGATCGTGGTGATGAAAGGGAGCGTTCTGCTAACGCGGTATACCTAAAGGAGGGTGAGTTTTAGGATATGGCCCCGCAATTAGCAGAACGCTCCCTTCAATACTTGAAGGAATTTCATCTGGATTGTGACCGCTCGTGGCGGCTTTTCAGGTACGGCAGTATCTTAACATACATACCAATATGTGTCAATACATATTACAGAAGAAAAACAAGCATAGCGTTTTGACTAATCTGTAGGGGGTAAAATATCTATGACATCGATCACTCAAAAGCACAAGCACTATCCAGTTTTATTGAGAGAAATCCACAACGCGCCGATCGAATTATTCATAGACGGAGATATCCCTGCAGGACCAATGATCGCGATCGTCGGGACCCGCAAGCCAACTACCTATGGCAGGGAAGTCGCTTATCGTCTGGCCTATGATCTGGCGGTAGCCGGTTGTGTGACGGTGAGCGGTCTTGCGTATGGCATAGATAGCATTGTGCACCAGGCGACTCTCGATGCCGGTGGACGAACGATTGCCGTTATGGCGATGGGGCTAGATCGTATCTATCCGGCGGCTCATCGCGGGCTGGCTCGTGACATTGTGGAGCAGGGTGGGGCATTGATCAGTGAATATCAAGAAGGTATGCCTGGTATGAAGCATCAGTTTCCAGCTCGCAATCGGATTATTGCTGGACTCTCTCTAGGGACGGTCGTACCGGAGGCTGATGCTAGATCGGGGTCGCTCATTACTGCCTTTCAGGCACTAGAGTCCAATCGAGTGGTCATGGCGGTACCGGGCAACATCACATCCGAACGATCGGCTGGACCAAATAACCTCATTCGCTCTGGAGCAGTGCCTGTAATGACAGCCGACGATATATTGGCAGCAGTCGGACTCACTGTAGTGACGGCCGATGAGGCTACGACGCAGAAGGGTGGTCTAGAGGGTGAGATTATGGGCCTCCTTATAAAGGGTGCCTTGCATACTGAGGCGGTAGCGGGGACGCTGGCCCGACCAATTCCAGCCATACTCAGCGCATTGAGTCTCCTCGAAATGACTGGCGACATCAGGAATATTGGCGGAAACACCTGGATGACAAGAGAAGGCAAAATGACAAAAAGTTTGACAAGCGTGAAGTCTGCCTAATACAATCACACAGCTTCTTCTCAGCTGGCACGAATATGCTAAGCTTCGAAGGCATACTATACTATAAGCGCTTTGAAGGGTTTTGATTCTTAATTATGCCAGCTGCCAAAAAAACCAAATCTGTATTGATCGTTGAGTCACCAGCCAAGGGGAAAACCATTGAGGGGTACCTGGGTGCTGGCTATAAAGTCGTAGCTAGCTATGGCCATGTTCGTGACTTGCCAAAGTCCAAGCTCGGAATCGACGTCGAGAACAACTTTGAGCCGCAGTACATGGTACCGCGCGGAAGTGCTAAGCGTATTCAGACCCTGAAGAAGGCTGTGGCTGGCGCAGACATCGTGTACCTCGCGACTGACCTCGACCGTGAGGGGGAGGCAATAGCTTGGCATGTTGCCCAGATTCTTGACCTTAAGCCTGAGCAAGTCATGAAGCGCATTACATTCTCCGAGATTACAAAAGAAGCGCTCGAATACTCAGTGGCTCATCCACGAGAAATCAATCAGCACCTTGTCGATGCCCAACAGGCACGTCGAGTACTTGATCGTCTCGTTGGTTACTCACTCTCACCGGTCTTGTGGCAGAAGATTCGCTACGGGCTCTCAGCTGGCCGCGTACAATCTGTTGCACTGAAGATTATTATGGATCGCGAAGCCGAGATCGAGGCTTTTATCATAGAAGAGTATTGGTCGCTCGAGGCCGAGCTCAAGGCAGCCAAAGGTACTATTTCGGCGAGTCTGTATGAGATTGCCGGTGAGAAAGTAAACCTGACCGAAGAAAAGACCGCTCATGGTGTGAAGGCTGATCTGGAGACAGCCACGTACGAGGTATCAGACATTGATGCTCGTCCGGTCAAGAAGTCACCACCAGCGCCATTCACCACCTCGACACTCCAACAGGACGCCTACCGCCGTATGGGGTACGCGACTCGTCGTACGATGAGTATCGCTCAGCGCTTGTATGAAGCCGGTCTGATCTCATACATGCGTACTGACTCGATCAAACTATCCGATACGGCACACGACGGTATTAAGAAATATCTGAACACGCTCGGCAAAGAATATGTCTTGCCTAAGATTCGCGTACATAAGTCCAAGGCACGCGGAGCTCAAGAAGCACACGAAGCAATCCGCCCGACTGATCCTATGCGAACGCCAGAAGATCTCACTGATCGTACAGAAGAAGAAGTGCGTCTCTACCGTCTCATCTGGCAGCGTACGATTGCCAGTCAGATGCCGGAAGCTCGATTCTTGCAGTCGCGTATCGACGTGAAGGCGAGCGGGAAGCAGGATTATATCTTCCGCGCGACTGGTCGCACGATGGATTTTGATGGGTACCAGCGCGTTTATCCAATGAACAAAGTGGAAGATGGTGAGCTCTTGCCAGAAGTAACCGTCGGGGAGAAGGTAACGCTCGAGCAGCTTGATGCGACCCAACACTTCACTCAGCCACCAGCCCGATATTCTGAGGCAACACTTGTGAAAGCACTTGAAGCGGCTGGGGTAGGCAGACCAAGTACGTATGCTCCGACTATTGCGACGATTCAGTCTCGTGGCTACGTCCTTAACGAAGACAAGCGACTCGTGCCACAGGCTGTGGGTGCTATCGTCAACCAGCTTCTTACTGAGAACTTTGACTTTGTGACTGAGTCGAAATTTACCGCTGAGATGGAAGACAAGCTCGACGGCATCGCCGAGGGTAAGTCTGAGTGGCAGCCTGTCGTGCGAGAGTATTACGATCCGATGGCCAAGCTCATCGAAGAGAAGAAAGCTGATATCCCGCGTATGCCAGTGCCGGTCATCGAGACCGACGAGGTGTGTGACCTCTGTGGCAAGATGATGGTGATCAAATCCGGTCGCTTTGGGCAGTTCCTGGCTTGCTCTGGGTGGCCTGATTGTAAGAATGCCAAGCCGATCCTCAAGCTCACTGGTGTAGAGTGCGAGAAATGTCATGAAGGTGAACTGACCGAGCGCAAGACCAAGAAGGGTCGACGATTCTGGGGATGCTCTCGATATCCAGAGTGCGACTTTGCAACCTGGACGAAGCCAAAGATGCCCGAGGACGAACTAAAAAATAGTGAGGTATAGGGGCCGGATTGTGCTGAGAGCGCTCAGTGGCGGTTACGCGCAGAAGAAAATCTGCGGCTCTAGGAGCGGTGAAGTCTAAGCCAAGCCGATGAAAACCCGAGACGGTACGATCTCGGGTTTTCATTTGCGGTATAATCGGCTTAATGACCAACCAACCCGACAGACCAAAAGTAGGTATTGGCACGCTAATCTTCCGAGGCGACAAGATATTGCTTGGTCGACGGCTCTCGAGTCATGGAGCAGGAACGTGGCAAATACCGGGTGGCCATCTGGAGTTTGGTGAGAGTTTTGAAGAGTGCGCCGTTCGTGAAGGGCTAGAAGAGACTGGCCTGACTGACTTGCGAGCTATTGATATCGTCTCGGTGAGTAATGATATTGCATACGATAAGCACTACATCACTGTCGGGGTACTCGTGGAATCAAAGCATGGCGAGCCTACGTCACCCGAGACAGAGCATTCATCGGAGTGGCATTGGCATGACCCCAATGATCTTCCCAAGCCCATGTTTGCACATAGTGAACGCACAGTGAAGAACTGGTTGAGCAACCAGATATACAATAAGGATAATAATTGACCAATACACAAAATATGCTATAGTATAGTTACTTGTCCGAATGGATGAGGCCCTGCTTTGCAGGAATCCCTTCTGGAGTTCCCATGATTGGCAAATTGCTCTTTCGCATCACCCCCTTGTCGTTCAACACGACACCCATCTCGATCAGCTGGTTCCTCCGGCGTTCGCTCTTCCTGATCACTGCCGCAGCGGCCTTCTTGGCCTACGCGCTGTATTTCCACGACTTCGCCGACCGCAACCAGTCGTTGGTCGAGGCGATGACCACTTCTTCCGCGCCAAACGATCCGTGGGTTGGCTTCTTCATCTTCTTCGCGCCGCTCGGCGTCGTGGTGATGGCGTTGCGCAATTTCCTTGTGATCCGCTCGTCCGGGATGCACAACATCCCCTGGGAGCGGTCCTTCGCCACGGTGTTCGCCAACGGTATCTGCGCCGTGCTGTGCATCTTCGCAGCCATGCAGTTCACCTCGTACGGCTACCTCAGCGCCATCATCGGCCTGAGCAGTGTGTGGTTCGTCTACCAGGCATTCGATGACTACGGATTCGTTCGGGTCAACCAGGCCGTCGAGCTGGGGATGGTGACCGCGAACTACTAGCCATTCATCTTGCAGGGTTACCCCGGCTCGCATCAGCGAGCCGGGGTTTCTCGTCTGCATCGTGTTAAGCTAAAATATATTGCAATTTACACAAAAAAGTGATATAATAATATCACCCTTTGAAATCTAAATAGTCAGCCCACCACAACCAAGCCCCTAGGAGGCACAAATGGACATCAAGGAATGCGTCAAGGTATCAGTCGGTCTCGAAAGCCCATTCAACTACCCCGGAAGCAGTCCCGAAAGAGGAGAGCACATCTTCGATCTCGGAGAGATCCTGGTCTTCTTCGCCCAGCTCTGCATGCAGGGCGGGGACAACCGGAGTACTCAGTTCGTGTTCGCAGAGACCCACAGGGGTTGGCCCGTTCTGGAACTGCGCGCTGATCGACTGATCGTGCCGCTGCCGGACAGCATGCTCCCGGAAGGCACCGGCCCATACGAAACAGTGGGCTATACCTTCCGCTTCGAGCCCAACGCGGCTGCCGGTGTCGCCGGTTGGGGCATCTTCATGCAGATGGCCTATCCGTTCATCGCGTTTCATCCCGAGATGTGTTCGGAAGCCGTGCTCGAGTTCGTTCGTGCGCATGAGGCGCTCATCAAGAGCTAGATGCAAGCGTTGTGGTGGTACGGTGGGGCCTACGGGCCCCATCACCACACCAGGCTGACTGTTTAGATATTCAAATAAAACTAGGTTAGAGGAGGAGAGAAGGACCGCTTTCAAGCGAACCTTTTTGAAACCGCTTACCTACGAGAGCATAAAAAAGTCAGGTGACAACCGTTGACCTCACCAAATCATCATGATATAATAGTGCTTGAGTTTTTAGGATACGCATTAAAGAGGGTGAGGATTTTAATCTGTTATGAGTACTAACGTAAACAATTCTACGGCAGCACCGCTGCGCGATCTCGTTGACACACTTATCGACGAGAGTTTGAGCTTGCTCAAAAAAGACCGAGACCGAGAAGTCGTGGCCAAGCGTCATGGAATCAAGTCACACAAGCCACATACACTCGAACAAATCGGCTCACAGCTCGACATTACTCGAGAACGTGTCCGTCAGATCGAAAAGGCTGCACTGACCAAGATTCGTGATCAGTTTAATCAAGAAAATGCCGCACGAGAATCTGTCGTGGCACATCTTCAGTCACAAGGTGGCGTAACACAGCTCAGCACATTGGCTGATTCTCTGAAGCTCTCAGAAGCTGAGCACCCAAGCCTCGCATATCTGGTGCGAATTACTCCAGAAGTCGTGCTTGTCGAGCAGACTGAAGAGTTGTCTCCTGTGGTAGCTCTCGTAGATCAGTACGATCGCGAAAGCATTCTCGAGCTCAACTCACGCCTAGCTCAGATAGTGGCTGGATTTGGTAAGCCGGTAAAATTTGATCGTCTTCACGGCGCAGTTGATGGTCCGCATAGCAAGGTAGCTTTGCAGGAACTTGCTTCAGCTTCAAAGAAACTATCTGACCTTGAAGGCAGCTGGGGGCTGACACAGTGGCCTGAGGTAAACCCTAAGAGCATCCGCGATAAGACGTATCTTGTTCTCAAGAAGGCTGGACGTCCAATGCACTTTACCGAAATCGCTGCTAAGATCGCCAAGCTTCAGGCGAATCCAAAGCCAGTAACAACTCAGGCTGTACACAACGAGCTCATCAAAGATAGCCGTTTTGTCCTGATCGGTCGTGGTATCTACGCACTCGCAGAGTGGGGCTACCAGGCTGGTACCGTGGCCGACATCATCGAGAGCATTCTCCGTGAAGAGTCACCACTGAGCCGCGAGGAGATCATCAAGCGCGTCCTCGCACGTCGCCAGGTGAAGGTCGCAACAATCGCTCTCAACCTCCAGGAAAAAGAGCAGTTCGAACGAGTCGCCAAAGGTCTCTACAAGCTCAAAGACAACTTCGTTGCTGAACCACGCAAACGACGTGGTCGCCCAGCTCAAACTGCCTAATCTTTGGCAGTCCTGCCAGATGTTCTCTCGCTTCTGGATAGGTTACAATAAGAGCATATAAAGCTTAAGATTAGGCACATTTTTATTCCATGGATTTACTACTGCAAATATTCGGCACGGTCTTTTCGGTCATCGGCATCGTTCTCTTCCAATATTGGGGATGGACGCTGATAGCTGCGTATTTGATATGGCAGATCTGGCAGAATCGTCGTCGAGTGCAGTTTGTAGATAGCACTGAGCACAGTATGCTCAAGATCATCGTGCCAAAGAATAATGACAAGAAAGAGCTCTCGGCCGAGCAGCTCTTTGCGAGTTTGCACGGAATCTTGCGCACGAAGGGTGAGCTCGAGCAGGGTGGCATCATACAGGAGCACGTCAGCTTTGAGATCGTGTCTGAGAAGAACGTGATCAACTTCTACGTGTGGGTACCGACGCATCTCCAGGACTATGTGGAGAGCCAGATCTACGCCCAGTATCCGACGGTGCAGATCCTCAAGAACGCTGAAGATTATTCCAAGCAAGACCTTGAAGGCAAGCTGACGGTCGTATCTAATATCAAGACGACTCGTGACGACATTTATCCGATCAAGACGTTCGCGACCTTTGAAGTCGACCCGCTCGCCGGTATCACGACGGTCCTTGCATCGCTTGAGGATACCGAAGAGCTGTGGGTACAGTTCCTTATGCGCCCGGTCGATGACTCATGGCACGCCAAGAGCTTCTCGTACATCGAAGAGTCGAAGAACGGGAAGAAAAAAGGCATCTTTGATAACTGGGAGCAGCGACTCTTTATGCTGCCGCTCGAGTTGATCGTAGCATTTCTCGAGGCTGCTTTTGCACCGAAGGCTGACGGCAAGCCGGATGCTAAAAAAGATGAGAAGAAAGAACTCTCTACCGGGCAGACTACAGTCCACTCAGCTATCGAGGCCAAAGCAGAAAAGATCGGCTACACAGTCGAGATCCGTGTAGCCTATATCGGGGATAGTGCCGATGTCGCCAAGCAGCGTCTTCAGGCGCTCTTCGGCGGGTTCAAGCAGTTCAACTCGATTAACCTCAATGGTTTGACCGGGGGAGGGTATGACACGACCCCTGAAGCTATACAGGACTACCGGGCGCGATACTTCTCGACAAATGGATTCATCCTCAACGTAGAAGAACTCGCCAGCTTGTATCACTTGCCACACATGAGTGTGGAGACGCCGAGCATTGCCTGGACGACCACCAAGGTAGGCGAGCCACCAGTGAACCTCCCAACCCTCGCCAACTCCAGCCAAGAATCACTCAGTCTCATCGGTACAACTACCTTCCGACAGGGCAATATCAAGTTTGGTATCAAGCGAGAAGATCGCAAGCGTCACCTGTACATCATCGGTAAGTCTGGATCGGGTAAATCATTCTTGCTCCTCCTTCTCGTGCTCTCCGATATCTATCATGACCAGGGCTTTGCTATCGTTGATCCGCACGGTGACTTTGCCCAAGACGCTATCAAGTACATCCCTGAACACCGCATGAAGGACGTCGTGTACTTCAACCCGCACGACCAAGAATTCCCAATTGCTTTCAACCCGATGGAGAACGATGATCCGAACATGCGTGGATCGATCGCATCCGAGATCATCGGCGTCCTCAAGAAGATGTTTGCCGACTCTTGGGGTCCTCGACTCGAGCACATCCTGCGCTTCACACTCCTGGCTCTTCTCGAGACCGATGAGCCAAACCTTCTCGGAATCGTGCGCATGCTTACTGATAAGAAGTATCGTAATGAAGTCCTGGCACAGGTGAATGACCTCACAGTGAAGTCCTTCTGGGTGAATGAGTTTGCTGCCTGGAATGATAAGTTTGCCACCGAGGCTGTGGCGCCTATTCTTAACAAGGTCGGAGCCTTTACGGCCAACCCACTCATCCGTAATGTTATCGGGCAGAGTAAGTCATCGTTTGATATCCGTAAGATGATGGACGAAGGGAAGATCTTGATCTGCGATCTCTCTCGAGGTCGACTCGGAGAAGACAATGCGTCTACACTCGGTGCCTTGCTCATTACGAAGATTCAGCTAGCTGCCATGAGTCGAGCGAACGTCGGTATAGACGAACGCCGACCGTTCTACCTCTATGTCGACGAGTTTCAAAACTTTGCGACGGAGTCATTTGCGGTCATTTTGTCAGAAGCCCGTAAGTATGGTCTCTATCTCACGGTAGCAAACCAGTATGTTGCTCAGATGGGTGAGGAAGTCCGTAACGCAGTCTTTGGTAACGTCGGTAGCATGATGACCTTCCGTGTCGGTGCAGATGATGCGACGGCTCTCGCGCGATACTTCGAGCCAGCCTTCGAGCCGAATGATCTGACCAACCTCTCACTCCAGAACATTTACGTCACGATGAGTATCGATGGTGATACGAGTATGCCATTCTCTGGTAAGACCTTGATGCTACCGAAGCCGGCCGACGATCGTACGGCCGAGATCATGGCGATGAGCCGTGAGAAGTACAATAACGACAAGGCGACCGTGGAGGCCATTATCGGTGGCTGGACCGGACTTGCTCCAGCAATTGCAGCTGATAGCGCAACCGAGGCCCAACCTGGGGGAGAGCAACCAGCTGGTGGACTAGCTCACACAGCCCAGACCCCTCCCGCACAACCCACACAGCCGGAACGCTCTACGCTGCGTGTAGCGGACGCCGAGCCACGCAACTACTCAGACCTTGTGAAGAGTGCTCATGGGTCCGACAATAAGCGTAGCGGGCAGGGAAATGCCTCTAACGGGCAACGTAGTGGGGGAAATGGTGGCGGTAATCGTAGCAACGATAGAAACCGCTCTCGCAACAACAACTCTCGCCCACGTTCAAACTCGAACTCTCGATAAATAAAACCGAGAAAACCCCAAGATACTATGTATCTTGGGGTTTTTGTTTCTGATTCGTTCTGGCAGGCGATCTTACGCGTCTGTACTGTTAGTACTCCCCTCCTATGCAAACCTGGTAGAGTAGAGGGCTACGGCGGTAGATCGCCGCCAGGTTGGCTAACCCGTGGCAGCTATTGGTTTCAAGAGGGGCTACAAGCGGCATGTGTACAAATATAGTAGTAAGCACTAAATACGCGTAGCTAGAAGTGTGGTGGAGAATGGCGCGACAGACGCAAAATGCGAAATCTCCAGATGTAGAGGATAGGAAAGAGGTACTAGCACAAGCATAACCGTAATTAACAAAGTGTCGCACAATGTATCTTTTGCGACATTAACCTTTGATTTAAAACATAGTCTACGTGTCGCGGGCTTTGGCTTGTACGCGCTCTACATGTACTGTGGCTGTCATTCTCTCGATCTAGATCTGGTACTTATGGCTCCTAACTGATGTATTTACATCATTTAAAACGTGTAAAAATTACACCTAAGTAAATATGCACAAATTCATAAAAATTTACAAAAAGTTTTTTGGCTGACAAATTGTTGTGTAGGCCGAGGATTATGTAAATGCGTGTTAGTGCATATACAACGTGGTTAAATGTACAAAATAGCACAGAAAAGGGTGTCCCCTGGGTAAACCTAATATTTTACAGGTTTGTACAGGTTGGGATTTTGGGTTCGTTTCGCCCCCTCGCCTACGTCGCAAAAGCTGTGAAACATTGATATTTCACAAAGAATGTCGCGCAATAGTACTTCCTCTATCGAGAGCCTATCTGTTGGCTCCCCTACTCTTTTTGTGAGGATCACCCTTATTTGTAGTACGTGCGGCCAGATACTCGGGTGTCGATGTACTGAGTCACTGGCTTCTTGGTCTCGGTGGCGGACTTAAAGGTCTTCTTGGCGGCTTCTATCTGAGCCTTGGCTGATCCAGTCGTGTCCGTCTTGATCGTGATGCCACTATCGAGGATGAAGATCGCCTCTTGGGTAGTGTCATTGATCGTAACGTTGGCGATGGTGAGCTGTTGCTCCCCCGCTGTCTTGTAGGCTTCGAGTACGAAGCTGATAAATCCGGCATCAGCTACCTTCTTCCCTGCCTCAACGGATAGCTGGGCCGTATCGGTGACGCTCCCCTTTACATTATCCTTGGCAGTCGCCTGCCTTAGGATTCGCCCATCTGCCCCAATCAGCCAGCTCTGCGCACCTGTTTTCCAGATGAGAGCGGGTGCTGTCTCGGTGACCTGTACCTGCAGGGTCAAAAAGATTGTTCGGTATATGTTCACTTTTGAGAAGGTAGGATAGGCTTTGCGCAGGGTTGTGTCGAGCTCATGCACATCAGTAAAGAGAATGTTTCTCTGGAGCGGGATCTTATCAAAATAGGCATCTATCGTCTCGGTGACTTGCTGCTCGCTGACAGTGTTGGATCCTTTGAGCGTGATCTTGCGTACATTGAGCCAGCCAGAAAAGAACGCAATCCAAACCACGAGACTGATGGCAGCCAAGAATCCGGCGGTCCGAAAGATATTGCGCCAGGCCCACGGGCGCTTGGGTGGAGCCATGTCTCCCGATACGATGACACGTTCAGCTCGCGCTGAGTTGTCGGGCGTATCGGTGGGATTAGTCACGCCAAAGCGTGAACGCCGCACGCGGCGGACAGTACGATCGCGATCTTCAGCCATGGTGTTTTCCTGTCTTAATCACGAGTTCGGCAAGCTCAACAGCCGCGTCAGACTTCGCGAGTCGTCCAATGGCTTCGCTGAGGTGCTTGCGGTCATTTGGGTGCTTGAGGAGGCTCTCAACGGCCTCAACCAGTGTCTCGGGCGTGAGATGATCCTGCTCAATCACGCGGGCGGCTCCTTTGTGACTGAAGAACGCCGCATTAGCAACTTGATGGTCGTTGGCAGCCCCCGGCCACGGGATGAGAATGACTGGCTTGTGGAAGTGTGCGAGCTCGGCCAGTGTGGTGGCGCCAGCCCGTGAGATGACGACATCGGCTCGTTGATATACGTCGGCCAGCTCTTCGCCCAGTCTCTCGACTGGATAGTAGTGCGGACGGGCATGCTTGGTGGCCTCGGCGATGCTGTGCGTGCCGGCTTGGTGAATGATCTGCACGTGTTGGGTCAGGGTATCGAGAGACTCCCAGATGATCTGGTTGATTGGGAGTGCGCCTTGTGATCCACCGATGACCAGCAGTACTGGTCGCTTGGGGTCGAGCTTGAAATGCTTGTCGGCCCGCGCAGCAATCCCGGATGAGAGGGCTTCACGGATCGGACTGCCGGTGTATGTCAGGTGAGCCTTTGTCTTGAGCTTATCAAAATGCTTGATCGGAAACCCTGTCGCGATGGCCGATGCTTTGCGAGCTAGGATGCGATTGGCTAGCCCCATGATCGAGTCAGACTCGTGGATAACGAGTGGGATGCCGAGCTGGGCGGCAGCTTGTCCGACCGGCACGGACGGATTGCTTCCCTTCGTAAACACTACGTCAGGGTTGAGCTCGCGCAAGATTGCGCGGGCCCGTCGACGGCCATTGATATACCGGCCTGCGTCTTTGATGTTGGCGCGGATTGTTTTGATATCCGTGAGCTCGGTCACGACGCCACGACCGTACCGGCGGAACTTGCCGGACGGCACACTGTAGTACTTCAGGCCCTGGGCTTCGACGAGCTTCTGCTCGGCTGCATCGCCCGTGCCGATGAAGAATATCTCAGCTGATTTGATCTGGGAGCGGAGAGCTTGAGACAGCGCTAGCACTGGCATCAGATGTCCTCCGGTTCCGCCGCCGGATACTACGATCCTCATTGGCTGCTTCCCTTTCTGTATAACGCGAAATATTCTGCAGGATTCCCACTGCCACCAGACTGGCGATCAGACTCGTACCGCCATAGCTGATGAACGGGAGTGGGATCCCTGTCAATGGAATGAGGCTGAGCATGGCCATCATGTTGATGAGGGCCTGAATGGTGAGCCAAGTAATGATGCCGGTCGCAATCATGCGGCTGAGTCGGTCTGGGGCCTGGCGACAGATCCGAAGACCACGCCAAGCCAGCGATGAGAACAGGCCGACCACGAGCAGCGTGCCCCAGAGTCCAAACTGCTCCCCTACTATCGCAAAGATTGAGTCGTTGGTCGACTCTGGCAGGTAGCCGTACGATTGGAGACTGTTTCCCAACCCCCTGCCGAGGATTCCCCCACTCCCCATGGCGATGAGCGCTTGGTTGATGTGATAGTCTGCCCCGGTGACATCATCGGTGTGGTTGAAGAAGCTGGCTAGTCGGGCCAAGCGGTATGGGAAGAGTGCTACTAGGAGGCCAGCTCCGGCTAGGAATCCGCCCATGCCGATACCAAAGATCCAGATAGGCGCATCTGAGACAAAGAACACTGCCAGGCCAGCTCCGAGCAAGACCAGGCCGGTACCCATGTCTCGCTGGATGACAATGGAGAGAATGGCGGTAATCGTCAGGACGAGCATGACCGGCAGGAGCCCCTGCTTGATTGAACGGAGTTTGGTGCGGTTGGCATCCAGCCATGTCGCCAGCCACAGTACCAGTGAGAGCTTGAGAAACTCAGCCGGCTGGAAGCTCAAGAATCCGAGCCGGACCCAACGACTCGCACCATTGACGTGCGTGGAGAGCCCTGGCACCAGTACGAGGAGCATCAAGAAGAGTGATATGCCGAGCATCCAGGGTGCCCAGACTTTCCAGGTGTCGTACTTGATACGTGAGGCAAAGAACCAACCGGCTAGCCCGATGGCGAGATTGCCTAGCTGACTGTAGAAGAACGAGTTCCGGTCACTCGTACCGCCGGTGATGTTGAAGTTTGCGATGGAACCAGTAGAGTAAATCACGATCATGCCGACAGCGATCAGCGCCAGCACCATGAGGCCGAGAAAGTAGTCCGGGCGATGGTAGGGCCGCTGTCGGAGCTGTTCAATAATTCCTGTCGGACTGAGTCCGACTGTCCTGCTCTGTCTAGCCACGAGCGATCAGACCGATGATGAGTCCAAAGGTCCCCATAATCGCGCCGATGACCCAGAGTCTCATGGTGACTTTTGTTTCAGGCCAGCCGATCGCCTCCAAGTGATGATGGAGTGGTGCAGAGAGAAATACTTTGCGCTTGAAGACCTTTTTGGAGAATACCTGGATGAAGCTGGAGCCAGCCTCCATCACGAAGACGATACCGATAATTGGGAGGACAAAGACGGAGTTGGTCAGCATGGCGATGACGCCGAGGACGGCACCAAGGGCGGTCGATCCCACTTGCCCCATGAAGAAGCGGGCTGGGAAAATATTAAACCATGTATAGGCCAAGAGTGCACCGACCAGTGTAGCGCAGAATCCAGCCAACATTGGGAGACCCGAGAAGAAGCTGATGACCGCAAAGCTTCCAAATGCCAGTGACAGAAGCCCACCAGCCAGCCCATCGAGTCCATCAGTAATTGAAACGGCCTTCGTAGTCGAGAAGACGACTGTGATGAAGAGCGGAATGTAGAGCCACCCAATTGAGAAGTCCCCAACTGCTGGCACGTGGATGAGGTCGTAGCCGAGCTTGTAGTGGAAGTAGAGCGCTAGGATGAGTGAGAGGCTGACGAGTGCAATAGCTTGGGTCTTGGCCTTGAGTCCACCGCTGAGATTGGCAAAGCCAAAGATATTTGAGAAGTCATCAATGAGACCGAGTCCACCAAAGAGACCGAGGGCTGCCAGTGGGAGCCAGGTTTGGTTACGGTCGAGGTTGAAGAAGAATGTGATGAGGACAACTGAGATCAGGACGATTGAGCCAGCCATTGTCGGGATGTTGCGACGGTGCTTGGCGGCATGGAGCTTCTGAAAGACCGGTGCTGCTTCTCCGGTGACTGCCTGGGAACGTTGTTTGCGCCACCACTGGTGCTTGTAGGCTAGGTTCGTAAAGATAGGTGTAGCGAGCATAGCGAGAACAAAGCCACCAAAAGCGAGCCAGAGGACAGGAATCAGTGCAGTTGTGAATTGGTCAAAGTTGAGTGTTGGCTGCATAGTATTGGCATAATTATATCACTTATGGTGATCTGTCACATAGCTCGTGTGGGTATTGATAGCTGTGAAATATGATGGTACTATATGTATCCGTTTCCCCGAGGTTCTCCGAAAGGACCACAATGAAAGCAACTGAAGTACCTTACGAATGCCACACCGTCCTTGATGATGGCGCGGCCACTCGCTGCTCGGCTTGCGAGCGCGTGCTCACATGGGATCGATCCACCGACATCCCGGACACCTGTCCCCGATGCGGGACGGAGCTGATGTACGTCGCCACGCTGTTCTGGCACGATGGCGAGACCCTGGCAGAGGCCACCGAACGCGCCACCGAGCGCTATCCGATCCACCTCTCCTTCATCGGCTGGGTGTACGGACGGCCCGGCTTTTACGAGCTCGTTGGTGACCACGATGAGTGCGAGCTGGCTGATTGCGAGGAGCTCGATCACCTGATCGATCTCGTCAACGCCTAGACACCCATACCCACATTCCCCCATGTCCTCTTCTCACGAAGGGTGACCTCTGGGGGTTTCAACTTATGCAACATGCTTATAGTTGCATAATATGAATATTTATTGTATTATATCGATATTCCGAATATTCCCGAAAGGACCTACTAGAATGCATAGTGAAGTCACAGAGTTGGCGACAGTTGTCGCGAATGTGCAGGGAGCTTCCATCGCTGAGGTGGAGGCTGAGATGAATCGAATCGTCAGCACGTCGTGCACGCTGCTGATCCACAACGCATCGCTTGCCACTTGTGGCTGGTGCGGTCAGACCTCGGTCGGTCAACAGTGCAATCGGTGCGGACGTGAGTTCGTGTTCATCGCTCGCTACGGCGAGGCTGATGGCACGGCCGGCCTTACGGATACCGAGATCCAGTGTCTCCGCACAGGGCCGATCTACGTCGGTCGTGTGACTGGCGAGAATCGTCGGCTTGTGGTCGCCGAACTCAACCCGCGTTGGCTCGACTTTGTCTCGTAAGGGACTTTGCGCTCTTTGTGTAGCTTCGGCTGCACAAGGAGCGCCGCTTTATTTAGTAGCCTTGAGGCAGATTGTTTTAAGGCTAGTACCGGCTCATCTTATAGTGATGCCCAGCAAGGCTTAGCATTGGTAGGAAGCTGAAGCGTACTCAAAGTACGGTGAAGTTTTCTACCAAGCGTAAACGCAGCTGGGCGCGCTAGAAGTGAGCCGCATACTAAATATCTAAGATCAAGAAGGTGGGATGTTGTAGTACTTGAATAGCTCCTTGGCGATTTCAGCGAAAGCCGGCACGGCGCTGCGCTCAGCGAAGGTGTTGGTCTGCGGATAGTCGACGCGGACGAGAATGATGAATTGAGGGTTATCCACAGGGGCAAAGCCGATAAATGAGCCGATGTTCTTGTCGGTCTCATAGCCCTTCCCGTCGGCGCGTGGCACTTGGGCCGTACCGGTCTTACCGGCGATTTTGTAGCCCGGAATGCGTGTCAGGTAGCCCGATCCCCCTTCGACCACCTTGATCATCATTTGTGCCACAGCGTCAGCATTTTCTTTCTTAATAAGCTGTTGCACCTGGGGCTTGTGTTCAAGCTGAGTGATCTTGCCATCCGTAGCGATCGTCTTATCAATCACGTACGGCTTGACGAGAGTACCACCATTGGCAATCGCCGAGAGAGCGGTGATCATCTGAAGGCTCGTGGTACCAATACCCTGCCCAAAAGTCATGTTGGCATAGTCGATATCGGCTGCTTTGGGATCCTTCAATTTACCTGAAGCCTCTCCAGCTAGGTCCACGCCGGTTTTCTTGCCCAGGCCAAACTTCTGGATACCTTGGTAGAGTACTTCTTTACCGGCTCTGGTGATCTGTCCCCCACCGAGTTGCTTGAGGATAAACACCATACCGGTATTGATGGAGTTTTTGATAACCAGACTCATATCAACGACGCCAAAGCTGTGGTTCTCAGCGTTACGAATGGTGTACTCCCCGATCGTCTCACTCCCCGTGTCATTAAATGTCGTATCGGGGCGTATCTTGCCAGCCTCGAGCCCGATCGCCATCGTGAGTGGCTTAAAGCCAGATCCCGGCTCAAACTGGTTGGAGACAGCGCTGTTGATGAAGCTGTTGTAGTTATCGGCTGATACTTTGCCATAAGTATTTGGATCGTAGTCTGGATAGTTGACCATAGCCCGAATCGCGCCGGACTTTGGATCCATCACGATGACACTCCCTGATGGTGAGTGATTCGCATCAATCGCGGACTTGAGCGCACGTTCAGCTACGCCCTGGATATAGCGATCGATCGTGAGCACTGCGCCGACGCCATCTTCTGGCTCCTGACTGATGTTGTCTTGCGTTGAGATCGGGATACCATTACTGTCGGTGACAGCTTTGAGGGATCCATTCTTACCAGCCAGCTTCTCATCCATGTATTGCTCGACGCCGTACTGTCCCTTGCCGTCTGAGTTGACGTAGCCGAGGACGTGACTGAGCAGGTTAGATTCTGGATAGTAGCGGTAGTCTCTATCGCGCAAGATGAGGCCGGTGATTTGGAGCTTGCTGATCTTGTCTGATTCTTCGTGTCCAATTTGCTGCTTGAGCTCAATATAGCGAGAGGTTTTGAAGGTTAGTTGATCGCGCAGACGAGCTTCATCTTGGCCAATGACAGGCGCGAGCTTTTTGGCGACAGCTTCAGGGTCCTTGATGAGCTTGGGGTCGACGTAGAGAAACTTCAGCGAGTTGTTGAGTGCTACCGGGGAGAGCTCTCCCCCATCTTCGACAAAGATCTCACCGCGCTTCGCGGGTACCTCAAACTGTCGTGATTGCTGCGCCACCGCCCGTGCCCGGTAGTCGCCGGATTTAACGACCTGCACATAGACGAGCCGTCCCACTATTGCGAGTACAGGCAAAGCAAGGATAGCCGTGAGTGCGTAGACACGGTAGGGTTTGCTCCCGAAAACAGTGCGCTGAGGATTGTATGCCATAAGTATTATTATACCTGATCTAGGTTATCTAGAAGTATGATTGTTAAACGAAGCACCCACTCGTGGTGGGTGCTCTATACCAGGAGAGGGTATCCTTATCGGGAGTAGTTGACGCTGTTAGTTGGTGTGTAAGCCTGGGCTACTTCTGAGGTCTTGGCAGCAGCGATGGAGCTGAGGCGAGCTGCATCAATCTGGAGCTGTTCCTTTTGTGCTTGGAGCTCCGTGCGCTTGCTCTGTAGGCTCGAGAGTCGGTAGTTCAAGCTGGTAGCTTTCGTAACTTGGTTGAGGTAAAGCAATGACAGAATTGCAACGAGGGCTACAAGCATGAAGCTGACTGAGATAGGACCGGCCTGGACGTTGGCCTGGGTGCGGACCAAGTTTTGGTTTCGCATGAGTCGATTTTGGGCGTAGTACGACATTGTTAGTATTAATCTCCTGGGTTTTTCTTTTGGTATATTTTTGTTTTTTGTGGAAGGGTGTCGAGACGTGACACTGTACGGTGAGATCTTATAGATGGACGTCTCGGCTCAATGTAATGCGTGCTAGAGAATCTAGATGGATCGGACCTTGAGCTTGATTACTCGTGGGCTGAGATTTCGTACTGAAACTGACATATAGATGTCTCCTTTTGGTTTTGTATTTTAGTTTTGCTTTTCAACGGCACGGAGCTTTGCGCTCCGTGCGCGTGGGTTGGATTCAATTTCGGTGGCCTGCGCTATTGCGGGCTTTTTGGTAACGCTTTTGAAAGACACACTACTTATCGGCTGACCGGTAATCGGGCTGACTTCGGGGGTCGTAATGGTGCGAAAGTAGTTTTTTACAATCCGGTCTTCCAATGAATGGAAACTAATGACGACGAGTCGACCGCCTGGCTTCAATTGGGCTGCTGCTTTCGGCAGAGTGTCTTCGAGAGCTTTGAGCTCTTCGTTGACAGCAATGCGAATCCCTTGGAAGGTCAGAGTGGCTGAATCGGTACGCCCGCCGTTTCCTATGGCGTCGTGAATGACCTGTCTCAGCTCTTGGGTAGTTTGAAGTGGTCGAGCTGCGACGATGGCACGGGCTATCTTGCGACTACGGTGCTCTTCTCCGTAGCGGTAGATAATATCGGCAAGATTGTCTTCACGAGATTCGTTGACGAGATGGTAGGCGCTACGTTCGGTCGATTGATCCATTCTCATGTCGAGAGGACCATCAGTCTGGAACGAGAAGCCGCGATCTGGTGTATCTAGCTGCATTGAGCTGACACCAAGATCCATCAGGATCATGTCTGCAGGTGGAAGGGCGCTCCAGTCGACATCAGCAAAGTTACTTTGCACGATGTGGACGTTGTCTTGGCCTTCAAAGGTCTGGGTGATTTCCGCTATGGCGGTCTCGTCCTGATCGATGAGCCAAGCTTGGCCTGTCTCCCCTATCTCGCTCAGTACGAGCCCTGCGTGTCCGCCGAGCCCGGCTGTCGTATCGATATAGGTTTGACCCACTTGCGGAGCAAGCGCGTTCAACGTTTCGGTTGGTAATACCGGTGTATGTGTTTTCATTTTTCAAGGTTACCTATTTAGCAGCCAGTTGTCGATTTTTGTTTTTGTTTTTTTGTTCCGCCTATCGACGGAAAGTGAGGTGAGGTGGTGTCTTTGCAGTTGCAAAGACGAATTTTGTGACAAGGACTATTTATTAAATAAGTCCCTGGTGCTACAGATAAATCTGCAGCGGAGTTGAAAGTTTGTGAGGTGGAGTTTTTGTAGAATCTACAAAATGTAATGTACGTGCCACAATTTGGATACGCCGTGGCTTCGATAGCGCCACTGACTGCCAAATAGCTAATCTGAAATTTTTGTTGGAAACATTTTTGGTTTTTATTTTGGTTTTTAAAGTGCTTAGACTGAAAGGTATTCCAGTCTCATCAGTTGGGCTAGCTAGTTTTCGCGGTGAGGCGGAAGTACTTGCCTGCCCGAACGGCGACGATGTCGCGTTCGATGCCGGCGTAGGCCAAGTGATGAGACTCGAGCGTGATACGACCCTGCTTGCTATCAAGCTTCGCAACGACTTTGCCGGTGCGGAACTGAACGTTGAGGTCGGCAGTCTGTTGGTCGAGAATGTTGCCGTTGAGGGCGGGTTCCATCTCGTTGTCCCAGATTGCTTTGGAGTAAAGGTGCAGGTAGTGGTCGAAACCACGTGTGATCACGATTTCGTTGCCAAACTCCGCTTGCAGTTCCTTTGGAATCGTCAGGCGGTTTTTGTCGTCTAGCTTTCGTTCGAAGTGATCCATGTGGGAGATGTTGAACCTGTTTTAGTTTCTCTGTCTTACCCACATTTACCCACTGACACCAGTATAGAGCTCGTGCTTACCCACGGTCAATGGATTGGATACATAATGTGTTCTCTTGAGCCTACAATCCTGTGGATAAGTGCCTATTACTATCTGTTGAGGGGCATCTGTGATATACCTAGTGATAGTTCTATTCGCACCTCGACCCGAAAGGTCATCATGATCAGAAACGCCATCGACTATAGCTTCGTCATCTTTCCGCTTGGTCTCTTGGCCGTCCTCGGCTTCGGGAGCTACAACCACTCCTCCACGATCAATTCGTTGATTCAGGTCCACAAAGACAAGAATCGGGCCCAGGTCGTGCCGGACATCCATTCTTTGCGACAAGTGGCCGATACGCTCTCTCGAGATGCTCGTGTCTACGGGCAGGTTCTCCTGGGCGGCCACAACTATCAGAACGAAGCCAACGTTGCGCTCCAAGCGCTCGTTGTCGCTCGCGACCACGCAGACGCCGTATTGCGTCAGCAGAGGTGGTGGCGCCACCTCTTCGCCCCTTCTTAGGAAGGGGCGTTTACTATATGGGTATGAGTCTGATATTCGCCTGGTATACTATAGCTATATGAAGCGTAAGCGAAATAAAAAGAGCAGCCTCGTCGGTGATTATGTCCGTTCTAGCTTCTTCGGTATCGAAGATAGCCTCGTCTCTACGACCGGGCTAATCGCTGGTGTCTCCGTTGCTACCACTGATAAACACTTTATTATCGTGGCTGGCATCGTTGCAATCGCTGTAGAAGCTATCTCGATGGCCGCCGGTGAGTTCCTGAGTGAAGAGACCGAGAAAGATCTCGGTAGCTCAAGTCGCCGCACAAACCCGATCATCGGTGGGTTCATTATGTTGGTGTCGTACTTTGCGGCCGGACTTATTCCGCTGACACCAGTCTTGCTCCTGCCGGCCGAGTATTCCCTGCCTGCCTCTATCGCTGCAGCTTTTGTTGGCTTGTTCTGTCTCGGATATGTGCGTGGTAAGGTCACCGGTAAGTCCCCTGCTGCGAGCGCCGTGAAGGTGCTGGTAGTTGGTGGTATCGCGACTATGATCGGAATTGCCGTAGGAATCTTCTTCCGCACACCCTAGGTGAACTCTTACTCAAACAAAAACCCGCCGTGTTGGCGGGTTTTTGTTTAGGGACGTGCTCCTACAGTCGTTCGAGAAGATAGGCTTTAAGGTTAGTGATTGCGATGCGGTCTTGCTTCATTGTATCCCGTTCGCGGACGGTCACAGCCTTGTCTTCGAGTGAGTCAAAGTCGACGGTGATGCAGTATGGTGTACCGATCTCGTCCTGTCGGCGGTAGCGCTTACCGATAGACTGCGTCTCGTCATACTCAATGCGCCAGTCGCCGGCGATATCGGCGAAGATCTCCTTGGCCAGACTGGAGAGCTCTGGCTTCTTCGAGAGTGGCAAGATAGCCGCCTTGATCGGTGCCATCTCTGGAGTGAGCTGGAGGACGATACGCTTCTCGCCGTTCACCTCTTCTTCACGATAGGCGTCACACAGGACAGCCAGCGCGATGCGACCGAGGCCAAAGGTAGGCTCGATGACGTACGGTACGATGTGCTGCTTGGTTTCTTCATCAAAGTAGCGCAAGTCCTTGCCTGAGAACTCGGCGTGTTGGGTGAGATCGTAATTCGTACGGTTGGCAATACCAGTCATTTCCTTGGTACCAAATGGGTAGTCAAACTCAAGATCAATCGTTTTGTCTGAGTAGTGCGCGCGACCATCGACGGGGTGTTCATATTCGTGGAGGTGGTTTGGATCGAGGCCGATCGAGGCGAGCCACTCCTTCTGAAGAGCCAAGAATTCATCAAAGGCTGCCGGAGCATCCTCAGGCTTGGTGAAGTATTCGAGCTCCATGATCTCAAGCTCGCGCACACGGAAGATGAACTCGCCTGGTGTGAGCTCGTTGCGGAAGCTCTTCCCGATCTGGGCAATACCAAACGGCAAGCGCTGACGAGTGGTGTCGAGGACATTCTTGAAGTTTGTGAAGATACCACCAGCTGTCTCAGGACGGAGGTAAGTCTGGGTCGACTCCCCCTCTACGGCACCAACATTGGTCGTAAACATGAGGTTGAACATCTTCGGCTCAGTCAGTGGGTTGCCGTCTGGGCTGAGTGTGTCCTTGAGAGCCTCGCTGAGCTTCGCGAGGTCGGTGGTGTCGAGATCGGCCAAGTGGTCAGCTCGGTAGCGCTTACGCGTGACGAGATCATCTACCATAGGGTCCACAAATTCATCAACGTGCCCGCTGGCCTTCCAGAGGGTTGGGTTCTGGATAATTGAGGTATCAAGACCGACCATATCGGTGCGCCGATTAACGAACTCTCTCCACCAACTAGCCTTGATGTTGTTGACGAGCTCTACACCGAGCGGGCCATAGTCCCAGAATCCAGCCAGGCCACCGTAGATCTCGCTGGCTTGAAAGACAAACCCTCGGCGCTTGGCGAAGCCGGTGAGCCCTTCGAGGGTGAGTTCCATTCGTGTGTCGTCAGTTGGTGGGGTGGTTTCTTCTGGCATAATGCTGTTATTTTACCAGATAAGCTTATCTAGGAGTACTCTTGCTGCTTAGGTGAGCTTGGTAGCTTTTAATTCAATACCGGTGTGATACTGCCAGAATCTCTCGAGGAAGCTACTGAGCACTCGACTCTCTTCGTCGAGATCGGTGATACGCAAGACGTCTTTGAGTGCTAGGGACCGACAGGCCTTCCAGAGCTTGAGCATGCGGCTCGTCAACTCCTCCCCTCCCTCGCTGGTGTGTTCAACCACACGTCCGTCGCTGAGCTTCACGCGTACACTCGTCTCAGATGATGGCAGGTCGGGCGTGAGACCGAGCTGATCAAGACTGCGGGCCAGTGCCGCAGTCCAGATGACGCCATGCGGATTGGTTGTGATCTGGCGAAAAGCTTCGCTCAGCATGTTGTACCAATACTCAGATGATTCGTCAGTATGAAAGGACCGTTCCGTGAGCTCGAGTAAGGCTTGACCGAGAGAGAGTGCTTCAAGCGACGTCAATCTGTCTGGCGCATGTATGACTTCGGCTCCAGTGACGATTGGCAGCTGTTTGCCGACGACGAGGCGCCACTCGACTTCGTAGAATGGCTCGGTCCGGCTGGCGAGCTTGGCGCCGGCTCGACGAATCCCCCGAGCCATGACGTCGATTCTCCCCTCTTCACGAGTGAAGAGACGTAAAATGCGATCGGCCTCACCGAGTTGCTGGCGTCCGATGACGAATCCGGTGAGCGTTTTATGCTTGTGCATATGTTTACCTAATGGGCCGTTGAGGATGCTTCAAGATGCTCGACGAGCGCGTCGGGGGTGGTGTGCTGCTTCGTAAAGTAGCCCTTCACGCCGAGGACCTCGGCGAGACTGTCGGCTAGCCCGACATCAGCAGCTTCTAGAGTAGTGAGAATAAATACCGGAAGATCGATGGTGTCTTCACGCAAGCGTATGTCCTGGATGAGCTTAATACCATTTCGTCCCGGCAAGAGTACCTCGGTAATCATCGTATCGATCTTTTCCCGATCTAGGATCGCGAGAGTTTGGCGCGCTTCGCTGGCGGTATGTACAACAAAGCCAGCCTTCATGAGAGCTGCTGCATAGACGGCAGCAAAGGTGGTGTCTTCATCGACGATTAACACATTCATCATTCCATTCTATCACTCCAGCGGAAGTGTGAGCTGTGTGATGACGGTGAAGTTGAGTGAGAACCGCTGTGGCTGCGTGGTGATGGCCGATGGTCGGATCCCGGCCTGGAGGAGCTCCTGTTGCCACAGCCAGGCTGTGAGGTTCTGGAGTGTGAGGTTGCTGAGGAGCCAGCTCGTACTATTCTTGAGACTAAAGGCCTGATGGTAGGCTGGCGGAAGGCGTTTGTAGTCGAAGCGTAAGGCCAATCGGTCTCCCCTTTGGCTAATCCGTACAGGGATGAGCTTGATAGTGAAGAAAAATTCTTTCCAGAGGTCTGTGATGAGGCGAGTCTGAGCCAGCTCGTCGCCGAGCAGAAGCGGAAGCTTCTTCTGCCTATTGAGTACAAACTGACTACTTCCCTGTAAGTATTGCATGAGGAGTTTGCCGCGATGCTCCCTGGTCGGCGTTGGCATTTGTTCGAGATCGTGCCAGCGACGCAAGAGGTCTGCTACGTTCATGAACGAACGAGTCGCATCTACCGAAAGCACGCCGTCTTCAATCTGGCGGGCACCTTCGAGTGAGGCTTGGGCGCTGTGGAGTCGAGCTTGGAGGAATTGGTCTATGACTCTGCGGGCGGTTTCATCAAGCTGCATACTTTTAGCTTATGAGCCTGACAGGCCTGCCGCAAGCGCTAGCGCAATCAAAGTCGATTTACGGAATGCGAAGTGAGTTGACAATAGAATTGTAGCCTTCGAGCAGGGTGGCTTCTTCATTATTGTCAGTCTGAATAATCATGGTCTTGTCGCGTACTTCTACGAGGATAACTGTTCCAGCCTTATCGCGTCGTTCGAGCTTGCCCTTGAAACGGATAGCTGTACGGCCATCTACTTGGATCTCTTCTGGACCGGTGAGGCCACCAGTCTTGGACTTTGCATCACGGTCATAGCTCTCGCGGACTTTGGCGAAGAGTTCGTCGCGGACGGTTAGGCGGAAAGCCAGAAACTGCGCCTGGGTATTGACCTTGTCTGGGTTAGCAAGGAGTGCGAGCTGGTCCTTACCGTTGGCTGAGGTAGATATGCTGTAGCTCTTCGGGAGTTCAAAAGTAAACGGACCGAGCTCGTTGGCTGAAGTATACGTACGGGTATCCTTCAGGCCATCCTGAATGCGAGCGGTGTCATCCTTTTTGAGCTGTTCCTCACTGCCGGCCTTCTTACCGTCGTCAAACTTCTTGGCATTGGCGGCCTGGCTGGACCCCAGTGAGGTGGCGAAGTATAGAGTGAGCCCAATGAAGATTACGGCGACACCAAGAGAGATGTACCAAAAGAGCTTGGTGCGCTTGAGTTGATCTTCGGTAGTTTTAAGTTGAGCCTGCTGATTGGCCGGAGGTGGCGCCGGCATACCACTGCCGAAGTTGGCTGGCATTTGTCCCGCGTATGGGACAGGCTGGCTGGTTGGGGTGTCTGGTTGTTGGGGAGTAATTGGGGGCATAAAAAACTTTTTATGTATCAAATGAATATACGACCATTATACCGCTTTTGGTCAGAGACGCCAGATCTATAGTGCGTGAGATACAATGTCTGTAATGGCCACGCAATTTCGATGCATTATTCACGGCAGTTTTTCGAAACACTTTGACGAGATTCGTCGAGCGGTAGATGTGTTCCGCTCAGCTGGTATTAAAGTACTTGCCCCAAAAGACGGCGAGCTCAAGCCAGGCCCAGACGGATTCGCCCTGTTCGATGATGAGATCGGTCAAGATCCTCGCCTGGTCGAGCTTCTCTACCTCCATAACCTGAAGAGACTTGGCAGAAACGGGTTTAGCTACTTTGTGAATCCAGATGGATATATCGGGGCAAGTGCATCCTACGAGCTGGGTATTGCGCAGCTCACCAACGTGCAGTGTTTCTTCAGTCACAAGCTATCTGATCATCCGGCTTACACGCATCATCGCTCGGTGAGATCGGCAGATGCTTTGGCAGACTACATCATGTCCAAGCGGTCTCTTCCCCCTTCCTATGTGAAGTCAAACGAGAAACATATTCACAAGCTCTGGGAAGATCTGATGGTACCCGGTTCGATCGTTGCGACAGGGGCGATCATTGAACACCAAACTCGCTCATCCTCGAGTGAAAAAGAAGTCTTGCTCGTGAAGACGCACAAGTGGGGGCACCGGTATTCGATCGTGGGCGGCAAGGTGCGGCGCAACGAACGACTCGACAGCGCGCTCTTGCGCGAGGTCATGGAGGAGACGAAGCTCAAGGGTGCGGTCGGCCGACATATTTGTACCTTTGATCAGATCAAGGGCTCAGGTTACTACCGAGGTGGCGTGCAGCACATATTTGTTGATCACGTGGTGCAGGTGGAGAGTAAGGCAGTGGAGCTCAATCATGAAGCACAAGATTATTTGTGGGTTCGACCCAGCGATGCTTTGGCTGAACTCGATATCGAGCCAAATGCTCGTACTACACTGGAGTTGTATTTGGGGCAGCTCTTGGTCCGCTCCCCATAGGCACAACGAGGCCCCATATACTGGGGCCTCCGAATGTTTTTTTTTGAGTGAAGTCTAGCTCTTAGAGAGATTGCTTTCGCCTGGCTGCCAGTCTATTGGGCACAACCCGCCGGTCTGGAGGGCTTTCGCTACTCGCAGGGTCTCAGTTACTGATCGTCCGACGCTACCATCTGATACGACAAAGTATCGGATGTTTTGGTCAGGGTCGATAATGAAGAGTCCACGCTCGGCCTGACCATTCTCTTCGTCGAGAACTTCGTAAGCCTTTGAGATACGGTGTGTTGGGTCTTCAAGGGCTGGGAACTCGACGTCGTCGAGGTCACGCTCGAACCATGCTTTGTGGCTCTGGATCGTGTCGGTCGATGCGGTGACGATATCGATACCGGCATCCTGGAATTCCTTGTAGTGCTTTTGGAAGCCCTGGATTTCTGTTGGGCAGACAAAGGTAAAGTCTCGTGGGTAGAAGAACAGGACGAGCCACTTGCCGGCGTAGTCTTTTAGGCTGACTTCTCGGAAATCATCCTTGGTGCCTTTTTGGTAAGCTGCGGCTGTAAAGTCTGGGGCTGGCTGATTGAGTTTGATCATAAGTTTCTCCTTCGTTGTATTAATGGTTATTGAGCGACTCGTGTATTGACGACGTTCCAGTCTACGAGCTTCATAAACTCTGAGATGTAGTCTTTGCGAGCAGTCACGTAATCGAAGAAGTAGGCGTGTTCATATACGTCGAGGACTAGGAGTGGTGTGGTCCCCCATACGCCACCTTGATTGTGGGCGTCACAAATGTAGTTTTGGATTGATCCAGTTTGATTGTCTTGTGCGAGAACAACCCAGCCACGAGAACTAAGGCCGAGGGCGGCAAAGTCGGTCGCCCAGGCTTCGACACTCCCCCATTCTTTCTCAATGAGTTCCTTGATAGCGCCACTACATTCTTGTGTATCGGCTGACATGTTTTCAAAGTAGGCCTCGTGTAGCTTAATCGCATTGAGGGCGAAGACTTTCTCAAGGTTTGTCTCTCGGATCTCTGAGTAGGTCGCGTTGGATGCAGCCGGGTCTACGGATTTGATGATGGTCGAAAGCTCGTTGTATTTCTTGACATAGCCTTCATAGAGTTTGTAATGCTCGGCTAATTGCTTCTCGCTGATCCCAGGTAGTTCTGTATAGTTAAGAGGTTTTGCTTCTAGGCTCATATTCTCTCCTATTTTAGATGTTTCTAGTATAAGTCATAAGAAACCCCACTGCAGTGGAATATCTTACTTGGTGTGCTTGGATTTTGTTTTCTGTAGTCCAGAGTTCTTCTTGGGTAGGACTTTAGTATCTATTGTACCGAAAGCCTTGGCTTGATACAAAAAGCTATTGCGTGTTTTGTGAGAAGGCTTGATGCCAGGAAATTCATAAACATATGAGATCACACGAGCATTTGGCTTAAGACTGTGCGAGAGCTTGCGAGCCATGCGCGGCATGTGGTGGTGGATTAGGAAGAGAAACACGACGTCGTAGTGATCTAAGTGAACGCCCCACATATTACCAATCCATACCGAGGCATTGGGGTACGAGCGTACACGCCACCAAGAGACAAGCCACAAAACAGGATTGATCTCATAGCCAGTCACAATGGCCCCTCGCTTGGCGGCTGCCTCGAGCACTTTGCCATTGCCACAGCCGAGGTCGATAAACTCAGTGCCTTTTCCCACTTTTGTCTTGGTGAGGAGTTCATCAAAGTCCTGCTCGAAAGCCGGTACCCATGGTGCACCAATGAACGCTCCGATCCCGAAGCTAAAGATGATAATGATAGAAATGAAGATAAGCCAAAACATAGAGAGCTATTTTAAACTGATCTGAAGCTTTGTGCGAGCATAAGTATTTCTAGCCATGCGAATGTTCTGCGAGGAACTTTTGGGCTTCGGTCACGGTCTTCAGGGGCTGAATTTTTGGCCAGTGGGCTTCTACGGTGAGGTCAGGTCCGATGAGGAGTGATGATCGGATGATTCCTTCGTACTTGCGACCATACATGTTTTTCTCGCCCCACGCACCGTATGCCTTGATCATTTCCTTCTCCGGGTCAGATAGGACGGGAAACGGCAGGCTGTACTTGTCGGCAAACTTCTTGTGGCTGGCAACATTGTCGGCAGATACGCCAAAGACTTTGACTCCGTCCTTTTCGAGCTCCTCGAGGTTATCTCGCAAGCTACATGCTTGGGCGGTGCATCCCGGGGTGTCGTCTTTTGGGTAGAAGTAGATGAGCGTGTGGTGACCTTTTTGCTCGGCTAGACTATGTGTCTCGCCGTTCTGATCTTCGAGTGTAAAATCTGGGGCTGGTTTTCCAATAGTAATCATGTTTGTACCTCCCTGCTTAGAGTGTCTTAGTGGCTTTGCGGATACGCTCATACTTGATGATGCCCCAAATAGTGAGCCCGAGGCCACCAAAAAATGCGTACGACATAAGAAGGATGGCCAAGAGATTTAATCCACCACTCAGGCCGACATCAGCAATCGAATGGGCCATACCAGCAGTCACTATGGCAAGAAAAGGAAAAATGAAGAAAGATACTAGCCCAATGATGATGGTCTTTGTGGCAGGATTGGTTTTTTCCCTAGTTCGTTGCTTTGGCATAAGTCAGTCTCCTGTTACATCTGCGGTTTAAAGTAACGTTCCCAGTAGGCGTAGAGAGAGGCGGTAGACTTCAGATCGAGTGAGTTGTACTTGGCGATATCAAAATATTTGCCGTCTTTGAAGGCCTGTCCTACCTTGTCTCCGCCCATTTCGTCAGTCTTTGGGGTCTCAATGCCAAAGGCTCGGCACCAGCGATGGAGGCTGCCTTTGTACATGGCGAGCCCATTGAAAGTCAGGAGCTCGGATACATCGTAATGCGTAGCTGATGGCGCGCCGAGATTATTGTATCGGTTTGAGGTGAGATCACGGGTTGGGCGGATGCCATGGATGGCTGAACGAATCATCATGTACGGCACATCGCTGCGGCGCCCGAAGAATGTGATGAATTCATCATGGACTTCAGCCAGTGCCCAAAACTTTGTGAGCATTTCTGGCTCGGTCATCGGTACATACTTGATACCGTCCTCTTCGCGCTCTTCCGTGTCTGTGCCTTCTGTGTCGTAGTAGACGGCACCTTTTTCGTTATCAGGGTCGTAGACGCCTATAGTAATGATCTTACCGGTAAGCGGACTGAAGACAAGCTTTTGCTTCATTGCTTCATATTCGACTTGGTATCGAGTCGGTTCGAGCTCTTTGTCGGGCAAGTTTTTAGCTAGGTCGTGTTTGGTGACGTCGTCAAAACTATCGAAGTCTTCGCCAACAAATTCCAGGTCAAAGACAAGTTTTTTCTTTTGCATATAGGTAGTCCGTTTCTAGTAAAAAATCTGGTTGTAACGATGAAGCTTCAGATAGTCCGTAGTCGGATCAAAGTAGTAGCTCGTTACTCCGCAGTTTAACACATCATCAGATCGGTTGAGCTCAAGGAGTTGGGCTTCGTCAAACTTTTCGAGCAATTTACGCAGCATTTGGACGACATCGGCGTGCGTCACGATGAGTACGCGCTTGCCTGGCTGGTGCTGGTAGAGAGAGTGTAAGAAGCTGTGGAGGCGTAGTCCCATGTCTGGGTAGCTCTCCCCTCCTAGCGGCCGGTAGTAGTAGTCGCCTTCGAGTTTGAGCCGGTGCGCTTCTTGTGGATAGTGTTTCTCGATGCCGTACATGGTCATTTGCGAGAATATGCCAAACTCACGCTCTCGCAAGCGGTCTTCTTGTTTGAGTGGAATATCGTAGCCGATTGAGTCGAGAATATGGCGAAATGTGTCCATAGTACGAATGAAGGGGCTCACGTAGGCAACGTCGATGTGTTCGGTGTGAGTGCGAAGACCGATACCGGTCTTGTCGGCTTGATCTCTGCCTTTTTCAGTCAAAATCACATCTGCATCACGAATCGGCTCGAGCGTAATGTGCTCTACATTACCTTTTGCCATGGCGATTGCCTTACGCACATTCATCTCGCTCTCACCGTGACGGACAATGATGAGCTGAGTAGGATACTGTGGAGCTTGAGCGTTTTGCATTTGTTCTATTGTATCAAATAAGTTTGATAAAAACGCTCACAACAAAAAGCGCACCCTTGCGGGTGCGCTTTTTGTTGCCTCTTACGAGGCGAGAGATCGTACTATTAGTTACGGTCTTCTCTAGGACGTGCTTCGTTGACGACAATACGTCGGCCATTCATTTCACGACCATCGAGTTCCTTAACAGCCTTTTGAGCTTCTGCTGCTGATGACATTTCGACAAAACCAAAACCTTTTGATCGGCCAGTTTCGCGTTCCATGATTACAGTAGCTGACTCAACAGTTCCGACTTCTGCGAAAAGTTCGCGGAGTTCTTCATCGTTAGTGCTGTATGGTAGTGAACCTACGAATAGTTTTTTAAGTTCCATGGATCTCCTTACTTCTGATTCGAGACAAGGTCTCTCCTCGCGCCCAGTATTCTTCTTGATGTATCTCGGATTTATCGACATTACTTGCGTAATGTTTCTAAAGACTCACGTTCTGCAGTTGGGCAACGAGCAGGACACGCTGTCGACAAGCCCTAAAAGACTTGCTCCTCGTGTGTCACTATACCAGTAATATGGGTTTTTGTACAGAAGAATGATTGTCTCAGGTAAATAAAAAATGGCCCGGAGGGTCCGACGCGAATGTCGGACCCTCCGGGAATGAGCTTGGTGGCCTAGCTCGGACCAGTGTCGTAGCCGAAGCCGGCCAGACCGGGACAGCGCGAATCCGGTGTGGATCCGTCGAAGCCGACCTTGGTGAGGACCGCCATGCCCTCGGTGCCACCGTCAGGCGTCACGCCGATCATCGGCGTGGTGGTGGCGAGGTGATCGTCGATCTCGTCGAGGAGGCGGTCGAAGCCCGCGGGGTCCAGCGGGGTTGCCAGATCGAAGTCGGATCCGATGTGGTCCGGTGTGAGTACCACGCCGTCGATCTGTGTCGCCATGGTTGTCAGTGGGTGGTGGGTGATGATCAAGGTCTGCATAGGCAGGCTCCTTTGGTTGTCGGGTGCAGACGTCTATCATAGCCGGTAAAGCTTATTCTTGTAAATAAATATCTGTCCACTTCTACACCTGCGCCAATTGATGGATGATTAAAAGAATGGAGGGGCTCGACTGTTGTCGAGCCCCTCGTGCAGCGGTGTTGCTTAGCAGCGGCCCCTCAAGGGGCAGGTGTCGCACCGGCTGGCGCGCACCCTGGGTGCGCCGATGAAGCTGATGGACTGGATCTTCTCGCGGAAGGCTGCTTTCTCTGCCGCTTCCCTCAGCAAGAGCTCAGCGCCGGTGACGACTTCGAGGTAGCCATCGACGATCTCCCACTGCCGGTCATCGGCATCGATGGGGCTGGTGGGGCAAGCGATCGAGACTGGCGTATCGCAGTCAGTGGTCTGCATGGCAGAATCTCCCTGTGTGTAGGTGAATCTGTACTATACACTATTGTATAGATACTGTAAATACCTACTTGAAACGTGGGAGTGGGATGATGAGATGAGTTGTGCGCTTGTACTCCTGGTAGGCAGCCTGCTTACCCCACTTCTTGTCGGCTGACTTTTCGAGGATCGGTACACCACTCACGAAGAGTAGCATGGTCGTAATGAAGAGCGGGCTAATGACGCCGATAAGCGGCTGGAAGCCGACGAGACCCGGGAAGACGTAGATGTAGACACCAGCCCAGACGAGCATTTCACCAAAGTAATTGGGGTGGCGTGAATAATGCCAGATCCCCTCATCGATCCACTTATCCTTATTCTTGGGGTTCCGGCTGAAGCGATACTTCTGGAGGTCAGCATTGGCCTCGATCATGAGGCCAGTGATGAAAATAACGATGCCGAGTAGACTCAGATCACTTACGAACGGTCGATTGCTCGCAAAAGCAAAGCTACTGGGTATAAGTACGATCCATACGGTGATGGCTTGGAGTAGCCAAAATCTACCGAAGGCAAGAAAGTTGTCTCGCATGCCGTCAAATCGTTTATCGCGCCCCATCTTCCAAATACGCATGAGAAGAAAGCCGCCGAGGCGAAATGACCAGAGTGTGATCATGCCGAAAAGCGCGAGATTGTAGTCGCTCATGGCATTTGTAAGCACCCCGTAAAGAACGATCACAAAGAAGGTGGCAGCATACGAGATGTCAGTAAGCTTGTCGGTCTTGAACCGGAACGCGATGAGGAACATGACGAGGTTAATGACGAGCGAAACGATAAGTGTAATCAATAGTGGATTCATACGTTAACTATACCACTAAGTACAGAAACCCTCGCGGGGAGGGACGCGAGGGTTAATCTGTACGGTTTGACGATTTATCTAGTTGTTATGGGTGGATGCGTCGGTTGGGGGTGGACCATCGGGACGACCACCAGGTCCGTGTCCACCTCGTCCGCCAAATGATCGGAGAAGGTTTTCAGGGATCTTGTTGTCGGTTGCCCACTGCTTGAGCTCGTCCATCTTAGACTTCATGGCAGTACGGCGTTCTTCGTTGGTCTTGTCTTTGAGTGACTCCATGTATGTCTTGAGCTCGGCTTGCTTGGCTACGATCAGGTCTTTTTGAGTTGACGAGATCGTGCCAGCATCAACGGCTTGCTGGAGACGGTCAGCTTCTGCCTGGGTATGCTTGGCTTCCATCTCGGTTCTATTTTGGTCAAAGACTTGCTGCACGTCGGCCTTATTCAGGTTGAAGTGCGAGGCTATCTTGTCTACGAGCGAGGTACCGGAGGCGGTATCTTGTGCGGCTTGTACGCCGCCGACACCAAGGAGGGTAGCTGCTCCAATGCCTGCTATCGACAATGCGATAGTCTGGCCTTTGTTCAGTTTTCTCATTCATTCCCCTTTCTCTCTTTCATTACTGCGAAGGCACCTCAATAGAATACCGACTCAACCTGAAGGATAACTGAACTTCGGGGACTTTATGAACAGATTATTTAGAGCGTTCGGCCAGTCAGACCGAGGAGTTTTTCGAGTTGTGGGGCGTCGTCACTGATCTTGACCTCTGGCCCAAAGACGCCGATCCTACGCCAGTCTTCAGCTTGTGGGAGGAGTTCTTTGTAGACAGCCGCAACAAACTCATCTGTCAGTCCGTGTGTTCCACCAATTGCCTTCGCCAGGTCATAGGCACGAATGGCACGAAAGAAAATGACTTGCTGGAGATAGGCATGTGTTGAGAAGTCACCAAAGCTACAGTGGACGATTTGCTCGAGATCATTCACGCTTTCAATAGCCTCGACGGCGATTCCGGCGATCTCGGCAAACATAACGAGTCGATTGGTACCCAGAATGTCACCCTTAAACTTCTCTTGGCCGGCCTGGTCCATAGTCTTGCCAGCGAGCATGTCCGGTATCCAAGCGTCATCGTAGGCGTGATAGTCGACGACTGATTTGAGCGTCGGTGCTGCGTCGCTGTTGGATTGGAAGTCCTTGGGCATCTTCATCTCCCACTGATTGGGCTCGATTTGCTGAATAACGCTATTAAAGGTCTGTACGGCGCGAATACTTACTTCTTGTGGTGTCATAGGAGCCTCCTTTGGAGTTATTACCTTCATTGTAGGGCATTGTCATCAAAAGTGCGTATCCGCATCCCTGAATAGCAGTGCGGATGAATGAAATCCTTATACAGATCTGTATGATCGCTCATCTCGCCACGATATAATTGAGGAATGAAGCTCATGAACTCTGATTTGATACGTGAACAGCGTGCTGAGTTACTCAATCGATTCCCGAATGCCCAGCTATATCTAGATGAGCTTGATGCTCGCGTTAGAGATAAGGGGGCCGGTAGCTTGATCGTTATCAAAGTGGGTGGTGGCATTATCGAGGACGCCGAGCTGATGCGGGATTGCATCGAGGCAGTTAGTCAGTTAGTGGCCCTGGGATACTTCCCCGTTGTCGTTCATGGCGGTGGCCCCCAGATCAATCAGGCGCTGGAGTCACTCCGTGAAGAATCGGTCTTTCGGGATGGTCTGCGCGTTACATCAGAGCAAGCTATTGGTTTGGTTGCTCAGGCGCTGACTGATATTAATCAGGCTCTCGTGCGCTCGTTTGTGCAGAATGGTATTCCATCTGTAGGTTTGTCTGGTGTATTCCTAGCCAAGTATCTTGATCAGGCAAAGTATGGCGAAGTCGGTCATGTCGTGCGTGTAGCAAAGGAGTCAATTGAGCAGGCAGTGACGGAGTACTCATTACCGATTGTGAGCTGTCTCGCCCACGATGAGCACGGCGCTCCGCTGAATGTGAATGGCGACGATGCAGCGGCTGAGCTCGTCGCTGCATTGCGACCGCTAGAGTATGTGTCTTTTACGCCAACTGGCGGTGTGAACGGAGCAGACGGCGGGCTGATCCGCCATATTTCTGCCGTTCAGGCACAACGTCTCAATGCATCAGGACAGCTAGGCGGTGGCATGCACAAGAAAGTTGTAGAGGCACTGCGATTGGTTCAGTCTGGAACTGTTCCTAAGATAGTTATCGTGCATCCACGACGTTTCATCGAAGAGCTCTTCAGTGAGGATGGCTACGGAACGATTATTACCAGGTAACTACTTCTTGCGCTTGAGGGCTTGCTTGATCTTGTCACGTTGCTCGGCGTCTTTGAGGACATGAAAGACTGATGGCGCGATGGAGACTACGAGGATGATGACGATTGCTGGCAAGAGATACTTGTCGATGTCAGGGATGGATTTGCCAAGGAAGTAGCCGAGCGATGTAATCCCGACCGCCCACAGGAATGCTCCGATGATATTAAAGCTGACAAACTTGCGGTAGGGCATCTTGCCGACGCCAGCCAGGATCGGTGCGATAGTGCGGACAATCGGCATAAAGCGGGCCAAGATGAGCGCTTTACCACCATGTAGCTTGTAAAAGGCTTCAGCTCGTTCAATGTGCTTGTGATTGAATAGAATAGAGTCGGCTTTTTTGAAAATGCGATGTCCATAACGCGCGCCGGTAGCATATCCAACACTATCCCCTGCTACGGCCGCCACAAAGGTGATGACGAGGAGGAGTGGCAGGCTGAGAATATCTTGTGACGCCAGAAATCCAGCCGTGAAGAGCAGGCTGTCTCCGGGCAAGAGTGCACCGATAAGTAGGCCTGACTCAGCAAAGACAATACCAAATATTCCGAAGTAACCAACGCTCTGGATCAAGTCTTTCAAATCGAAGTGCACGATGGTGTTCCTTGTTTATTTATTCGTAGCGCAAAGAGTCAATTGGGTTTTGCCGAGCAGCCCGGAAGGCTGGTAGTGTACCGGCGAGGAATGCGATCACCATGACGATGAGGACGATTGTGACGGTCGACTGGAGTGGGAATGACAGGAGCATCAGGCCAGCTAGGTCCTTGAGGATGCCATTGGAGACAATCGAGTTGATGATGCGGCCGACGATCTGCGCCACAACCACACCGATGAAGCTCCCCCAGAATCCGAGCATGACAGCCTCGGCACTAAAAAGCATGAAGATTTTACTGCTGCTCATGCCCATAGCTTTCATGAGTCCGATTTCTTTGGTGCGTTCCTGGACAGACATGAGGAGTGTATTGATAATACCAAAACTGGCAGCAAGGAGGGCGATGACTGCAAAAGCGTTAAGGACAAGGACGATGCCCTCAATGACTTGCTTGAAGCTGCCGATTTGTTCCTCAAAAGTAGTCGCAGCATAGCCTTTATCTTTCAGATCTTTCTTGAGGCTATCAATCTGTTCTTTTGAATAATTGGCATCAAACTTTGCCACGAGTGCTGTGTAGCTATTGATAGTTGAGGCTGGTAGACCGTTAGTCTGTGCCTTGTAGATCGCATTCGTGAGTGCCGTATTGGTATTCATGCCTCCCGCGTTTGTCACGCCTTTTTGCTGAACTCCCTTAATCGTAGCTGTGAGCTTACGTTGTTGGCCTGTGCCATCTGTGACGCCGATCTCAACCTTCTTATTTATGGCATCTTGGTTATCTGTATAGCCAAGTACTTCTACATATTCTACCGGCAGGAGCAGGTCAATCTCAGCGCTGTCATTGTTGAGCTGTTCACCAGAAGCTAGCTCTACTTTGGTGCCGGTGATGTATGGGTTTGCAGATATTTGATATTTTTTGTCATTGAGTCCACTGGCGATATAGTCTGGTGCCAGAGCGAGGTTTGGTTCAACGCTCTTGATGCCGGCTACCTTTTTGATCTTCGCGATGTCGTTGTCGGTCAAGACAGTGGTTGCGATACCGAAGCTCGTAGTGGCAATTTTCTTAGAGGCATCGTATTCTTTTGGCTTGTCGCTATCGGATGTATCACCTCCACCAACACTACTATCTCCGGCCTGTATAACGAGGACGTCTTTTGCTCCAAGGTTATTAATCTGGGCATCAATATAGGTTGAGATACCTGAGCCAAGCCCGTTCGTGAGCGTAAGTGTAAACGAACCTATGAAGATGGCTATGACCGTCAGGATGGTGCGGAGCTTGCTGCGGAGTGTATTGGAGCTCGCTGTACGGATGATATCAAGAAGCTTCACTACACCGTCCTCCGCTTTTGCGTTTGAGTCGTCTTGATGATCTCTCCATCCCGGATATAGATTTGGCGATCACATCGGCGAGCGAGGTCTTCATCGTGAGTTACAACAATGAGGGTAATCCCCTGCTTCTTATTGAGAGCAAAGAGCAAATCCTCTACTTTGGCGCCAGTAGCACTGTCGAGGTTGCCGGTCGGCTCATCGGCGAAGATGACTTGAGGATCATTTATGAGGGCTCGAGCGATGACGACACGTTGCTTCTGTCCGCCACTGAGGTCTTTGGCCTTGTTCTTTGCCTTATCCGCGAGCTCGACTTTATCAAGTACGGCCATGCCGAGTCGCTTACGTTCGCGTGAGCTGACGCCGGCTATCTTGAGTGGCAGAATGACATTCTCGAGCACGGTAGCGTTGGCGTTGAGGAAGAATTGCTGGAAGACGAAGCCAAACTTATTATTACGAAGGTCGTTGAGCTTGCGATTGGAGAGCTTGGCCGATACATGGCCATCAACATCTATCGACCCACTGGTTGGCTTGTCGAGGAGTGCTAAGAGGTGCATCAGGGTAGATTTACCCGACCCGCTCTTGCCGATGATAGCGATACTTTCACCCTGTTTGATCTCAAGCGAAACTCCTCGCAACGCTTTGAAAGCAGCCGCGCCTTTGCCATAAGTTTTGACAACATCTTGGGCATTGAGAACAGTCGGGGTAGTCATGTATCTAGTATACCAGGTCTATTTTGTTGGGAGGGTTAGGAAGTTAGTCGGCCCAGCGTAGTCAGTTGGAAAGTTTCTGACGAGCTGTTGATTTGAGGGTCCCATTTGGCCGTCACCACAGTTCAAGAGCCGATTAATACAGCTGGTTATCCATTGATCCATGACCGAGTCATTCCATCCGCCAAACCAGTCTCCATGAAGTGTTGAGCCATTTGGCTTAGGCGGCTGACCGGCTACTCTGTCAGATGATAAGTACCACTTGGCATAACTTCCTGTAGGGCTCTTTGGCCAAAAGATGTGGTAGCTGACTTGCGGCATAGTCTTCCAGCCAGCAGGGCAATTGCCATTATTTGCAAATGCTACGTCGCTTCTTTCGAGTCCAGTTCCATTCCAGCATTGCGGGAAATAGACCAGTGAATTCAGGTCTTGACCACCGGGGCAGCTAGCTGGAATGGTGGTGCCAGACGGTCCGCCATTTGCGTCAGGCGGATATGACCATGTTTGTGATCCGTCGTAGCAGTCCCATTCAATACTGTTGTGGTAGTAGGTCGACTGGGTTGGGTTTCCGGCAGAGTTACCTGCGATCATCTTGAGGCCTTGTGGCATTCGAGTCGTAGCTTGACCTTGCGCTGCCGTAGAGCCTGCCTTGTAATACATCACCATGGCTTTGGGAATGACAACGTGGCCTTCCCCGTCGTGAAGTGCTGGCATCCAGTAGGCTGTTCGATTGAGTTCATAGCCGTTACAGCTTCCTCCTCCAGATGTAGTCAATGACTGTTTGGTAGAAAGGGCGTTTGTGAGTGTATTCCCCCAGAACATATGCAAGTGTGCAGCTCCCTTGGCTCCTGGATACACGATCGGATCGTCATAGTTGAAGTGCGAATACTGACAATAGACGCGGAATTGTCCCTGTGTACCATTTCCCCCTGTCGAGTTATATGAGATCGACTTGATATTATCATTCAAGGTAGGTGGCGGATTGGCTATTCCAGACTTAGCTGTAAGTCTAGGGTAAATTTGCGAAGTTTGATTTGGCAGCATATAGCTATCTGTACTTATTGGCGTACTTGGAACTGTCTGCGAGTTGAATGATAGCGATCCATCGCTATTCGTTGAGACATTTCCTTGTGGATTATTGAATGAGAGCTTTATATTTTTTCTCAAGCCGGCAGCATTTACAAAGACAACCACAATAAGTGCAACCACAATAAGGCCAATCGTAGCAACAATGGCCTGCTTGCGGTTGAACTTGCGGACATCTAGACCATGGAGAGCTCCCCTGAGTCCCTGTTTGGGGACATTGGATTGTGGAGCAGGAGTTGGCTTCTGGGTGGGCATAGGTGTTCCTAGGGTTAAGTGTACCGAGCGGTTACTAATGATTGTAGTGAGCTAGCCTCTAAAAAGCTAGTGCTTCGCGATCTACTATCGAGCTGAAGCGCAACCGCTATCTCGAATGTTACCAGTGAACTTTCCAAGGTTGTGACTCTGATGTGAAACATCCCAGAATAGCTTGCCGGCTGGTGCGAGTTTTGTAGCTGCGTTCGCTTGAGTGACCGTCCAGGGTGAAGTCATATCTTTCGTGAGCGAGTAGGTAATTTTGTTATTTTGATCGCCGGTTGCAATCCACCAGGTCATGCCATAGCCTAGCTGCGCTGCAGACTTTAGGACGGCATTGGCGGCGATTCTGTTTTGTGTTGGACTCCCAGCGATACCGTCAGTCTTGGGGTCTACTCTGACCATAAACGGCTCACCATTTTGCAGGAGTGGATCACCAAATTCACCAACAATCATGGCGATTTTCTTCTCAGAGAGCCTGATCATGTATTGTTGGAGCTGAGCTTCTGTTGCGTAGTTTCCATTAATGAACCCGTATGCATGCCAATCGTACAAGATGTTGCATTTTCCAGCACCGAAATCAGCTGCAAGATTGCCATCCACTAATGTTTCGATCTGATTACCGAGACCAGCGAGGTCAGGAGAGTAGATCATGTCTGGTGCAGCCGCACGAACATCGTTATACAGCTTGGTGTTCAGATCTATCCACCCTGACTGGTTTGCAGTCGGTTCATTAAATGGGTTCATCCATACGTAGGGGTTGTTTTTATATTTTTGAGCAATCGTTTTAATCATTGGGAGTGAAGCTTGTATCTCCCCATTCGTATAAGGGTGATCTTCCCCTACCACAACCCTACATGTAACCATCACTACCATTTTTTTTGCGGTATATTCGTTCACTAGCTGATCGAGACCAGCTAGTGTTTCGGTGGTACTCGGATTACTGGTTGATGCGCAGTTGATATTCGGCCTGATCGTATTCCATCCCCAGGCTTTCACTTGTTCGCTTTTGTCATTTGCCGTTCCAAAATAGTTAAAGATGTAGTTATTTTCTAGATAAGGCGCCTGGCGCAATGCAACATTAGCTCCCATGGGTCGGAAGACATTTCCATCGGGGTCGACGATCTGTTTGCCGACGATATAAAACTTGCCCGTAGCGGTATTGGGTGTGCCTGGTGTCGTGCTATTGAAGGCCAGCGATCCATCCGAGTTGCGAATGACATTACCAGCTGTACCCTGGAAGCTCAGGTTGATACGTTTTCGTAGTCCTGCCGCACTGACGAATACGATAACGACTGCAGCTATCACAACCAAGCCGGCTGCTGCTGTGAGGGCTTCTCTCTTACTAAACTTCCCGCTACTGATTCGACTCGTCAATCCTCTGAAGCTACGTCCGCTGGGGACATTCTCCCGTTTGAGTTTGGGAGAAGACGAGGATGGAGAAGATTTTTGGGTTGGCATGCTGTTCCTAGATTAATCGTCGTACACGTGTATAACATTGATTGTAGGTTTCGGTGGCATAAAAAGCTAGTGCTTGATTATGGTTTGTAGCTTAGTAACCAGAGAAGAAGTCGGTCATGATCTGGGAACGCTTACAGCCCATGCCTTTGAGTAATGCGACATAGTGATCAACCATTGGTGGCGGCCCAGAAATATAAAAGATGCTTCACGCCACGTCCTTGCAGGTGGCTCGCAGAATCTCTGGAGTGAGTTCCCCGATCAGTCCTTTTGTATGTGCAGGCAGTTTGCCTTCCCGTACGACGTACCGGACAGCCCAACCAACCTTGTGCGCAGCTTTGAAGTCAGCTTGATATACGGCGTCGGCAGCGGTATTGACGAGGTGAAAAAGAGATACATCCCGGGTGGTTTCTGTATCAATGCTATATTTTGCCATGCTACGAAACGGAGTGATGCCGATGCCGCCGGCTATGAATACAAGCGGTCGCTTTGTGTCTCGTGGCATCACGAAGTGGCCAGACAGCCGACTCGTCGCGATAGTGTCCCCTACCTTCATGCCCCGGAGAGTTTGCTTATAGGCGCTGGATGGGTCAGAAAATTTTACTCCCAGGCGCAAGACTGGCTCAGTCGGAGAGGACGCTATCGTGAAGGTGCGCCGATTCCCACGGGAGTCAAAACCGACATCTGGCAAAGTCCAGTCAAGAAACTGTCCTGACAGTCAGCGAAACTTTGTGGCCGCGTCCCTTTCATTGAGCGCAAAAGCAAAGTCGTAGATGTGCGGCGCGATCTCGCGCTTGGACTGGAGTGTGAGTATGAAACGTCCGCGTGGATTGATCGCAAAGGCAAATATATTACCTACGACGAGAGCTAGCTGGGGCGAGGCTGAGATCGGGCCAAAACTCAGCTGGGAGGCAAACAGCACACCTACTAGACCCGCATAGATACCCTGGTACGACTTTTCTGATGGCATGGTGATCGGCTCGGTGAGCATGATGGTGCCAAAGAATATGATTGGCCAGGACGTTAGTCCCAGACTCAGCGTACTGATGATAGATTCGCCGTTGAGAAGTCCCACTCCAGTCATTGTGAGGAGCGACGCTATCGCAAAGACAGCAAACAGCTGGAAGTGTCGCGTCTTGCGGAGGATACAGGCACCGACAACGGCCGCTATAGGTGCGAGTGTAGGTGTGGCGATCCACCATGTTGCCGGCAAGAGTCCGGCTGCGCTGACAATGAGAACTGCAACGGCGGCTGGGTTGAAGACGTGCTGACGGTTGATAGCCAGCAGATACTTTGAGGCCATAGCAATAATCCCGACCAGGACGACGGCCCACATTCGTTCCGTTGTCTCTGGTGGCTGCACGATACAGGCTAGTATAAGCGTCGTTATGATCGAAGACTCGTGATTTGCCGGGACTTCGAACGCTCGCGACAAAATCAAATTTGTCACGAAGCAAGCTCCTGATAGGAGGCTGATCGAGATAGCTAGGTTGATGATAGTGAAGCTAGTCATATCAAAATAGCTCACCACAAAACCACTTATCAAAATGATCGACAGGCTATAGATGAGGAGTCGATACATCGTTGTACGGTTGAGGAATGAATCAAAAGAGCGGATCAGAAACATGGTGTCCTTTGGATTAGGTGAAGAGCTGGCCGGGAAAATCGGGCGAAAGTTCTGCGCTGCCATCATGCATAACCAGTATGTACTCAAAAGTATAGCGCTTTTTGAGGACGGCTGCTGGGACGAAGTAAAGGCAGGTTGCCAATCCGTCGGCGAGACGAGCAGAATCAGCTGTCACCCATACAGCCCGAATGTCTTGCGGTGATCGTCCGGTATGGGGATTAATAATGTGGTGGTACTGGTCCCATTGGCGGCGGTTGCCGGATGATCCGCACAATGAGCCTCGCCGTAGCGTGGCGGTACCGATAACCTCCCCTTCTCGCTCGGGGTTCTCTAGCCCAAAGACGAGTGGCTCAGATGGGTGGCGACAATAGATATCTCCTCCCGCATCGATACAAAAACCCGTAATTCCAGCTTCATGTATGAGGGTAGCGATGAGATCAACTAGGTAGCCCTTACCGATAGCGCCAAAGTCGAGCTGGGCAGGGTGCTTCATGGTGAGGCTATCGCTTCCGGCTCGGTAATCGATACTATCTTCCCATTTTGGAGGCAGACTGATCGTTGGCTTGGGTTGGAAGCTGTATTTTGCATCATAGCCAGCATCAACCAGCGTTTGCCCTATGAGGGGCGTCAGGACTCCCCCGCTCACTTCATACAGCTCGCGATAGAGATCAAGCATAGGTGCAGCGTCTGGTGGAAGTGGATATGTGCCAGCTTCGCGCGCCAGCTGCGCTACGAATGAATCATTCCGAAAGCGTGAGTAGGTATGTTCAAATTCCTGGCTCCGTTGGTCGATTGCTTGTGTTAGCCTCGCACGCTCGTCATCCGAGATCTCGTCATAGCTATCAATATGCCACGTGGTACCGGTGGCGCTATACGAGTGCTGCCAGCTCGGCCTAGGTTTTGGCTTGGGTTTTGATGGTAGCGATTGCACTGTTGAAGCCCTTTGAGGTCAATGATGAACCGGATACGCGACTGAGACTCACGGTGTCAATGCTCTTGCCGACGACGAGAGACTTGTAGCCACTGATGAACTTAGCCTGGTACTCGGCACTATCACTATCGTTGGCTTTGGGCTGTGCGCTGGTATCTGAGATTATGCCATTCTTGAGAGTGACGGTAACAGCAATAGCTTCGTTGCCACCGGGTGAACTGTAGGTACCAGTTGCGGTGTATGAGCCGTCTCTGTAGGCCTGGGTGGGTGCTCCGGCCTTGGGCGCCGCAGTCGGAGCTGCATTGACTCCGGTTGTAGGGGCAACCGTGAGCTCAACCACAGGCTCGGTAGTAGGGCTCGTATCGGCGCTCGTCAAAGAGTCAGCGGGATTCTTCTTGGAAGCAGACAGCGTCGCTACGACAATCACCGCTATGATGACGAGCACCGCTAGTCCGGCAATAACTTGTTTCCGATGGTCTGAATCTTTCATGAGCCTCCTCTTTCTTCCATCCTATTATACGTCTATTCTAGCATCTCAGCGGTGCCTGAGAGCGGCCTGAGAATGGGATATGGCAGCTAGTTTGTCTGCTCGAGATTGTTTCTTGAAGGCAGATTCGGCTACCTGTGCTGATGAACGGTCGGCGTATGTCTCGGTATAGACGACACGTACCGGACGTCGCGCGGCAGTATACTTGGCACCTTTGGGGCTCGTGTTATGTTCTCTTTCACGTCGAGCGACGTCGGTTGTCACACCAGTATAGAGACTGTTGTCTGCACAGCGTAGAACGTAGAGATAGTATGCTGGTGCTGGCTGTGACATGGCGTCTCCTCGGCCCTGCTTAAAAGCCCGACGCAGCTAGGGCTAGTGCCGTAATGGTCGGCGTCGGGGTAACAAAGATGACGCCAACCGGGGTATCGTATTTGCCTGGAATGATGAGTGTTGATCTGACATGCGTAAGGCTGAGATAAATGATGCCAAGAACCGCGATGATACTGAGTATGAGGACAGCTATCAGCCGAATATCAGGGGCCCGTTGCGCTCGAATGAGCTTTTTTGAGGTAGCTACATTACGTGACGTTGGTTTTTTCCTAGCGGCTTTCTGTTTTGGCATGACTTCCTCATGAAGTGTTGATAGTCCTTATACTAACAGTCCTCGATGTGTCTACCAACAGCTGGTTTTTGGCAGCTGGAAACCCTGCGACAGAGATGCTAAGGCCCGGGAATAATCCCGGGCCGTTATGTGGGTCGGTATCGCGACCACTTTGAGAGCTGTCGTACGCCTTTGTCGTAGAGGAAGTCTGATGCGGCATCGATGCCGGCTTCCATCAGGAGTTCGAGTGCATTTCGCAGGGCTTCGCTGGCTGTCATGAGACGGAGCGTTTCGCAGATCTCGTAGGAGAGGTCAGTCTGGCGGCAGGCCACGATCAGTGAGTCTATAAAACCAAGGTCGTACAGGCGCTTCTCGAGGAGCTGCAGCTTGCTTTCGGCCAGGTCTTGGTTGGCGAAGTGGTAGACGATGGCGCCGTTGGCGTCGATGACGCAGTGGCCTCCGGCTCGAGGTTCCACTTCCCAGGGAGCAGGATGATGTGGCAGCATTTCACGCACTGACTTCTCGGCGTCGTCTTCAGTATAGGTAGTCATCATCACCCCTTTCAAAGGGCTTGGTCGGTCATGAGGTGCTCAGAGCAGTGTATGCTCTTGCGGCACAGTCTATCTTACTTAGTCTATGCGCACAATAATTGGCGTAATTGAACTATAGAATATTCGCATTAATTATTGTTCTATATAGTATGCGCTTGAGTGTTCGTGTAGCTCTTGCGGGTGAACGCAAGAGCTACACGATGGTTTCATAGCTGGACCATGCTTGATAGGGTGACGAACCACTGGTCTCCGCTGAGGAGCTCGTGGAAGTCGAGCACATCGTCGTGCGTGATGGCTTCGCCGGTCGGCCGCTCATCGAGCTCCTTGGGCAGCGTCCATTCGACACACTTCACGCCGGCTGCGGTCAGGATGTCGATGACTTGGTCATCAGCATCCTTGATCTCGGTCATGCTGCAGACGGGACAGCGGAAGAGGTAGGTCCCTTCCCCACTGTCATTGCAGATGCGAACTGTCAGATCTCGGCTGCGAAGCTCGATATCTCCACAGTCTGAACAGGTTGCGCGGATGAGCGCCATAGGTATCACCTTTCGTGCGAACTTCCGTAGAAGTGGCTCGGAGATGCCGAAACCTGAGAAATATACCACCTCATAATACTTATGTCAATAGCAATGGACGGGTAGTATGGGCCTCGTTAGACTGGGTATATAAAGGAGACTTCATGAACAGCGTATATTTCTTTGAGATACAGGCATCTAATCCGGCTCTGCTCAGGACTTTTTATGAGGTGGTTTTCGGCTGGGAGTTTACCAAGCAGGATGGCCTACCGATTGAGTATTACCAGATCAAGACCGAGGGTATTAATGGTGGGTTGCTCCAACGTCCGACGGAAACGCCGGGGCAGGGTCAGGGCACAAATGCCTTTACGTGTTCGATGCAAGTTGAGGATTTTGACGCAACTGCAGAGAAGATCCTAGCTAACGGCGGAATCGTAGCGCTAGAGAAGTTTGCCGTGCCTGGTAAGTGTTGGCAAGGCTACTTTCTTGACCCAGATAATAATACGCTGGGGCTTTTCCAGGTCGACGAGTCAGCTCTTTAGACTCTCTTGCGTCAGATAGCATAAGCAGTTACATTCAGAAGTATGATATCTGTATTTCCTGCCGACTATGATCGACACGATTCCGGCACTGAAGGCCTGCGCCAAGCGCTCGATTTCGTCCGCAAACAATGGCGCCAGCTTGAGCACAAGGCTCCTCGAGACTCGGGTACATTGATCGGTCTTCCGGAGAAATACATTGTCCCGGCCACACCCAGTGAGCACTTCTCTTTTCAAGAGCAGTATTACTGGGATACTTACTTTACTGCTATCGGATATAACGGCCCAAATAAGGAAGCTATGATCGAGGGGATGCTCGACAATCTCATCTACTTATTTGAGCGCTTCGGTATTATCCCGACTGCCAATCGAATGTACTTCACGGGCCGTTCCCAGCCGCCGCTTCTTACGAGCTATATTTTTTATCTCTACGATCACTATAATAAGTCGACTGCTTGGCTCGCCAAACGTATGGCGGTAGCTGAGCGCGAGTATCACACTGTCTGGATGGGTGCACAGCAGCCAAACTGGCGACGTGTTGGTGTGCTCAATCGGTACTATGACATTAATGCACTGCATGATTTGGCGGAGGCCGAGAGCGGCTGGGATATGACGCCTCGTTTTGAACGCAAGTGCCTGGACTTTTATCCAGTAGATCTCAACGCATTGCTCTATAAGTACGAGTCGGACTTTGCGCGCTTGGCTGAGATCAGTGGAGACAAGACAGCCCACAAGGACTGGCAGCACGCCGCTCGTATGCGCAAGAAAAGCGTTGATGAGCTGATGTGGAATGAAGCGAAGCAAATGTACTTTGATTACAACTATGTCAAGCGCACTCAGTCGAGCTTCCTCTCACTGGCTTCGTTCTACCCTCTTTGGGCGGGCATGGCCAGTCAGGAACAAGCTGCCGGTATGGCAAAATCTCTGCCAAAGTTTATGCACGTAGGAGGTCTGAGTGCGACGGTCCGCCCCCTGATTGACATGTCGATATTTGGTTCGATGAAGACACAGTGGGCGATTCCGAACGGCTGGGCTCCCCTGCACTACATTGTGACTGAAGGTCTTGAACAGTACGGATTTAGCTACCAGGCTGCTGAGATTGCGAAAAAATGGATAGCCACAAATCTACACTGGTATGAGTCGCATGGAGAGTTTATTGAGAAGTATAATGTGGTAAACCCGGAGCGCAGCCCCCATGATGGTATGTATCCAAGTCAGGCTGGCTTCGCTTGGACAAATGCTATCTTTGTCTTCTACGCCCGCAAGTATTTTGGACTTGAATAGCTCCGTCTAGCGCTCAGGCTATCTATGCCTCTACTCAGTCGAGTGAATGCTTATTTTTCCATCTTGTGGAAGTGAGCGAAGAATTTCTAGGAGGTCAGCTTCACGAAATGCGATGCATCCATCGGTTGGTGTGTTTGCTGGCACGTTCTGGTCACGGGCAACGTGCACAAAGATGGCACTTCCCTTGCCGGGCACGGCTGGTGTGCGATTGTAGTCGAGGTCGAGCACGATGTTGTAGAGATGGTCATCCCGGTAGAGCTTTTCGTGACTGGCATCACTTGCGTCGGCCGCTTTGGCGAGTGAGTTGTAGCGCGGATCTGCTTGGTCATTCACCCAGATGTCGTCTGGGGAAATGGGCTGGAGCTCAATCTGTGCTACTGGCTTTTCGATCGCATCGGAGCGATAATACCCGCCAAGAATGCCGTACTCTCCGTCCGGGGTGGCTTTGTCTCCCTCCTTTTTGGTATCGGCTGGCACTACGCCACTCTTACCGACTACGGCAGGATACGATTTGTCATTGTATTCAGCGCGAGCGGCCGGATAAGTAGGATTTGGGTAAATATGAATGGTAGTCATATCTCCAGTATACGCCGCTAGGTCAAACGAACACTCAGACCGATGCCGCCAAAGTTGTCGCAGACAAATACGGGTTCGGCCTCGGTGCTGAGACTCTTGTCGTAATGATAGTTAATCTCGTCAAAGTGTTTGAGATCGCTTACCTTCGTGATGCGTTGCGTTATGAGCCAGTGCGCAAAGGCACCACGTGCGACTTTGGCGTGTACGGTCACGAATGTCGGCTCGCCAGTAGCAGAATTCTTTGTAAGAAATTTTGGCTTGATGATTCGGGATTGGTCGACATACGGCAGGATGACGCGGTCATACTCGGCCGAGGAGATATTGATGATCGGTTCATCGTTCGCTACTTGATTGGCGATTTTGTCGCCCCAGAATTTGTACAAGTCGTGATACTTTTTGACGGTAGGCCGGTACCCCATCTCAAAACGGTACGGGTAGATGCCGTCAAGCGCCCGCAACACGCCATAGAGGCCAGACAGAATATAAAGATGGTTATCGGCGTAGGTGCGATCCTGAGCGGTAAAGGTCTGCACTTGCAGTCCACTGTAGATATCGCCGAGAAAACAATCGATCGCAGCTGTTTGCTGGGCTGAATCTGACGTCCAGTTAGCGATGAGCGCATGCGTCTTGGCTGCCATGGGCTTGGAGAGCTGCATGAGTGAAGCTATGCGCCCCACTGTGAGCTTCTTGAGGTAGGAATCCAGCTCGATAGCTTCTTTCAAAAACGTCGGTTGACGTAACGACTTGCTCGACCTGGTCGGAGTTCGCATAGTCTTGGAAGAGTGGAGCAAGATGATCATGCTACGTATCATATCAAATCTGTCGATGAAGGCATGAGACCACTGTATAATGACTGCATTACTCATAGGGAGCTCGCATGTCATTTCAAGCATACTTAGACAACATTGAAGCTAAGACTGGCAAGACGCCGCGTGAGTTTATAGCACTCGCCAAAGCCAAGGGCTTCGATAGCGCAGAGGCAAAAGCTGGGGAGATCGTTGATTGGTTGAAGGATGACTATGATCTCGGACGTGGACACGCAATGGCGCTCGTGCATGTGATCAAGAATGGTGCGCAGATCGGCGACAAACATGTCCAAAGTGGTGGCGCGCATAGTGACAAATCAAATATACTCAGGCTTGATGGAAAGGATAAATCATAATGGCTGGTGCAAAATCAAAACAGTACGCGATTGAGGCAAAAAACCTCACACGAAAGTTTGGCAAGAAAACTGCCGTATCAAATGTGACGCTCAAAATCGCTGAGGGTGAAATCTATGGATTTCTCGGTCCTAACGGAGCTGGTAAGTCGACTACGATCAAGATGCTCGTGACCCTTCTTGAGCCGACCAGTGGTAAGGTGAATATTCTTGGGAATAGTGCGATTGATGATCCCGATGCCGTTCGGCTCGACATCGGCGTTGCCCTGCAGGAAGCTGCACTTGATGAAAGCCAACGCGGTCATGAATTCCTGAAGCTTCAAGGACATCTGTATGGTTTGCGTGGTAAGGCTATGGAGCAGCGCATCGCTGAGCTTGAGAAGCTGGTGGATATTGGTGATGCCATCCAGAAGCCTATCAAAGAGTATTCAGGCGGAATGAAGCGTCGGCTGGATCTCGCTGCAGCGCTCGTGCATAATCCCCTCGTTCTCTTCCTTGATGAGCCTACGACTGGCCTTGACCCGATCAGTCGCGTGAAAGTTTGGGACGAGGTGCGGCGACTCAATAAGGAGCTCGGGATGACGATCTTCCTTACGACGCAATACCTCGAGGAAGCCGATCAGTTAGCTGATCGCATCGGCATCATTAGTAAGGGTAAGCTGGTGCTCGAGGGTACGCCGACCGAGCTCAAGCGTCGCACTGGACATGATGTGATCGTCGTGACCTGCAGTGAGCAGCCGAAGCCAGTGCTTGCAGCTCTCAAAAAAGTGAAGGGTATTTCAAAAGTAGATCAAGGCAATGGTGAGATTCTTCTTGCGTCATCACACGGTGCGCAAGCTATTGCCGGAGTGGCTGTTGAGCTAGAGAAACAATCAGTGAAGATCAAGCAGCTATCCTTAAGAGAGACAACCCTCGACGATGTCTTCCTCGCAGCTACTGGTAATAGACTAAGCAAAAAGGACGAACTATGAGCACTACACAGATGCAAACACACCTCACACCTAAACCAGCCGGATTCGTCCGCGATCTCATTGCTGTAGCTGGCCGAGCCCTGCGTGCCATTCCGCGCGAGCTTGAGTCCGTCATACCGGCGCTCATCATCCCGCTCTTCTTTTTTGCGGTAAACGTTGGCTCTTTGAGTGACGTTTCGAAGTTTGCGGGCGTAGTGGATTTCAAAGCTTTCCAGCTTCCAGTCGCTATTGTCTTCGCGGTGACCGGTGTATCACGAGCTTCAGCCCTTGTGACTGACATTCAGTCAGGCTATTTTGATCGTTTGCTCATCTCCCCTGTCCGCCGTACTGCCCTTCTGCTCGGTCTTATGGTCGCGGACTTTGCACTTGTCATCGCATTGTCTATCCCTGTCGTGATCCTGGGTGCAATCCTTGGTGTGAAGTTTGTCACTGGCTTTGCTGGGATCGTAGTCTTCTTGCTGGTCTCGGGGCTGTGGGGGTTGGCTTTTACAGGCTTCCCATACGCGATCGCCCTGAAGACCGGTAGCCCGGGAGCAGTGAACTCATCGTTCCTGCTGTTTTTTCCATTCTCATTCCTCACCACGAGCTTCCTTCCTCTTGAAGTATTGAGCGGTTGGTTGAAGACAGTGGCAAAGTTTAATCCAGTCACCTATTTGCTGGAAGGTCTACGTAGTCTCATCTATGTGGGCTGGGATGGTGAGGTGCTGCTCAAGACTGGTACCGCCATCGCGATAATCTTGATCATCTCATTTACACTCGCGTTTACGGCTCTCAAGGGACGTGTGAGTCGAAAGTAGCTGTAGCTATCTGAGGTAGAGACTGACAGACGTTAGGGGATATAATGGAAGTATGAAGACATACTTATTGCTCCTCAGGGGTATCAACGTGGGCGGCAAGAATAAGGTTTCGATGGCCCAGCTCAGGATTCACTTAGAGAAGCTCGGGTATACAGATGTTTCTACATATATCAACAGCGGGAACGTTATCGTGAGTTCGGACAAACAGCCTGAAAAAATCCAAGCCGAGATCGAAGCATTGCTCCCTCATGCGTTCCAGCTAGACTCTGAGCTCATCAAGATTCTCGTGTTGTCACAAACACAATTGCAAGCGGTGGCGGACGACAAGCCGAAGGGCTTTGGCGATCAGCCGGATATCTACTATTGCGATGTACTATTTCTGATGGATATCTCGGTTGACGATGCCATGTCAATATTTGATCCACGTGATGGCGTGGACAAGATCTGGCCAGGAGTCGGGGTGGTCTATTCACAACGTCTTGGCGCAGAACGTACAAAGAGCCGCTTGAGCAAGATTATGAGCTCCCCACTCTATAAGTCGATGACGATTCGGAGTTGGAATACGACGAGCAAACTACTCTCACCCCTTGGATAGTTGTTATATCATTGAAAATATGGCATGATATAGATACAACACCGAGAGATTGGAAGGACATTGACGTATTTAGGAGAAATAACGGGCCCAACTGTGGGCATCGTCATGAAGGAGCTGGTGCGACGTGCTATCGCGACGATCACCGGCCTGACGCTGACGTACGAGGTCCACGACAAGGTGGGCTACGACGGTGGAGAGGATCTCTTCACTACCGCTGATGTCGCGGCCCAAGCCGTGTATGTGAAGTCGCTACGAGAGTGCTTCAGTGAGATCGGCTTGATCGGAGAGGAGGACGACACGAGCGTCCAGGGCTCCTTGGATGGTCGTGACGCATTCTTCACGATTGATCCCATCGACGGCACCCGCGCATTTGTGCGTAGGCAGTCGCACGGGATCGGCACCATGATCGCCCTCGTTGTCGATGGTGAAGTTGTTGCCGCATTCGTGGGCGACGTAATGACCAATGAGATCTACGGCTATCGGCCAGGGTCGTCCAAGGTGCATCGCATCAGTCGCTTTGAGCAGGCTGAGCTACTCACCGGATACTCGGGCCGACCCCTCCGTGATCAGTACCTGCTCCTGCGAGAACGTCCGGAGGAGCACACGGTGCGAGGCCGTGCCCTGGCTGGCAAGGACGGGCCCTTCAAGGACCTTGAGATCACCGGTGGCAGCATCGGCATCTCCATGGCCCGCCTGTGGAAGGGTGAAGTCGGCGCGGCACTGCTGAGCCCCGGTAAGACCACCGTCTGGGACATGTGCCCCGTTTGGGGTATCTCTCGGGCGCTGGGTTTCGGGTTCTATCGCACAGACACCCTCGAGCCGTACGAATACGTACCGAATTCGCGCGAGCCGATCATCGACAACCCGCACGAGTTGCTCGTGGTTCACGAGACCCACACCGAAGTGCTGGCTGCACTGGGTCGTTGAGACACCCATGACACTTCCCCACCGACGAGACATAGTCTTGCCGGTGGGTTATTTATTGGATTATTCCCAACCAGCCTCGATATGTTCCTGGCTGATGCCGTTTTCGATATGAGTATATCCGAGCCGTTCAAGGGCGGCCTTAGCCTGCCCCGCCCTACCGCCCGACTGACAATACAGTACGTAATGGCCTTCACTCGGTAAGCCAGGTAAGACTTTTCTAGCGTTCAGAATATCTCCGACTGGAATGTTCAGAGCACCTTCTACATGAGAGCTCTTAAACTCGTCGGGCTCGCGCACATCAATAATGAGAGGTTTCATTACCTTCATCATATCAGAAGAGGCCTATAGCCTTTACCTACAACTTGACTCTTCCCTGGCCTGCAGTACAGATCGTGTTCTTATAAATAAGCATAAGTAAAATGGCTGGGTACGGTGGCCCAATTAAGATCCCCTATTGTTGGTTTTTGATTGCTACGTTACGTTCTGCTTTCTGAAGGTTTATACCACTATAGTCAATAACTTTGTCTGGCGTTCCGGCACTTTTCTGGAGTCTACACCATATATGCATAATTCCTGCACCTCAAAGTCCAAACTAACCTTCTGTAAAATATTACTCACTTCTGCCTGATGCGCTATAAAATTGTTTGTTTCAGTTGATTTAATTCTGCCTAAAGTTATATGAGGTACAAAGCCAAAATCATTATCAACCGCTCGATACATCTTGAGTTGCACTGATATTTCGTCATGGAATTTGTATAACGAATCAGAACACTCGGCCTGGACGTAAAGTAACCTTGGTTTCTCACCCCCGAATACCCCCATTCGACCGATTTCAACCCTGCTTCCAGCAAGTTGATTCTTATGCTTCCTAACCTCTGCCACCACAGTTTCTAGGTCCAGTTGAGATTGTTCATTTAAATAGTAAATGGTTATGTGCGGAGTCTGCATATCAGCGATTTCAAGATCAGTAAGAGTGGATGAAACTGCCTCTGTGGCGCTATGGAGCTCGGCCACAAACTCTTTTGGGACTGAAATGCCGATAAAGCACGAAGTATATTGCATACCTTAAATATATACTAAATTATTGAAGTTAACTAAATAGAAAAATCTACTTCGAAGTTTCTATAGTGCTTGTGCTTGGCTGAGCGTGGCGGTCTGAAACCTTTTCAGCTCACTACACTGCATTTTGGCACTGTCTCATAATTCCAGACACTACAGTTTAAAACGAGACAAATGAGACATTAAAAAAGTATAATGGGTTGTATTATGAACGAAGAGCTGAAGACACTAGACAAGTTTGAGCTCCACTCCTACAAAGGAAAGCCCGTTTACATACATGATGACCATCGATTCGTGTTGCCTCATATTTACGATGCTCAGAAAAAAGGTCTAATTCCTAAACCTTGTAAATTTATTATGTTTGACGCACACCACGACCTAGCAGATGTAAGCGACGAGGCCAAAAAGCTACTGAAAACCTTAAGGGAGCAGACAGGAGAAGACTTTGATGAGGAGCTGTTCTTCGACGTTGTTAAGAACAAGTTACGAGGAGATGACGCCGACTGGCTGAAGGCCGCAATGGAACTAGGCTGGGTTAGTGACGTTGTCGTGTTTGGGATACGACACGATATGGATGATCCGGACCCTTTTATCTATAGTGATGCAAGCGGGACTGAGCACACAGTTTTTCATTCAGGTAGCTGGCCCGGAGATCTACTTAGGTACCAGGGAGACCTAGCAGAACGTATCACAAGCCCTGATTTGAAAAAGTTGTGGGAGATTCTCGGATGGGAAACAAGAAAACCTGGACCCCGACACTTTCGGGATAGTGAAGAAAAAATAATGTTAAACTTTGATCTTGATGCCTTTAGTATGAATTATGAAGACTTCTTGTTCCCCTGGCACAGATCGGTGTACGAACGCCGATTTATGAAAGAGTCTGACTACTCCACAACTGAAGGTTGGACCGGTAAGCAGTTTGTCCAGGGGCTGGCCGAAAAGGCTGGAGCAATAACAATAGCTCGCGAACCCGATTATTGTGGAGGCAGGGATAATATGGAGCAAATATTTCACGATGTGAACGAGATAATATTCCATAACGCCATTGAGGGCCCTTCTCAATGAAAGCACTAGACAGACTAACTTTAATCGACCGAATTGGGCGCGAGCTCCAATCTCGTATGGGATATAGTGACATTGATGCGTACCTAGCAGTATTTGGAATCGATGTTAAGAAAGAGACATCTGGAGTAAATAGCAAATGGGTATATACAAAAGAGCTTCTTGCCGACGCTTCTAGCGATGTAATTCTTAAAATCGCTACTGAACTAGAGATCGATCACAGTTATGTAGTTGGAGCCGAAAAGGAGGCAATTGAGGCAACTTTCTGGGATCCACATCACTTCAGACTTTTCCTTAGCCATCTTTCAACGTACAAGAAGAATGTGGCAGCGTTGCAGGCTACGCTTAAGCAATACGGGGTGTCCGCATTTGTTGCTCATGTAGATATTGAGCCAACCAAGGAATGGCAGGATGAAATTGAAGCGGGGCTTTTTTCAATGGATGCACTTGCCGCCATACTGATGCCTGGCTTTAAGGACAGCAACTGGACAGATCAAGAGGTAGGTGTTGCTTTTGGTCGTGGAGTACTCGTAGTACCAATAATCCACGGACAGAACCCCTACGGTTTTATAGGAAAATATCAAGGACTTAAGACCCAGGGTAAGGCCGTGTCTCAAGTCGCCGACGAGCTGTTTAAAATCCTAGTAAAATCTCCAAAAACCAGGCCCAGAATTCTAACTTGTATTGTTGATACAACGTTACAGTCACCAGATGCGGCATCGGCATTAGAAAAACTTAAGCACTTGGATGACATAAGCGATATCCCAGATGCTTACATTGAACGCCTCAGGGATGGAGCAACTAACTCACCGGTATTCAGCAGTGGGGTCGCGCTTAATTACTTGAATAAGATGCTTGAGAAACGGGGTTACAGCAAAGTAAATATGGACGATTCAGAAGAAATATCTCTTGATGATATTCCGTTCTAAAGTCACTAGAGAATAATCTCTTTTCCGATCTCGTATGCAACAACATGATCTGACTTCCAGTCTACAGCGAATCGACGTAAGCAGCCCTGCGGAACATAGCGGTGAACTGCGCCCAGCTTATCAGTCGATTTCTTATCATCTTTTTGAGTGCTCATGTGATCATTATATCTAAGAGCGCTCAGGTTCGCGAGGTCACGGAACACGGTCTTTAAGTTTATGCCCAGTTACTGTAGGGTAGACGGTCATCCTCAAGTTGATCAAATCCTTGTTCAGGTATAGCAAAACGGGTCACAGAACCCGGTCTTTAACATTTTAGTGCAGCTTGGCTGGGGCGGCAGGGTTCGAACCTGCGTATGACGGTACCAAAAACCGTTGCCTTACCACTTGGCCACGCCCCAATATCGAGCTGTTTTATCGTTCTGACACCCGCCTATTCTACCGTTTTCTATCTGAAGACTCAATATCTAACCATAAAAGGTATTGACAAAGCACCGTTTATGCTGTATCGTAGTCTGGTTTGCCTAAGAAAGGCCTGCTGCTTCTCTGCTCCGGCAGAGAGGGTTCTACAACCAGAAGGACATCACCATGTCTCTGCAGTACCTCAACAAACGGGCACATCTGTGCCTCATCGCCATCGTCAGCATGATGGCCTTCCTGGGCGGGGTGGCAACATCCATCTCTCCGACCGTAAGTGCGGCGGCGGCTCCTGCCGCTGTCGCTCAGACGACCACGACCAGTTCGGCTCAGGTTCTTACCAGTGCCGAACTGGTCGACGCGATCAACCGATCGCGTGGCTACCACCCCACCATGGGGCTGACCTTCCACGGTCGCTCACGTGGTTCGCTGGCTCAGGCCGGCCCTCAGGGCGGACTCACCACTCGACCGACCATGATCCTGCCCGGCACCAAGCGCTTGCCGCTGGTCTTGACCTTCAAGCAGACGCAGAAGGTCAAGAAGATGGTGACAGAATACGCCGCTCGCGGCGGTCTGCTCACCTCGGCTGCCACAGCCGCACTGTGTGCCGTGCTCTTCATCGAGGCCACTCCCATCGTTTCGGCCATCGCCGGTGCGACATGTGGGGTCCTGATGGGCTGGTACTGGGCAGACATCCAGGACGCCATGTCCAAGGTGCCAGTCCAGGACGTCAAGAAGACGCCCGCCAAGAGCATGAAGTGCTTCGTGGTGACGGTGAACTCCTGGGCCTCGTTCCAGTGGCTCACCTTCAGCTCCGGCACCTGCCCCAAGGGGAAGCGCAAGTGACGGCTCTCCAGGAACGTCACAAGCGGTTCGGTGGCAAGGCACGCGTGACTCGTCTGACCATGGTCTTGGTGCTCGCGCTCGGCGTCTTGTACGCCATCGCCAGCATCATGGACTACTACAGCTACACGGTCGGTGGGCACGCGCTCAGCCCGGCGGTCAGCATTGTGGGTGTCATCGTGGTCATCACCTACGTGAACGCACTGCGCAAGAAGCAGTAGCCCTACGGGGTACAAACATAGGGCCAGACTTTTCGGAGTCTGGCCCTATCATCATTTATTGACATACTGGACATAAAAGGTATGATAGCTCTATTCGTATTCGCACCCTTTAAGGAGTCTGACATGGAAAGCTTGGCACTCGCTGCTATCCTCGGCTTCCTCGCAGGGGCAGCACGAGGCATCTTTGCAGCAATCTTTTGGATCATTGGGATGTTCTTCCGACTGTTCTTCTGGCTGCTCCTGATCTCCATCCTCGTCGCTATCTTCTATCAATAGATAGATCGTTCACTCATAGCTCACATCCCCGCTCAGCCGCTTGCTCCGTCCCTCTGAATTCGTTTAGGGGGACGTATTTCTTTTAGTCCTGCAAGTTCCAAATGACCTGGCCTTCTGGGGTGTCCTCAACGCCGATGCCACGCTCGCGCAGACTGTCACGGAGCTCGTCGCTGGTTGCAAAGTCCTTATCGGCTCGCGCTGCTTCACGTTGGCTCAACGTTTCCATGATCCGTGCATCAACAATTGCTTCGTTGTCGGTGAGAAGCTGCAGGCCAAAAATAGCATCTAGATGCTCTATGAATGCCACCATGTTATTGCCGTAGATACCAGATCGTTCGGCCTCAGCGATAATTGCTTGTGCGGCGGGCGTACCTAGGTCATCGGCCAGTGCGGCATCTAGCTGGTCTTTCCAGGTTTTTATCTGGGATTGGTCGGCTGAAGCTGTGGAGTTGTTGATGGTTTTGCTCGCCCATTCACGCAGGGTTTTGAGCCGAGCTTCAGCTTCGGCGAGCCCCTCATGAGAATAGTCCATGCGACTACGGTAATGGCTACTGAGGACCATAAGGCGGAAGGCTAGCGGGTTGCCGTGCTCGGCTACGTCTTCGAGTGTGTAGAAGTTCTTGCGGCTCTTGGCCATCTTCTCGCCGTTAACGTGCAGGTGCTCATTGTGGAGCCAGTAGCGCGCGAGTGTACCGTTACACTGCGCGATTTCATTCTCGTGGTGAGGAAACTTCAGGTCGATCCCGCCAGTATGGAGGTCAAACTCAGCACCGAGATACTTGGTGCTCATGGCCGAGCACTCGATGTGCCAGCCAGGTCGACCGGCGTAGTTTGTGCCGTTGATTTCAAAGTCCCAGGCTGGTTCGTTTGGCTGGGCGGCTTTCCAGAGTGCGAAATCTCCGGCGCCTTCTTTCTGATCCTGGTCGTCGATCCGAGCCTGCGGGTCGTAGTCCACATTTGTGAGAAGCCCATAGCTCTTACCGCTGGCTTCATAGCGTTGGATTGAGAAGTACACACTTCCATCGGCGATGTAGGCGATGCCGTTTTTGAGGAGGTCAGAGATGATGGCCTGCATTTCGAGGACGTGTTCGGTTGCTCGCGGGAGTGCAGCAATATCATCACGCTGGACATTCACGAGGGACAGATCTTTGAGCAGAGCCTCCTCGTAGGTATGAGCAAGCTTCTGTAAGGCTTCCTTTGGGGCGGCATCTGGACTCTCTTCGTTGGCTCGAACGATCATCTTGTCGTCGATGTCAGTCACATTCATGACCCAATCTACTTCAATACCACCGATATGACGAATAACGCGCTGCAAGAGATCAGCCGTAATGAAGCTGCGCAGATTACCAATGTGGGCTCGGTCATAGACAGTCAGGCCGCAAGAATAGAGACCGACCTTGAGCGGATGGAGGGGCTTGAAGGCTTCTTTTTGCTTGCTGAGGGAGTTGTAGAATGTGAGCTGTGTCATAGGGAGAGTTCCGCACGACTTATCGTAGCACGAAGGACTTCTGCGGTGCGACGACAGTCATCGAGGGCATTGTGGGCGCTACGGGCACTTTGACCAAAGGCCTTGAACGCCTCTTCGCTACGCTCGATCTCTGGGTGGCCGAGTTGGCAGAGGTAAGCATAGCTGAGCGACCATACATCGAGATGGTGATAGTCATACATCGTATCGAGTCGGCCAATTGCTTCAATCAAGATAAAAAGCCAATAGCGATCGAAGGTAACATTCCAACTAGCAAGGTAGAAGTCAGTACCAAATTGTTCAACAAACTTGCTGGCTACTACTTTGCGAGATGGCGCATTGATGACGCGTTCTGCCGTGATATCGGTGTGTTCGAGTACCCAGGGATCAAGCATATCCGGATCGGCCTTAATATCGCTGAGGAAGGAGCCTTTTTCACTGAGGTCATGCTTGTCTAAGAGGATAGCGCCGAGTTGAGTTGGTTCGCCTGGATCGGCTACATCACCCGTACTGGGGTCTTTGATGAATCCAGTACTTTCAAAATCAAATAGTAAAATGTCTTTTGAGAATCCCTTGAATGAACTCATACCGCGATCTCCGTTCGGCCGCTGAGTGCTCGACTCAGTGTGACTTGGTCGGCGTATTCGACGTCAGCACCGACTGGCATACCCTGCGCAAGACGTGTCGATTTCACTCCAAAAGGTAGGAGCTGTCGGGCGATGTATAGTGCGGTGGTCTCCCCTTCTACCGTGGCATTGGTGGCTAGGATGATTTCGGCTGGTTCGGTGGTCTGCACGCGGTCGAGCAAAGTATTGATCTTGAGCTGTGATGGCCCAACGCCGTCCAGTGGCGAGATCACTCCGTGGAGGACATGATAGCGTCCGCGGTAGGTGCCGGTTTTCTCTAAGGCCACAATATCGAGCGGTTGCTCGACAACGGCGATGAGGGTGTCATCTCGGCTTGTATCCAGGCAGAGGTCACAGAGCTCGCTGGTCGCAAAGCTATGGCACTGTGCGCAGAACGTCAGGCCGTCACGCACATCAGACAGTGCTTCTCCCAGACGGTGCGGATCTCCGAAGCGCACCAAATACATCGTCAGGCGCTCAGCGGTCTTGGGACCGATCGAGGGTAGCTTGGCGAATTCATCGACGAGTCGGATGATCTGCTTCGGGAGAATCTGTGACATTGAGCGTGGGGTTAGCTGAGACCTGGGATGTTGAAATCGCCCATTTTGCCCTTCATGCGCTCAGCGACTTCGCGCTGCAGGGTAGAATTGGCTTGGTTGACGGCCGACTCAATGAGTTTTTCGAGCCGTTCGGTGTCAGCTTGGTCGTACTTGGTCGGATCGAGCTTCACTGAAGTAACCTTTTGTTCGCCGTTCATGACGATGACCACAGCGCCGTTGCCGGCATCGGCCTCGACTTCGACTTTCTTGAGTTCCTTTTGGAGCTTTCGCAATTCATTCATTGCCTTTACTTGTTCGAGCATGATGATTCCTTTCTTAGTTAGCGAACGTTTAGAGTACGCAGGAAACATATCCCCTACTCCAAACCTATAGCTTTATTGTACTTCTTCCCGAGAAAGAGTGCGAGTCTATGGGGTGATGTACATACGAGCTTCGGATGAGTTGGTCCTGATCTCGTTTAGGGTCGGTTTCCATTCTACAGGAACAGTATTCCAGTAGGTCTGGCCTGGTTTACCAATGATCCAGACGCGCTTGCTGACGGGGGTGATGGTCGTCAGGCTGTCGATATAGATACTGTCGGCGCGGTCTTTGAGGAGTGATGACTCACCGTAGCCATTCGGTCGTCCCCCACTCGTATTGAGTTTGAGGGTCGTCACAGGTGACGGATAGATAGCAGCGACTGGCTGATTGACCTGAGTATTGCGCGCGTCCAGACAGTTTTTACAGTAGTAGCTAAAGTCAAAATAGGTATAGAGCTCAGCTGAGACGATCTCGTCGCCTGGCTGGTAGCGCTCGTTTACAAACTTTCCAACCTCTCTCATGGTATGACTCGCCTGGCGCACAACATTGATATTGCCAACGATGAGGATACCGCAGAACGCGAGGAGCGCAGCCATACCGGCGACTCGATTCATGCGAATGAGCTGGTAGATGGCTAGGCTGATGAGTATGTAGACGCCGTAGGTCGCGAAGACGAGATATCGGTCCTGGTAGATCGGCTTGAAGATAGACGCCAGAAGTGTGAGTGCGATAGGCACAACAGCGTAGAAGAAGATCAACTCGACCTGGGGTGTTTTCTTACGGTATTGCCAGACCATATAACAGACGCTTAGGAAGAGCAGGAATGGGACGCCCCAGAACAGCACGCTCGGAATCTGTCCTCCGTCAGTGAACGTGAGATCTTGCCAAATGCCTCCCGGCAATGTGCTAGTCGTAACGGCCGGGATCCAGCTGATTCCTTGTCCCCGGGTGAATTGTCCGATAAAGTTTGGTATCCACGGAAGCCAGAGGACGATGATTGCGATATTGGCGAGCCACCATTCACGCGTGAGCCAGGCTGTTTTCCCTATCTTTAGCTGGTCGGGTCGAGTTTGGACGAGCAGATAGACCCAATGGGCTGCTAGGGCGAAGACCGTGAAGTAGTGAGTATAGAGCCCAGCCGCCATGAGGACTGCGTAGATGATCCAATGCTTGGCTTGCTTTCTGTTCTCAAGGGCTAAGACGAGGGCGTAGGTAGCTCCCACCAACCAGAGCCCTAGGATGCCATACATGCGGGCTTCTTGACTGTAGCGGACGGCCATCGGCGCAATGGCCAGTACAGCTAGCGTGACGGTAGCTGCTCCGCGTCCGAGTATGTGCCGAATAAGTTTGTAAGCCACAAAAATAGTGATGAGTCCAGCGACAGCGCTGAGTCCTCGAGCGGCAAACTCGCTTCGTCCGAAGAGGCTCGTCCAGAAATGCAGAATCTCATAGTACAGCGGCGGGTGTACGTCGTGGGCCGATCCGATCCAGATGTCGGCAGGGTTACGGGCGCTCAGCATCATGGAGAAACCTTCATCGTGCCAGATGCTGGCCTTGGCGATGGTGGCAAAGCGCATACCGATGGCTATGGCCATGAGCCCAGCTACCACTGAACGTTCGGAGTAGTGACGAAGCAGCCAGCTTTTACGCTTGAGCTGCTTGTTGACGTAGGCTTTAAGCTGCTTTTTCATAAGGTTTGTACCTAAATGATTTCTCGTGATATTGACCAGTTATCAGCCCCCACTTGATCTGCAGCAGATCAACAAAGGTGCGGAGGGCTACACGCATCGATTTTATCGCTGAGCCTGAGATCTTACTTCCCTCTACGACATCCTTCCAGTCGGGTACATCGATGAGCTCGATTGGGTAGCCTTGCTTGCGGGCAATGGCGAGGACTTCCATATCAAAGCCCCAGCCGAGGATTTTCTGACGGCCGAAGAGTTCGTGTGCTGTGTTACGTTCGAAGACCTTGAAGCCACACTGAGTATCTTTGATGCCTGGGACGATCAGCGTCTGGGCTAGCCAATTGCCAAAGCTGGAGATGAGCTTGCGTACTCCAGTGTGGGAATCGGATAGATCACGGACACAGATACCGACCTTGGCTTGCTTGTTGATGAGCGCGTAGACATCATTGAGGTATTTGAGTGGCGTGGCGAGGTCAGCATCCATAAAGAGGATGTAGTCACCCTTGGAGGCAAACATGCCATCGCGTACTTGCTTGCCTTTACCTACCTTTGGGCCCGTCTGGAGGAAGCGGAAAGCATCAAAGTGTTTACGCTCAGCCTCTGAGACCTCCTGTGTCTTATCCGAAGAGTTGGCATCGATCACGATGACTTCGGCATCCATCTTCTTCTCTTTGAGAAAAGCCGACAGGGTTTTCAGGGTCTTTCCAATGCGCTTCTCTTCATTGAGGACTGGTATGAGAATAGAAAGCTTGGGATGACCGTCATGTGCGCTCATCGATTGACCTCAACATCATAGAAGAGCGTGTCGTCTGTGAAGACTGGAGAATTCTTGGCATTGACGGTAGCGCTTGGGTACTTTGTCTTGAGAGTCTCGATGATCTCTTTGTCTCGGTCTCCTTTACGAAACAGGAAGACGGTTGGTTGGTCAGTCAACGGGAGCGAATCGACCCTATCCCATGTCACGCGCTCCCAGGTAGCCTTTTCATAGGTGAGGTAGTCGACAGTAAAGGATGGATATTCATCCATGACGATATAGACCTTTGGTGCATTCGCTCCAGAAAGATTACCGATAATGAATTTACTGAGCTCGACAGTGTTTTCATCGTAGGCACGGTAGGTATCAGGGTTGCCTCCCCAGGCTACGAAGTATGCCTTGTAGCCCTGCACGCCTGTCGCAAGCAGGAGAACAATAACGAAGCTGAGCCCAACATTGCGAGCAATGCTGTTGATCGGGAAAATTGTGTACCAGCGACCGAGGAAATACGACAGCCCAATTGCGGCCAGGAGGAGTACGCCGGGAGCAGATCCAATAGATCTCAGTCCATGCGGTAGACCTTCGGCGGTGAGGATCGATGGCAGCATCATCGAAAGCGTGATGGCGAGCACTGCAAAATACTTTGATTTATGAAGCGTGAACAGACAGATCAGGATACCGAGTACAAACATGATGCCGACAAAAGTATTGAGGTGTGGTTCACTCGGTACGTTGTGGCGTGGGTTGCTGTCTCCAACGAAGTTGTACTGCAGGAGTGTCTTTTGAGCACTATCCAGAAGTGTCTCGAGTGGCTTGCCATGATTGAGGTCTGGATTAAGTACACTTGTACCGCTCGCACGAGCGAAAGATTCAGGATGTTTTACTGCGTAAAATCCGAGCGGTGCCAAGACGATCAAGAATGTGATCAGCCCGATGCCAAAGTTTTTGGCTTGCCCCTTGATCCAGTCTCGCCGGAAGATCAGGAGATATCCAGTGAGACCCAGGACGGCAGCCAGCATGAGCTGGTAGGCGGTGTAAGTATAGGCACCAAGACCGAGTGCGATACCGGTGAATACAAAGTGCTTTACCTGCTTAGTCTTAAAGGCTTTACCTCCGAAGTATGCGACGGTGGCCACTAGGAGTGGTGTCATCGAGGCACGGAAGCCATCGCGCGAGATCACTACGACCCAAGGGTTCACAGCCATGAAAAAGGCTGCAAAAAGTCCAACTCGTCGGCCGAACCAATCAGTTGCCCAGTAGTACAGAGCAATCACGCCAGCTACACCCATGAGGGCTGGAGCGATGCGGAGTGCTAACACGGTGTTGCCGATCAGCTTGACGAAGATCGCCTGAATGAAGAAGAAAAGTGACTCACGTGGGCCGTTTGTATTGTAGAGCGGCTGGAGATTCCCCTGGAAGATACGGTGGACGATATCGACGCCATTGGCGGCTTCATCCGCAAAGAGCCCTGGCGGAAGAGTATCGAGCTTGTAAAACCGGAAGAAGATCGCGACAAGGACGATGACGCCTAGGAGTATCCATGTGCCGTACTTGGCGATGAAGTGCTCACGCTTACTCGTTTTTTGTGGGGTTCTGCCAGGCATTACGATTGTCCTTTCTTAAAGACGACTTTTTTGTAGAGTATGAAGTTGTAGGGCCAGATAAAGACTATCCCGGCGGCAGCTCCGACGAGCTCAAAAACGGTCTCGTAGGTGAATTGGAGTCCGATTGCCTGCGTGAGGAAATATCCCAGGTCGACTGGGAATGTCCACCAGTCGGTAAATATATGGATGACAATTGGGCGCAGAATGATGAGCCCAAAGCCTGTAATTGCGAAAAACAGGACAGCCTGGCGTAGTCCCCCGCCCCTAGCTTTGAAGGTAAATCGCATGTTGAGAATGTAAGAGTTGATCATAGCGATACAGCCGCCCAATACTGATCCGATAATCACGCCGGTGATAGTAAAGCCAAAGAAGTTGAAGAATACGGTTGTGCCGCCGAGTAAGCCGGCTATGAAGGTGGCGATCGCAAAATCTATCAGTGTGTTTATGATGCCAACGAGCCCAAAGCGACTAGCTTCTTTGATGACGGTCTTTTTCGCATCGGGCTGCGTATCTGTTTGGGGTTGGGATTTAGTCGGCATAAGAATGGATTATTGCATTCATTATGGCAAACCAGTCACGGTTAAGCAACAAGATACTTTGCAATTACTATGCAACACTTGTTGCTCATATGCGTATGTGATTGTATGATACAGATTACACCACCTGGTGTCCCACCCGCACCTCCCCAAGAAATGAGCCAACATGCAAGATCGTTTCACCCACCAAGTACGGGCTGCCTTCATCGAAGGTAGTCTCATCGCCGGCCGTCGAGGCATGCAGGAGTATGGGGCGCTCGATGTGCTCCTTGGCCTGGTTGACCTGTATGGTGGCCGGCGTAGCGTCTTGGTCACTCGTGTTCTGGATGATCATGGTCTCACCGGCGAAGCGCTTACTACAACGGCCTCGCAGGTCTACGAGGCAAAGTCGCCCACCCATGGCTACATGGACGGGGCGCCGGATCTCGAGGCGGCTTGTCAGCGCATCCTGACCGTCTGTGACGATGGGCCCATCAAGCCCGAGCACCTGCTCTACGGTCTTGTCACCGGAGATGACACGGATCAGGTCAGCGTTGTTCTCGCTCGCCACGGCGTAGACCGCGAGCGCATGGCGCAGCAACTTCTCAGATTGCCGGTCTCAGCATGATCGTCCTGATCCTGAGGGTCTACTTGTGCGTAAGTGCGGTTATGACTGCGTTCTTCATGCTCGCCTACACGTCTGTCCTCACGCTGCCTGCTGACGTGGCGGACAATGAGATGCGGAGCAACCTGAGTCGAATGATTGCACGGATGGCGCCGGCCTACATCTTCATGTGGCCACTTCTGCCGCGATGGATCTGGCTCTACTGTCGGCACAGGTCTCAAGCGCCTGACTCGTCCTCGTGACGCCATGTCTTATTGCCCGCAGTGATTACTGGGGCAATAAGACTTTTTTATGCATGCTCTATTCTGAAAAATGTTTACAAGAACATACCTTGTAAAGCTTTGTACCGGAAGATCATCGTCCCTACGCCTTCATTCCCGAGTACGTACAAGTCGCCTCTTTTATTAAATCCAATAATAGTGCCGCTATACTGAGACCAGCCCATGGTTTTTGATACTTTGCCGGAGGTAAACTTTAGGCCAGAGTAAGAATGTCGATCTAAAAACCCTAGGATATCAGCCTGAATTTCCTTTACGCAGATCGGCTGCTCGCCCGCGGAGCATAAACGTAGCCTGACTTTCTCGCGATCTGTGTTCGTGGTGACTACCTCACTACCACGGTTGAGCGTTTCAAGCCCCGGCGCAATAGCAAGTGTTTCATTGGCTCGAGGGCATCTATCTACCTCGCTTGATTCCAGGCGGTTAAATTGAACAACATATTCATCGCGAATGCTCCAACCAATAAAGTGAGGAGAACACCTATCTTCATCTCTTCCGATAAAAACGGCCTGACTCACCTTTTGAACTGTTTCGACATCATAGAATTCATAGGTAATTTTGGTAGGCTCGGCAGTGATTTCTTGCAGCTCCCTCACAAAAAACTTTCCGTCAGGACTAATCTGTATCCAACCGTCATGTATCGGATATCGAAACGTCTTGTCGTCGTAGCTGTAGGTTGGCTCCGGCAGATGATTAAGGAATGGCATGTAATTCATCAGCATGAGGCTGACCGTAACAATAATGCTGCTTATTGGTATGAGTAGGAGAATAATGATGAGCTCATGAGGCTCGAAGCGAAATATCCTCCGCAGTCGATCACGAATTCTCACTCGAGGCTTGTTTCCCGTGTGCGAGTTCCGTTCTGGAGTGATCGGAAGAGCATGAGTTCTGGACTGAAGAAGAGCTCAACGTCACCGACCGGGCCGTTACGGTGTTTGCGGATCAAGATATCGGCGATGTTTTTGCGATCAGACTCTTTGTTGTAGTAGTCTTCACGATAAATAAACATGACGACGTCGGCGTCCTGTTCGATCGAGCCAGATTCACGAAGGTCGGACAGCTGTGGAATCTGTGGGTGACGTGATTCGACCGCACGAGACAGCTGTGAGAGTGCGATGACCGGCACATCGAGCTCACGCGCTAGACCCTTGAGCGATCGTGAGATCTCAGAGATTTCGTTGACGCGGTTGTCCGAGCTGCCACCGCCTCGCCCGCTCATGAGCTGGAGGTAGTCGATAATGATGAGCCCGAGACCATGCTCGGCTTGAAGGCGTCGGGCCTTGGTGCGCATCTCAAGCGAGTTGGACATAGCACTATCGTCGATGTAGATTGGCGCCTCAGCCATCTTCCCCATCGCTCGGTTGAGTCGCTCAAAATCCTTGTCTTCGAGATTGCCGGTGCGGAGCTTCCAAGAGTCGATGCCTGACTCGGAAGCGAGCATACGATCGATCAGCTGTTCCTTACTCATTTCGAGACTAAAGATCCCGACTGGCGTGCCCTCATTAATAGCTACGTGCGCCGCAATGTTCAGCACAAAGCTCGTCTTACCCATCGACGGACGGGCGGCTAGGATGATGAGGTCAGACCGTTGAAGTCCGGCCAGCAAGTGATCCATTTCTGGATAGCCGGTCGGGACACCACGCAACTGGTCTTTATCTTTATGGAGGGCATCGAGACGATCGAAACTATCTGCAAGCACGTCACTGACGGAGATAAAGTTTTGCTTGAGGTGCTTCTGACTGACCGTGAAGAGCGCCTGCTCGGCCTCGTCGAGAATGTCCTCGAGTTTCTTGGCCTCGTCGTGCGCCATGCCCGAGATACTGTGTCCGGCGATGTCGAGGCGGCGGAGTGTGGCCTTGCCGGCGACGATGTGTCCATATTCTTCGGCGTGCGTAGCGCTCGGGACAGCTCCAGCTAGGTCAGTCAGGTAGGCCATACCGCCGATCTGTGCCAGCTCCTTGGTATCCTTGAGGGCTGACGAGAGCGTAATGAGATCGATCGGCTTACGGAGCTCGTAGAGCTTGATGATGGCTCCATAAATAATTCCGTGTCGGGCGTCATAAAAGTCATCTGGGTTGATGGTGTCCGCTACACGGATGAGTGTGTCAGGATCGATCAGGAGGGCACCGAGCAAAGATCGCTCAGCGTCAGTGCTGTTCGGCGGTGTGAATGCGCGGATCTCTTCGTCGGTCGGGACGCTACGCTCGTCCTTGTTGTATTTCCCCGCCATTATTCGATGACCTCCCCGCCCAGGATCTCAAGTGCGCTAGCTACCAGGTCCTCGTTACCCTCTTCGTTGCTGGCTGCTTCTGACTGATCGGCGCCGGTGTGTTGCACACGTAGCTCGATCGGTCGACCTGCTACCTTTGAGAAGACAGCCTCGATGAAGGTTTGGTTTTTGTGCTCCTCAATGCGCTCTTTGTGGAACCGGAATCGACAGCGCACAATCAGGACATTACCCTCTAGGCTGGGTTCGCCGGAGCGTAGAACGGCGTAGAGTGAGTTGTTCTTGATCTTAATGAGTGAGAGAGACTTGGTCGTAATGACATTACTATTGAGGCCAGTTTCGCCGCTTGCTGGTGTGCCGGCATCGGCTGGCTTTGCTGTAGTAGTTTTGGCAGTAGGTACCGGTGCGCTGGTCTCGACTACTGCAGCCGCAGTCGGTGCAGCCGTTGATTGGTCGATGACACCGCCGGAAATCTTCCACAGCGCCAGCTCGAGCGGTAGGGCTGGGATGCTAGCGATGCGTTGTTCCCTATCTGCGAGCGACAGGGCATCTAGGACTCGGATGACCTGCTTGGTATCGAGATCTTTGAGAGTTGGCTCTTGGCTCTTATCGATAAGCGCCAGGCGCGTGCGCGATAGGAGGAAGCCAGTCAGAATAGTTGGCTCAGCACCAGCGGTGAGGAGCTCGTGGAGCGTGTCGAGAGACGTCGAAAAGTCCCCTTGCAGGGCTAGGGCGATAATCTCGAGAGCTTTTTGTCTATCACCAACACCCGCCATGCCAGCGACGATCTCGAGTGTAATTGTCTCGCCACGACTCGCCAGCTGGTCGAGGAGGCTGAGGGCATCACGAAAACCACCGTGGGCTAGTTCGGCCACGAGCTCCAGTGCGGCTGGGTCGGCCTCAATTTTTTCTTCGGTAGCGACAAATTGCAGGTGTGCAGCCAGATCTTTTGGCGTAATCAGTCGGAAGTCATGTCGCTGCGTACGGCTGATGATCGTATCTGGGATCTTATGAATCTCGGTGGTGGCAAGGATGAAGATGGCGTGAGCTGGTGGCTCTTCGAGCGTCTTGAGAAGTGCATTAAAGGCCTCACGCGTGAGCATGTGGACTTCGTCGATGATGAAGACTTTGTACTTGAGGCGGGACGGGAGAGTTGAGATCTTCTCGCGCAAGCTACGGATCTCATCAATACCACGATTGGAGGCGGCATCGATCTCGATGAGGTCGAGCTCGGAGCTGAGATCGACATCAGCCGGGAGTTCGTTGATCCGACGCGCCAAAATACGTGCCACGCTGGTCTTCCCGACTCCACGCGGTCCAGTCAGAAGATAAGCATGACTCATCCGCCCTCCGGCGAGAGCTTTTTCGAGCGTGTCGGTAATATGTTGCTGGCCGACCACATCCGCCAGATCATTTGGCCGATATGTGCGGTAGAGCGCTAGACGTCCCACTCCCCTCCTCTTTCTTCTCACCTTAAAGCTTTATTGTCTTCATTATAACGCGTTTTAGCATTAGGGGGGTGTTAGCATGTCTTCGATTCTTTAAAGTCGACGACTTACAGCCTAGTACCGGCTCATCTTATTAAGTGCCTGACAAGACTTAGTGCTAAAAATACCCCGAGGCGTATATGAGGTACGGTGAGGGGTATTTTTAGTTCGTAAACGCAGTCAGGCGTTTAAGAAGTGAGTCGCATGGTAAATGTTACCCAATCACCGCTTCGATTGCGGCCCAGCTAGCATCGCGATCAGCTGGGATGACGACGGTCACTTCGTCGTTCGGTTGCGCCTTGAAGTACGTGACGCTCGCGAAGAGGACGTGGAAGAGCTTGCCGCCAGCCTCGACCATGTATGTACCGTCCTGGAGAACGACTTTACCGATGAGCTTCTTGCGCTCGATTGGTCCGATTTGCTTATAAATGAAGCTACCGTCATCTGAGATGGTGAGCTTGAGGATGTCACCTTCGACGAGTTTAGACTTTGAGGCGTAGTTGGCTGGGACGGGATAGGTCTTGTCGCCAGGGCCCATCATGTTCTGTCCATCGAAGACGCCTTCGATGATTTTACCGACTGATGGCGCATCAGTATCAAGTTGCGGTGCGGCTGGACGCGGCGAAGCAGTCTCCGGTGGAACTCCCATCGTATTGAGCTGGGAATGGAGATTCTTGATATTGTCCTCAGCTGCTTTGAGCTGGGCCATGAGCTCAGCTAGTCGTTCGTCGTTGTTGTTTTCTGTCGCCACCATCACTGCACTCGCTTTCTGTCGGTATTTTATAGGGTAATCAGAGCTGTACACCTTTAGCCGGAGTATATCATGCGAGCCGTATATGAGCCAAACACGAGAGGTATCGACACGGTGACCTTACACAAAAACACCCTCGTGATGAGGGTGTTTTTGATGAAGAGCCTGTAAGCAGATTACTGGAGTTCGACAGTTGCGCCAGCAGCTTCGAGCTTGCCCTTAGCGTCTTCAGCTTCGTCCTTGGTAGCATCTTCTTTGACCATCGTAGGAGCGCCATCGACGACACCCTTTGATTCAGCCAAACCAAGACCAGTGATTTCACGGACAGCCTTGATAACATCGATCTTCTTGTCGCCAGTGGCAGCAAGGTAGATGTTAAAGCTAGACTTCTCTTCGGCAGCTGCAGCTTCGCCACCAGCAGCTGGTGCAGCAGCCATAGCTACTGGAGCTGCGGCAGATACGCCGTAGTGATCTTCGAGGGTCTTAACGAACTCTGAGAGGTCGAGGACGCTCATCTTGTCGAGTTCGGCAACGATCTTTGCAAACTTTTCTGGGACTTCGGTCTTTACTTCTTCTACAGCAGCTTCTGCTGCTTCGGTTTTTGCTTCTTCAGCCATTATATATCTCCTTAAGTGCTACTTATGCAGCGTTTTCTTGCTTTTCTCTTACTGCGTTCAGTACCTGCACGAGTCCTGAAAGATTGGCATTCATCACGCGGACAAATCCGGTGACTGGTGCGGCAATCGTGCCAACTACCTGGGCGAGGAGCTGATCTCGACTTGGGAGAGCAGCGAGCGCCATGACTTGTTCTTTTGACAGAATGTCGCCGGTCTCATTGATTGCTCCAAGTACTTCGACAGCTTCATTGGTCTTGGCAAATTCGACGACGAGCTTGGCAGCTTCGACTTCGTCTGCACCAAAGGCAACAGCCATAGGTCCCACGAAGACTGACATATCACCGACTTCTTTGGTGCTCTCACTGATAGCCTTCTTGAGAAGGGTGTTTTTCGCAACGGCGAAGCGGATGCCTCGTTCGCGACCAGTGTTTCGCAGTTCATTGATCGATGGGACGTCGAGTCCACGGTAGTCGGTCAGAACGGCAAGCTTTGAACTGTTAAGACTGTCTACAAGTTTTTGTAGATCCTGGGTCTTTTGTTCGCGGGTTTTTGCCATAAATGACCTTTTCTTCTTTAGATATAAAAAATCTTTGGTACTTATCCTCCAAGGAGAACAGCCAAAGACATCGAGAAAACATTCATATTGAAGTGTTTATGGCCTCGGTAGCAGATTAAGACCCGGGGGTCAGCTACTGTCTTCGGTTCGTACCTAGATAATTTAACAGATTACGTGCAGTTGGTCAATAAAATATTCTCCTTATGCTTCGAGTACTACGAGGGTTTTGATAGGATATTGGGTGGAGCTATCGATCTTTCACAGAACAGGATACAGATATGACGGAACCGTCGCAGTATCAGCAGCTGCTCCGTGCCATTCTTGAGCACGGCAGCTGGTCACCAACGCGTCAGGGTCCTCGGACGCAGACGTATCTCAACTTCACGATGCGGTACAACCTCGCCGCAGAATTCCCGATGATCACCGAGCGGAGCATTGCCAATTTCTGGCAAGCACCCATCGGTGAGCTGGTTGCTTTCATCAACGGTGCTCGCACCCTCGATGAACTGCGGTCGTATGGCTGCACTTGGTGGGACCCATGGGGTTCCGAGAACAAGTGTCACAAACGCGGCCTTGAGACTGGTGACATCGGTCCCGGCTCATACGGCGATGTCTTCACCAATTTCCCCGGCCCTGACGGCACGATGTTCGACCAGTGGCCCGCACTCGTTGATCAGATCAAGACCAACCCCGAAGTGAAGACACATGTCATTACAAACTGGAAGGCTGGGCATCTGACGCGTGCCTACGGTCATCAGCCGACAGCCACCATTGCTCCCTGCCACGGGCACGTACAGGTGACCATTCTGGATGGCAAGCTCCATCTCACGATGGTGCAGCGATCCGGCGATGTACCCGTAGGCGTGCCCGCCAACATGGTGCAGTACGCGGCTATCGCGCTGGCGCTGTGTCACTTGACCGGATATGCCCCGGGTGAGTTTCATCACCACATCGTCAACGCCCATCTCTATGAGGATCAACTGCCAGCTGCACACGAGCTGGCATATGAGCGATCCTCGCCACCACTCCCGTTCATGAAGTATGTCGGCAACGCGACCGATATCAAGTGGGTGCGGGCCGACCAGTTCGAATTGCATGGCTATCACCCCAACGCACCCATGCCTGGGATTCCGGTGGCGACATGATCGGCATCATCGTTGCGATGGACTCCCAGCGAGGAATTGGTAACGAGGGCACGTTGCCCTGGCCTCGCATTGGGTCCGACATGAGGCACTTTCGTGAGATCACCGAGGGCCATGTGGTCGTGATGGGTCGCAGGACTTATGACTCGATCGGCCGGCCACTCCCCCATCGCCACAACGTCGTGGTGACCTCACATCCTTTGGTTGCTGAAGCTGTTCAGGTGGTTGCTGACCCTCAAGCATTTCTTGAGCCATTTCGTGACTCACGCGAGATGGTCTGGGTCATCGGTGGAGCAAGCTTGTATGAGCTGGCTCTTCCGATGGCTTCCGAGATGCGTATTACTCGAGTCGGCGAGATGTTTGCAGCCGAGAGCTTCCCTGCGGATGTGAGGTTCCCTGACACTGAATTGTGGCAGTGGGAGATGCGAGAAGATGTCCCGGTTATGGATGTTGAAGCCAAGCTGATGGTGTACTTTCAGCGCTGGGTGCGTGTTGCGCCGGCTGGCTCCCGGCTGTACGAGTTTTCTGCAGCTCGCGGGCCGCAGCAGCTGGAAGATATGCAGAATCTTCAGGCGGCTGATAAGTGCTATATGTGTTTCCCAAATCTCCGGCATACGCCGCTTAAGGCCGGCAAGCACTGGTCGGTGTATCTGAACACCTTCCCGTACAGGTACACCAAGGTGCATTGTCTGATCGTGCCGACGTGCCATCATGTCACGACGGCGACGTTGTCGCCCGAAGCCATGGTGGAGTACTTCGAGATGGTGAACTGGATTGTGCGCTCCTACAAGCTCACAGGCTATTCCCAGTTCATGCGGGCTGGCGAAATGACACTGACTGGTGCGAGCATTGGTCATCTGCATGGCCACGTCATCTCTCCTGACGTTGATGCCCCTGACTTTGAAAACATCAAAGTCAAGCTCGGAAGTCGTCCTCGCTGACAGCGCTAATGACTAAGCCTCCTCACCCTTCGGGGTGAGGAGGCGTATTTTATTCAATGGTCAGCCCTATGACTTCGACACCGGCTGCAGCCAGCACTTCGTTGCCGTCTAGGACTGAATAGCCGGAGCCAAAGAAGAGGCGGCTGATCCCAGACTCGGCCACCAGCTTGGCACAAGGAGGACATGGAAAAGTGGTGACGTACATGTCGGTCCCCTCCAGTGCGATACCGTGTCGAGCCGCCTGACTGATCACACTCGCTTCGCCGTGGACGAAGCTGGACAGGTCGAGGTGTACGCCCTTGTTGAAGACAGCACGAGGATCGCCCTGGAAGAGCACCGTCTCGGTAGATGGGAGTGGGTGGTTGTACCCACCGACCAGGATTTCTCCGTCGCGAACGACACAGCAACCAATCTGTCGCCACCAATCCGGGCTTTGCCGAGCGAGTCTTTGTGCCTCGACCCAAAACGCACCGTGCGCTTCGCTAACGGGGCCTGTGCTGGCTGGTTGAGATTCCAGCAGGATATTGTCCCTATGCCAGCGCAGGAACACCGGCCGAAACTCGGCTGGAATGTCTGTCATCACAGTGGACCACAGCTCGTGCATGATCGGCTCGTCCGGCATGACCACATTACTGTAGCCACGAACGAGATGCTGCATCTCGTCCTTGCCCACGGTCATCACCCGTACGTTCAAGATGCGGGCCAGCATGGCTTGCGCTTTGTTCGGATGAAGCCGGCGAATGTCCTTGACGAGGTAGCGCTGATCCAGGATGTCCGACTGTGTGACGATTGCGATATCGGCTCCGGGGTGTTCCGCGAACCAACGCAGGTATCCCTCATGGATCACCGGCACGTAGCACCAGATGAGTGTCCGTGAGTAGGTCATGTCATGCCTGCTTTCTTATCGGGGTCCAGTACGTCCCTAACGGTCGCACTGACGAGTTCGGGAATGGCATCGCTGAGGCTGTGTGCCAGCGCGGTTTCGAGTCGCTTCGCAATATCGATCTGTGACTTACGGATCTTAGCGCTGGTCGACGTCTCGGACATCGGATCGAGGACGACGACTTCGCCGCAGATCTCCCCTAGCTCGACAAGATCTGACTCGCTATAGGTTTCCGACGTCGCGATGAGGACATCAGGACAAATCGTCCGAATGATCTCCCAGCGTGGCGCTTCCGCCGACTTCAAGATGACATAGTCGACAGACTCAAAGAAGCACAGCATTTCGGTCCGTTCACCCTCCGGGACTACGGGCCGACCTTCACCTTTGCGGGCGCGTACTTTGGCATCACTATCGACACCTACGAGCAGTACATCGCCGCGTGCCTTGGCAGCTGCCAAGTATTTGGCGTGGCCAACGTGCACAAGGTCAAAGCTTCCTTGCGTAAGCACGATGGTGCGTCCAAGTGCGCGAAGCGCTGTGGCGATTTCCTGTAAGCGAATAATGTCCGGCACGAGCCGGTCCATCGGATCGACTGGCTTGCTGCCTGGGATACCGGGCATAACTCCTCCCTCTGTTTCTATAGGTACTGTTACCAGCTTAGCATTGTGTTTGGTGGCCCCAAAGCACAAGCTAAAACACCCCTCATCCGAGGGGTGTTTTAGCCAGTTTAAAAGACGGCTTACTTGCCGGTGACTTCCGTTGGGTCGATCCGGACACCGGGAGTCATGGTAGCTGAGAGGCTCACGCTCTTCACGTATGTACCTTTGACGCCAGTTGGACGGTTGGTCTGGACACAGGCCAGGACAGCCTTCACGTTGCTGACGAGATCGTCGGCTGAGAATGAGAGCTTACCGAGGGCAGCATGGATGATGCCAGTAGCGTCGTTCTTCACTTCGAGTCGACCTTTCTTGATCTCGCTGACAGCATTAGCTGGGTCAGCGGTAACGGTTCCGCTCTTAGGTGATGGCATAAGTCCCTTTGGTCCGAGGCTCTTGGCGTGACGACCGAGTGAGACCATCATGTCTGGAGTCGCGATGAGGACGTCAAAGTCGAATGTACCTTTGCCGATGGCTTCGAGCAGCACTTCGCTTTCAGTGTGGGCAGCGCCAGCTTCCTTGGCAGCAGCAGCCTTCTTGGCATCGCCAGTGAGAACAGCAATAGTGACTGACTTACCAGAACCGGCTGGGAGTACGGTCGAAGCACGGAGCTGCTGGTCAGCCTGTCGTGGGTCAATGCCGAGTCGGACGTGTACTTCGAGGGTTGGGTCAAACTTGGCCTTTGAGATCTTCTGGATGAGGGCTACAGCTTCGGTGACCGTATAGAGCTTCTCGAGCTCGACGGCTTCACGCATGCTCTTCATGTTCTTAGAGTACTTCTTCACGCGTGGCTTCTGAATGTGCGGAGTCTTTTCGCCAGCTTCGGCTTGTTCGGCCTTACGTTCAGCCTTAGCCTCAGCAGCTTCAGCTTCTTTGACGGCCTTGGCGCTCTTCTTGCCTGCCTTAGTAGTCTTAGGCTCTTCGGCTTTAGCGTTTTCTTCGGCTATGATTTCATCGACTGCTTCAGTCGCTTCAAGTACAGCTTCTTCAGCGACGATTTCTTCAATCGCTTCTTCCTTTGTCTCTTCTACTTCTTGGATTTTTTTTGCCATGATGAGTTCTCCTTGTGGTCCGAACGGCTTCTTATGGCCTCCCACGGGTTATGATTTTGACTGTATCTAAACTTACTTTGCGGCGACTTCTACACCCATTGAGCGAGCCGTTCCAGCAATAATCTTCTTGGCGGCTTCGAGATCGTTGGCGTTGAGGTCTTGCATCTTGGTCTCAGCGATTTCGGTGAGCTGGGCATCGGTCAATGTGCCGACTTTTTCTTTGTTTGGTACGCCGCTGGCTTTTTTGAGCTTGAGGGCTTCTTTGATCAGGATCTTGGCTGGTGTGCCTTTTACCGTAAAGGTAAAGCTCTTGTCTTCGTAGATCGTGATCTTGGTTGGGCACTGTGCGCCACGCATGTCTTTGGTCTGCTCGTTAAAGGCGTTGATGAAGTCCATCATGTTGACGCCGTGCTGACCGAGTGACGATCCGACTGGAGGAGCTGGACTCGCGCCTCCGGCTGGAATCACCATCTTGAGCTGGGCTGATACTTTCTTTGCTGCTGCCATAAAAATAGTTCCTTAATCTTTCTTCGTTATACTTTTTTCACTTGAAGGCTATCGAGTTCGACTGGTGTTTCTCGACCGAACATCGAGACGAGCACCTTTATCTTGCCTTTTGATTCATCAATCTCTGAGACCTGACCATCAAATCCCTTGAATGGACCATCGGTGATACCTACAACTTCGCCGAGGCTGAAGTCCATCAAGAACTTTGGTTCTTCTACGCCCATTCGCTTCTGGATGACGCGGATTTCTTCCGGGCTCATTGGTGAAGGGTTGGTGCCGGTTCCGACGAAACCAGTGACGTTTGGCGTGTTGCGGACAACGTACCAGCTGTCTTCGGTGACATCCATGTTGACCAGGATATATCCAGGGAAGATCTTGCGCTCTACAACGCGGCGCTTACCGTTCTTGATCTCGATCTGATTTTCCTTTGGCACAATCACTTCGTGGATGCGGTCGGTCATTCCCATAGTCTCGATGCGGTGCTTGAGGTTTTGGGCTACCTGATCTTCATAGCCAGAGTACGTGTGGATCACATACCATTGGGCGCTGGCGGAAGGGGTGCTCGGCTGTTCTTCGGTAGTCATAAATAGTCCCTGTCAGAGTTAAAGGCTTAATAGTTTTTCGAGCGCTGTGCGGAAAATGAGGTCGAGTCCGGTCAGGTAGATGGCAAGGATGACAGTGAAGCTCAATACGATGGCGGTTAGTGTCAGGGCTTTTTTACGGGTAGGCCAAACCACTCGCTTGAGTTCTTCGATGGACCCGTTGATGTATCGTATGAGACCTTGCATGGGATAATTCCTTTTCAACCTAAAAAAGCCGCACGGGCTTTCCCCACTATTCTATGTGTATTTCTACTCCTTGTCAACAGGTTTGACGCTGCTGTCATTGCTGCTTCAACCAGTCTTGGATAGCTGGCTTGTTGTCTTGCACTCGCTGCCACGCTGCGCCGAGGGGCTGGCGAACGACATAGACCGCCCCAAACAGCACCCCTCCGAAGACGATAGTGATCAATACTACGCGGATGAGGCTACTACGGCGACTGGCTCGATGCGGTTCGGTTGTGAAGAATCGTGAAACTTGAGCGGGATAGGTGCGGTGTGCAAGGTAGTGGTAAGCCAGCGACCAGTAGCCTTGATTCCAGAGTAAGAAAGCAGCCAACACGACATACATCAGCCCAGCTGAGGCCAAGCCAAGGAGGATTTTGCCGATGAGAGCGTGTTCTGCCGCATGGATGCCGTAGCTGATAGTAGCCCAGCTGATTCCAGCGAGGAGACCCACAGTGACGGTGACCATGATGAGCCACCAGACACCCATGACGAGCGTGCGGCCAAAGTTGTAGATAATCATGCCAAAGGAGTACTTCACGAGCTGCCATGCAGTGAGACCAGTTGACGCTAACATAACACGCGCCAGTGGGCGGTGTACCGAGAGAATGACGAATATAAGACCTGCGAAGACTATGAGGACATTAAGGATGAGGCCTTGAGTGAAAAGGTTTGCGGTGCTATTCTGGCTCCCTATCCAGATTATGGTGCCAACGATTGATCCGACGATTGCGCCACTGAGGGCTAGATCGAAGGTGCCTAGTGTGAAGCTACGGCTCAGCTTGTGAATGGCGGCCCACCAGAAGGCATGGCTGTCCGAGAGTCGGTGGTCGATCTGTCGTACGTGGACGGCGTGGCTGACTAAGAGTAGCGCGTGACGCCCAACCCAGATGAGAAAGAGTCCGACCCCGAGGATGAGAAGACGTCCGCTGAGGGCGCTGAACGATAGGTTCAGGACTCGATTGACGCCACTCGCAATCGTATTCCATCCAGGGCTGCCCGGGGTACTGATGGCCTCGATTACCCAGGGCGAGATCAAAAAGAGCCAGAACGTCGGACTAATAAGTGTGGCGATGAGAATAGCTCGAGTAGAACGCTTGTCATGGGTGACGTGAAAAGATCGGCCAATGACCTGGCGGATCATCGAAGATTTGGTGCCTCGGGCTGGCGCCGAAGCTGACGGTAGAGGCAGGCTGGGGTGCGTGATGAGCTCGCCGGTATCAATCGGGCTGTGCGACTGCTTGAGCTGTAGTGTTTTGCCGTGCCCCATTGTAAGCCCCTGCGGCAGCGGTCGCTCGGGGATGCCATGGTGAGCTGGAATGGCTGCCTTTACTGGTGCCGGCTTGGGCACGGCTGAAGTCGGTACGGTGCGCTTCTGTGTGCGGCGAATACCATCGATGGGTCCTACGGGTTGGTTACGGTGTGATTTTGTTGGCATGGGTAGTCTTGGTGGAGCGATGTGTCTGGTAGACCCGCCAAACCAGCGCTATTTTTTCGCGACGATTCAGACGGATACGACCTTTGGTAACAGTATACCGCTTTTGCTTGGCTCGTTCGAGAATCGATCGATACAATTCGAGTGCAACTTTGACGCCAAGCTGATAACTGGGGTGAAGATCGCGAATTGATGACTCGGCATGGTCGTAGTACGTTTCGGCTCGATTTGCCAAGGCTGTCAGCGTGCGCCGCAGCGCCGCCTGATTTTTGCCTTCGGCAAGGTCCTTCGGACTCAGTCCTTGGGCGCGCATGACGGATAGTGGCAGATAGATCCGGCCGAGCTGACCGTCGGCTGTGACGTCGCGAATAATATTGGTGTATTGCATGGCGATGCCGAGCTGCTTGGCGCCCTCTAGTGTCGCCTTGCGATACCCGCCCAGGACTCGAGCTGAAAGGATACCGACTATGCCGGCCACCATATAGCTGTAACGGTCGAGCTCCTGCAGGGTCGTGGGCTGGCGAAAGGTAATATCCTGAGCTACTCCTCGCAAGACTGTCTCCATCTCGACAATCGGGAGCTTGTGGGATTGCATGGTGTCAAAGACGGCGAGCCAGATATCGGGTGCTATCTCGGCTGGCTGTTTGGTGATGAGGGCTTGGCGCATGGCGCGGATTTGGGCAATCTTTTCACTTTTATTGAGCTTACTAGCGTCAACAATATCGTCGGCCGTACGACAAAATGCGTAGAGGGCTCGAATGCTACGGCGGGTATCTAGGTCAAAAAGCAGCGAAGCGAGCCAGAATGTCGAGCTAGCTTGTCGAGTGACCTTGCGGCAAGCGACGTAGCTTTGATGGAGCGACAGATCAGCCATATTAGACCGATCGTTTGACGAGATAGTCGGTCAGCGCGTCAAAGAGTATGGGGACATCGCCAGCCAAGGCGAGCTTCTTGAAGGCTTTTTTAGCAGCTTCGGCTTCAGCCTGGGCCACAAACATTGTTTTCGCTTTGGCGCCGTTGTCGGTGAGGACTTTGCGGACCTGCTTCAGCTCTGCGCCGGTGAGATTGGGCTGGCCCAGGTATTTTTTGAGGATAGCTTTTTGAGCGTCGTCAGCAAATTCAAGTCCGTAATGCATAAGGAGCGTGTGCTTGTTTTCTTCTACGTCGGTCGTGTTGGACTTCCCTATTTCACGACTCGATCCAAATGTACCAATGACGTCGTCGATGATCTGGTAGGCCACGCCGGCGTGTTCACCATATTGCTTGAGGACGTCGAGAATAGCCTCATTTGTGCCAGCTAGGCGTGCGCCGGACTGGAGGGGCGACACCATTGAGAAATAGCCAGACTTATTGAGATAGATCTTGCGAATCTGACTTGGTTTGATGACTTTTTGGAGTGCAGCTTGGTCTTCGACAAACTGGCCTCCGACCAAGCGAAAGTGCATCTTGAGAAACTCATTTTCGAGCGCCTTGGCATGATCGGGCTCGAGCCGTATCGTGCGAAGGCTCTCAACAGCAAGCATAAGCGTAGAAATGCCTGACATCAGTGCGGCATTTCGGGCGTGGGTTGTGGCTACCTCGGGTGCGTGGCTACGCTTGAGTGATTTCTCATATACACCATAGATATTCAGGCCGTTGTGCCGGGTATGGTCTTGGTCCATGATGTCGTCGAGAATGAGTGCGCTATTGTGATAAATCTCCCAGGCTACAGCAAGTTTGAGAAAGTCATCATATTTTGTGCCGCCCGCTAGTCGCCAGCCGAGCCAAACCATAAATGGCCGTAGACGTTTGCCGCCTCGCAGTATGAGCTTCTTGGTCTCGAGCATCAGCTTGCGGTATTGTGGGTCGACTCGACCGGCCTCGGCGATTTTGTGATCAAAAAACAGGGCAAGTTCGCGGTCTACATCGACTTTGATCTTGCCTATGGCGGTTTTAAGGAGTTCAGCTGGAAGTGGTGTGTCTGTCATGATGAATCCGTTCTACGACCAGCTTACCAGATAAGGTCACCATAGGTACACCACTACCAGGATAGGTAGACGCACCCACAAAATAGAGTCCTTTAACGGCTCGGCTGACATTATGCGGACGGAAGAATCCGGATTGGAAGAATGTGTGGCTCAGGCCAAAAGCTGATCCATTTGTGAGGTTAAACTTCGTCTCAAAATCTTCTGGAGTGAAGACAGCTTCGGTCTGGATGTGCCTCCCAATATTGACGCCCAGGTCAGTCTTGAGACGGGCCAGTACTTTAGCCTTGATTTGCTTCGTAGCCGCACTCCATTCGACGTCGCCCTCGAGATTTGGTACTGGTACGAGTACGTAGAGTACGTGCTTTCCTTTTGGTGCTAAGGTTGGATCTGTCTTGGTGGGTACATAGAGATAGAAGGCCGGGTCTTCGGGTAGTTTCTTGTCATGAAAGATCTCCTCAAGGTTGTGCTTGAAGTCTTGAGAGAAAAATACGTTGTGGTGTAGGATTCCATCGAGATCGTCGTCTACGCCCCAGTAGAATAGGAGCGCGCTGCTGGCTTGCTTCAGCTTATTGAGTTGCTTATCGGAGTAATCCTTGCCACTACTCGGAATGAGTTGACGATGCGTGTAGGTTAGATCTGCATTGGAGATCACGATATCGGCCTTGAGATGGTCGCCTGATTCGAGATCGATCCCGGTGACGCGCTTGTCCTTGGTGGTAATCCCTTGCGCGGGCGTATTGAGTCGGATGTCTACGCCAAGGTCCTGACAGAGTTGCGCGAGCGCTTGTGGCAAGGCGTGCATACCACCTTTGGGATACCAGATACCGAGACCAGTCTCCATATAGCTCACCACACTATATATAGCGGGTGCTTCGTAGGGTGTGACACCAAGGTACATTGATTGAAACGAGAAGAGTTGTCGTAGACGCGGATCATCAAAGTAGCGCGAGACAAAGCTATATAGCTTGGTAAGTCCGCGTCGACGCAACAGTTGGATACCAGCCTTGAGGTCGATGAAGTCTGTGAGCTTATCAAAGTTTTTATCGATGAACTTGTGCCGAGAGATACGATACATCTCGGCGACGTCGGCAAAGAAACGGTAAAACTGCTCTGGCGCCTTGGGATCAAAGCGAGCCAACTCGGCCGCAAAGCGGGGCAAATTCGAGCTGACTTCGAGGGTTTCACCATCCGGATACCAGACCTTATAGTTTGGCTCCAGCTGCAGCAAACTGATGTAATCATCGAGGTCCTTGCCGCAGTAACTAAAAGTGTCATACAGCACGTCGGTCATCATGAGGATCGTCGGACCTGTGTCAAATGTGTAACCATCCTGTTGGAGGCGATGGGCCCGCCCACCCACGAGACGCTCCTTTTCGACTATAGTGACCTTGTATCCGTCATGGGCGAGACGTGCGGCAGTACAGAGCCCGCCGATTCCGGCGCCGATAACAATAGCAGTTTGTTTCATGCTTATTAGTATATAGGTAAAATGACTTGACTCAGAATTCCCATACGGAAATTCTGAGTCGGAAGGGTCCTCAGCTGGACTGTGTGGTGCGACCGAGGACGAGATCGATCACCGTCTTGAGTTCCGCGATGGCGGCGTCGCCCAGCGAGCCGGGATTGCGTTCGCGGATGGCTGCCACGCTCTTGGGCTTTTTGATGATCTTGCTGATCTGCCGGGTTGTCAGTACCGGCTCATAGGCCCCGTCTCCCTGAGATCCGTTGAGCTGACGCCCAAGCTTGGTCAGGGCCTTCGTGATCTCGTGCTCTGCTGAGTCTTGGGCTGACCTGCAAATGGCTCTCAGGGACTTGGCAAGCCGCGCATTGGTGAGGCTGATGCCGTTGGCGTGGCTCATGACCTCAGGGAAGGCCACCCGCAAGGCCCTGATCGCCTCGATGGTGATCGGCTTGGCGGGAGCCGGCTTCTTCTTGTGCGAATGCTTCTTCGCCCTCCTCTTGCTGGCGCTCCGCTTCGAGGGTGCAAGCTTCGTTTGTCGCTTGCTCTTCCCTGCCTTCTTGCTGGTGGTTGGCATGGCTACTCCATCTGTCGGTACAAAGTGTGTGAATTATTAAAACACTGATATTGAAGATTTGCAATAGACCAATCATGTCGCGGCTTGAACTGGTATCATTAATACATGCAGAGTATTATCTTCTTATTTCACGCGCACTGGATGTACCTGGCTATACTTGTGGTGTCCTTGTTTGGACTCGGTATAGCCGATTGGCGCTATGGATTGGTGATATTTGATTCGAAAAAGCGCCCAGCAAAGACATCACCACGGCTTCTGGCATTTATCTCAACGCTTGTCGTCATGCTCACACTGTTTTTGTTGTGGGATATCTGTGGGATTATTCTCGGTATCTTCCGTACAAATCCTCAATACACGCTGGGGCTGAATCTGATTACGCCCAATCTACCTATAGAAGAGGTGCTCTTCCTGACCTTGCTGGTCTACGTGACGCTGATTGTCTACAAGCTGGCGCCGAGTGTACCCTTGAAGGGAGTCTCAAAGTGATTCGGTATCTCATCTTGAATCTTGCTTGGGTTGCTATCGCCTGGATTGCTGCCAAGCGTCTCAAGCTAGAGAGCGAGCCTACGGCACTCGTCGTCTCACTCATTATCCTCTATTTGATGATGGTGATATTTAATACGTACTTAACATCGCTACCTATAGTAGAATATAACTCCGCGTACATACTAGGTGCGAAGATTCTGACCTGGCCAATCGAAGATGTTGGCTACTTGCTTGTCGCAATCTTCCTTGCTCCCGGGCTATACACGGCATTCTTACAACACTATGAATCAACTCAACACATCGCCACACCCGCCAAAACGCCACCGCCACGTAGACACACCAAGTCACAGCGCCCTCGACGTCGTACGCGAAATACTCGCCGCTAGTCGTCCAGTCAGCTGGGCGAATACTGCCATTCCATTTATGGCTGCTTTCCTAACGAGTGGCGGCCAAATCAATGCTTTCTTTATACTGAGTACAATATTCTTCCTTCTTCCCTACAATCTGCTCATGTATGGAGTAAATGACATTTTCGACTATGAGTCGGATATCAAAAACCCTCGCAAGGGTGGCCTCGAGGGTAGCTTGGTGGCTCCAGATCGTCGGCGGATGTTCTGGATAGCGATCATCCTCATCCTCATCATTAGCTTGGGTGCCTTATGGCCGCTCACGTCAGTAGTGGGGCGCTGGACCCTTGGTGCATTAATCGCCCTTGCGCTGTCGTATTCTGTTAAAGGTTTGCGCTTTAAGGAGATTCCGATCCTAGACTCGATCAATTCAGCCTGCCATTTTGTTGGGCCGGCAGTATTTGGCTGGCTCGTGAGCCCCAAGGGTGAGGTCGCCTGGATGGTTGCAGTGGCTTTCTTCGCATGGGGCATGGCTAGTCATGCGCTGGGGGCGATTCAGGACATCAAGCCTGACCGAGCTGGTAAGATCCGATCTATTGCTACGATGTGGGGTGCCCGAAAAACGCTCCGCTTCTCATTTGTGCTGTATGTGTTGAGCTGTATCCTCACGGCACTGATAGCCTGGCCGGTGTCTTTGGCGGCCGCATTTCTCTTACTGCCCTATGTGCTCAACGCAGCCTTCTTCCTCAAGTACACCTCCGATGCTCAGTCCAAGCTGTTCCGGCGGGCTTGGACCAACTTTCTGTGGCTGAACGGCTTCGTCGGTTTCTGGCTCACCCAGCTCCTCCTGTATGTGTTTGACCCTCTCCAGCTCGGCCCATCCCGCATCGACAATATCCTCCTCTTCTGCCTGTGCTTTAGCATCTTGCAATTTGCACTCATTGGATACAATCTGACGGCTTTTCGCCGCCCGACCACCAAGCGGCTCGAGGAGTGGCCTCGTATGAGTATCTTGATCCATAGCTACAACCAAGCTGACAATATCGCTAGCACCATCTTGGCTTCGCTTGGCCAGGACTATCCAGACTTTGAGATTCTCCTGACTGACTTGGGCTCGGACGACAATACTGTCAGTATCGCCGACTCGTACTCTGATAAGCGCTTCAAGCGAGTGAGTATTGCGCCTATCGAGGCTGGTTGGAGTGTGAATGCTTGGGCTAGCGATCAGCTCCTCAAAAAAGCCACTGGCGAATATGCTGTACTCGTCTCGGCTGACACTGTATTGCTGCCAAACGCCCTGGCGCAGATTGCTTCACTCATGGAAGAAAAGCACGTCCACTTCCTCTCGCTTCTGCCGTCAGACCAAAACAAATCACTGGCTCAGAAGACGATCTTGAGTCACAATCAATACCTCCTGCTATCGGCCTACCCGGCTGCATACTTGCAGGCTCATGCCCCCGAACGCTCATCTGCTCAAGGTGGCATTACGGCCTTTGCGGTGCATCCTATTCGTGAGATTGGCGGTTTCTCAGAGGTTCGAGCCAGTCCTCTGGAAGATCAGGAGCTCTTCCGTCGAGCTCGTAACCTCGGGCTCAAGGCTCAACTCTACCGAGCCAGTGACCTTGCGACCTCACAAAATCACCAGGGTATCCAAGCTATCCTCGAAGACGATATACAGCGTTACTATCCGGCCCTGAACTATCACTTCCCGATTGTTTGGTTCCTGACGTTGGGAGGCTTGTTTGTTTTTACTCTCCCGTCGCTAATCTTGATCTGGGATATCTTAAGCGGCCAGAACATTCACGCGCTACTCGCGGTCATCGTGATCGTAGCTCACCTTATTACTCGTTGGATCGTAGCCCTCGAAACGCGTCAGAACTTGCCCGCTCAGATACTGGCACCGTTTACGAATGTATTTATTATGGGTGTCCTGATCGCTTCTATGCTTCATTACGAGCTCTTCAAACCTCGGTGGCAGACACGTACTGAGCTCGTCGTCTAGCGACGAGGTGGTGCAGCGAGAGGCTGGACTGGTGCTGTAGCTGCGGGGGTCTTCGGGCGACGCAGGAGCGTAATGGCGAGCCCAATCGCGCCAATGAGTACGATGATACCGGCTGGGAGAAGTGAGGCACTGAGTACGCGGGCTATAAAGACAGGAGCCAAGTGCATGGCGATAGTTGACTCTGTGACAGCATCTGTGGCTGGGTGGAATACAGCCGGTACAATAAGTCCAAGAGCTAGCCAGAGGCCGCCTTCGGACAGGTAGCTCATCGATACCGCCTTGAAGGCCGATCGACCCAACTTGCGGCTCATGAGAATAACGAGAAGGCTGAATAACGCGGTTGCGCCGATACTAATCATGAATGCGAGCCGGAGGGCTGACACGCCGGATTTCAGGTTCTTGAGGCCTTCGACTACGGCATCGCTTTGACTCGTGGTGGTTTGCGGCTTGGCTGTGTTTGAATTCGCTCCCGAAGCATCACCACTGTCTGACTCACCGAGTAGGTCGCCTAGGCTGGATAGACGCAGCTGATCAGGCACTTGCTGGCTGAGTTGCATCTGCAGCGCAGTGAGCTCTAAGCCACTCAGTCCCCCGTCGCTGAGTTCTTTGATGAGCGCATCTTTTGCAGGCTTGATCACAATTACGACATCTGGCGGTGGCGTGTCGTCGGGCTGATTGAGCCAGGCCGCAATATCGACGATAGCAGGCTTGAGCATGGCTTCGATCTGCGCGGTATCAATAGCTTTGTTGAGGCTGGTCGTGAAGAGTTCCTGGTACTTAGCTGGTACTTTTGGTGACGAACCAAGTCCCTTCCGGGCTTCAGCTGCGACCATATCGTAGATCCCGCTTTTATTGAGCGTATCACTCATACCGGTGCCAGTAGCGACGAGCTGGAGGAGTGAATAGCTCACAATGAGGGTAGTGAGTGAGGCAGCCAGGAGGAGCTGAGTAAAGAATCGCAAGAACTTCATAGTAGTACTGGTATTGTACCTTAGTGACGGTCGATAAGTCTGCGGAATCGATCGATCCAATGTGGCCGCAGACTGAGAAATTGTAACCCAAGTCCGATAAAGCCCAGCCCAGCCCCCAGGAAGAGCCAGCCAGCCTGGAGCTCATCGAGCCCAAAGAACACTCGACCCATCTCCCAGTTCATCAGGGCGAAGAGAATGAGTGCCGAGGCTACCGCCACACCCGCGACTCGACGCAAGTAGTGTGGTGATGTCGATACACCCATGGCTCGGGGAGCAGTAATGAGCATCCCCATTCCGAGTACGAGTACGATTACAAAGGTCGTCATCTGCAGGTCCTGTCCGCCTTGTTGCGCTAGGATGTAGCCAATGATGGTAATGATGCTGGCTATGATACCGCTGGCCAGTACGAAGGGCAGGATGCGCGTAAGAAAGCCGGCTTCGTGCGGGCTGCGCTGGCGGAGTCGTGGATAGTAGGTCCAGAGCAGGATCGGTACACCGATGATGAAGTAGTTGAGTACCGTAATATTGCGCGGCGTGAGTGGATAGGGCTGGTGTGCGATCAGCGAAGTGACGATGAGGACGAGGCCGATCGTGACCTTGTTAAGGAACAGGCAGCCAATCAGCTCAATGGTCGTGATGGCAGCATCGGCCAGCTTTACGGCTCGTGGAAATTGGTCAAAGTCATTGTCGAGCATGACGATATCGGCTAACGATCGAGTGACTTCGGCAGATGCAAACATACTGAGCCCGACATCCGATGCCTTGATGGCCAGCGCGTCGTTTGCGCCATCTCCCACCATCCCCACGATGCCTTTTTCGCGACACAGCTTGATGAGCTCGGCCTTCTGCTCTGGACTGACCCGGGCAAAATAGTTATTTTCGTGTACGATGGCTCGTAGTTTTGCCTTTGGAAGCTTCTTGATGTCCTCTCCGCTTATGACGGTTCTCGCTTTGGGTAGATCAAGGGCAAGTGCGATACTGCGGACAGTCTTCGGGTGATCACCGGAGAAAATCTTGATATCAACTGATCGTTCCCGGAAGAAATCAAGTACTGGTCGCGCATTTTTCTTGAGCGGCTGAGCATAGCTGACCACACCGAGAATCTTGGGCTTTGACCCAGACGTGCTGGCGATGGCGAGAATACGCTCCCCCTGCGCCGTCATGGTGTCAGTCTGTGTCGTGAGCCAGGTATTATCATGGTCGGATAGTTTGTCCATGATGGATTCTGGTGTACCGATATGGTAGGTGTCCTTGCCCCTTCGGATTGATCCGTAGCCACTGTGGCTCGAAAAAGCTTTGATGACTTCTGCTGGATCTGCACGGGTGGCAAATGGTGTGGCAGCAGCCAGCTCACCCTCTGGCTCAGTCGCTATGAGATAGCTAGCTAGTATGCCCTTCACGGATTTCAGATCTTGCTTAGGCGCAGCTAGGATCGTCTGAAAGGACAGAAATCCTTCGGTCAGCGTACCGGTCTTGTCGAGGCACAGTATCTGGATGCGCGCCATCATCTCGATGGCCGACAGTCGCTGGACGACGAGTCGACGTTTCATCAGCTGGACAGCGCCGTAGGCGAAGAGAATCGTAACGGCCAGCACGAGACCCTCTGGCACGATCGTGGCGGTGAGCGCAGCGATCTGTACGACAAGCGCCGCCGGGCTGGAGTCGGTTGGACTGGAGCCAATTCCCCACCCTTGGCTGGCAGAGAGCGCGATGACTGAGAAAAGCAATGTATAGGTTAGGATACTAATCATCCAGGCGATCGCCCGCTCGATCGGCGTTTGTTTGACGCGGTACTTGCGTGCGATCTGCATGAGTGAGCCGTTTCGAGTAGATTCCCCCACTTGCTCTACGCGGATCTGTCCCCGGCCAGCCGTCACCCAACTTCCGGCTAGGATATTAGCCTGTTTCGCCTTTGCTAGCGGAATAGACTCGCCGGTGAGAAAGGCTTCACTGACTTCAAGGCCGATGGATTGTTCCACGACGCCATCGACAGGACTGAGATCGCCTCGCCGTAGCTCGATCAGCATGCCTGGCTCTACCTTGTCGAGTGTCACTTCAGCAATAGTTGTATCGTGCGCCACCACCCGTACCTTGCCGGCGACTTTGTCGCGCAGTTTCTCGAGCGTCAGGCGTGCGCGTACTTCTTGGGCAATGCCGACACAAATATTAATTGTGAGGACACTAGAGAGGAAGAGTGCGTCTCGACCTTCACCGAAAAATAACAGCAGAGCTATGATTGTACCGATGACGAGGTTGACGATACTGAGCCCATGGCGTCGAATGATGCGCCGTATATCGATGCGCAGTTGCTTGGCAGCCGTAGTAGGTTTCAGGACGCTCACGCCCGACTCCACATTGGTGAGTAGCTCGTCGGTCGATATCCCTGAATATGCATACGGCTATTTTAGCATGTACTCGAGGAGTATTTTGCTATGAAAGTGCGCGTAGAGCGTCTATAGTAGTTTCACTATGGCAGAAAGTCTGCCTTGTACCAGGAGGACCATGGATCCCCACTTCTTACTGGGCATCAACGCCACCTATGGCGAGATCGACTTCGCTCTGAACTCTCCGGCCAGCGGGCTGGTCATACTGCGACGCCGGCTAGCGGAAGATATCTCGACCCGACGCATGATTCACTCGCGGCAGTTAGTGATTTGGCGCTGGCAGCTGGAGCGTCGTATCCGTCGGCACAATGATTTCTACCTGCAGGAGTACCGCGGGAGCTTTGCGGGCCTCGCAAAGGATTTTCCTCAGCTCCAAGCATTAACAGAGGAACAGGCTCACTTCGTGATTGTCGCTCAGGCCTACTACGCGACACTGCAGTACAGCCAGAGTATCTTTCACCGAGTCCCTACTCACCTTCGTCCCATTCCACCGTTTCACGGTCTAGTCACTGGCTAGGCCGTGTTTTTATTCAGAAGTGTTGCTTCACAGCTCGCACGATAGGCCGTACAGTCTTGGGACTGATCTCGTGATATGTGACGATTGGTACGAGCTTTGTACTGGGGTGGTTCTTTTTGACGAGCTTGAGGTTGCGAGACAAGACGAGCTGGTCGAGGCGACCATAAATGAGTGTGATCTTAAGGTCACCTGGTATCTTGTCGAGGTCGGCCAGGGCAGTCTGGAGCTCGATAGTGTGCGCCAGTGATGATACGGCTGGGTACCAGGTCTCTTCATCCAGATAGGTAGATCCGACGAGACGCGGCAAGGCACGCATGAGCGCCTTTGCCGAGCGAATAGCTGCAGACTTCGGCAAGGCGCGCATGGCTCGATAGAACACGAGAAAACCCTTGTCGAGCGTAGCCTCAAACTTGCGAGCTTCGTCCTTTGCCTCGGCCCGACGATAGACTGGGAGTCCGACTAGCACCATTCGTTTGACGCTCCTAGGATGCAGCGACGCGTACCGGAGTGCGACGAGTCCACCCATTGAGTGGGTCACAAATATCTTCTTACCCCACAGCCCTCGCCAGAAGAGTGTCCAGGCGAGGCTACGCTCGTGATCGGCCGTGTCATACAGGAGCTTGGTCGGCTTAGGGCTGGCTCCATGCCCGAGGAGATCGACTTGCACACAGCGATAACTGCGCATCAACTCAGCAGCAGTCTCGTCCCAGATATCTCCGCGGGATGCGAGCCCGTGGAGGAAAATCACGAGTGGTCCCCGCTTCCCGCGACGTTCGATGTGGAGTGTGTACGGTATGCGTAGCCAGCGATGGAACTTTTCGGGAATGCTCATTCCTCTAGTATATCAAGCTCTGTGTGATTTATTCTGCAGAAACAGTCTGGGTGCGACGTAGGCTGTACCAAACTCCAGCACCGGTGAGGAGCGCTAAGACAATAATGTACCCGATTATTCCTGGCAAGAATTCAAAGCTTGCACTTGTCCCAGCTCCATCGATGCTTTTCGTAATCTGCAGAAAATGAAGCGGCCCAAGTCCGACTATGCGTTTTGTTGTTTCGGTCGTACTCGATAGGCTCGAAGCTTGTGCAAGAAATATGATGAAAAACAACGCGGCTCCACCAGAAAATACTGCAGCGAGCCATTGTCCAATGCTCTTTTGCGCAGTTGAATTGTTATGCATAGGTATTGATCCCCTTCCAATAATAGTTATTACGTCGCCGCTCGACACTGAAGATGCATATCGCAATGATATTTGCGGTAATAATCCAAATGATGGATTTAGCTTGCAGTGTTGTGGCAAGCTTGAGTGATGTCGAGATTTTTTCTAAAGCAATAATAAGACAGGCACTAATTGTGGCGCTGAAGAATTCAGCTGAAACATCTTGCTGACTCGGTACGAAGAGTGTGCTCGTCAGGAGTGCGGTTGTGCTGCCGAGCGCTAATTGACCTAGGATTGCTAGAAGCATGGTCGGATGATGGCTGTGGGATATGACCAGACTAAGCCAGATCGGTGCTGTGACAATGGTGCTGAGTATTAATCCTGTGCAGATCTGTTGTATCACAAAGAACAGACTACCTCGGACCATAATTATTTCAGGTGCGGCTTCCGATCGAGTGAGTCCGCGAATATCCGATGTAGCGAGTGAAGCTATAAATGATAATCCAATAATGATTATGGACATATCTGGATCGCCACCATTACTCGATTGAAGCCACATGTATGTGAGCAGGTTGCTGATTCCGGTCAGCACAACCGCAGAACGGATTATCTTGGGGTGCCGTGTCACCTTGTGCGCCAGCCATGTATTTACACCGATCGGGAATATACTAAAAGAATAGACTGCTGTCGACTTGCGCTGTCGAGCGTGTGACCATGTCTGCACGCTACGAGCCAGCCAATAAAACGGAATGACTATGAGTACTAAGAGTGTTGCGAAACCAACAAGAAATGGGTTTTGGTAAATCTGGTAAGTTGTCATGATGCGCTCAAGCAGCTGCAGCTCAGCGGCAACGAGGAGGGCCATAAGCAAGAAGTTTAGAGCTATGGAAGTGTGAGGTTGGTATGTACCCAGCCCGATGCCTGAGAGTGTGCCTATGATAATACTCAAGATACAGAGATATAACGGCAAGTGAAGAGTGCTCGCTATGATAATGAGCGGTCCAATCGTAACGATGTACAGCAGCCCTACAACCACTAGCCCGGGCACAAGGGCGATGACCCAACGGCTCAACTCTGACACTGGCATCACACTAAGTATGTCATTTATCTGATCATCGTGTAGGCCATAGCCACTAGCTCGGACAATCAACATAATAAGCCCAACTACAATTTGAATCGTGAGAATGAGCATGATTGCTACCCAGCTTTGAAAGAGGTCCGACGGCAATTGCAATGTACTGAGGCTACCGGTGACGATGACATCAAGCACAGTAGCGATCCCTATGGCAAATAGTAGACGCCGCCAGGCTGTTTTCTGCGGGCGTAGCGAATTTCGACCAAAGGTATGGACGATAACAGCCGAGAATAAAGTTGACGTCATGCTGTCTGCTCCACCATCTCGATAAATATTGATTCAACCGACTTCCCTTTCTTGCGTAGCTGGTCGGGAATGAGCTCATGGGCAATCTTACCCTCGTTGAGGAGAATGATTTTTTGGGCCAATCGTTCAGCCCACCATAGATCGTGGGAGGCTGTAATAACCGCCGCTCCGCGTTCTACTTCTTCAAGAATAATGTGTTCAGCGGCAATAACTGCGAGTGGATCAAGGCCATTTCTGAGCTCGTCAATAATAATACCTTTTGGCTGATGCATGAGCCCGGCTATGATTTGCACCTTTCGCTTATTGCCGTGACTGAGCGTCATGAGTGGCTGGTCCCAAAGTATGAATTTTAGAGCCTGAGCTAATTGTTTTGCGCGTCGATGCATGTTCACGTAGCATCCAGCCTTGGCGTAGACTTTTTCAAGGAGTACTAAGTATTCACGAGCCGTTAGCTCGGACACAAACCAGTTGTCATCATCAGGGATGTATCCTAGATTACGCTTGATGAGCGCTAGGTTAGGGCTCATTGGAATTCCCATCAGACTGACGCGTCCATGCTGCGGGAGCGTTATGCCACTTAGATTATTGAGGAAGGTTGTTTTGCCACTTCCATTTGGGCCAACTATACATATGAGTTCTCCTGCAGATACTGTCATTCGCTCAACCTCAAGCTGAAAGGTTGACGAATGATGATACTTGAGCTGCTCTACTTCAAATATCACGTGCGGCTCCTTTCTCAAATGCTCGTACGATTGTCCAGCCATCACCGAAGCTCGGCAGGAGACTCAGGAAGTGGCAGCCAACAAAAACCCAACCAATAGCCAGCCATACGGGCTCATGAGTGATGGTATGCAGCAGAGTGCATAGACCGAGCGCAGTTAACGCGCCGGCCAGTGGTCCCAATACTGCAGAAAATAGCTCCCTTTGAGCGGATTGCTGCTCGTGAAGTATGCCAATTCTCCAGCCATTACGAACGATGGCTGATGTTTTCTTGGCTTCCCCTAATATCATCACGTGCGCGTATTCGTGGCAAATAAGACTTATCAAAAGCGTGACGTAAGCACCGACACTGAGTGCAATAAAGTATGACATTGAAATAGTCCCGATTGCGACGACCAGACTGCATGCAAAACACCAGAGCAAGAGCAGGAATCCTGTCGCCCTACTGAGTGCCAGGACGAGCGAGTAAAAGTTGGTCCGGTCTCTCTGCTGGACCGCAGTTATCTTTCGATGAAGAAGAAGGGCACGAGTAGTAAGCATGGCTCGCTCTTTGACTGCTCCTATTCTGCGCCGTATCTTCAAAGCACCTATTGAATTCAGCGTAAGAATAAGGCCTTCCCCTTGTGCTCTATCTATCTCTTGTTCTTCAAGCTTACCGACAAGATCGCGGTAGGCCATCGGTTGCAGCTTGAGGCTCCGCAGTATATTCACGATGCGACTATCGAGCTTATGCCGTGCGGCCACTATTGAATCAACCAGGTGCGTTGATTCAATAGTGTAGCCGTAGCCTAGCTCGATAGTGTCATGATTACTGAGTATGAGCACCCTGCTACTCCTTTACCGGCAGACAAACGTTGCTTTACCGTGCACAAAATCCATTACGACGTTTTTAGCACCCTTCCAGCCACAGATGATGTAGGCAGCAGCAGCAACTCCAGCTAGTGAAATGACAAAAGCAGCCGCTACGACGAGTATGGCTACTTCTTTAGTTGCGTATTGCGCTGTGTCATCTAATGTGATCAACCCGTTCACGATGTATCCCTCCCTGAATTAGTGATAGCCCAGGTATACAGGTCGATAAAACTTTTCGTCAATAGTTTTTTAAAAGATTGAAGTTACATATTCTGAAACGCTGTATCTCTCAAGCACTATCACGAGATCAAATGCTTATGTCGTAGTATTCTACCTAAGTAAAAGCGCTATTACGAAGTACTTATGATTTCTTCAGCCGTGCGATAGTCTCATCCCAGTACTTACGTAGTCGCTCAACTATTCGCTCGGCCCACACAAACTCGGTCGCGAGTATCGCAAAGCCGACGATGAGCACTGGGATGCCCGGCCCTGGGAGTACGATCATCAGGGCGCCGATAATCAGAACGGTGCTGCCTACGAGTAGGACAACACCGCGTTTGATATGTTTGAAAACGAGTCTCATATGGTTACCGTACCATGTTTGAGGCGAGAAGTGTGTGAAGAATCATACGATTCTTAATGAACGGTCGGTGCCTTGGCTGGTCCATCCTTCATCATAGACTCGATGTTCGGGATGCTGAAGCCAGCTACGATACTCAGAACACTGAAGCCGAACGCAATCCAGAGAGTATTCTTGATCGACTCGGTGATGCCGTTCTTCACATCGGTCTTCACAGCGGCGCCAATCTTCTGCTGCTGTCTCTGGTAGGTGTCGATGATCATCGTTCGTTGTGAGGCTGGGGCGTTTTGAAGGAGGGTCTTTACCTCTTGAGGAAGCTCTTGCTTGTCGCTGTTGCTACTCATGCCACCATCTTGTGCGGCAGTCTTAGCCTGCTCGATGATCTGGGGCTTTACGCGATCTGGGATCTGTATGTCTGACTGGATATTTGCGGTAATCGTACCGGCAATACTCGTGAAGAGTGCAGCGCCTATGATGGCGGCTCCGAAGCTAGCTCCGACCTGACGCATAGTGTTGTTTACTCCACTGGCTTCTCCGGCGAGGTCTGCACTGACGGCTGAGAGTGCGAGGTTGTTTACTTGGCTGAAGATGAGGCCCATACCCGCTCCGAACAGGACCAGACCTGGGAGGAGCACTGAGGCTGGTGAGTCAGGCTTGAGCATGAAGATCATAGTGAGAAGTGCGAGAGATGTGAGGACGAGCCCAGCGATGATCATTGTCTTCGGGCGAGCCTTGCGTGCGATGAAGAGCGATAGTGGCGAGATGATGAAGACCGTGAGGGACAACGGGAAGAGGGACAGGCCGGTGTGGAAGGCATCCAGTCCGTGGACTGACTGGTAGTAGATTGGGAAGACGAAGATCAGACCAGTCATAGTGAGCGAGAGTGCGGTGTTGACGAGCATACCGCTGACGAACTGGCGGTTCTTGAACATACGCATACTGACGAGTGGAGTGTGTCCCTTGGCTTCTCGACGGAGTTGATCCCAGACGAAGATACCGAGCAAAAGAAGTCCAAGTCCAATAGCTACAGGTGTGATCGAGAGGCCGAAGAAGTCGAAGGTAAAGCTGCCGAGTGTCCATGGCTTGAGTGCGCGCCACCAGCCATAGCTTGAGCTTTCGATAATACCGAAGACTAGCGAAAGCAGACCGACAGAAGTGAGTCCGACGCCAACAAGGTCGAGCTCTTTCTTCTCGCCGAGGTCCTTACTCTCCTTAATGAGTGCAGAGCCGATCAAGAGAACGATAACGACTGCGATGTTGATACGGAAGCCCCAACGCCATGAGAATGAGCTGGTGAGCCAGCCACCGAGAATCGGCCCCAATGCACTGGACGCACCGGCGATCGCACCGAAGATTGCAAAGGCAACAGCACGATCCTTACCCTCGTAGTTTGTCAGGATGAGTGAAGCAGCTGCCGGCATCATGAGAGCTGCGCCGATGCCTTCGACGATTGACTCCCCTACGAGGAGCATGCCGATGTTGTGAGAAATGGATGCGACGAAGCTACCGATCGCGAACAGGACTGCACCGAGCATGAACATCTTCTTGCGACCATAGAGGTCACCGAGACGACCACCCGTAATCGTGAAGGCCGAGAGAACGAGTGTGTACAGAGTGATGACCCACTGAATGTCGGTAAAGTTTGAGTTTAGGTCTTCGACGATGTTACGAAGACTGACGTTGAGGAGTGTCGTGTCGATGATAATAATTGCGACCGCAAGAGCGATGACTACGAGCTTGCCCCACTTTCGGAAAGCCGTCTGCGGTGCTGCCTTGGCTGAGGATTTTTGTGTTGTCTTGCTTGCTGAGGGCATTTTTGGTTTCCTTTCGAACATAAAGATCGTGCTAATAATTACTTTTTTTTTGGGCTGCCTTGGCTACATGGCTGAGTAGAAAAAAATCGCCAGCGACACCACCTCCTGTGGGTTCAGCTGGGTTAGATATGTTACCTACTTACTCATTACTAAATAGTTTAGCTCTAGCATTGGCACTTTGTCAAAATGTGCTAGACTGGATTTCAATATGGAAACAACACAATCACCCCAACCAGATAGCGCAGAAGCAACACCAAATAAAGACACGAGCTCAACACTCGAAACAATTCACAGACTAACAGTAGAGGCGGCCGAAACTCGCGAAAAAACTCGCGATATTCGTGAACAGCTCAAGGATGTCCTAGATCAGAACGATGAATATCGTGAGATTAGCGATCAGATCAAAGAGCTGACAAAGAAGCGATCTGTCACGAAGACGCTTCTCGCAGAAGACAAGGACTATCAGTCACTCACTGCAGACCTCGATGACTATCGGCTGAAGCTGAAGGACATCAATGAGATCCTCAGCCAGCACTTGGTCCTCTACTACGACCAGACGCAGCAGACAAAGATTGTTGATCGTGACGGCGAGACACGTAGTGTGCTTATCTCAGCCAAGCTCGGTCGAGCCGAGGCCTAATACCCTCTTGCGCAACTAAAAACGACTCTGCCACCGAGCAAGAGTCGTTTTTGGTTGCGCTGTCAGACTACTTTCGTTTGGATTGTGAGTTATTGCTTGGCAAGAGGAGCTCTTTAGCCATTTTCCCTGCAAGGCCAAGGATAGACATAATTGCAATTCCGATTCCGCCTAGTACTGTAACCGCACCTCGCCCTGCCTTGCCGCCGACACCACTCAAAGCCGCAGACTTAACTTCGGCAGGAGCTGCAACTAGAGTGATTGGTGGTGCAGCAGCGGGTGGCATGGGCGCTGCGTAGGGTACTTCCATTGTGCTCGCTTTCGGCTGTTCTACTGCATTAGTGTCGTTTTCAGGAGCTTCAATGACTTCTGCAGTTGCTTCAGCGCCATCTTCTTCGGCCAGCCGTTGCTGGGTGTCTGCTTGGATATCGAGAAGACTGTCTCGGAGTTTGACTGGCGTATCGTCGCTGTTCGGACCTGATTCGCGGCCTTCAGGTCCTGAGCGCTCGCTCATTGATCAGTAGGCTTGGCGTGTTCCTCTGCCTCGGCGGCATCGGCTTCTGCCTTCGTGACGTGTATGGTACCCGGATCATGTTCGGCTGGACTGTAGAGTGAGTAGAGCTTGAGATCCTCGGTGCCGTTATTCACGAAGTTGTGCCATGTGCCGGCTGGTACGAGGATGGCCATGTCAGCCGATACTTTACCGTGCTCAGATACAGCATCCTCGCTTGGTCCTGTGAAGATAGTTGCTTCGCCTGCTTCGACACGTAAAAACTGATCAACGTGGTGTACCTCGAGTCCGATCTCTTCGCCGGGCTTCACAGACATGACGGTCAGCTGTGTATGTTCACCAGTCCAGAGGGTGGTACGAAAATTCGTATTGCTCGTAGTAGCTTCTTCAATATCAAGAATATAGACTTGCTTGTCATGGTCTGTCATTGCTGTCTCCTATTATGTATCTATTGTATACCCTGCGTACTCGATGATGTTCGAGGGATATCTAGAATATTAGCGTTACTTCGTAACAAAGTAGGTTTGGGAGGTTTCTAGACAGACGCCCACACTTGGAGCGCTCGAGTTTTGAGGAATCGCTACGTTAAACCAAGCATAGTTCGCACCTAATACCGTGCAGGCGTCACCATTCTCGGTGACAGGATCTGTATCTAGCGCCCCATTCCTAAATGTTACGCTGACTCCATCCGGTAGCCCGCCCCCATCAGGTGCATCCAAGTCTACTGCGACGACAGATTGTCCAAGCACTTTTTTATTCCTGCCTACGTAGTCTAGTAAGGTTGCTGTATCAAGGGCCGCCGTACTTCCCCCATTATTCCCCATAAAAGTATAGACAGCCGTGTATAGTAACCGAGCGTAGGCTTTTCGTTCATTATCTCGGCTTGATTTCTGGGCGCCGGTAACAGCTAGGAATACTACGACGATAATGATCGCTGCGATTGCGAGGACAATAACGATTTCGATGAGGGTAAATCCTCGACGAGAGCTATCTGGCTGGGATATCTGGCGGTTCATAATGATTATGCTTATCCTATCAAAGTCTATGAATTTTCGCTACATTCTTCGGATTTATCAATGTTTGCTATAATTATGAGGTTCTACAGGGGTGTAGCTCAGTTGGCTAGAGCGTTGGTCTCCAAAACCAAAGGCCGTGGGTTCGAGTCCCTCCACCCCTGCCAAACAGAACGAAGAAGCAAAAATTTTTCTTTTTCAGTTAATTTACCCCTGTTGTTTGGGGTATTTTTATTGGTTCGGTTAACGTTATTTGCCATATGCTAAAATCTCCCTTGATTGAGCACTTTTACGTGCTATTGCTTGTGCTAGCTTAGTGTATTTAACAGATACAAATCCGTCTTTAAGTACCATTTTTTCGAAAAGTTCGGTTAAAATAGTTCGTTTTTCGTCGACCTCGACTTCATCGTCAATAAACTGCTGTTTTGCTGACTGTGTAAGCTCTATTAATGTAATACCTTCCATATACCTCTCCTCGTAGTCTTGACTCATGCCTCCTTTCTGCTCACTGAGCTCTTTAATTTCACTCATAAACGCCTCGTGTTTCTCACGATAACGGTCGGTCGATATATCGCCATTCAACTTGTCGTCGTAAAGCATCTCATCCATGCGCTTAATCTTAGCTATGCGATGTTCGATATTAGCTTTAGCTTGCTCTGTGTCACTTAACTGCAATTTAAAATCTGACTTCAGAAGGTCTGTCAGCCAAGCAATTACCATTTGAGATGGACTTATCAGGTCGTCAAGCATGTCTATCACTTGTTCTTGTATGACTGACTCGCGCAAATATTTCTCTTGTTTACATTCAGGTAGATCTCGCTGGCACGCTCCGTAGTATTTGCCTTTCTGCTTTTGCCAAGTAACAACCTTATTGCAGTGACCGCAAACAATCATGTTTTTAAACAAAGGATTATGTAGTCTTTGTTTAGGGTTGCGTTTGCCATGGAGTTTTTCCTGAACCTTATCAAACATACGTTTAGTAATGAGTGGTGTTTGCTTGCCTGGGTAACTCTTGCCATCAAAAAAGTTTATACCTATATAGAATGGATTACTTAACTGTCTATGAACTGCGCTTTTTGCATACGGACGTCCGCCGCGTGTTACTATTCCCGACTTAGTCATTAGCTCGGCAACTGAATCAATACTTCCGCTCGGACTCAGGTAATGCTTAAAAGCTTTCTGCATGGTTCGGTACGTTTTCGGATTTGGTTCATGGATTCGTTTTCCATCTTTTACGACTGTATGATATCCGGGCGGAGGTGGTGCTGGAAGCCATCCTTGGGCAAGTTTCTCGGCCCAACCCTTCATAGCTTCTTCGCGCAAGTTATCAATATAGTTCTTCGCCATTACAACGCGTATGCCCCAGTTTAGCCATTCTTGAGATCGCGAGTTTTTGTGCATGATTAGACTATCTTTCACGAAGTGGACGTGGCGATGCTCGTCTGCAACAAGCCAATCGTGAGTTTCTACCGCATCATGCAAATTTCTTACATGTCGATCCACCTTCTCAATAATGAGGTGCTTGATATCATGGTCGGCAATATATTTCATTGCTAACTTAAAAATTTTTCTCTGTGATGACTTGGAGGCTGTTTCAGTAATCTTAAATGTTTCTGCTACCCAGAGTTCTTTACTCTCAGCGTAGTTTTTAAGTAATTTGATTTGTGAGTCTAGTGAATAACCTTCATCTTCCTGTCCTTTTGACGATACTCTTGCAAGAATTACAGCCTTACTATCGTTAGCTTTCATCTTGCAGCCCAGGAATTATTTTTCTATCTCCAGCAAGAGACTCATAGAACGAAACAAGTCGGCGTGCAACTTCTTCTGCGTCCCTGAATGTCACAGAAGATTCTGATTCAGTCTCAAGAATTGATCGTAACAGCTCAATCTTCTTCTCGTTTGGAATGCAAAAATCCGAGACTACTTCTTCTGGCTCCTGATTTTCGAATATGTCCATAATTACCCTCCGAACATAAAAAACACACTGGAGATCAGTGCGTTAACAATTCGACTAACTAGAGATTATTTATCCCAGGGTCGTCCTGGCTTTGGTCGTTCTTTTAATTCCTGCTCTACTAGAGACTTTAGTTCTTTATCGCCGGCATTTGCCAGTAACTTCAGAACAAGTTCGCTCAGAGTTTTGCCATTAGCCTTGGCTACGGCTTTAGCACGGTCTTTGACCGCTTCCGAAACCTTAACTTGCATGTTTACAATCTTTCTGGACATCAGCCCTATTTTAACGCATAGTGTTGCTTTTTTCTATTTTCCGCAGATATCACATACTATCGTATGCTCTGTAATTGCAAGCAATGTATCGTCTGATTCTATATCGATATTGTCCGCTAGGTCGTAATACAAACACGCGCAAACTTCTTCTAATGCTTGTTTTTCTAGGACTTCTCTATCAACCATAATTACCCCTTATTCTACCCTCAATTAGCCGAATTGTTAACGTACAATCTCTATATAAATAGTATTACTAATTAAAATAAAAAGCAATACTAATTACCATATTTCTATAGTAAAATTTACCCCATATGCATACGGGGTAAAAAGTCATTAATTAACAGATACAAATATACTCTATTTACTTTATCTCTCTTTATACTAAAGTATAGTAAAGGAGAACATAAACGTGGCGGAGAAAAAGCAACTTACAAAACAGCAACAACGCCTCTTAACTCTTGTCTATAAATTCAGATTCATAACTGCCCCATTACTAGCAAAACTACTAAACATTAGAAAAGATACAGCATATGAATCACTACAATCTCTACATAAACTTAAACTACTAGATCGTGTGTATGAACAGTCTTGGAGAATTGATCGAAAACCAGCATATTACTATCTCAGCAAGTCAGGTGTTACGACAGTTAAGAAAATCCTAGAACTAGATGATCGCGCAGTAAACTCCGTTTATAACGACTACAGAGCAACTCAAGAATTCATTCGAGAGTGCTTCAATAACTTGGAGTGCTATATATCAATAAAAAAGAAACTCCCCGAAAATACCGTTATTCGGACTAAGACTGAGATTAACCGTTTCAAGATATTCCCAAAGCAACGACCTGAGTTGTACGTAAAGACACCAGAGGGCCACGAGGCTTTCATCATTATCGTACCGGACAAGCTGCCATACTTTGTTAACAAAAGACGTGACGAGTATTTAGAACATAGTGAAGAAGACGGCTGGAATGGTGCATACCCTACCATGGCGTTTGTATTTAAGGATAGTCGATCAAAACTCGGCTTCTTATATAAAGCTCAAAAGAAACTTGAGGAGCTTGGCTATGAGGAAAACGAAATATCTATAATCGCAACTGACATTAAACAACTTGTAGAGGGCGAAAACCCCGGCTGGGCGAGTGCGTTTAATCCTACTAAATATGTAAGTTTGGTGAGCTGAGCAGTTTGAGGTCATACTCAGGACTACATATTAATACTCTTCAGCTCTCATGACAGTGAGATGCCTGCGACAGTCATTGCTTAGCGGATCACACCACTCTTCAAGTTCCTGATCATAGTAATCTATCTTCCAGAAGAACTTAATGCCAGCTATTTGGAAACTACCAAAGTCATGCTCGCCATACGGATCGTTTCCTTGATTGAAGTCACTGTAATCTCTGACCGCAACGAAAACGTCATTCATCATGTGAGTTAACGCAACTACACCTGAGGTAACGGTACATCCGATCATTGATCTTCTGAATTCATCGTTAAGTTTAGCTATTCTTACGGCAGTATCATTTGTGTTCATAGAAATCTCCTTAAATTAAAAATAGAGCCGTTTAATGTCTTGCTCAGGACGATTAATTAATCTTGATTGTTCTGTACAATCTCGTACCAATCAATTCTGCCTAACGACGATCCGAGTAAGTCACTTACAACTGATGCATCAAGATCATCAAGGCCATATTCACACCTAACCCAGTGCTCAAGTTCTTCAACCTGCTCTCCGATACTCTCGAATGCCTTTAAGACATGTTGCAGTGCATTGTATGCATACTCATCGTTGGTGAGCCATAAATTCATGACCCACGTTTCACGGTTGCACCAACCGTTGAAGGTTAAAGTTTGTATTGCTGCATCATGCATGACGCTATCCTCCTTTACTTTTTGTAACGGAGGTTGAACACAAGGCCGCAAGGCAAAGTAGTCAAGGTGGAGACTTGTACTACCTTGACTACTTTGCTCGGCCTGTACACTTAGAGACCTACGGAAAGTAAAGCCCTCATGTATACTTGCCTTAAGAGGTTTGTGTTTCTTGCGAGAGGACGTAAGCCTCTTTATGTGTTTTTTGCCAATTTGCGCTAAATTATGTCATCATCTGACTTCAGGAAGTACACCACAGTCTTCTTAGGGGCGGTATGTTTGAAAACCCTTTCTACTAATAATCGAGCCTTTGTCCCTAAGTACGCTCTTTGTGCTGCTTCATCCCCTTTATCAGTCAGCCATTTTGGAGATGTGCTTATGAGGCCATCCATTAAATAGTCACTTTTTGAGTAAGCCGTTACCTCCACCTTAACAGGTGGATCATAGTTATCAGACTTAACAGTCAAAGTGCCAATTTTACCTGCGTCAATGAAATATAGTCCTTCGTGCAGGCCATCCATGTAGATTGTCTGAACTGGCAAAATTTGATCAATGCTTTTAAAGTAGAGTTCATTGCCTCCATCGGCCATGGTTACGAAGTTTTTATACCTGTGCTCAATACTCCAGATGCCCATCCCTACTGCTACCACTAACCATTTTCTGCCGTCCATTAGAGATAGCTTGGTTAATAATTTCGCTATATCTTTTCTGGTAACCGGCTTACTGGCAAGGTTACTCAGAATATTCCTATCCTGGTTTGTGGCTATTTGAGAGCCTAGCTGTTCACCCATGAATTCATTGCCGTATCCTATATGCCAATCTTTAATGAACGCTTCTTTATCGAAGACTTGATTAATGCCTGATTGCATAAATCCTTTTTCTTTTCTTGATTCATCTGATTTAATTAGCTCTTTCCCAAAAAGTTTTTCAGCCAAAGATGCTTCAATATATGCTTTATTAACATTTTCTCGAAGTTTTACTACCTTCTCATCATCTATATCTTCGTCAATGAGTTTCGTATTCTCCCAGTTGTGGCGTATTTCAATTAACTTTTCTATTAAGTCTTTTAGTTTGGTTGTATTTTCAGGGTCCTTTTCAGCAACAATATTTAGTAATGGATTGTTCTCGTTGGATGAAGTTGCATTGGAGAAGAATAAGGTTTGCTCAAATAACTTTTCCTCTCCATAAATATCGGTGTTTTGATGAATAGTTTTACCGAGCATTATTTCAACCCAGAGCGACTTTAATACAAGGTCGTAGCTTGGCACGGAGTGCATCTCACCATCTGCAAGTAGGTCTCGAGTGTTTACGTGCCATTTATCAGCATAATCATTGTCTGTACATTCTAAGAAAGTTCGAGTTAGTTCGTGTTCAGACCATCGGCTAATAATATTTACTATTAGTTTGCCGAATTCACCATTAAGTTCACCTTTATTGTGAATATAGGCGGCAATAATAAGAATATTGCATTTAATTAGTGAGTAGGTATCGAGTTCAAGCCGGTCGTAGTGGCGATCACGCTCGACTCTTTCAAGTATTTCTACGAATTTCATAAACGGTACATCAAGCTTATTAGAAAACGAAGCTAAGGTTAAACTTCTAATATCACTTAATCGTCTTTCAAACCAAAGCTCTAGCGTACCGTCATCAGACTTTGTAATGTCTTCTTTTAGCTCTTTGAGTTCATAGACAAGAATGTCAGTATGCTCCTTAAGTCTGCTAAGCAAAGATTCTCTTAGGTCGCGTTGTGTAGTACTGAGATTTTTATTCCAGGCATTTGAATATACAAATAAAGAGATTGCATTAATCAGTAACCTATCATACCGAGCTATTGAAGTGATATTTTTTGAATGTATACAATTTAGCGAGTTGCCATATATAAATCGAATAATTTCTCTGTTGATATCCGGCTGGTCGTACCTTACTGATTTTGCAGTAAGATCACTTAAAATTTCAAACATCTTCTCTAGACCAGTGCTTAATTCATCGCCCGCAAAGCGACTAATTTCTTCAAAAGCCTGACCAAGTTTATAATCATCTTCCTGTTTGGATTTAATAAAGTCATCGACGCTATCTAATACGACTTGTAACTGAGTGAAAGTTTGATTAATGAGTATCGTGTCACTTGATAATATTGCTTTATTTAATTGCTGATCAAACTCACCCAGTAATTCTTCAAGCCAGCGCACATCAATATCGCTCTGCGGTAAGATCTCGAAGCATTTAACAAGCTGTTTACGTAGTTTTGCAGTATTAGAGTAATCTTTGGGGATAGAGATTGTCATAAGCGTACGATCCCTTTTGATTGAATTTGTGGGAGACACATTAAGATTGACCACTATGGCCAAACTTTTTCTGTTTTGCTGCGAAGTATCCTTTGTTTCACCAATAATGTTGAATTCTTTATCTCTAATACGAACTATAGTTGCGAGATCTATATTGTTTATAAAACCTGATTTTTCTGAACGAATTTCTAGGTTAATTAAATCATCGTCTGGCCGAGCTTTCAGGAATGATCTTTTTACTGTTTCTAGTTCTTCGAGTTGTTTGTAGAATTCGTTGTGTTGCTTTCTGTGTTCAAGCATTTTATCAAATGATTTGTTCACGGACTGCTTTAGAAAATCGTTAATTTGTGTATCAAAAAGATCTGGTTGAAAAACAGTTGTTAGGGCGCGATATATTGCTATTATGTTTAACCAAAACAATAGGAGAACAGGAAAGTACAAAAAAGACTCACGAGGCGATACTAAGATCAACGTACTGCCAACAAGTAACAAGGTTATGATTTCGCGAAAGCTTACTACCCGAGGAAGTAGTTTTCTGTAGATGTACCCAGAGTTTGCCATCTTTTCTAAAAACAAAATAAACAAAGGTATTTGGATTGCAAGAACAGCAGACAAATAACCGAGAGTGTTGCCTTTATCTAATACTTTGATACTGCCCGGAAAGATGTCATTAATTACAGGCAATGAAAGTATGAAACCCCAAATAAGCCATGCGAGTATAAGTAAGGCGCACCATAAAAAACTTCTGTACCAAAATTGATACTTATATCTTAGTTTATATATGTACGTTTTTGTGGACATAAATTATGATAAAACCTTTCAATATTTGCCCACCAGCGAACTGACAAATTTGTAATCATAGATTAGTCTCGTCAGATAACTTAATTCGCACTTTTTCACTCATAATATTGGTACTTACATAACCAAGTGCATCTACGTCTGGATCATAAAGTTCAATCATATCTAAATCCTTACGCGGGAATACTCTCGCACCTTTAATCTCTTTGCCGTCGATTAAGGATTGTTTGAGTTTGTCATACTCTTGCTGGTCTAAAAAGAAATCAATATCACCAACTTGTGCTCGATAGATGTCGGGTTTACGTATGTATAAATGGGTATAGGTTGTTTCTGGAATGTCGTTGTGTGCAGGAATAACTATTGGCTCGAGTAGCTCAAAATATTTCTGATTCGGATCGTCTGATGGCTCTACGATTTGGTTCCTAATAGCTACTAATTTCTGGTATTCATCATCGTAGTGACAGAATACCCCCATGTTCCCAGCATTTGGAAGATATTCGCCAAAGGTTTGTTTGCATAGTTTATAACAGGCAAAGTGAATGTATTTTATTGCTTCCAATAGTTCGTCTTGATTTTGAATTGGGCTAAATCTATAAAGCTTCATTGTTTCTGCCAGTCCCTATATCCCCTCAGAAGCCCCGTACATTCTTCGCGTAACACTCCGCCAACTATTTCAATCTTGCCCCGTGTAGGATCGGCTGCTCTTCGAGACGTCTTTGCAAGTTGCTCGGAACTGTAGTCATCATATTCGTAGTTATTGTCAGCAACATCTTCGGCATACGCACCAAAAACTATACGATCCACACCAGCCCAGAGGGCGGCACCGACACACATCGAGCAGGGTTCGAGTGTGCCATACATTGTACAGCCCGCCATATCCATTAGATCATTATCTTTAGCAGTATTACGGATGCAATCGATTTCACCATGATTTGAAGGATCACGTTTGCCCCAAGGGTTACTCAGACCTCGAGCAATCACTTTTCCATCTTTTATCATGATGGCACCAATGGCAGCGCCACCGGTTGACTCAGCTTCTTTAGCAGCATCGATGGCTATTTGCATAAACTGTTCGTCTGTCATAATTCCACCCTCTTATCGATGTAGAAGCCATCTTTAGTCTCGCCATCATTGGTCCAGCCTTCTTTTGTAATTGCTTTGTAAACCCTTGTTGGAGCATTATCCGTACAATTCTCTTGATCAAGCTTAAATACTTTGGTGGAGGTGTTGTAGAGTTCTATTGCATCATCAAGATATTTTTCATCTAATAGATTAGCTTGCGCTCGTAAATAGAGACCTACGCCTTCGCCTTCTGGCGCGCTTGAATCAAAAATTGTTATATATACATTGGGATTTGAAGCAATATTTTTTGAGTGTTGTGCTCCTTGTGGTGACCACCAGTAAATATCAAAGTTCTTATCAAAAACATACCACACCGGGGCAGCCCAAGGCGCACCACTTTGGTCTACCGAAGATATGGTAGCGTACCGTATTTTTTCAAGAATTTCCTTGCCTTTGGTATTCATTAGTTAATTCTCATAAAGTTTTCTCTAAGTGCCCTCATGACTTCAGTAATATCACCCTCGGCCTTAAAGAGTGTGTATGATTTTTCTTCAAATGGATTGGCATGGATATGGAATTGTCCTTTTTCCATTCTTAACTCGTCGCCAGGTGAAAGTAACTTATCAAAAGAACCATCACCCTCAGGGTCAAATATAGTCATGTTACACTTGCCAGCAATTTGCTTTAGATTTTCAAAAGCTTTTGGCCTGTTATGTTTTGGTAACTCAGAATGAGGCGGTAGATACATTACGCCAGTCGTAAAGTTCTCGTCTGAATGACTAAAACTAAATTCAACGCCAGTTGCTGGATCTCTCCAGGTCTCAAATGTTGTCATTATCTATCCTCCCCGAAGCCTAAGTAGTTACCTGCATACCTTGTGCCATTGAGTTCGTGCCATAGCGCACAAACACCGGCAGTGTAGCTAATCGCCAATCCAAAGTTGTCTTTTTCATCTTGAGTAAGTGGCTTGGGTGCCACTTCGTCATATCCTGAAAATAACATGTCGATAATTTCTTCCTTGGTGTAATCGGTTTCTAGACGCATTGATAGGTAGGTGCGTGCTAAGTCAATGATGCGGTAGTTATGTTCGGCAGTTTCCATGTCAAATACGGCAGTTACCTCGTCACCTTCAGCAAATACATTACCAAGCCACAAGTCTCCGTGAATGAGTGTTTGCGGGAGATCGGTCTGGAACAGTTGCTCACCATCTGCGATGAGTCTTGTGATACCTGGCTTTAGCTCGCCATCGTATTTTTCAAGATCTTCATGGACATTCTTGGGCTGAAACCACTGCATTTTACTAAGAGGTACCTCGGTATCATCAAGCGCATCATGAAACTGTGCTAACGTTGATCCGAAGCTATGAATAAGATCGAGCGAAGCGGTTTTTGGGACTTCACCCGCAATACGTTCGCTTAAAGTAAAGGCCAGGCCATTATGTTCACCGACATGCTTGCCATTATCAAACAGATCGGAAGAGCACACGTCTGA
>ERZ650304.14-NODE-14-length-124939-cov-9.219564_pt1 | contig 124939 bp, 121 predicted proteins | sample MGYA00376240_ERZ650304 | MGnify/ENA primary metagenome ERZ650304 (study PRJEB26733, sample SAMN07839271) | wastewater metagenome | biome: small river; feature: stream; material: water | place: USA: North Carolina | collected 2016-03-01 ...
TAGCCGTGTACTTCATGACACAGAAGTCAGTAGTACTGTAGGCTGGGTTACCAGGCACGACCACAAAGCCGGTGGGACACGTTAGGGGTGGAGCAGGAGTCGGAGTGGGAGTAGTGGCTCCAGCGCCAGCAGTTTGACCTGCGGGGGTACAGTCGGGGGTAGCTGCCAGGCTTTTGGTAGGAACGAGGATGAAACTACCAGCCATCATGAAAACGATGAGTAGGCTAAAGAAACCCTTGTTTAAACGTCGGCCGGAGTGGAGGAAGTAAAATGTTAGGGCAGACAGCGCCAGCAGACCAAAGGCAATGGCGATATACGGAGCAATGTTAGCTCCAGTGTCGGCGAGAGTTTGGCAGGCTTGTTGCATAGTGTTGGTTATTCCTTAGTCTTCATTCTGTATTTAGGTTAGTTTGTTAATTGATGCCACACGGATGGCAGTTGTAGGTTCAGGTTGTATTTTATCATGTTCATGCTTATATGGTATATAGTACCCCCCCCCGGGGGGGATTGGCAAGTGGAAATGGGATAAAGTTCAGCTACATACTGGAGCCCAAAGCCATACAAGCTAATTGCAGGGAAATTGCCCAATCTTCATAGTTATGCGTTAAACTACCTATGCTTATGAAATATCGGAATAACAATTACCGAAATAGAGGTTTCCGCCAGCGCCGTCGTTGGTTGACCTGGCTGATACCATCTGTCTTACTTACTGCGGGAGTCTATTTGCTGTTTATCGTTTATTCCCCACGACTAGCTACTACCCCACTGGCTCCTTTGATCAGTGGTAGCTCCCCACAAAACGTTGACGCTGGAGCCACCACACCGGATAACGCAGATTATATTATCATCCCTAAGATAAACCTGAAGGTAGCTTTTGTCACCGGCACCAACGAGGCGGCCCTACTGAAAGGAGCTTGGCACCGGTTTCCAGAGCGGGGTGATCCAATCAAGGGTGGTAATTTCATTCTCTCCGCCCACCGGTTCCTACTGGGCTGGACGCCCCAGCAAACCCGGGCTAAATCACCATTCTATAGTATCGATAAGCTGAACGTCGGTGACCCCATCAAGATTATCTACCAAGGTAAAACATACAGTTACCACATTACAAGAACCTATAGCGTTAAGCCAAACCAAGTCTCCATCGAAGACCCCTCCACTACCGCCAAGCTTACCCTCTATAGCTGCACCCTCAAAGGCTCAGCTGATGGTCGAATTGTGATTGAGGCGCAGTTGTAAAAAGTCGGCCAACTATTTGCCTCGATTAATTAAAGAGGTTTAGCTGATTTCACGCATTGAACTGATACTGCAACTAGATGTTCTGACATCATATACTTAGGCATTTATATCGGGTACGACGAAAGAATCAGTTGGAGTCTCTTTTTTATCTGGCGTATCTTCTTTGGGCTTCGGCATAGGTTCTTCTGAATCTTTTTCCTCATACTTCGTCGCATATTGTTTACGTGAGTTGGCAATAACTGCCTCGGCAGTTTTCTGACTGCTGTCATCTTCTAGCAGGAGTGTCTCACCTGACATCGGCTCCTGAGACCATAAGGCGGCAATCTTAATGTAGAAGTTATAGGTGGGTAGATTACCAATTTCACCTGGCTCGATATGCGGACTGAATTGGTGAAGAAGTAATTTTTCGGTATCTTCGCTTTTAGATCGGAAGCCAATAATCGTTCCAACGTTATCCAGTATGGTGTTGACCATCGTCTTGGCCTGCAACTGCGAAACGGATTGCTGAGCCATAGTCAGGAATAACTTATACTTCCTGGCTTCCGAGAACAGGCCTAGAAATGACTCACTGGCAAAGTTCTGGAACTCATCAACATACAGATAGAATGGCACCCGATCTTCAGCTGCAATTTCATCTCGCCGCCAGGCGGCCAGTTGCAGCTTAGCTAAAACCGTAGTTCCAAACAAGGTGGAGGTGCTTTCTCCAAGTCGCCCTTTCGGGAAGTTACAAATCAGGATCTTGCTCGAGTTTAGGATGTCATCGAAGTCTATCGTTGACTTGGCTTGTCCGAGCATACGTTTAGCGGACTCAGATCGTTCAAATCGTTCGATGCGAGTAATCGGACCACCGCTAATCTTGACTCGTTGCATGTCACCGGCTTTACCAAGCTCCTCTTTCCAGAACCGAACCAAGCTTTCATCCTTGAGAGTTCTGGTTACTTTCTTGCGGTATGTATTGTCTGTAAGTAAGCGAAGAACGGTGAATAGGGTCGCATCCTTAACTGAAAACGCCGTGTGGATCGCATTACGCAATACACGTTCAACACGGTATGCATTAGTATCACTGTTATCGTCGAAGATCTTTTGCAGCACCGAAATAACTGCTTCTGTAACCATATCCTTAGCATGCGCTAGCTCGCTCCCTGTTAACCCTTCAGGCAGTTCAAGAAGGTTTAGGCCAATCGGGTAGTCTAGATCTCGTGGATTGAGATAGATGACATCTTTGATCCGCTCCTTAGGAATGTGACTGATTAAGTTCCGAGCTGAGTCACCATGCGGATCTATAACAGCTACACCTTTTCCGGCTCGGATATCCTGCATGATCGCATACTCCAACATTGTGGTCTTGCCGTTACCCGTACCACCAACAATGTAGACATGTCGTTCTCGTTCAGCAGCAGTTAGACCGATAGGAGTGTCGCTGTCATGGTGTCTGTTTATGCCAAGAACGACATCTAGTTTCGTGCCGTCTTTAAGTGAAACGGTTGCAGGAAGGGTTTTGCTGAGTGACTTGATGACATTCTCAGTGTTAGTCGATTCGGGATTTGGGAAGTGATACAGGTCAGATAGCTCAGAGCTGGAGATAATCGTTTGCTGACTTATGAGATGGGGAGATAGAGCTCTTTCTCTGAAGTGCATCATTTGTCGTCCGGCAACATCAACAAATGGTACGTTCAGACTTCTCTGCGCTCTAATCGACTGATTACTCGAGGCAAAGGGTTCAAAAGCGTCTACTAAAGCGTTTAGTCTTTGGGCTATGTGTTCGGTATCAGGAGAAGCTACCAGTAACCGGATAGATGCTTCGAATAAGTGTTGGTCGAGCTTGGTCTTTATTGTCTTACCTAACTCTACTTCATAAGGATTACCAGACGGACGCTTTTCCTTGTTACCTGGAACATATGAATCGTCTGATGTAATGATTGCACTGAAGATATTGCCAAAAAACGCCAAGATCTTAGCTATACGACTAAGGAACCAAAGCGGTGGATACCAGAGTAACCAAAGCACGTACCCAACTTGGCTACGCTGACTCTTGAGTTTGGTGGAGAGTGTCTTATCCAAACTAATTCGTCCCTGTATTTCGTTCATGTGTCGGAGTGATCTCCTATGGGTACGTGAGAAAACAGGTGAAACAACTATCTGGAAGGCGACCAGCTCCTTAGGGTCAAGCTTGGTCATCTGACCAGTTAGGTAGCCAATAGGGTCGTGCTCTTTGAGTAGACTATGGTCTTGGAGCGGTAGAACAAAGTCAGCTGACAGCTTAAGATCAACGACACCGGCCGAAGTACCAGATATTTTGCTTATGTAGTCTTCGATTCGTTTAATCTTAAGTCCTGGCAAATAGGAGCGCAGACTTCGCTCAATGTACTCCGCCTCGTTGAACGAAACGGCCATGACGTAACAGACTCCACCTTCACGGGTCGAAACTATCTCGAAAGCATGAGTCTTCTTAGGTGCAGCTAGTCTCTCCCAAAAGCTTTGATGGCTACTCTGGTTACGCATCAGAATGTGTAACTGCTCAGTAGCAAAGGCCGACTTACCCGTTTGGGCTGGAAAGGTAAGCTCTAAGTAGACTTTCGGTACTTCCTTACCTCCGACACCGCACTTACGAAGAATATAGCCAAGTATATTGGGGATGTTTTGGACAAACCGGACAGTGGCCATAAATATGACGTATACCGAGACAAATTCGATGAATAAGGCACCAAGTACTACAACTAATGTCATACCCGGGCCCATGTGCTGAGCTTGAGTGTAACGAGATGGACCATTTAGTAGTGAGTCTAAAAGATGAAGTATGTGGGTTCCTCTGGTAGCCCCACCCAGCACTACCTGTTGTGTATCTGAGAACATAATAACATCCTTAAGACAAATTTGTTGCAAACATTTACCTAGTTTCTAACCTTTTCTACAATAGCGAACCATCTCCAGTGTGAGTTTAGCATCACGTATTGTCGGACATATTGTCGGACATAACTATTGACTAAATACATACATTAGTGATACATTGTATGTATTATGAGTAGCACACTTCTTAGTATTAAAACTGATGAACAAACCAAACGTGATGTTCAATCGTTTGCGAAAGAACTTGGCGTATCAAGCACGGCTTTTGTTAATATGATTATCCGTCAAGCACTCCGTGACCGTCGTTTGGTTCTAACGACCAGTCTTGAACCAACCCCTTACCTGGAAAAATTAATACGTACAGCCGAAACAGATTATGCGGCTGGTAAGAATATTACAACTGCTGAAACTGCAGAAGAACTGGACGATCTATTTAAGAAGTTATGATAACCATCAAACTTCATAAAGATTTCCTTAAACAAGCTGCAAAACTAAAGCCAGCCCAGAAGAAGCGTTTGCAAGCAGCGCTTAAACTTTTCCAAACAGATCCGCAACATGCAGATTCATATAACCATCCATTGACCGCTGAATGAAAAGGTCACCGAAGTATCAGCTTTGGCGGTGACTGGCGAGCCCATTACAAAGTCCTAGATGCACAGACTGTATATTTTGTGGCTTGCGGTACGCACAGCCAACTATACAAATAGCAGCAAGGGTTGAATGGCTTCGGTCTCAAGTGAGCTGAGCTATGACCTTTTAGATTACTTAAAACTACACATCTGTTGGCTTTCTAACCGCTAGATAATGACTATATAAACTCAGCACCAAAGCCCGAGCCTGCCTAGGACTAGCGTGGTTAACATGGGCAACCCATGAGTAAAAAGTGGCCCGGAGATCTTCTTTTTCGATGTCCCCATTGCAATACTGCTTTAGCATGGTGCGCCAGCGTTTTTTAAAGTTCTTGAATGTTGAGCTTCGAATCCGTATTTTGTACGGCCAGATTACATAGCCGACAAAATCGACACCAAGCCGGGCTGGAAACAGCCGAGTTTTCTTGGGATGGACAGTGAGCAGCAGCTTATCGTGTAAAAAGGTAACGATGTCTTTCTGCCACTCCTGCAGCTGCCGTTTATCATCGCTTACAATAACTATATCGTCCATATAGCGAACATAGCGTCGAATCTTGAGTGTCCGTTTGGCGTAGACATCAACCTCATGCAGATAGACATTAGCAAACACCTGACTGGTAAGGTTGCCAATGGGTATGCCCCTTGGTCCCTGCGTATGGTAGGGGGAGTCTGGCGTAAATAAGTGGTCGTGGTCTGTACCGCTCTGGTAGGAATCGATAATAGTGTCAAGGGTACACAGCAGCAAACGATCAGTCAGCTTGCGCCTCAGGAGTTGTTTTAGTACTACGTGGTTAACGCTAGCATAGTACTTTGATACGTCGATTTTAAGCACATACAGTGGCTGGTCAGTTTTCCAACGTAAAAAGTGTTGCATACGCCGGAGTGCCCGGTGTGTGCCTTTGAACTTTCGACAGGCATAGGAGTCATGAATAAATATAGGCTCATATTTCGCTTGTAGGACTCGGCTAACTGCGTGATGCACGATTCGGTCACGAAAATGCGGTGCATCGATCAAGCGCTTTTTGGGATCTTGGACAATAAACCTTCGGTGAGGGCGGGGTCTATACGAAAGGCCATTTAGTTCTTGCTGAAGTTCGAGCAAGTTTTCTAATAGCGAGTAATGAAACACTACGGCATAACGTCGATATCGTTTCCCTTTAGATGCTCCTTGATAGGCGGATTTTAGGGCTTGTAGCGAGTTAAAATACTGTTCGTACGTCGTGGCATTGTCCATTCTATATAGTATGGGGGTAGTATAGATAAGGTGCTCATGCATATATGAGTACTAGGTAGCCGTGGTTCGTAGCTCGGCATCCTCAACTCGGACTTCTCCACCGGCTCTCCAGACGTCGTTGGCTTCATCCGTGGTGGCAATTGGAACAATGGGCCGAACTCGGGAGCTTTCACGCTCAATCTCGAGAACGCACCGTCGAATTCCAATTCTAACATTGGGTTCCGGGCCGCCCTGGCATACCATGACAAGTTAGATATTATCCTTTTCGAGGCTAATCAATACTTTTGGTATTCGCCGTGAGCTACCTGTCGTTGGCCTTTATCCGCGTGCGACGAACATCTCTGAAGCATGCGACTTGACGATTTTGGTATTTCGCATGCTTCGCTTTATATATTTTCGGCATGGTTGGTACTATGCTTTTATGCTGGAGGGAATGTAGTGGGTGCGTAATCGCTGTATAGTTGTGGTCTGCTACCGAAGACTCAGTGTGCTTCAAGACAAAACCTCGCGCAAGCGCTCGAGGTGACTTGTCATTTCAGAAAAATGCCAAGTGTAGTTGGCTCATCTTCTCCAACTTGGTGCCATATCTTCTCATCAGTAGACTGTGATTCGAACAAAGTCTTCTTTTGGGTCGTGTGGAACTTAATATCTACTTCTGAGTAGCTCAACTTCTTTTCGATGTACTTATGAAGTGTTTTTTCTGTACTTTCCAGTTCGGTAACTAATAATACTTCAGGATAAAGTTTGCCAGTATCTTCCCATTCGTCCGAGTCACAATGCTTGAAGTAACTCGTTATCTTACGTTTCACGAGCAGGAGTTGGGCGAGGTCTTCAACAGAGTCTAAGTAAAATCCTTTTACCCTCGAGGGGTCTTTTGGGTGTAGATAGGCATCGGGGAGCAGATCAGGCATGTCGTCGCGTCCTGTGGCCTCTATTTTGGTGTAAAAGCTGAAAGTATTGGGGTAGAGCCTACGGACAGTATTGTAGAGCTCGAAGATGCCCAGGGAGTGAGCAATAAACTGTGGTTTGGTTGTTTTATCTTTGTATAGGTTATTAAGCACCGTAGGGTTAAAGATATTTAAGGATTTTAGGGCATTAATGCCATCGGGAAGGATGAAGTACTCAGCATATCTGCGGTCTATACGATAGCTGTCGTTATAGTGTCGTCCGATATATTTCTGATCGTAGAGTACTTTTAATCTATCGTTATGAGTAGCTTGATACTTATGACCTTGTGCTGATTGTAGTAATCCTACTGTTATGAATCTAAATTTGTAGAGTAGTTTGAGTATGAGGATTTGTTTGTCATTGAGGGGACGTCGGTATTTAGGATGCTTGGGAGTTGTGTGTGAGGGTGTAGTGTTAATCATGGTGTTGTGCGTTGGTTATTGTGGCTTATGTTGCCAGCCCATTCGCTCTATAGAATATATAAAAGTAAAGAGAATACAGAGAGGTTAATAACAGGTTATCTCTTCTTAGATAGACACTATACGCTAGTAGTGTCTAGTTATCCACAGGAATCTGCGGTTTTACGGCATGAATCTGTTGCAACTATTCCTATACAGGTAGTATACTATTCTTATTAGGAATAGTCATTCTTGAGAGGGTCAAGCAATGGGAAATGTAAAATCTACCAAACGAAAACTACCTGAAGAGCTTGCTCTGTCTACCCAGGAGCGCATTGAGTTAATCGCTACTATCATCATGGAGATTTTAGATGACGAGCTAGCTTCGGAGGGCAAGAACAATGCAGCCCTCACAAATTAGCAGAAATGCTGTTGTAGCAATCCGCGTATCGACGACCAAGCAAGGGACTGACGGTGATTCGCCTGAAGCTCAAAAGGAGCAAGCTGAACGCTTCGCCCAGAACAAAGGTGCTACGATTAAAAAGTTCTTCGTGTTCCTAGAATCTGCTAGCAAAGATCAGCAACCCATGCAGGAAGCTATCGACTACTGCATAGATCCTAAGAACAAGATCGATCTTTTCATCATTAAGTCCATCGATCGCTTTACTCGTGGTGGCTCACTACCATATGACCTCCTTAAAAGCCAGTTAGAAGCACACAATGTGAAGTTAGTAGATATTTATGGCATTATTAGCTCTGAGAAAGTAAATACCCTTGATCACTTAGGTTTTGAGTACAAGTGGAGCGTCTACTCACCAAGTAAGAAATCCGAGATTATGGAGGCTGAACGATCTAAGGACGAACTGCGCGACATCATGAGCCGAATGATCGGTGCGGAGATTCGCTATACCCAAATGGGATTCTGGATGCGACAACCACCTTACGGCTTTGTGAGCGAAAAGATCGAAACCCGAAATGGTAAGCGCTGCATACTCAAGCCTCATCCTATTGAGGCTGATCTTGTGCGTAAGATGTACGAGCTGCGAGCACGAGGCACGCTACATGACGAAGAGATTGTTGAAGCCATTAACCAACTTGGATTCCAAACACGTATTCATTATGTTCGTGACAAAAATGACCGCACTAAGGTTGTGTCTCAACGTGGCGGGAAACCGTTAACGGTCAAAGCTATGCAGAAGCTGTTACGTAACGCGATCTATACGGGCATCAACAACGAGAAGTGGACGGATGGTAAACCAGTGCGCTGTGTCTTCGATGGTTTAGTATCTGTAGAGCTATTCAATCAAGCCAACAAAGGCAAGCACTCTATAACGGAAGATATCGATGGGAAGATTACTATTCACAAGAAACGACCACCAGAATATCTGGTCAATAAAGGCCATCGCAACCCCGACTTTCCATACCGTAAGTTCGTACTGTGTCCTGACTGCGAACGCCCCCTTTTGGGCAGTGCCTCACGTGGTAAATCTGGAAAACACTATCCAGCGTATCACTGTAGCAATTATGGTCACTACTTCCGCATTCCTAAAGAACAGTTCGATACCACCGTTGAAGCATTCATTAGCAACCTTGTTTTCTCTCAGGAGACTGTAGATAACGTACTAAGTGTGATCGAGGCTGAATGGGGTAAACGCCAAGATCACGAACAGCAGGCCATTGTAGGCATCGAGGAGCGTATCAAACAGCTTCGAGCTGAAGCCGAGGTATCAGTAAGCAAACTAAAGCTTATCAGCTCAGAAACAGCCATTAAATACATCGAAGAGGATCTTATGAAGCTAGAAGAACAAATCGAGTCTCTCGAGGCAGAGAGGCTCAAGCAAGTCACTAAGGAAAAGCCCAATATGAAGCAGGTCTTGCAAAGGGTCAGATTACTTATGGAACACCCTGAGGAACTACTACTTAAACAGATTGATCCGGTCAAAAGAGCTCAGTTTTTCGCTGCAGCTCTCAAGAAATTCCCAACATACAACGATCTGAAACCTGGAACACCAAAAACACCCCTTTTTACAGGGGTGCATCCGGTCTTCCAGCTCGCTGGACTTGAAAAATCTCTTATGGTGATCCCTACGAGAGTCGAACTCGTGTTACCAGGATGAGAACCTGGCGTCCTAACCACTAGACGAAGGGACCGTGCTTGTATCTGTTGCGAACCATACGATTGTACAGTATCCAGATAAGATTTTATAGAGGTTATGGCACATTTTCGACACCATTAAAAGACTTACATCACCCCCGCAGAATGCGTATTATAAGTACTAGCTTACTTTGAACTCTACATAGACATATTACGCACTACGGGGAGCTACACTTCTGTGCCCGCACGGAAGATATCTATCTTAAATACGCAGACTACATATACATATATTGACTAAACCAAAGGGTGATTTTTTAGTCTGCAACCAAACACAATAGAAACCCCAAAAATAATGACCAAAAGCACTTTAAGACGCTACATATAGTGTGCTAAAGTAAGCAATAGCACTATATGTGAGGTGGATCTCCGAGAGAGATCTGTGGGCAATCTAACTATTTTCGATACATTACTAAATAAAAACCTTGGAGGGTGATTTATGGCTGTACTGCAAATTAAGAAGAGAAATGGGTCCGTTGCGGACTTTGATGAACAGAGAATCGCAGATGCGATCCTCAAGGCTAGCCTGTCTGTTGATGGCGAGCTCGAGGTAGAGCAAGTCGTAGAGCTCACGCGTAATATCGCTGACAACCTCAATGCCCTCATCACCGACGACACTATGCCGGACGTCGAGACTGTACAAGACCTCGTCGAACAAGAGCTCATGAGTGCTGGATTCTTCCAGACCGCTCGTAGCTTCATCATCTACCGCGAAGAACACAAGCGACTCCGTGCGGCTATGCAGGAACAGCAGATCGAGAAGATCGAACAGGGTGGCATCATGGTCCTCCAAGCCGATGGCACAACTGAGCGATTTAGCCCAACCAAGATCAAGAAGACCATTAGTCGCTTTGCCGACGGACTCGACGTCGATATCGATGGACTCGTCGATGACGTCAAGGCTAACCTCTACGATGAGATTCCGGTCGACAAGCTGTTCGAAGCTATCGTCATGGTGGCCCGTAGCTACATCGAGCGCGACCCAGCCTACACCAAGCTCGCCGCCCGTCTCCTCCTCAATAAGATGAACCAAGAAATCCTGGGTACTGGCGATGTCGACAAGATCCCGGCTGCCTACCGCACGAAGTTTGTCGAAAACCTCAAGCTCGGCGTCAAAGAAGGTCGTCTCCAGAAGGCTATCCTCGACTTTGACCTCGAAGACCTCACCGCCTATCTCAAGCTCGACCGTGATGACCTCTTCGACTACATGGGCCTCCAGGTGCTCTACGATCGGTACTTCCAGCGCGCTGTCGGCATCGACGAAGCCGTCCTCGAGACACCACAGGCCTTCTGGATGCGTGTCGCTATGGGTATGGCTATGAATGAGAAGAAAGACGTCAAGAATGAATGGGCCAAAAAGTTTTACGACGTCATGTCGACCCACCACTATGTCCCTTCGACCCCGACCCTCTTCCACTCCGGTACCAGCTACCCGCAGCTCTCATCGTGCTACCTCAACACCGTCAGCGATGATCTCGAAGGTATCTTCAAGCTCTACTCGGACAATGCCCAGCTCTCCAAGTACTCTGGTGGAATCGGTACCGACTGGACCAACATTCGCGCTACCGGAGCACTCATCCGCAAGACCAACGTCAGCTCACAGGGAGTCGTGCCGTTTCTCAAGATCGCAAATGATGTGACAGTTGCCATCAATCGATCCGGCAAGCGTCGTGGCGCTACCTGTGCCTACCTCGAGACCTGGCACATGGACATCGAAGACTTCCTCGACCTCCGCAAAAACGTTGGTGATGAGCGACGTCGTACGCCAGACATGAACACCGCCAACTGGATCCCTGACCTCTTCATGAAGCGCGTCCAGAGCGGTGGCATGTGGACCCTCTTCTCACCGGATGAAGTTGGCGACCTACACGACCTCTACGGTAAGAAGTTTGAAGCTGCCTACGAAAAGTACGAGCAGATGGCCGACGACGGCAAGATCGAAGTCTGGAAGCGCATCCCAGCCAACGACCTGTGGCGCAAGATGATCACCATGCTCTTCGAGACCGGCCACCCGTGGATTACTTTCAAGGACCCATGTAATGTCCGCTCTCCTCAGGATCACGTTGGTGTGGTACACAACTCAAACCTCTGCACCGAGATCACCCTCAACAACTCCGATGAAGAGACCGCCGTCTGCAACCTTGGCTCAGTCAACCTGACTAAGCACATCAAGGGCGAAGTCCTCGACCACGACAAGATCAAAGAGACTGTGACCATCGCGATGCGTATGCTCGACAACGTCGTCGACCTCAACTTCTACCCGACCAAAGAAACCAAGACCAGCAACATGCGACATCGCCCAGTCGGTCTCGGCATCATGGGATTCCAGGACGCTTGCTACCTCCTCGACATCGACTTTGCCTCTGAAGCAGCTGTAGAGTTTGCCGATATCTCGATGGAGATGATCTCCTACTACGCCATCGCCGGCTCGGCCGAGCTCGCCGAAGAGCGTGGCGCCTACGAATCATTCAAGGGCAGCAAGTGGGACCGCGGCATCTTCCCGGTCGACACGCTCGACCTCCTCGAAGAAGAGCGTGGCCTCCCGATCGACGTGGCTCGTACCAGCCGCCTCAACTGGGCTCCTGTCCGCGAAGCTGTAAAGAAGCACGGCATCCGCAACTCCAACATGATGGCGATCGCCCCAACTGCGACTATCTCAAACATCGTCGGCTGCTTCCCATGTATCGAGCCAGCCTTCAAGAACCTCTACGTCAAAGCCAACATGTCCGGTGACTTCACTGTCATCAACAACTACCTCGTGGAAGACCTCAAGGCCCTCGACCTCTGGGACGACACGATGCGCGACAAGCTGAAGTTTTACGACGGCAGCATCCAAGAGATCACTGAGATCCCGGTCAATATCCGCGACAAGTATAAGGAAGTCTTCGAAGTCCCGTCGAACATGCTCATGAAGATCTCGGCCTACCGTGGCAAGTGGATCGATCAGAGCCAAAGCCTCAATGTCTTCGTCCGTGGTACCAGCGGTAAGCTGCTCAACGACATCTACACCTACGCCTGGCAGCTCGGTCTCAAGACCACCTACTACCTCCGTACCCTCGCCGTCAGCCAGGTAGAAAAGTCTACCGTCGACACCGCTGCCTTTGGTGACACTCACAAGCGATCGACTGGCAACAGCCCTGTGTCGGCAGTCTCACAGACTACGACTTCAGGAGCTGCTTCGGCGCCAGCCCCGACTGCACGTGCTGTCGCGACTGCAACCGTCGAGCCAACACCTGCACCGGCCGAAACTGCTATCGCCCAAGGTACACTCGACCTCAACTCGAGCGAGATCGCTGTCTCAGCTACCCAAGAAAAGCTCAACGTCTGCTCGATCCTCGACCCAGACTGCGAAGCGTGCCAATAAGGAGACCCCATGTCTACAACTGATATCACCAAGACCTCTACCCGTCCCGACGTCAACGCTCGCCGGATCATCAACGGAGCTGATGCTGACGTCATTCAGCTCCACCCGATGAAGCACACCTTTGCCTGGGACGCCTACAATGCCGGCAATGCCAATCACTGGCTCCCTACCGAAATCACCATGATGAGCGACATTGAGCAGATTCGATCTGGCCAATTATCAGCCGATGAGATGAAAGCCCTCAAAACCGTGCTCGGATTCTTCACGACTGCCGACTCGATTGCTGCCAACAACATTGTCCTGGCTCTCTACAAACATATTTCAAGTCCTGAGTGCCGCATGTATCTCTTGCGCCAAGGATATGAGGAAGCCATCCATACGCAGGCCTACCAGTACATCGTTGAGTCACTCGGCCTGGATGGTGGCGAGATCTTCAACATGTACCGTGAAGTCGACGCGATCTACTCCAAGACGCAGTTCATCCTCGGCTTCAATGAAGGCATCTTCGATAGCAACTTCAAGACCGGTACGTTTGAGAGCGACCAACAATTCCTCGAGAATCTCTGTGTCTTCTCGCTCATCCTCGAAGGTATCTTCTTCTACAGCTCATTCGCCGTCATGTTTGGCTTCCAGCGCCAGAACAAAATGGTCGGAGCTGCCGAGCAGATCCAATACATCATGCGTGATGAGACTCAGCACCTGAACTTCGGCATCAACATGATCAATGCGATCAAGGAAGAACAGCCAGAACTCTGGACACCAGAGTTCCAGCAGCGCATCGTTGACCTCGTCAAGGAAGCTGCCAAGCTCGAATATACCTTCGCAGCTGAAGTCTTCCCGCGTGGTATCTTCGGGATGAACGCTGAAGCCTTCCAGCAATACATCGAGCACATCGCCGATCGTCGCCTCCAGCGTGTTGGGCTCGAGCCACAGTATGGATCCAAGAATCCATTCCCATGGATGAGTGAAGCCATCGATATGACAAAGGAAAAGAACTTCTTTGAGACCCGTGTGACCGAATACCAGACCGGTGGAACGCTCAGTTGGGACTAGTCCTCTCAGACCCGAAAAATACCCTCGCAAGTGAGGGTATTTTTGGTTGTAAAAACGCTCATGCTATAATCATGGCAATACTGTATGGATAAAGACAAAGAAACACCAAAGCACGACGCGGACGGACACGAGAGCACACCACTCCCGGAGGCTGGCCTTGGATTCAAGCTGCCAGAAAGCAATACGGCTCACGGTACTTCAAAACCGTCAGTTGTAGCTGCCAAACCGCTCCATAATGAGGCCCTGCACTCGACCGAACCAGACACCAAGGCCAAGAAGACTCACGGTGGACTTGGCGGCTGGATCAAACATCATCGGGTTGCGACTGCCCTGATGATCATTCTACTCATCGCACTCATTACCGCAGGCGCCGTCTACGCGACACGCAAACCACGCGAGCTACCGAAGGCCGGAGCAGAAACTACCTCCACCCCGACACCTACTCCAGCCCCTACCAAGAAAGCCTCCCCACTCACCGGCGTAGAGGTCGACCCAGCTATCGCCGACCAGCCAGTGTTCGCGAGTATTATTGAGAATCTCGTCGGCACCGGTAATGCCCGCCCACAGTCTGGCCTCACCAGCGCTGGCGTTGTCTACGAAGCACTCTCCGAGGGAGGCATCACTCGCTACCTAGCCGTTTGGCAGGCTGATGTTCCGACCGATATTGGGCCAGTCCGTAGTCTCCGACCGATCTTCTATGACTCCGCCATGGAATACAGTGCACCTGTCGCCCATGCTGGTGGCAGTACTGATGGTCTCGCTCTCGCCAATAGCGGCCAGGGATTCAAGGACATGGACCAGTTTTTTAATGGTAGCTCCTTCCGACGCATCACCACACGCTACGCCCCTCACAACCTCTTCTCGACCGGTGCTGACCTCCTCAAGCTCGTCGCAGCCAAGGGCTGGAATACCGTACCCACCTTCACGCCATGGACTCGCAAAGATGACGCCGCCAGCGAAGCTCCAAACGCCACCACTATTACGATTGATTTCTCTGCACCGGACTATCGCGCTGGCTTCACCTACGACAAAGCTACCAATAGCTACCCGCGCACGATTGCCGGAAAGCCAGATCTCGACCAGGCAGCTGGACTCAAGCAGGTCACGCCGAAGACGGTCATCGTGGTCTACGCCGGTGTTGCAGCAGGCACACAGCCTAACGGTAAGCCAAAGACCGACATCGACATCACCGGTACGGGCAAAGGCATCATTTTCCAGGACGGCATCGCTACACCGATGACATGGACCAAATCTGGCTCCACCGCTCGCATGAAGTTCACGAATGGCGAGGGCAAAGAGATCGCACTCAATCGCGGTCAAAGCTGGGTCAGTTATGTACCAGCGAATATGCCCGTCACGTATAAGTAGCAAGCATTAGAACAAAAAAATCACCCTCGCCTTTCGGCTCGGGTGATTTTTTGATGACAGCAGAGGTCTTACTTAACTCGGTTAGAAACCGCGTAAAATAGTCCCCATACGATCAAAGCAGCTGCAACGGCTGTAGCAACGATGACTACCATGCTGTGGTTTGCGCCGGTGACTGGAAGAGTCGCTCCGGTAGCAAGTCCAACACCTGTAGAGATAGCGCCTGCGCCTTTTCCTGGTGTGTACATAGAACTCCTTAGTGCCCTCATAAGAGAGCGTAAGCATTATGGTGAAAATTTCGAAACGAGGGGGCGCCGAGACCTCTAAGATCTGGGCACACCCTCGTTTTGATATGCCCATCATATCTCTTATTAGCTTATTTGTCAACTATATTTTATAACTATTATTACCATAAGCGTAACCTGATAAAACCAGGGTAAAAACCCCTTTTTTTGAGTCAAACAAGAGCTTTAAGCATAAAAGGCTTGACACACCGTAAGCTCTTTCGTAGTATAGTCAATAGTATTAGGGGGAGGGTGAAATATGCGACAACGAAAGCACTGGCAATTCATGGTGGGGGCATGGCTGGTAGCTATCGTCTATATCGTCGGAGCACTCGGCTCCCCACTCTCATTAGATCTTTTGGCAGCCAAACGATGGCGTCACAACGACAAGCGACACGAACAGCAGAAACAAGCCACACAACCCTCGTCGACACCCGTCGTCGTGAGCCCAATGGTGAGCGCGAGCACACAACCTGGCAGCACTGGTGGACCATCTGCTGGCAGCAATACCGCTACGATTACACGAATCAACCCATTTGCAGGCGCGAAGTTCTTCGTAGACCCGAATAATGAGCCTGTCACCACGGCAGCCGCATGGCGAACGAGTCGTCCGGCAGATGCTGCGATGATGGACAAGATCGCTCAACAGCCTGTGACGATCTGGCTGGGAGACTGGTACGGCAATATTGGCACTGCCACCAAGGACTGGCTCGGCCAGATGAAGAGTCAAGGCGCACTCCCGGTATTCACACTCTACAATATTCCCATTCGGGACTGTGGCAGCTACTCAGCCGGTGGTGCAAGCTCTGCAGCGGCTTACAAAAGCTGGGTCCAACAGATACAAACAGCGTCAGCTGGCACCAAGGCCGTCTTCCTGCTCGAGCCAGATGCTTTGGCTGGATGGGAGTGTCTCTCGAGTGCGCAACAGACTGAGCGAGCTGGTCTCCTGCGCGACGCAGCCGCAATTCTCACGGCGAGCTCAAACCACTATGTCTACCTCGATGCCGGCAATGCCAACTGGCATACGCCCCAAGATATCGCCAATCGCCTCAAGGCAGTCGGCACCAGTCGCATCAATGGTGTCTCGCTTAATATCAGCAACTTCCTGACCACAGCAAACTCGAAGGCCTACGGCGACAAGATTAGCCAGCTCACCGGTGGACTCCACGTAGTCGTCGATTCCAGTCGTAATGGCCAAGGTCCAGCCGCAAATGATCAATGGTGCAACCCAGCAGGACGTGGGCTCGGTGAAAAGCCCCGTCCTGTTGTCGGAGACGCCACACTTGATGCCATCCTCTGGGTCAAAGATCCCGGTGAATCCGACGGCACCTGTAATGGTGGGCCCAAAGCTGGCGAATGGTGGCCTGAGTATGCCCTAGGCCTTGCTCAACGCGCCGCATTTTAGAGGGCTTGGTATACTAGAAGGATGAAGCTCGGCAAACTCACCTTCTCCCCCATCAATGAGCACACTGAGCTCCTGGCACCTACTACTGCAGAACGTGCTCAGGATCTCAGCGATTCGATCTGGGTAACCCCTATTGATGCCACTCTGGCCGACACAGCTGCCTTCTGTGAGGCCTATGATGTCGGTCTGGATATATCGGCTAACTGTGTTGTGGTCGAGGCTAAGCGTGGCGATCGTGTCTGGTACGCCGCCTGCATCATTCTCGCTACCGACAAGGTAGATGTGAACGGAACCGTCCGCAAGCACCTCGATGCGCGCAAGCTGTCTTTTGCTCCTATGGATACTGCTGTGGCCCTCACAGGAATGGAGTATGGGGGCATCACACCAGTTGGGCTGCCTGATGAGTGGCCTATCCTCATCGATAGCGCCGTTATGACCCACGAGAAAGTCATCATCGGTAGCGGTATTCGCGCCTCAAAGATTCTCATTGAGTCCTCTGCACTCGCCAAATTGCCGAGTGCGACAGTACTAGATATCAAGAAGGCCTAATAATTAAAAACCCCACCGCGAGGTGGGATTTTTAGTATTAACGCTTGAGCTGTGGGAGTGTCTCAGCAAGGCCTTCGGCCATGGTGACGACCTGGACCTGTTCATCCTTGATTGTCTTGATGTGCTTCTCGAGATCTGCCAAGTTGGCCGCGTAAGCACTCTCCGACTTGGAGTCTACCTCGTGGTAGACGAGGACAAGCCAGAGCTTATGGTCGCGTGCGAAACGTACCGCTGTGGCAACTTCTTCCGGCTTCGTAGTGAGCTCGATATTCATCACCTTGAGATCGTATCGGTCATACTCAGCTGTATTAAAGCCCGTCTCAGTACCGCGCATACTTTCATAGCACTGTTGAACATAGTTTTTGACCGAGTCACTGTAGTGACCATACGGCGGGGCGAAGTTTCGTACACGCCAGTCGTAGAAGTGACTGAGCGTAGCTCGACTTCCAGCGAGTGTCTTTTTGGCATTCTCGTCATTGGTTGTAGCGAGATCCTCGTGCTGCATCGTGTGTGATCCAATCTCGTGACCTTTGGCCTCAAACTCATCAATCATCTTCGGCGTCATATAGGCTGGCTGATCAAGGACACCACTAATGATGTATTGAGTAGTCTTGATATCGTATTTCTCGAAGAGCGGCAAGCCATTCTCATAGATAGAGCGCCAACCATCATCAAAGTTGAGCGAAACAAGTCCACGGTTGAACTTTGGCAATGGCTCTTTGACGAGCTTGTACCCAGTCGAATCAAGGATGCCGGCTTGATCAATAACCTGGCTGACACTCATCGTCACAACATTAGCTGGTACCACAAAAGATGTACGGTATGTTTGCCATGAGCTACCTGACGGGTGTACTGGCTGCAAGATCACGTAATTATGGCTCCCATCAGCGTAGCTAAAATCAACCAATGCATATGTGTAGGCCGACGTGCGATACTGTGTCTCAAATCGATAAAACTCACCTGGCTTGACAGGCATTGCTTCTGTCACCCACTTGGCATCACCGTCTTTGTATTGCGTCACTTCAACTCGAGCGGCAGTTGTGCCGAGTGGTCCAGCTGTTAGTGAGAACTTACCGTTGTTATTACCAACCTGGCTGGTATCCCAGCTTGTTGGCAGCTTTGTTTCTGGGTCAATTGTCTTGAACCCTGTATTCTTTACAAGATTTGTACCAGACACAGGTAGTTGTGCTGGATCTTTGTATGGAAGCGTCGTGTAGAGCGGATCTGTAAGCGGATTACCATACGTGAGCCTGTCATAGGCACTATCAGAAGCAACACACTGAGCAGAGTCAGTGAGTGACTTTATTGTCGTCTTCGCAGACGTTTGATCGGCTACCTTAGAAGATATACCGGCTCCAATTGGAAACAAGTGGTATCCCAAGAAAAGAATGGCGAGGGCGTAGAGCGCTATATTACCGAGTTTACGACGCATTATTCAGTTCCTCCTTCTGTTGCTCCAACCGGCATACGATAACGTCGGCCTTCAGTATCCCAAGGGGTATACGAAAGTCGGTGTCGTCGCAAGATTACAACTTCCATAAATTCCTTGAGATAGATCACCATGTTGGTGAGTCGAAGAATATAGAAAAGTGGGAAAGCCTCAAGAACGTCGAGTCGCTTATGCGCCATGGCTGCCATGATAGTGGTGGCAAAGAAAATAACACAGTCGATCAGGAAGGTAATGGCGAGCGAGTACACACCGTGCCCTTGGATGAGCAAGATTGGAAGCAATACCATAAGGTTTAGATAGTAAATAAACATTTCGATCATTTGGTAACCGAGGTAAGCATCGATACGCTGAAAACCAAGCCCAACGCGTCGCTGCATAATCCCCTGCCAGAATCCACGGTACCATCGTGAGACTTGCTTCGCGTAGTCACGGTAGTCTTTTGGATCTTGTGTCCACGTGACAGCCGATGGGATGTATTGGATCTTACCAAGCTTATTACGGTGCAGCTGCAGAGTAATATCAAAATCTTCAGTAATGTTTGGGGTTGTAAAGTCGAGGTGTTCGAGCACGTCGGTACGGAAACAACTGGTCGGTCCAGGAATCACCGGAATGGTTCCGAGCATACTCTGAATACGTCGCATGATCTCCTGACCTAGCGAGTATTCGTAAGCGCGATATTTTGAGATCCAGTTCCCCTTGAGGGCTTTGACGTAGCCAGTTGCGGCAACGTACTTGTCTGGATTGAGGTTCTTTGTAAACTCAGCAAAGTAAGCTGGACCAAAGACACTGTCAGCATCGGCGATGTGAGCCCACTGATAGCTATCGGCAATCTTGAAGTGTTCGAGGGCTTGCATAATAGCGCGAGCCTTACCAGATCGAGGCACGCTTAGTACGTTCGTTACAGACAGAATCTCACGAGCGAGATCGGCTGTGCCGTCATTAGAGTTGTCGTCGACAACAAAGATGTCATCGCGATTCTGGCCAGAAGCCAAAGCAGAACGAATAGTATCCTGAATCACCAGGGCTTCGTTATGTCCCGGGATAATGAGGGCGAGTTGTCGTGGCTTGTCTTGTATGGTGTTTTTTAACATAAGTGTTTCACTTGTCAATAGTTATAACCGCTACACTATCATAAATAAGATACATTGTCAATATATTTAGTGTAAGCTTGAGCAGGATCTACAAAAAAAATAACACCCAGACAATCCGGGTGTTATTTAGAGAGGGCTACAGATCTAGAGTCGAGCGACAGCAGCCTGAATACGCGTGCGAGTCTCCTCTACTCCGAGCACGTTGATTGTTTCGAAGAGACCCGGTGCGGTCGTACGTCCAGTAATAGCAATGCGAATACTCGAGAAGACTTCACCGGATTTGTAATCATGCTCGATTACCAGATCACGAAGAGCTTTTTCGATCGCATCATGGCCTTTGATATTCTTATCGACGCTATCTAATGCAGCAGCGGATTGCTCGAGCATAGTCTTCACTGTCTCGGGTGCCACCTTAGTAGTAAGGAGATCCTTGGTGACCTTGGGTCGCTTGAAGAAAAAGCTCACAAAATCGGGCAGCTCTGAGAAGACCTTAATGCGTTCACGCTCCAGGAGTACTGCACTACGGATAAGCTCAGACGAGGTGTCATCCCGCAAGACATCAGAGGCTTTGAGCTCGACAGTAGCTCGCTCGACATATTCGTCTTCGGTCAGCTTCTCGCGGATGTAGATACCATTCATCCAGTCGAGACGCTCGAAATCAAACTTGGCCGGACTCTTTTGTATTCTATCGAGAGAAAATTTCTCAACAAGCTCATCGGCCGTAAAAATCTCCTGCTCGGTGCCGTCATTCCAACCAAGCATAGCCAGGTAGTTGATCATAGCTTCTGGCAAATATCCCTTATCTCGATATTGGAGGGCATCGGTATCACCGTGTCGCTTTGAGAGCTTCGCACCATCACTGCCGATGATGAGCGGGAGGTGCACCCAAATTGGACGCTTCCACCCGAGAACGTCAAAAAGTACGGCGTGCTTTGGGGTTGAGCTAATAAATTCATTGCCGCGCAAGATATGTGTGATCTCCATCAGGTGATCATCGACCACATTAGCAAAGTTATACGTCGGAAACTCATCAGCCTTGAGCAAGACAAAATCTTCAATCGTAGCTGGATCGATTTGTTGTGCTACGCCATCGTGGGCCTCCCAGTCGATAGAGCGGCTCTTGAGGTGTTTCATACAGGCTTCGATATCTAAGCGAATCGGGAATTTACCATCCGGATTGGTCGACTTTGACTCCATACTGCGTCGGTACACAAAAGCGGTTTTGGCGATCTGTGCAGCCTTTCGCATATCTTCATACTCGGCCGTACCAATCACACTCTTATAGGCCAAACCGGCGTCAACAAGCTGCTGGACGTACTTTTCATACTCAGGCAGTCGTTTGGACTGAACGTACGGCCCAACGTGCCCAGTCTCTTCCCCTTCCCAAAAACCCTCATCCGGCTTGAGACCAAACCAGTCGAGCGCCTGTACGATCTGCTCGACGCCCTCCACGACAAAGCGCTCACGATCAGTATCCTCGAGGCGAAGGATGAATGTACCACCTGTCTGCTTGGCGAGCAGGTAGTTGTACAGCGCAGTACGAACACCACCGATATGCAAAAATCCCGTCGGTGACGGGGCAAAGCGAACGCGGACAGGTGTGCTACTCATACCTTCAGTATACTATGTCTTTCTCGTCCGTAACATTTTTCAACCCGTTAGTAATAAGTCTACGGGGCGACGAACTGATCTCTCAGCCCGTCGCCCCAACCACGCTATGGGTATCAAAAGCTCGACGAGTAGTGTCACCACCTTTATATGACGCCGCTTCTAGACGCCAACCTCGTTGTCTACACCTCATCACCCTTCGTGGAGTACGCAACGCCTGTGCAGCCATTAGCCTCGAAGGGCGCGACACTGTCGCAGAAAACAACTGCCATGGCCGACAAGGGTTTCCCGCAAAACAGCATCGTGCTGCAATCAAGCTTTTCGTCGGGGAGTTGAACCCCCTAGCCGCCAACCGGGACGAATTCAGCGTACTCCCAGTGTATGTCTCTTAGTCCACCGGGTAAAGAGAGCTCAGATGCTCTTCGATCTCTGGCAGCTCATGGCGCTTCCCAAGAAATCGAAAACCCTCCACCTTGAGCGCAGCACGAAGAATTCCAAACGAAGCTACGGCTGTTTCGATATTCAGTCTTGGCCTTCCTCCAGCTCCCCAATCAAGCCAGCTGCGCATGCTCTCGCACACTTCGAGCTCAGTACATGCGACGAGGTCTGACACGGTAGCGATCGGCCCTTCAGTCCGCTCAAGCCAATACATTTGAACGATGCCGGACTCTCCAAAAACACTCGTAAGGAGTGTGTCCGCTTCGAATCCCAGTGTCAGCTGGCCCCTGTGGGTACGGAAGTTATAGATTCCCGACCACCGCAATGCGTCAGGTGCCTTGCTGTCGGCCACCTCAATCCAGACTTGATTGGGGTGCAGCTCCGGGAGCCAGCGCAGACCCACAATGAAGCAGTCGAAAGCTGTGCCTGTTTCAAGGGTGAAGTAAACGCACAAAGGTGACCTTTGCATTAACGCCTGAGCGTCAGAGTGACACACCTCATACCAGCGCAACGAAGCCGTGAGCTTCTCAAGCGATGGTCCACCAGTGATACTTCGATATAATTCGTGAGTCATAAAGACTCACCTCCTTGGAATGTACGTCCGGGAAAGACGCCGGATACGTCGCTAGCTGGTCTCCCAGCCCACCTCTTATGAAAAAGGGATTGGCGTAAGTATGCTTTTCACCAGGCTAGCTGTCAATCAATTAGCTTTTAAACAAAGCTTCGGCATCGACTTCTTGCCATGCGCCGGCAGTTTTACGGTAGAAAATGACATGATTGACTGTCTCGATCGGGTCATACATCTTCTGGACATGCTGGGCTGCGCCACGATGTGAATAATGGGATTTTGTATCACTTACAGCAGGAGTCGTCACGCGTTCGACCTTCAGGCTCTCCCCGTCTTTCTCAAAGAGGACACGTGTAATCTGCTTCTTGAATTGAGGGTTATCTTCGAGAGGCTCTTCTGACTTGGCATGTTGATCAACTCCATACTTCACATCGATCATATCAAGCAGTTCATCCCACATTCGATCGTTCATAGCGTGTCCTCGTTATGACCCTAAGTATAGTCTAGTTGGGAGAAAACTACAGGCTGGTGGCTATACGGATGATCTCTTCTTGAGTCAAACCATGATTGCCATCGAGATGATAGAACGTCCCGTGATTTACCCAGGCGGCTTCTCCGTCACTATACACATAAATCGTCAGACCCTGGGCTTGGAGTGCCAGATAGTCAGTAGATCGCGGCAACACAAACTGCTCGAGTACAGCCTGGGAGTCCCAGTCAGACTTCTTCTGAGTAACATCCAGGCTGTGATCGCGGCTTGCAATCTTATAGCTCAAAGTGCCCTCAGATGATTTGATGGTGTTATCCACCTTCCAGCCGGATGGGATATAACTCGGCAAAGTGGCAGCCATACCGCTACGAGCACCAGCCAGCTTGAGGGCAAAGGAAGAATAATTTGATTGCCAGAGATACGCACCCACCAAGGTGGCAGCAATTACGCTCATTACGAGAGCAATCGGGCGCGCCGGGCCAGTTGATTGCGAGGCTACAGGGGTAGACGGCGTTACGTTAGCCGACAGGGCCAGCTTGAACGCATCGTCAGTCGTCATGGATGGAGTCGGAGGCGCAGTTGCCACAGACGGTGCAGGAGCTGAAGTTGGCTGAGCCGGGAAGGTCATAACGTTTGGACGCGCAATACCATCAACCGGTGCGGTCGGGTTGAGCGGCTCTGCTCGCTGTACTGGTGGTGGCGTCGCTGGAGCTGGAGGTACGACGGGAGTTGAGGCGGGCGGAGCGACTGGGGCTGGTGCAGGAGTTGGAGTTGGCGCAAGAGACGGCTCAGGTGCTGGAGGAGCGACTGGGGCAGGCGGTGTCACAACCGGGACTGGGGCAGGCGTTGGTTCTGGAGCCGGAGCTGGAGCTGGCGTCACGGTAGGAACTGGTGCGGCAGGTTGTGCTGGCAAAGGAGCTGGCGTCGGGACCGGCCCAGACTGTGAGAGCTGCTTAAACTCATCATCAGAAAATACTGTCTCACTCTTACCATCGAGCGTTGGAATCTCAGAACCAACTTCTTCCTTAAGCGATTCAACAGCGGGCAATGCAGGAGTCGGCGCAACCGGCGCAGGAGCTACTGGGGCTGTGGGAGTTGCCGTGATTACAGCTGCAGGTGTTGAGACTGGGGCTGGGGCTGGGGCGGCAGGAGCCGGCTCGATGGCCGGTGGCACAACTGGCGCAGGAGGTGGCGTTGTAGGGGCAGCTGGTTCAGAAACAAGCCCTACCTTTGTCATGTATGGCTGTACTTCGGCGGCATTCGTTGGGGTCCATGGCGTACCGCAGTTGGCACAAAAAACTTTCCCCGCAATAATGACTCTGTCTTTTTCTTCGCAGTCAGGACACTGTCGCATGCCACCCTCTCTTTATTGCATTCATTATGTCACCTACAAGCGTAAGCGTAAAGTGTCAAAGTGCCTATTCTCTAGATAATCTCAGGCTTTTTTGGCGCGACGTGACTGTAGGAAGATTCGCCACATAAATCGCGGGATGGCTAGCTGACGAAAGATGCGAGTCGGCTGGAGGATGAGGCGCCACAGCCACTCGAGCCCGCTCTGCCGCATCCACTGCGGTGCACGCCGATGCTTACCCCCCATCTCGTCGTAATCAAATGTCCCACCCTCGCCGATCATTACTCGAGCTAGCGCTGGCCGGGTATGAGCCTGCATGAACAATTCCTGTTTCGGAAAGCCCATCGCAACATACAGTATATCGATTTGAGCCGCCTTGATCTTATGGACGATAGGAGCAAGCTCGGCCGGTGAATAATATCCTGACCATACTCCTTCCAGCTGTAAGAGTGGATATCGATCAAGAACATTACGCTTGGTCGCTTCGGGATTATGAGGCCCACCTAAAATACCCACCCGCCAGCCATGTTGCACGCTAGCGATCATGAGTTGATGCGTCGCACTAGCACCCTCACCTCGTTCTGGTATGACGCGTGACAGCCACTTGTGCCGGCGCAGGCCCACGGCCAAGCTCCAGACGAATCGAGAAAAAGTCGGTCGCGGCTCAGCCAGCCACGAAGCTGCCCACTGTACTGCCACGCTATCAGCCACCACGAGATCAGCCTCAGTCAGCGCCGCATGCACCGCAGGGTCATTGCGGGCACCCTCGAAAAACTCCACATATGGCTTCACGACTCGATAGCTCGTCTTGCGCGCCGGCTTAGCTAGGACTGCCTCGATCCGCTCGACAACCTCAGCTTGAGTTATGGGGTCAAACTCAATACCATCTACTGCTATACGAGCTCGGGAAGAACGGCTCACTTCATCACCTGTCGCACAGCTCGGCGAAAGTCCTGCCGAAACTTCTCTGGTGCAAACTGTGCCGCTTGACGACGAATCGTGGCAGCCGACCAGGCCTTACCCTCAAGTCGTTTGATGGCTTTCGCCAAGCTTTCGGCAGTTGGCTCATCAAAGAACACACCCGTGCGGTCAGCTACAACCGTCTCCGAGAGACCGCCGCCACTCCGCGCCACGACCGGCGTACCGCAAGCCATTGCCTCTACCGGTGCGATCCCGAAGTCTTCAATAGAACAGAAAATAAACCCGCGAGCGGCCGCCAACAACTTGTGCTTCGTGCCATCACTCACGCGCCCAGCGAATACGATGCGATCATCTCCAGCTGCCAACCCTTCGAGTCGTTCACGATCTGGCCCGTCCCCTACAATAATGAGCTTACGCTTCAACTCTCGACAGGCGGCGATCGCAAGATCAATCTGCTTGTATTCTGCTAGAACCGAGACAATCACATAATAGTCGCCTCGCTCCACGACTGGTGTCGGCGGCTGATCGACCGGCGGATAGATCACTCGTGACCGGCGGTGATAAAACTTTGTGATGCGGTCAGCGATCGTCTGGCTAATTGCAACAAAATGTCGACGCGGCGACTGACTCTCATAGTAGTCCCAGAGGCGGAGCTGACTCACCCAGCGCGTAATAAAGAATCGTGCCACAGGAGAATTTGTGCGATTGTTCATCGCAGCTGGCCAACTATCCCAGAGCATTCGACCTGGACTATAGCAATAGATGAGACAATCTTGGTCCTTCTGCAGTGGGATGTTTTTTACATATGCCGACGAAGAAGCAATTACCAGATCATATCCCTGAGTCGAGATGCTCTGGACGGCACGACGAATAAATGGCAGGAGAAGATGCGGACGTTGCTTCAGCCAACGTGGCGCGCGCTGAAGCCAGCTCGCGCGGACGTGCCGTGAACCAATCTTGCTCGCAAAGATCGATGGTTCGTACACCAGGGTGGCCAAGTCGGCGTCCGGAAACATTGCTAGCAACTCATAGAGAACAGCCTCAGCACCTCCGTCTTTGACGTTTAGCCAATCATGGACGATAAGGATCTTTTTGTGTTCGGAGGTACTCATTTCTGAATCTCCGTAGACTTGCTCGACCAATGCCGTCCGTAGACGAGTCCTGCAAGGGCCAGCGTAATAATCGCCAAGGTTGAGTCACCAAAGGTGTGCAAGAAGAGACTGCTCACTGCCAACCCGCTCATCGTAGCCAGCAGAATACGATCCAACTGGTCCAAGTGTGTATGCCAGTGCTTGAACATAAGCACCCATCCAATCAGGATCGCCAAGAGACCTGGAATGCCCAGCTCAAAAGCGATCTGGAGCCACCAGTTTTCAGTCAGATTTGGCTGTGGCCGAAAGAAACTAGCCGGTCCAGCCGAACCGAGCCCCAACCCGAGCGGATGGCCAATGATCCCCTGTACCCCGTTCAAGATGGACTGAACATGTCCAGAGTCGCCCCCCACGATACCAGTCGAGAGGAGTGATCCGCGCAGAAAAAAGCTACTCCAAGCCGTTCCTGACGAAGAGACAATTTGCATAATAAACACCCACGCCAACCAGCCAGCTAGTCCAGTCAGCACAAAGACTGCCCAGCGCCAGCGCACCGGCACATAGAGCGCAAATAATATAATAAGAGCTGTTACTAGGCCGAGTATGGCGCTACGCGAGAAGCTGAGAGCCAAGCCAGTCAGCACGGTCACGAAGCCAATCGAGGAAATAATACGAGCCTGACGCAGCGGCTCAGACAGACCACGGAAGAGCAGCCAGGTGGCCGGCAGGATTAAATAAGCCCCAAGTTGATTTGGACCACCGAGCGTGGAAAAAGCTCGAGCTACATCAAACCCCGGATGTACGCCCTGATACGGCAGTATAGTAGTCCCGTTGTACCCTACACTGGTGAGGAAGTCCGTCGGTACGATCAAAAATTGGAGTATTGCTAAGCCCGCCACGACCAGCGCCGGAATCAAAATCAATCGAGCCAGCCGACGATCAGTGAAGTGCTCCGCTAGAGGCTGAACTGCTATAAAGAGTACGAGCGGCAGAACTGTCGTCTTCACGCCAGCGAGCCAACTCACACCAAAACCTTGGCCCAAACAGCTCGCCAACAGCCCAAAGCCAATCGCTATAAGGAAGGCTCGATTTGTTCCCCGCTGTAGCCAGCGCCAATTGTGATTGAAAACTGCCAACACCAAGACGCCGGCAATAATGCCAAACTGTAAGACTTCTTTCCAGCTGGCAATAATAAGCTGGTGACCAAATTCATGGCCCAGCACCGTTACTGCAAAGGCATGAAATGGCACAGCCGCAAGTAAGAAAGCCAGACCGTTTGAGAGCCACGGCGTGAGGTGGCCGGTGAGCTGATCAGCTCGAGGGTGGTTGAAGAGTGAGTCTTTCATACCATCCTTCTTATCGGTTGCTCATTACGCTCCGGATATAGTCGTCGAGATTCTCCAAGGCAATCCCGGTACCCCGAGCCACCGCAAGCATCGGCTCATCCGCAACGTATGCCGGCACGCCCGTTACCTTAGTCATGAGCTTATCAATAGTACGCAGGAGACTTCCTCCACCGGTCATCACCATACCGCGGTCAATAATATCTGAGGAAAGTTCCGGCGGGGTCTGCTCGAGTACGGCCTTCACAGCTGCAATGATGCCGTCGAGCTCGTCACCAATCGCCTGAGTCACTTCGTCACTATCCAGCTTAATAGTCTTAGGGAGCCCAGCAATCATGTCTCGTCCACGGATCTGCATCGTCAATGGGACTTCTAGTGGCAGGGCTGAGCCGATCTCTTTCTTGATATCTTCAGCGGTTTGATCACCTATGATGAGACCATACTTACGGCGAATATAGTCAGCAATGGCCGCATCAATCTTGTTGCCGCCAATGCGAACGCTATTCTGAGCCACAATTCCCCCCAGCGAGAGAATAGCTACCTCAGTTGTACCGCCGCCAATATCTACGATGAGATTACCAGCTGGAGCAGCTATCGGGATACCCGCTCCAATTGCTGCCGCAACAGGCTCGCGAATGATGTGAGCCTTTTTCGCCCCAGCTGCTAGAGCAGCATCGATCACAGCTCGACGCTCAGTCGATGTCACACCGGCCGGTACCGAGATCATAAGCTCTGGACGGCTCAGACGAATACTCCCACTCACGCTATCAATGAAGTGCTTGAGCATCGCCTGGGTAATGCGATAGTCAGCGATCACGCCATCACGCAACGGTCGACTCGCCGTAATAATGTCTGGCGTACGTCCAAGCATTTCCTTGGCCTCGTTCCCTATCGCTACGATGCGATTGTCATCCACCGAGATAGCAACCACACTCGGCTCGTTGGCGACGATGCCTTTCTTGGGCACGTACACCAAGATATTAGCGGTACCAAGATCGATCGCAATTCGTCGGCGCCACATATTAAAGGGTACGCTCCGAGTAATTCGAACCGTAAGCTGGGAGAACAATAGTCTGCATGTATCCATTGTACCTGTCAGACCTATTCGACTCCAGTGTAACCATCGATTTGCTACAATATAGCCATGACGAAGAGCGACGCAGAGTCCAAGAAGACCCAACTCCGTATCGAGTACACAAATTGGCGGGGCGAGACCTCGGTCCGCACGATAGTGCCCCTCAATATTTGGTTTGGCAGTACAGAATGGCACCCGGTCGAACAATGGCTGATGCGAGCTGTAGATATCGAAAAAGACGCCGAGCGAGACTTTGCCCTCACCGATATCAAAAAGTGGCTCGATTGAAGACCGGGTCGACAAAGTGGTCGATTCTTCCCAGAGCAGGGTATAATAAGGATCTCAATCACCTATGAAAAACGCTATCAAGGTCTCAAAACAAACCCGCAACTTGCTTGCGTACGTCATTGGCACGATCATTGTTCTCTTTGGGACAATCCTGCTCGTCGCTCTGGCGACTGGTTGGCAATACGATTTTACGACTGGTGAGCTCCACGACACTGGACTCCTTATTATTAACTCCGAACCCGATGGCGCCGCTATTACGATCAATGGAACGCCGCTCAAGCAAAAGACTCCCTATCGCTACACGAATGTTCTCCCTGGCGAATATGAAGTCGGCCTGACGCTGGCTGGCTTCCGGCCATGGGTGCGACAGACAACCGTAGCCGCCGAGCGTGTCGGCTTTAACGACTACGCTTGGCTCATTCCCGACACCGTACCAAGTCGACCACGCTTCACCGACCGCCCTATTACTCAGGTCATCCAGTCGGTAGACAGGCGGCGGACTGTGTTTGTCGAACAGCCGGTTGCAGTCGCGGGTCAGGCCCAGTCGGCGCCTCGCCTCAGCGTCACCACCGACTGGTCGCGCGAACCAACTACCCTCTATGCACCAACTGTGCCAGCGCTCAATGCCACTGCCCCAGCGCCTTCTCAAGTAGCAAGCTTTGATAGCCTCCAGCTCAGCGCTGATGGACAAAACCTCCTCGTTCGCCAAGTCCTCATCGACGGGACTACTCAGTACCTCATTCTTCCGACCAACCCGAGCGATAATCTCAGAGTCACCAATCTCAGCATCGAGGCGAGCCAAGTCTTTGAATGGATGGAATGGGGTCCGAGTGGCAACAACGAACTCTGGGTCAAAAACCAAGGCGCATTGTCTCGGTGGCTCGTCAACGAACACCGCCTAGAAAGTAGTGGCCTGAGCGACATCACCTATGCTGACTGGAGCTTTGAGAAGCTCCTCACTATCACCCCAGATAGTAGTGGCACACTGCGTCTGCAGGCGCGTGATCGGGATAGCCTCAGCGCGCCTATCACCTTGTCGATCGTGCCAGCTAGCCCCACCTACACGAGCGTGTACTTCCGCGGCATTGACCACGACTATGTTGCACTCCTCCCGGCCGCAACCGGGCAGCTCATGCTCAGCCGTGATATCTTCAGTAACCGGAATGATCTTGTCACCAGTATCGTAGGTCGCGATATCAGCCAATTTACCGTCAACCGTAGCGGCCGTCACCTCCTGATGAATGAAAAGGATCGTTTGGTCAGTATCGACCTCGAAAACTATCGTCGCTCACGCATGCAGGCCAGCCTCGTTGATCTCAGAGGCTGGGAGTGGATCAACGACCAGCACCTCATCCTCTCGATTGGCACTCAGTTCCGCATCATCGATTTTGATGGTCAGAACAATCAGCTCATTGCCGAGGGTATCGTACCCGGCAGCCCGATCGTCTTTGGCGAAAACAAATCTCTCCTCGGATTCACGCAAAACCTACCTACATCACCCACTACCTTCACGCACTACTTCCTGAATCCTGAAAAAATACTTGAATAATACTAGTTTTCTTGGTATAGTAATATATTCCCTCGGACCTGTTAGATCACTGAAAACTACCACAAAAAAGAAGCCGACCGTTCGGTCAGCTTCTCGTCAGTAAATTGGTGCCAGAGGTGGGAATCGAACCCACACGCGGTTGCCCGCACACGATTTTGAGTCGTGCGTGTCTACCAATTCCACCACTCTGGCTTGATATACTAGCTTTCTATAAGTGCATTCTATCAGGTACGTAGTCGTTGTATTATAATATGATTGAAGGACGCATGCCACAACCATCCGATACATCCAATAATGAGCTCAATATGAGTGACATGATTGGACAGAACGCTCCGGCGCCTGTCTCGGCTTCGTCTATACCTGAATCTACAGATTCCACACCTGATCCGCAACCCACTCCTGGATCAGCTACCCACCCGACTCAGCCGGCTCCAGCTGTGTTTCGCAACCCATACGCGGCCGGACAGTCGACTCACATGGCCGACTTTGGTGCCCCAGTCGGCGTCCCACCACACGCCCTCCCCACAAAGGTGACCGGCAAGCCATCCAAGCTACGACCAAATCTCGCGCCCCACTTTGATACCTTTGTCGCCCACGGCGTTTTACCACCGGAGCCAGCCCCAACGACCATCCTCGGCAAAATCTCCCAAAAGCTTCACCTCAAGAGTATTCTCTCGCACAAGAACATGAAGTATGTCGGTGTAGGCGTTTTGAGCTTTGCAATTTTCCTCTTTGTCTTCAACTTTCAGACACTTAGCACCCAGCTGGGCTACTGGCTCAATCCACCAAAGCCACAGGCACCGATTGCGGAGACTCTCCCATCGACTGAGGTCGCGACTACCGTTGCTGCCGACCAAGCCGAAACGGTCGATACCGGTGACATAATTATTATCCCCAAGCTCAACCTCAATAACGTACCGGTGATCTTCGAACAATCTATTGCCGAAGCCGCCATCCAAAAGTCACTCCAAAGTGGTGTCGTGCACTACGCGGGTACAGCCGTGCCTGGCGAGCGCAGTAATGCCGTCATCGTCGGACACTCCTCAAACGACTGGTGGGAGCCAGGCTCGTACAAGTTTGTCTTCGCACTCCTTGAAAAAATGGCCGTTGGCGATCAGATCCAGATCAACTACAAGCAGAAGAAATACGTCTACGAAGTCACTGGATCAAAGGTCGTGGAGCCAACTGAGATCAGTGTGCTCCAACCGACTACCGAGCCACAGCTCACCCTCATCACCTGCACACCTCCAGGTACTAGCTGGAAGCGCCTGGTCGTCACCGCCAAGCAGATCCAGCCACTCCCGAGCGTACCAAAGGCTGTCGTCGCAGAAAGCACCCCAGCCGCCGACAAAGAGCTGGCGTTACCAGGTAGTGCACCAGGCTTCTTCGAGCAGCTCAAGCGCTGGCTCGGCCTAGCGTCTGAGTCTAACTAAGACTTCAACAGATTATCATCTTGATTCAAAAACCAGCCCTGGGGCTGGTTTTATCGCTTGAGAGACCTCAAAACTAGAACGATGGCTCAAGAACAGACCGGATCATCTTGGCTGCTTCGACTGGCGATTGACCATTAAGCATATGCGCGAAGATATAGTGCGCCGCTTCAATTAGGTCGGTGAGCTCATGCGCGCCACGATCGGTCCAAACAGTTACGGCAAGTGCAGCAGCAAAGTTCGCTCGCATCTCGTCGACATTCATGCCATCTGGGATCGGTGTATGCACGACCTTGTGGACCGAAAGGATGTACGTATAGAGTCTCTCGGCGTCGTAGGTCATCACAAATGGCGCTGCGACAGGCAGTGCCGTGAGAATTGTACCGACATTAAATATGCCACGATCTGGAGCAAGCTTCACTCCAGTACGACTAATCCCCATAAGCTTAATGAGCTGCTGAAGTGACAAGAACGGAATAAGATGCTTGATGCCCAAGAGTTGTGGATTCGTTTTGTACAGTGGTAGGAGCTCATCAGTCACAAGCGTTGGCTGATCGAGGTTAAGTAAAATCTTCTCGAGCTCAATCTGAGCTGCGCTTGAGATATGTAATCCAATACCGGCGATAATTGCCTGGCACTCTGTCAGACTGCGCTGCAGCGGTGCACCACTCTCGAGCTTACCTGGTTCCGGCAGACTGTGCGCCTGGAGCCAAGGCACGGCGACTTGTGTAGCAGCAGGCACGAAGAGATCATGCTTGAGGCCAAGCTCGCTAAAGAGTCCGAGTGTGTAACTCAGCCCCGTCAGCATACCGGGTGATCCTCCGACTACCATTAGTTGTGGCCAGCGATGTGGAGCTGGAGCAAGGCTAAATAAGAGTCGATCATCGATCTCACTCTTGAGAGTAATCAACGAGTAAGCTGGAGTACCCTCCACGATGATTACGCCTCGAGGGCGCGCAGGTAGGCGCGAACTAGATCGTCTGGGCTTGCTTCTGCGAAGCTCAAACGTGACTGCGCAGGCATAAGGGTCAAGTGAGCCTTAAGATAGGCATCAATCAATTCCAAAGCCATTGCGTTGGTAATACGAAGATCAGTCTTGATGGTCTCAAGCGCCTTCGTCCAAGTCATAATCCGTTCGGTACGGAGTGCCTTTGGTGTAATACCAAAACGAGCACCCATACGACGACCAGCCATACCTGGCATAATCTGCCGGATGCTAGCGCGCTGAGACACAGGAAAGAGCTGGATCAACGTGCGGTCCAGGCTAAGAATAATCTTCTCCGCACGACGCGCGCTCATTGGACCGGCGTAACGTCTGAGGAGTTCTGTGGTAAAGTCACCATTCATAGGAGTTACCATACCACAGATGTGGTTATTTGTCTAGTATTTTCACGGTAACTATTTGATGATCTTTAGCTCTCTATACTTTTATCCATCTTGTATGTACAATGTAATTACAAATTAAGTGAGGAATGTATGGCAGGCACACCATCCGACATCATCAAGATAGGTAACTCACAGGGATTAAGGATCCCCAAGTCTCTCCTTCAGCAAACTGCGCTCAATGGGCCAGTTGAACTTGATGTACTTGATGGACAGCTGCTGATCCGTCCAGTGGGTGAACTGCCAGCCGTGAACCAATCCTCCGCCTCGATAGGGCTCAAGGTTGTTACGGTCGGAGGTGGTACCGGAGGTTTTATGCTGCTATCAGCACTCCGTCACTATGCCAACAATATTACTGCCATCGTCAATATGAGCGATGATGGTGGGTCTACTGGCATTTTGCGAGATGAGCTGGGAATTCTTCCTCCAGGAGATATCCGTCAATGCCTCGTTGCTCTCTCTACTACCCCAGAGTATATGCGAGAGCTCCTGAACTACCGGTTTGAAGAAGGAAGTCTAAAGGGGCATGCTTTTGGGAATCTCTTTCTAACAGCTCTCGAACAGATAGGCGGTAGTTTTGCAGAAGGCGTAAAGCTAGCCGAACAGATACTGCAGGTACGCGGTCGTGTCTTGCCTGTGACTACAGACAACGTACGTGTAATCGCCACCTTCCCACACGGCGAGGTTGTCGAGGGAGAACACGCTCTTCAGGGTCATGACTTTAAAGGTGAGCAGCCCACACTAACACTCTCTCCGAGCGCTACACTCACCAATGATGCAGCTCTAGCTATCAATGAAGCCGATCTGATCGTAGTTGGGCCCGGTGACCTATATTCTTCACTCATACCCTCCCTCCTACCAAAGGGTATGGCAAGAGCACTTAGGAACTCCAAGGCCACAAAAATCTACGTATGCAACCTTGTAAATAAACCGCTCACCACAAAAGGACTACAAGTACATGATTATGTTGAAACCCTAGAAGCATACATTGGCGAGAATGCGTTCGACTATGTTATTTACAACACGGCATTGCCAGATCCGGCTATCACAAAGCATTATTTACGCGAAGGTGAGACCCCCATCCTGCATAGCGATACGGGCTTTGCAGGCAAATCCTATACTCCTATTGGAGAACCGCTCCTCACGAATGGAGAGGCGCAAAAGAAAAACGATACATTAATCAATAGGAATCTCATCCGACACAATGGGGATCGACTGGCTCGAGCGATTATGAAGGCATACTTTTCATGAATAGCAGAACGCTAGTTATCTTTGACTTCGACCGAACCCTCTTCGATCTAACGTCATTCTTAAGAGATATTCAAACACACGTCTGGCAGCTCCCCGCGCTCACAGACTCAGAGCTCGCCGTTCGTAACCCAACGCTAGAAGTTTTTCTCGATATTGATTCAATGACAAACGATCACGTCAGCAAGCTTTGGCTAGCACCAAAGCTCATGCCAAAACAAAACTATCTCTATGACGATGCAATCCAACTACTCAAGGAGTTGCCGTCCGACTATGAGCCCGTCATCGTGACACATGGCGTCTCAGAGCATAAACAATACTTTAAGCGTGGCTTTGCCGGCGAAATACATGATATACCGTTTTATGTCACCGACGACAATAAAGGATATATTCTACGAGACAGCATCAAAACTCAAAGCTCGGGCATTCATGTAGATCTACCGCACGTCCAAGGCAATTATGCCCGAGTTATACTGATTGATGACAACCCTGTATCATTTGAGCCGCTCACAGACTCACCTATTGATCAGTATCATGTAGCCCGGCCAAACGAACCACATGCCAACAAAGCCATACCTGCCGGTGTGCACCAGGTAGATGGTCTCACGGCAAAAATGTTACATCTTAGTACGTAAAGCTTACAGCTATTCGTCTTCAGTGGGCTCGGCGAACTGTGCTTTGATTTTCTTGATTTTCTGCTCGGCTGTTGCGAGCTGTTCCTGTAGCCGAGAAGCCAGCTCACTCCCCGTCTCAAAGTGGCTTATTGCTTCATCCAGATCAATATCATCCGCCTCAAGAGCAGCCGTTAGCTTCTCCAGCTCAGTGAGGGTATCACGAAAGCTCGATGCTGATTTGGGAGTCTTTGGCATCTTGGTCTCCTCCTGTAGTTCTGGTGTTAAGCCATCCATGACGTAATTGTATCAAAATCTCGCTACCAGGTGGCACTTCCTGGGGATCGGTTACGACCTTGTTATCAAGTCGCGCGATAGCATAGCCACGTTGCAAGAGTCGAGCTGGGTCGGCCCCATGTAGTGTCCTGGTGGCAGACTCTAGGCGATGCGTCCATTCCCGATGCTTCTCGCTCCAGGCCTGCACAAACTTGTCGTGCGCACTGCGTCGTGCCTGCTCAGCATAGACTTCGACCCTCGAGATAAGATCGACTAATCGACGAGCTGCCGTACGGCAGGCCAAGATCCGCTTCTCGACCGAGCGAGCCTGCCGATGCTGCATATCCCGTAGCGATCGCTTCACCTCCACTTGGTCCGGCGTCAGTCGACGGGCCGCATCGGTTGGCGTCGAAGCCCGTACATCGGCCACCAGCTCAGCTAGGCTCACATCATCCTCGTGTCCGATGCCGACCAGTGTCGGGATCTGGCTGGCGTAGACGGCGCGTACCACGAGTTCATGGTTAAAGGCCTGCAAGTCCTCAGCGCTTCCCCCACCGCGGATGACAATAATCGCATCAAGATCAGGCGACTCTCGGTTGAGGTGCTCGATTGCAGCCACTACATCTCCCGGCGCCTTCACTCCCTGCACATGGACATGAACGTGATCGATCTCCATCAGTGGCCAGCGATCATTTGAGATCGTCACGAAGTCATTGTAGGCAGCTGCCTCGGTCGAAGTGATGAGTCCCACGCGCTCCGGATAGTCCGGCAACACACGCTTGCGCTCAGATGCGAAAAGCCCCTCAGCCTCAAACTGCGCCTTGAGCTTGTCAAAAGCCAGCTTCACCGCTCCCTCACCCGCCAGCTCGACATACTTCACGGTCAGTGAAAAACGCCCCCACTTGGTGAGATTTGGCGTAGCTGTCACACGCACCAGCATGCCATCCGCCAAGGCCGTATGCAGCTGGTACTTGGTCATAAAACAGCTGATCGTCGTATCAGCGTCCTTGATATCAAAGAACACCCACTTGTCCTGGTTGATCTTGAAGCCAGTGATCTCCCCCTCTACAACAACCGACGGATAGGCATACCCAAGGGTCTGATTGATAAAGTCACGAAGCTCACTGACGGATAGCACTTCGTTTTCCACTAGTCCTCCTCATCCAGCGCGTGGCGCTTGTAGAAGTACAAGCCGACCGGGATAAACAGCCAAAACGCGATCAATCGATAGACGGTCGTCACCGAAAAAGCCAATCCAAACGACACACCAAGTGCCACAAATATTGCTACCATTGTCGCCTCATACACACCAACCCCAGCCGTGAAGACCGACAAGGCACTTGCGATGAGGGCGAGGACGTATGCTCCCCCTATGATGCCAGGGTTCACGAATTCACCAAAAGCTAGGAAGATCACGAAAATACTTGCCATCTCGAAGACTATACATAAGAAAGCATCGAGCAACGGACGGATTGCGCGACGAGGGTGCTTTGAAAACATGGTGATGAGGTCATGATAACTGTCCACAAAGCGATTGATATGTGTTTCGTTGAGCATGTCACGCTTCACCAACTTGAGAATCCAATTGGCGGGACGGGTCAGTATGAAAAGCAATTTCTTGAAGAGAAAGGGATTGAGCGTTACGACAATTGCGACGATTGCCAGCGCCAGAAGCACACTTATGAAGATGAGCGTCAAGCGGAAGCTTACCTGAATAATTGAGTTTGAGAAGAAGAGGACGAGAAAACTTCCAGCCAGAACGGTCACAAGACTCACAGCCGTAGCGATATACCAGAAAAACTGCGCCAGATACGATTGGCGACCGGTAATCTTGCTCTCATACTGCCGAGCGAAATAAGCTGCGCCGGACAATCCGCCCGATGGAACAACAGTATTGAGAAAGTTCATATTAATGACTCCCGGGAACAATTCTTTGTATGTCAGACGCTTATTAAACAATGCGAAGAAATGCTGGTAGTACCGTGTGCTTGACCAGTAGTATCCGTAGCGCGCCGGAAAGATAAGTAAAAGTATCCAAATATTGAGGCTTTTGAGCAGCTCAATAAACTCTGGGATCTTTCCAAAATTTCGCACCAAGAGGAGACCAAGCAGAATAAGGACGATAAAGAAGGCAAATTGGCGCATTTTCATATTCCCTATTCTACCGCTTTGGCCCAGATCATGCGACGGATAATAGACAAAAGAAGAACCCCAGCGAAAAGCCGGGGCTCTTCTCTGGGGTTGGTTGGCTGATTAGGCCTAGGCCGTGGTGACCATGGAGCGTATGTACTCGAAGAAGGCTCGGATGTCAGCCTTCTCCTGCGCAGAAACTTCACCTTCGACAGAATTGAGTAGCTCAAAGCCGTGGGCCTTGTAGCATGCACCGGAAAGTGCAAACTCGAGCGTCAGCGTGTAATTCGTGATCCACTCGCTGGTGAACCGCACTGTGTAGTCGACTCCTCCAAGACGCCAATTGCCACATACCACGCCACGAGCATCCATAGCGAACTCAAGATTGCTCCAGTTCGGCTCGGCAGACCTCGACAAATTGAGGCCTGCCACATCGTACTCGATCCGCCGTATCTCCCTCATGAGGTTCGAGAGGCGAACGAGCGCGAGGTTGTACTCATGGCGAGTCCGATTCTGCGCTTCGTTATGACCCTTCTTGTAGGCGAGCTGAACGGCGGTGCGTCCCTTGAAATGCTGAATCGTCAGAGCGATCACAGCAAGAAACAGCAACACAATCAGATACTTCATGTAAGGTCCTTTTGGTAAAAAGAGGGATTCCCTCTCGATGGCGAGGTGCCATGCTCTTCAGAATTCGTAATACTACATTACATTATTTTATTGCTTTTGTCAATGTATACAGCCCCTACTCAAACCGAGAGATTATTGACTTAGGCTGTAAATTATTCTGTTATATGTTATACTGCCTGAATGCAAGAATGGTTTTCACTCCTGGGACGAGAGACCGCACTCGGTGCTGCCGAAGTCGCTGCCCTCTCCCCTCAAGCAACACTTACCATCACAGCCTCTATCCTTCGTGGAACAGGGGTCATCCCTGATTGGGATCGATGTGGCAGCATTGTACGTGCTGGTAAAGTCCTCGGTAGTGGACCAATCCAATCAGCCAAGGACCTGGCCACGACGATCGTGGAGCTCATCCCCGCCAAGGATAGTAAGTTTGTCCTCGGCCTCAGCGCGCCGGGCATGGCCTCACCGCGCTACAGCAACCTCTGCAAGGCGATCAAGCAGGCCGCAGTACTCACCGATCGAAAAGTCCGCATCATTCGCTCACAGACTGGCACAGTGCTCAATACTGGCGAGCTCAGCCACAACGGCGTCATGCGTAAAGGTGCTGAGTTCATGATCTGGGAAGAAAAAGGCCATACCTTTATCGGTCAAGTTAGCTGGGAGCAAGATGTCGCCGCCTACGCTGCCCGCGACCAGGCCCGTCCAGCTCGTGATGCTCGTGTTGGAATGTTGCCACCAAAGCTCGCCCAGACCCTCATCAACCTCGCTCAAGTCCCAGCCGACCAAACAATCTACGATCCGTTCTGCGGCACGGGCGTTGTCCTGCAGGAATCTCTCCGCATGAGCTACACTGTCGGCGGCAGCGATCTGTCAGCTGATATGCAAAAAGCCACCAAGCAAAATCTCGCCTGGTATATCGAGCAATACCAACTGCCCGAGCAAGACTACTCGATCAAACAGGCCGATGCTCGTCATCTCTCGAGTAAAAGCGGCATCACCGCTATTGTAGCCGAGGGGTATCTCGGCGACGCCGGACTTCTCGAAGCCAGCCCCGAGCGAATGCGCACTGAGGCTAATAAGATCAGTACGTTCTACCGAGAAGTCTTCACCTCATGGAAACAGCTCCCCGACCTCACCCACATCGTTCTGGCATTGCCAGTCTGGTATGCCGGCTCGACGCAAATCACGCTTCCAATCCTTGACTCTCTCGAAGAAATCGGGTATTCTATGGAGCAGTTCGCGCCGAATGGCGACACCCGGCTCGTCTACCATAGACCAGGCCAAACCGTCGGTCGCATGATCGTGAAACTCAAGAAGATTTAATCAGGTAAGGATAAGAAACTATGTCACATACTAAAGCCGGTGGATCCACTCGAAACGGTCGAGATTCAGCCGGAAAACGCCTCGGCGTCAAACTGTTCGGCGGACAAACTGTTCAGCCAGGCGATATCATTATTCGTCAGCGCGGCAGCAAGTACGTTGCTGGTGATAATACCTTCCTCGCAAAAGACTTCACCATCCACGCTGCTCAAGAAGGCGTAGTCGCTTTCAAGCAAGTTCAGCAAAGACGCTTCACTGGTAAGCCCGATAAAAAGACCGTGGTCTTTGTCGACACAGCCACAGCCTAGCGACCAGAATCGCATCTCACTAAAAACCCACCGCAAGGTGGGTTTTTAGTGCCGGTCTAGTACAGACTCCTTTATCAAGATGCTGAGCAAGACAGAGCTTTTATATATTCTGAGGCGTACGGTGAAGAATATATCAAAGCGACTAACGCAGCTCAGCGCTTGAGAAATGAGTCGCGCCGCAATCTAGGAGGACGAAGGCGAAGCTTTGTCCGTCAGCCCCAAGTGTTTCTTCACAATATGAACCACATCAGCCATGGCGACCTGGCTCTTGATGATGTAGTCGTCGACCCCCAATGACTTGGCTCGTTCGAGATCTTTTTCACTCGAGAGGGCTGTCATCATGATCACCTTCGTATTCTTGGTCTGCGGTGTATTGCGCAAGATATCGAGGACATCAAATCCCGATACGCGAGGCATCATGATATCGAGCAGGATCAGTGTCGGTGTCTCGCTGACGGCTTTTGCGAGAGCTTCTTCACCGTTGGCTGCCCAAACAGTGTTCAAACCCTCGGCTTCAAAGCGTGCCTTGTAGACCTGCGCGAGTTCATCATCGTCCTCGACAAGCAAAATAACTGGTTTTCGTTCTTCCATGGTTTTTATATGCCCCTATTCGCCCTTTAATCTACTACTACCCGCCATTATACTCGTGGCCTGAGTACTTGGTAAAGCCCTTATGCTACTGGCGATCAAGCCGAGGAAGAGCGGATGGGGCTTGAGGGGACGAGATAAAAACTCAGGGTGGTACTGGCTAGCAACGAAGTACGGATGATCAGCGATCTCCACCACTTCTACGAGTTGGCCTTCATACGAAGTACCCGAGAAAGTCAGACCTTTTGCAGACAACAGCGCACGGTATTCATTGTTCACCTCATACCGATGACGATGACGCTCAGTGATGTCAGTCGTGCCGTAGACCTCGGCGGCTAGCGAGCCTTTAGCCAGTGTCGTGTCGTAGTCTCCTAGCCGCATACTCCCACCCATCGGTACGCCGAGCTGATCGGGCATGATGTGGACCACCGGATGCGGCGTACCACTAGAAAACTCTGTGGAGTGAGCATCGGCGAGGCTCGCCACGTTACGAGCGAACTCGATCACCGCCACCTGCAAACCAAGGCATATACCAAGATACGGAACGCCATGCTCACGGGAATATTGAGCAGCAATGATCTTACCCTCAACACCACGCTCGCCAAATCCGCCTGGCACGAGAATGCCATCAAGTCCTTCGAGCGGCTTGGTTGAGGTAGTGAGCTTCTCGGCATCAATCCACTTGAGTTCGAGCTGGTGATTATGGTCCCATGAAGCAGCCCGCAAGGCTTCAGCTATCGAAAGGTAGGTGTCTTCATGGTCCAGATATTTGGCGATAACGCCGATTGTGACAATTGGCTTCTTGGCCAGAATGCGATCTACGAGGTTCTCCAGCTCACCCAGCTCCGGCTTCCGACAAGCTAGCTCCAGTCGCCCACAAATATAGTCGCCGATGCCCGACTCCTCCATATTGAGAGGCACCTGATAGACAGTTTTAGCGGTCGGCATGGCCACGATAGCTTCTTTATCAACGTCACAGTAAAGCGAGAGCTTCTCGATCACGCTCGGCTTCACATCATGATCAGTGCGCACCGCCAGAATGTCGGGCTGGATACCAACTTCACGCAGATCGCGCACACTATTCTGGGCTGGCTTCGACTTTACTTCCTTACTGGCTGCCAAGTATGGGAGAAAGACCACATGGACATACAGCACATTATTCTCACCAACCCGTCGCTTAAATTGACGAATTGACTCAATTACCGCCAATGACTCATAGTCACCAATCGTACCGCCAACTTCACAGATATGAATATCAAACCCACGACCAGCCTCGACGATACGTCGCTGGTACTCGTCCGTAATATGCGGGATCACCTGCACCGTCTTGCCGAGATACGCGCCATCACGCTCATCAGCAAAAACCTTGGAGTACACCTGTCCACTCATGACCGAGCTTGAACGGTTCAGCTCTTGATCGAGAAAACGCTCATAGTGACCCAGATCAAGATCAGTCTCGGCTCCATCTTGAGTTACAAAAACTTCCCCATGTTCAGCTGGATTGAGTGTGCCAGCGTCAAAATTAAAATACGGATCCATTTTTTGAATGTTGACCCGTAATCCTCGCGCTTTGAGTATCGCGCCGATCGATGCTGATGTTATTCCCTTGCCAGAACCTGAAACTACTCCACCCGTCACAAAAATATACTTTGTTTGCTTCTCGCTCACGCCACCCTCCGTTTTATCTAGTGTACGTGGTGCTTACGCTTACCTGCAAGGGTTTTGTGAGCGATTTCTAGACAAGCCAGCAACTATTGGGCAGCCAGCTCGAGAGCCTTATCAAGCTGAGGGTCACGGCCAGCATTATAATCTTCGGAACTATTCTTGACCTCGACGTCAGGCGCGATGCCTTCCTTGGAGATGTTGACGCCCTTTGGCGTGTACCAGTGAGCGACTGTCACTTTGAGCTGGTTACCATCAGAGAGATTTTTGATCTCCTGCACACTCCCCTTACCGTAAGTCTTCTCTCCAACGAGTGTGGCTCGACCATTGTCCTTGAGCGCGCCCGCCGCAATCTCCGCAGCTGAGGCTGAGCCGCCGTTTACGAGAATGATGAGCTTCACCTTTGTGAGCGCACCGCCCGGGTTTGCAACCAGCGTCTTTGACTCCGAATGGCGACTGCGCTCTTCGACTACTGTCCCACTATCCAAGAACTCTGACGATACCGTCACAGCGCTATTGAGGTAGCCACCTGGATTATCACGCAGGTCAAGAACGATCTTCGTTACACCCTGCTTTGCTAAGTCAGCCGTTGCAGCTCGAATTGCCGTATCGGTGTCGTCACCAAACTGTCGGAGCCTGATGTACCCAATGCCACCTGGCTTCACTTCATACTTCACGCTAGAGACCGTGATCGTATCGCGGACTATCGTGAGCTCGAGAGGCTTGTCCGATCCGCGCAGGATAGTCAGCTTTACTTCAGTCCCCTTTTCACCGCGAATCTTATCAACTGCGGTATCAAGGGTCATCTCGGACGTATCTTCAGTACCAATGAGTCCAATGACATCACCAGATCGCAAGCCAGCTTTTGCAGCCGGTGACCCATCGAGTGGAGAGATAACCGTCAGACGGTTGTTCTTGAGACCGATCTCGATGCCGATACCTGATAGCTCACCCTTCAAAGAGTCGCTCAAGGCTTTTGATTGAGTCTTGTCGAGGAATGTCGTGTATGGGTCGCCGAGGCTAGCCACCAACCCACGCACCGCACCCTGTGACATTTTCTCGCCGTCGATATCACCGTCGAAGTTATCTTTGAGGATTTGCTTGACGCCTGCTAGGTCGGCTACAGCCTGCGAACCACGAGTAATCGTCGTACCACGTACGACCCAGCCAAAGCCAACTCCAAGCATCAAGGCGATGACGATGAAGAGCCAGCTCGGTGCTCGGCGGACGTGAATAATGGGTGGGACGTCGGGGTCAGTGATAGATTTCGGTTGTGGTAAAGGCTTTTTCATATCGTTCTATTGTACCGGGAAAATCCACTCGAGAGGCAGAGTATCCACACATTTTTTCTCAGATTTGTTGATACAAAAAATATCTCGCACAGCACTGGTCAAGGCTTGGCGTCCAGCGCTTTAGAAATTGGCCGCCTCCTAATGAATGAAGACGAGTGCAGAGGTAGGCCACAGTGACTGAGAGTACCTGCCATCCCAGTTCGCATTGAATTCCGACACCAATACCTGCTGTCCATTCTTCAAGACTGACTCAACAACCATAACGTGACCGTACTCACCTACCGGATATACCCCCAGAGCACCCACCTCAGGCACGCTATCTACGCGCATCTGGTACTGTCGAGCCCAATCAGGCCATTGTTTAGCATTGGCAGGGCCTAAGAAGCCCCATGCAGGTATCGGACGACCGATATTGGCTCGGCGCCACGCCGCGTAGCTGGTGCACTGACGGTAGTAAAAGCCCCATGGATCCACGCCACTATTCGGGAATGGCTCGGCGCCAGCCCAGGGGTATTCAGAAGTAATCGAATAGTCACGGCCAGCACTCTGAGCCGCAATGACAGCAGATTGCTGTGCGCGCAGCGTCGAAAGACGTGTATTATCGGCCGCAACCAGCTCGCGATAGACCTTTTCTTGTCCACGCGTCTCTGCTACAAGGGCTGCCATCTCTGCCTCCTGGTCACCGACAGCTTTTAGCTCGAGCTTCACTTCATTCTCTTGGCCAAGGAGCTTATTTTGGAGGTCTTCAATCGCCTTCTTAGCATCTCGGATCGACTCGACATTCTGGGTGACTTTGCCACGTAGTGAGGTGTAATACTGTTGCTTACTCACAAGATCGCTCAAAGTATTGCTCGACGCCACCAACTCCATTGGACTCAGACCCCCTTGTCGGTAGACGGCGGCTATATTCTCACGCAACAGCTCGGTCTGCGTCTCAAGCTGCTCTTTATTGGCCTGCAAGTCCTGTTCTGACTTGTCGATCTTAAGTCGAGTCAGCTGGAGGTTGGCACGGCCAGCATCGAGGTGGTCTTGAAGAATGCTCAGCTTATTCTGGAGTGTGTCGCCCTCAGCTTGTTTTTGATTAGCCTCAGCTTGATTGGTTTGAATCTGCTTCGTGACGGCATCAATCAGCGGCTGGAGATCATCGGCGCTGGCCCGATACGCCACAAACAAAGACCCCACCAGCATCAGGCCGAGGCAAAGCCCCCGGATACCGAGATGCGAGGTGAGGTGATGATGTTTGTTTGTTTTCATGTTGACTCGTTTGTTGTTCTTTTAGGGAATATTTCTATCGGATGAAGCGAGCGCCTCCGAGTGATCCCATCGGAATTGTTCGGGTGGAGAACCCTCCTCGTGGCGAGTAGTTGTACTCGCTCACCGTGATGGAGGATCCGTTGTTGGACTCCACGATTGCGACGTGACCGTAGGGTGAGCCTGGACCATATGGCCAGACTACGATGTCCCCATACTGTGGGTTTGAGGAGTTAGCGCGCCAATACCAATCGCCAGCATTACCCCAGTACATCGGTACAGTTCGTCCAATGGCATGGCGCTTCCAGGCGGCGTAGCTAACACATTCGCGATTGTAGTAGCCATAATCGTCGACCATGCTGTCTTGAGAAGCGTTACACCATACGTTCGGATAGCCACCGCCACACTGCCCACCGGCTCGGAAGCTACCGCCAGCCTGGGCATTACGGCGAATCTCTTCTGCTCGAGCCGCAAAGACGGCGTTGAGCTGGGCTTGATTTTGCTGAACGAGGCTCTGGTATGCTGACTCCTGTCCCTTGGTCTGTGTGAGGAGGCTCTGCTGTTCGGCGCGCTTGGCAGCGATATTAGCTACCTGACCGACCTCGTCTGCCGCCCGAGCATCGAGCTCGATCTTCTTCTGTTCGAGCTGGGACTTGAGGGTACTGATAGACGCAATGGTAGCTTCGATCTTGTCTTTGACCTGCGTGACATATTCTTGCTTACCAACAAAGTCACTGAGATTCTGGCTTGAAGCCAACATCTCAATTGGGGTCACGTCACGGTCTTTGTAGATCGTCTGAAGGTTTTGCTTTAGATTGTCTGTCTGCTTGGCAAGCTCGGCAGTCTGCGCTGTGATATCGGCCTGAGTCTTGGCGGTCTCTACACGGGTACGCTGAAGAGCGGCCTGTGCCGCACTAATCTCGCTATTGAGAGCTGATACTTTACCCTGCAAAGTATTCGCTTCAGCCTGCTTCTGTGAAGCAGCCGACTGATTATTCTTGATCTGCTGGCTCAATGCGTTGATCTGGCTGTCGTAATCGACTGCCAGAGCGGCCGGTGCCGCCAAGATGAACAGCAATGCCCAGAGAACCATAAACGTGCCTCGAGCACGCCATAACAAACGATTCAATTTCATACCCCTCCTTTAAGCGCCAGGCCATATCCAATCCGTGTGAGCACTTGTGGTTATTATAGCCTATGGCCAGAAGGAGCTAGGTGGTTATCCACAGGATCATAAGCACAATTAACGGTCTCGTACCAACTCGTCTTCTGGGAATGCTAGGTAAGGCGAGGGCTGAAGCCCGCAAGAGAACGTACTAACAGATACGGTGAGTGCGAGCTAGAAGCCCAAACGCAGCCCAGCGCCCCAGAAGTGAGTCGCGAAGTGAAACCGCTATAACTTAAGGTGTCTTGAGATTGCTAGATAACTCGATACAATACCGATGAATATACCGAGACCGTATGTAGCGAAGGCTACGAGCGAGATGCGATCCGCTACAAATGCGATCACTTCACTAGCATTGAAGTAGCTCACAAAGAGTGGCTTGGCGAAGTTGATGAGCGGGATAGATATAGAGATTGCAATCGTAGCCCCAATAATGCCGTACATTGCTCCCTCTACGAGGAAGGGTCCACGGATAAACCACTTAGTAGCACCAACGAGCTTCATGATCTCGATCTCTTCGCGTCGCGTGAAGATCGCCATGCGGATGGTATTGAAGATAATGAGCAGCGAGATGACGAGGAAAGCTGACGAGATAATTGTGCCGACCTTACTCACTGCATTTGAGATAGCCACGATGTTCTCGACAATCTTCTTGCGATCATCGCTGTCCTGAAGACTACTCGAAGCAATGATATCTTTTTGTGGCGCTTGCCCGAGAGTCTTGTCGAGCTCTTCGAGTTTCTCGAGTGAGTTGGTGCGCACTTCGAGCGAGGCCGGAAGTGGATTGCCAATCTCCACCGCTGTCTTGGCCAGCTTCTCCCCATCCTTTGAGCTGGTACGCAGACGGTTGAGCGCCTCGTCCTTTGAGACATAGGTCACATCCTTCACATTTGGCAGTGTGCGAGCGTAAGACTGCAGTTGTTGCACTTGATCGGGTGTCGCTTCGTCCTTGAGGAAGAGCGTCAAGTCTATCTTGTTACGAATTGACTGGAGCTGGTTCTGCAAGAAGAGCGCTGAAAACGAGAAGAAGGCCACGATAACGAGCGTCACCACCATGATGGCAGTGGCAGCAATAGAGAGCCAAGCGTTGCGGAAGAGATTGCGGAAACCAGTACGGCAGACACGCAAGAACGTGATCATCATTGACCGTATCTCCTATTTCTTTTCGTAAGCGAAAGCTTTATCTGGCGAGGAGGAGCGATGAGTTCTTGTGAGAAGGCATAGCTATGGCTATGACGCCGAGCAAAACTCAACGATACTTCCACCAGGAAAGCTTGCAGCCGAAAAGAAATATGTGATGCGGTCATAATATGTATCTCCCAACCTTTTCGTCCTTGACGATACGTCCGCGTGAGATCGTGACGACACGGCGCTTGAGAGCATTCACAATATCCTTGTTGTGGGTCGTGAGGAGAACAGTGGTACCAAACTTATTAATCTTGAGGAGAAGCTCAATGATATCCCAAGAGTTCTTTGGATCAAGGTTACCGGTCGGTTCGTCGGCGATGAGAATCTTTGGGTTACGCACCAGCGCACGGGCGATAGCTACACGCTGTTTTTCACCACCCGAGATTTCGCCAGGGTAGTTACCAGCTTTTTCGGCGAGACCAACCAGCTGAAGAATCTTTGGCACCGCTCGTTTGATCTCTGAAGTGCGTACTCCACTCGCCTCCAGTGCAAAAGCTACATTCTCGTACACGGTGAGACTCGGAAGCAATTTGAAGTCTTGGAAGACAATCCCAATGCGGCGACGTAGGTGCGGAATGTTTGCCTTGTCGATCGTGTCGTAATCAATCGATCCGACAATAATCTTGCCCGAGGTTGGTACTTCTTCCTTGATAAGTAAGCGGATGAGTGTGGACTTACCGGCACCAGATGAGCCGACCACAGTCACAAATTCTTTTGGCTGTATATGTAAACTCACGCCGCTCAAGGCGACGGTTTTGTTCGGATACATAACAGAAACACGATCTAATAAAATCACGTTAGTATTGTATCAGACTGAGACTGATCACGCCTGTGGTTATGCTTCCAAAAAAGTACCCATCCGATCGATATGTCATCAATCGGATGGGATGACCTAGGCCACGGGTTCGAGCGCAAGCGCCTCCAGCCCATCAAGAGCAGTTGCGATGCAGTCATGCAGACACGCCAACCAGATCACGAAGACATGCTCGGATACACCATGCACCAGCTCAACTCCTGCACTTCGGCGCTGGCCGATGCGCTTGAGGAACCAATGGAAGATCTCTGGCGCGACGAGCACATTGTTGGCGCCGCGAAGAGCCGGTGAAAACCATGGAAAAACCAGCTGATCAAACAGCGTATAAAAGCTATAGATCAGGTCGGGTGGGAAAACATTGGCGGCCCGTAGCTCACGCAGTCGCTCCGAATGTGACGCCATAGCCCGCACAGCCGGATGCTTGGGCAGCCACGGCGCCATGCGAGCCAGCTGCGTGCCATGATGCGGCGCCCCGAAGTTGAACACAGCCACCACCCGATCCGGAAACCGATGTGCAAGCAAGATGGCATGCAGGCCACCCTGACTATGCCCGACCAAAATGAATCGAGAGTTGGGATGGGCCGCGAAGATCACCTCGGCCAGCTCGTCGTTGGCTTCGTCCAGATCCCCAAGCCCGAGGCGCGGGATGCAAACCACATCGGTCAGATACCCGCGAACTCCGAGAAAGAACTTCACAAGTGGTTGATACAAGGAGCGTCCGAGACTCGGTACAAGCGTACCGGTCAGAATCACCACTCGCACATCAGTCAGCGGTTGGATTGGATGAATGGCACGTACCTTTGACATGACCCCCCCCTTCAGAGAGTAGTGCCGGTGAATAAGAACTTTCGTTTTTGGTTTTGTTTGGAAGTACCAATTGGAATCACTTTAATAATACTCCCCTTGTCAAACCGCTTGAGCTGAGGGATTGCGAAGTGCGTTATAATTGGCTCATGTCAAAAATGACCATCACGGGACCGACATCACTCAAGGGTGAATGGCAGACTGCCGGAGCCAAAAACTCAGTCCTGCCACTGCTTGCGGCCACACTGCTGTGCGACGGTCCCGTGGAGCTCACCAATGTTCCCGAGCTCAGCGATGTCGAAGTCATGTGTCAGATCCTCGAAGAGCTAGGAGTAGTGATCGAACGGCACGATCATCGGCTGGTTGTTAATGCGGCTCAGGCGCGTCCCGGCCACATCCCCCATCACCTCACCGCAAAAATGCGCGCCTCCGTCTTGGTGCTCGGGCCAGCCGTCGGTCGGCTCGGTGAAATATCTATTGCGCAGCCTGGTGGAGATATCATTGGCGCACGGCCAATCGCCTCACATCTCACTGCCTTTGAGCGGCTCGGTCTCACCGTTGAGCATGCAGTTGGGGTCACCAAAGTCTCTGGCCGCCCAGTCGGGACTCGTGTAGTGCTCGGAGAGCTCACTGTCACAGGCGCCGAAAATGCCATCATGGCTGCCTGCCTCGCACAAGGCACAACCGAGCTCCGCATGGTGGCGCTCGAGCCACACGTCGTCGACCTCTGTGAGATGCTCGTCGCATTTGGTGCGAAGATAGAGGGCATCGGCAAAAACGTACTGCAGATCACTGGCGTCGAGAGTCTCCACGGCGGCACGTGGCGCGTGATCCCCGACCACCTCGAAAGCGGCACTATCGCCATTGCAGCGGCGGCTACTCACGGCGATGTCGTCATCCACGACTTCCTTATTGAGGAGCACGATGCATTTCTCACAATCTTTGATGATATCGGTGTCCAGTATGAGATTCTCAGCCCGACGAGTGTGCATATTCGGCCTGGCGGAACATACAATGCCGTGCATATTCGAACACAGCCGTATCCAAACTTTCCCTCCGACCTCCAGGCACCAATGGCCGTATTGCTCTCACAAGCTAACGGCACTTCGGAGATCTTTGAGACGATGTACGAGGGCCGCCTACACTACCTTTTTGAGCTCCAACGTATGGGCGCTACCGTCGCCACCCGCGATGCTCATACCGGTATGATTACTGGGCCAACTCCACTCTTTGGTACCGACCTAGTCAGCTTTGACATCCGAGCCGGAGCGACGATCCTCTTAGCTGGAATGGTAGCCGAAGGCCAAACGGTCATAGACCGCATTGAGCATATCGATCGTGGTTATGAGCGTATTGATGAGCGCCTCAGGGCGATTGGTGCGGACATCATCCGTCACGACTAACCGTCTTTCGCGAGATTTTTAGTAAGATAAGCTTCGATGAATGGCTCTAGTTCACCGCCGAGCACACCATCCGTATCGCTGGTCTCATAATCAGTACGATGGTCCTTCACTTTCTTGTACGGATGCAGGACATACGATCGAATCTGCTGTCCCCAATCAGCTGACTTCATCATGCCTCGCAGCTCCGCTACAGAGTCAAGATGCTGTTCCTGAGCTAGTACAGCCAACTTCGCCGCCATGATACTCATCGCCTTCTGGCGATTCTTGAGTTGAGACCGCTCATTCTGAATACTGACCACAATGCCGGTCGGCAGGTGCGTCAGCCGCACGGCCGAGTCGGTCGTATTTACACTCTGTCCACCATTCCCACCACTGCGGAAGACATCTACTCGCAGGTCCTTTTCATCCAGCTCTATGTCTTCCATTGGGATTTCCGGCACGATATCAACGAGCGCGAAACTCGTCTGGCGTAGACTATCACTGTTAAACGGACTGAGCCGCACGAGCCGATGCACACCCTTCTCGCTCTTGAGCTTGCCAAATGCAAACGGCCCATTGACCTCCAGTGTGGCTGACTTGATACCGGCCTCTTCGCCGCGCGAGATATCAACCAGCTCAGCGCTCAGGCCAGCGTGTTCACAGTAACGCGAATACATCGTGAGTAGCATCTCAGCCCAATCTTGGGCATCAGTACCACCTACTCCTGCTGATATCTGGATGATAGCCGGTAGTTTGTCGTGTTCGCCGGACAGCTTCACTGCGATCAAAGCTGCTTCGGTACGTTTCGTGAGATCCTTTATCTGCCCCTCAAACTCACTCAATTGCGCCTCATCAGACATCTGTGCCAGCTCCAATGTAGTCTTCAGGTCTTCCTCGAGCTTCTGCCACCCATCAATATAATCTCGTAGCTGCGCGGCCTCACGACTCACTCGCTGGGCCTCATCGCTATCGCTCCAGAAGTCCGGCGCTGCTGCCCGCTCGTCCAAGACAGCCAAAGCCGCCCGCTCTTCATCCAACGCAAGCTGTTTGAGGGCAGACTGTACCTGACTCAAGAGAGTCGATAACTTATCAGTAATTGGTTTCATATCAACTATATTATACCTGATAGCTCATGAGAGTCGCAGCTTTGTAACAGAACGGACACGAATACAAAACGACCCTTTGGGTTTTATCCCATTGGGTCGTTTTGCGTACTTTTGACGTAGGGTCGTATTTACTTGATAACGTTCTTAAGAGCGTTTACAAGGTTCTTACGGCTCTTTCGATAGAAGTAACCAGCGTATGTAAGTCCGCCTGTTCCGACGATACCAGCTGCCGCACCCTCAACACCAGTCTGTGGAAGAGCTGGAGTTACAGGAGTAGTCGGAGTGACTGGGGTTGTAGGAGTAGGGGTTGGTGTAGTTTTACCAGCTACAGTTACTTTCGTAATTGCAGTGTTAAAGTACTCGCCCATACCTTGTGGCTTTACAACACCGACGTTCTTGAAGGTATAGTCTCCGGCCTTAAGATCGCTAGCGATCTTAACCTTGAACCATACGTATCCATTTGAACCTGGTGTGTAGTTACCGACAATGATTCCGCCGTTTGTGACGTTATCAGAATCTACTTTTACGCCATTTGGGTTTGCTGCGTTCTTGAGCATGGTAGTACCAGGAACAAGAGTGGTGTAAGCAGGAAGGTTATCACCGATAACAACTTGCTTCAGCTCAGTGTTACCTTCGTTTTTGAAGGTAATGAGATACTCGAGAGTATCGCCAGCTTTGGCAGTGTTTTCAGTTTTCCAGCCTGTTTCACCAGCAATACGAACTTGCTTGGTGATAGAGACAGCGTCGGTCTTCACTCGTGCGAGGATCGTAACGTTTGCTTCAAAGTTAAAGCAAGGCTTTCCGTTTTCGAGGACAACACCCGTACCAACAACAGAGTCATTGATGTTCTGGGTTACCCAGTTTGGAGCTTCGTTGGTACCACTATTGTGGCGCCACTGAGCTGAACCAGGAATGTATTCGAGTCGGCTTTGATCAAGCGCGAGGTTGACGTTTGCAGTGTCGACAACAGTATTACTGTTGTCTGAGCTGATAGTACCCTTGATTGCTTGGGCCTTACCAGCTGCGGTAGGAAGATCGATCTTAACTTTGAGGTTATTTGCGACCTTACCTGAGGTTGCTTCTTCTTTGTTGTGGTACCAGATTTGCACCTTGACCACTTCATCGGTTTTAGCGTTTACGGCCTTGTTGTAGACAGTATCACCAGCGGTGACGTTAGCTACAGCAGTACGACCTTCGATCGTAACACTTGAGGCTGCTTGAGCTGCGACTGGCATAAATACCATGACAGCAACAAGAAGCGAGTTACGGAGTTTTGCGGCAAATTTCATAAATTGCTCTCCTTACTGTTTCAACGAATGAAACAATTAAACTACTTATGTTTATCTAAAATAATTCTGCGATACGTCAAACCAACGTTTTGTCGGCTTTCCTATCAAATAATGTCAAGTAGTCATCCCGCTTCATTGCGGAATATGAAGAAAGTATAGCACTTTAGCTTATCTTTGTCAATAGTTTTTACGAGTTCATCATTAAATGTAAGGGACCCCTCCTCCTTGCGGAAGAGGGGTCCAGGGCGTATCTGAACGTATCGAGTCTCTAGGAGGCTCGAATCAGGGTGGCGGAGCCACTTCGCCGTTGCTCGTCTGGTTCGACGTGTTGTTCGTCGCTCCATTCGAAGCTCCGGCAGAGCCGCCATTCACCGGGCCCGAAGGCGTGTCGGTCTGTCCGACCGGTGTCTGGCCGCCGGCGCCGGTCCCCTGCGTACCCACCGGAGTGGGCTTGTAGGGGTCGGCACCCGGCTTGGGCGTCTGAGCCGGAATGACCGTCTCGGCACGACCCGGCGTGTAGCCGGGGGTAGGTGCCACGAGGGCCGGATCATTGGCCTGCGGCGGGATGAATTCCGGACCGGAGTCCGGAGTGCCACAGGTACCCGTGGTCTGACACTTCGGCGTCGAGGGCGGCGGCTGCGTTGTGGGCGGCTGCGTGCTCGGCGTCGACGGCGTCGTCGTCGGCGGCTGCCCCGGAGGGGGTGGCGTGGTCGACGGCGGCTGCGTTGCAGGCGGAGCAGTCCGGGGAGGTGCGGGCACCTTCGGGGGCTGCTGCTTGCTCGGCTTGCCGGGCTTGCCGGGGATGGTCGGCGGGAACGTCTGCTCGACGGGCTGGAAGCCACAGTCGAGCTTGAGGCTCTTCACTCCACAGGGAGTGTCGAACTCCAGCTCCTGCCAGTTCAGCCTGTCCGGCGAGGTGGCGAACACCTCGGGGATGAGCCGTCCCTCGGAGACCATGTACATGGTCTTGTAGCTGCCCGAACCGGGTGCGATGCGAGGATTGCCCGCATCGACGGCAGTCAGCACAGCATTGACATGCATGGCCCAAGCGCCGGGAACCTTGATGGCATCCACGGTCTTAGCCACACGCTCGTCTGGGGTGCTGAACTTGCACTGGACGTACTCCGACAGGGCGACCACGAGGGCCGGGTCCTGACAGAGACGATTGCCGAGCTCGGCGCGAGCGCCGGCCAGGTCTTCGGGGGCTGCCGGACCGAACTTGTGCTTGGTGGTGTCGGTAGCGAAGAAGTGCACTTGTGAGCCGCATCCGTCGCCAGGCCCGGGGGCCTGGGTGGTCGGGGGCGGATCCGCTGCTGCGTCGGGCTTGAGGCCCGGCACGAGCAGGAGGAGGCCACCTCCGATGACGAGGAGGGCGGCGAGCAAGCCGTGCATGACGCGAGGCTTGATCTTCTTGCCATTGATTTCCATTGTGAGTCTCTCCTTAGGAGCTCGATTTGCTCGGATGAGCATGGACTTTGTTCAGATACTGATTTGGTTCCGTCCACCAGCGAGGCTGATGCACGAAATATAACCAATATAAAAGGGGGTTGTTCGGGAGGGGGCGGTGAAGCCCCCTCCCTACTTGAGCAAGTGAACGTGCGGTGGTCCTAGGACCTGGCCGAGGCGGTGCTGGAAGCACCGGCTGCGACGAAGGGGCCCGACGAAGCGTCGGGGGTGGAACCGGCCGTGGCGGTCGGAGTGACCCGGACGGCGTCGAGCTCGGCATCGGACGGTGCGAGCGGAGCTCGCTGTGCCTGACGCTTCTCGACGCGCGCCTTCCTCTGAGCGACGAAGGCCGTCGCAGCGGCTTCGGCGTCTGCCGCGGTCTCGTCCTGGAACGAAGCCGCGAACATGCCGATGAGGGCACCGATGCCGGCGACGATCGCGATGGCGCCGACCTGGTGGGGCGTCTCCGCCTTCCAGTGGCGCATCGTGATGAAGAAGTACTCCCCGAGACCGGCGACGATCGCGAACAACGTGATGGTGATCGCGGTGTTGCGGAACGCCTTGCCGATGGAGCCGGAAGCACTGCGTGCGATGGCGTAGGCCTGCGAGGCGACGTACTCCGAGAGAGAGTGGTCCTCCTGCAGATCGCCGACGTCCTGCTGCAGCTGGTCGATGGCCGGACGGTGGTAGTCGTACACCTCGTGCTCGAGAGCGGAGAGGCGGTCGACGTACTGGGCGATCACCTTGAGGTCGGTGTCGGCCAGCTTCTTCATGAACTCGTCCGTCATGCCGTTGGCGCGCCAACGTTCGACGTCGGCGATGACCTTGTGCACGGCGTGGACCATCTGCTCGTTGAGCTGGGACTTCGGCTGTGCCTCGATCGTCGCCTTCATCTCGGCGAGCTGGCCATCCAGGCCATTGAGGCGCTGGGTGTGGCCGGCGACACGCCGACGCGTATCGGCGAGGCCGGCTTCGGTGATGAGGAGCCGCTTGCCGGTGGGCATTTGGCTGAGGTTGACTGGACTGGGCATGGTGACCTCCGGAGGTCGGGTTGGTGGGAGTAAGAGGTTCTTACTGCACTGTTCACTTGCTTATGGACAGTGAGTACGGACGTAGAACGTTCGCACTCTGCTGACCATAATGATTTGAAGGTGGATGTAACCTGTTGATTACAGACTGCATAGTACCATATATACGTAAAAAATGCAATAGTTTTAACGTATAAACGTGAAGAACCCCCGGACGTGAGTCCGGGGGTTCGGCGAATAGAGACAGAGATGTCGGGGTTCAGACGAGCTGATCCGAGAGGTGACGCATGGCGTCGTGGGGGCCAGCGGCCTCGTTGGCGTCGTCGGCGAAGAACGCCGTCGCTGCAGCGAGCAGGTCCTCATCGGACTGACCCTGCCAGAAACGCTCCACCTTGGGAAGGGTGGGCGCAACTGGTGCGGTGACGATGGGCTCGTCGATGCTGGCCGGAGTGGGCTCGGCATCGGGAGTCGGATCGGCCACCGGGTCGGGGCTGGCGTCTGACGGATCGATCGAGGCGCTGTTGGCGCCCGGATCGCCCTCACCGGACGGCGCCGGATCGGCGTCGACCTCCGTCGTCACGGGGGTGTGACGAAGACGATCGACGAGGCTGATGAGGTGCGTGTTCTGCGCCTTGTCAGCCGGTCGGCGGCGCCCCGGGAAGCTGAAATCGAGGACGAATGCCCTGAGATCACCCTCCTCCCGGATGGCACGGATGGCCATGCGGTAGAACCAGAACGTGTTGAGGGCCGTTTCGGCCGCCTTCACGATCTCCTTGTTGTCGCTCTGCAAGTCGGCGAAGACCTGCCCGACTGCCTCCTGACCGATGTAGAACCCGTCCCGAGGCTTGAAGAGGCTCTCCTCGGAGACGCCCTCCTCGCGCCCCTGTTCCAGGATGGCGACTGCGAGGTTGTGGCGGCACAGCTTGGCGCGCGCCACGGCGTCGTGATCGGCCTTGGTCCAGTTGGGGAAGTCCAACCTCCGGTCGAGAACCGGCTGTGCGAGCCTGTGGGCCTGCTGGGCCTGCTCGGTGAGGAGGAGGAGCGTGAGCTGGAAGTCGGTCAGTCCTGCCAGACGGGGATCCGTCGTTGCCTCAGCACTGTCGGCAGCGTCCGCTGCATCAGTCGAGTCGGCGGGGCCGGACGCCGCAGCGGCTTCGATCTCGTCCTGCCGGAGCTGGATGAGTCCGATGACATGCTCGCGGAAGCCGGCACGGGACGGCGACGCAGCGGTGAGCTGGTCGATGCCCCTGATCAGCGGCGGGTCCTCGCGGTACCAGGCCTTGGCCAGCTCGAGCCCCTCGTCATCGGTGTTGATCACGCCGGCCTCCTTGAGGCGGGCGATCTCGTCTCCGATGACGAGACGGGGCGTCTTGCTGACGGCGGCGGTCTCGTCCAGTGCCGGGTTGGGATCGACGGAGTCGTCGGTCACAGCATCGGTGTCGGAGTCGGGTGCCGCGTCTGCGTCGACGACGGGAACGGGCTCGGTCGGCTGACCGGGCGCGGCGTCGTTGGCGTCGGCGACCTGCTCGGTCGCGGTGGTGTCGAGAGGCGCGGAAGTGGAAGCGGAATTGGTGGAATCGGAATCAGCGGAATCGGTCATGGGGTGTCCATTTCTCTGTGGTATTCGGGTGTGGTTGGTGCGAACTACCCTGTTGGGAGTCCGCATTAAAGTATCATATTTTTACACATAAGTCAATATGAAGTCTCCCCTACAATCCTAGAGAGTATGTACGTGGACTAGGTCTGAGTATCAAGAGGTGACGTCGGTATGACCGGCTCAATAGCTGGAGTCTCGTCGACTGCAGTGTCGACTTCAGGCTCAACGGGAGTCTCAACGGCTGGCTCCGTTACCTGCTCTGGTTCTGGCTGAGCTGGTGGTGCAGGGACTGCCGTATTATCGTCCGTCACACTGGTTGGGACTGTACTCTCGACCTGTGTCTCCTCTTCGACTGGCTCCGCTTCAGCAGCCTGGTTTCCGGCCGATCTTGCTTGAGCTAGCTGTATACCAACGATTCCAAGTGCAGTAGTCTGGGCTTCAATCTTGGCTTCACTGCGCTTAATGCGATTATTGTATTGGGCCGTGATCTCTCGCTTTTTCTTTGCGTCAGTCTCGATAGCCAATGCTTCATCGCGTTTTGTCGCGAGAATCCACGTCGACAACTCAGATGACGACACAAGGAGATCACTCATCCACTGATACGTACGAGGTGACAGCTCTCGGCCTGAACGAACTCTATCGAGCGATCGATTGAAGCGTTGTTGCACGGCATCGCGCGCACCCATATCGACTGGCAGTGCATGGCGCACTGCATGAATCTTCTGATAAGTGTCCTTAGCGGCGTAAATCAAGCTGAGACGAGTCAAACGGGCCGGATCATACTCGCTCTCCATGGTGTCGAGATAGCTACGCACTCGAGCAAGATTGTCCCGAGATACCTTGCGATCCTTTGTAGGATCATCGGTCAACATCGCCTCAGCTCGGTCGAGCAAGGCTCGAGTCGTGGCAATATCACCCGTTGAGTACTCGTAGCTGCGTAGCTTCAACTGAAGCTTCTCTAGGCCGCCATCGATAACTTCATCGGTATCAAGCCCGACTTCCTTGAGGAGCTGCTCCGTAACGCGCGCTACGTCACCGCTATGTCGGACTCGGGCAGCCCGCTCGGCAGCCTCTACCCTATCTGGTCGCCCCGGCTGTTGAGATACTTCGACCTCTTCGGGGTCGCTTTCTGGGGTTGGATTATTGTTTGGTCCCTGCGGTGTAGCGCCAGTTGCTACGCCTGTGGCAGTAGGTGCACCAGGCTCAAGCTCGCGTGGTGTACCCGGTACGGCTACATCATTACCGAGACCACGGCCGATACCTCGCGGTGTCTCGGTTTCATCATCTGCAGGCGGTCCGTCAAAGACGACGACAGCCGTGCCGACTCCAGTTCCGGTTTCTGGTCTCTCAACACCAGTCGGCTGATCAGGGTTGCTAGACTCTGGGGTATTTGCACTCCCTTCTTCCTCACCGTTACGACGGCCATCACTGTCGCTTGGTTGAGATGCCGGCAGATTCTCAAGCCCAAATCGAGAGCTCCACGGTACGAAGAGCCATGGCATATCTATGCCACTCGAGGTCGTCTCTGTCTTCTCCCCCATCACAGTCATGATTGTGCGCGTCAGTGTGACCGGCTCAGGATTACTCGTACTGGTGAGCTCCGTAATACCATCACCCTCTACAGTACTGAGGACATCAAACTGTTGAGCTCCAGTCGATCCAGTACCACGGTTTGTAGCGACCTCCATAAAGGCCGATTGCGAAGTGACTCTATCGCCATCGATCTTGAAGAGGTTACGAGCTGCATCGCTATCGGCTGGTATGCGCACCATACCATCTCGACCAATCTCCATCTGGAGTGGCGTTGACTGGTGGTTTTTATCGAGTGAGAAGAGTAATTTACCCTGTCCATTCGCAAACTGACTCTGGGCATCGACGAATCGACCGCCATGGTACGAGCCACCTGGTGACATACTACGGGCGTCCACAACGATGTCATTCCCATCCTTGCGGATATAGGTGCGGAGTTCATTCTTATCAAATCGAGATGTGTTGTTGTCTTGCCAGAAACGCTGTACTTTGCCTTGAGTGCCGGCGAAAGCATCAACATTTACCTTAGCCTCAACTGGCGGCCCATCGACCATGGCGTGCTGAAGCTCGATATTGTAGCCCTTAGCTCGGAGAGCCTCGACCGACGCATCACTAAAGCCACCGTGCTCTTTAAACGTCAGGTGATCAGCGATCACATTACCACTCTTCACACTAGTGATTGTGCCGGTCTCATACGAGAGCTTCCAGTCTTTTGGATACTCGTAGGCAGTACCAAAGCCTTCCATTTTTTGGTTCTCCATAGGACGAGGCGCTTTTACATTCACGTTTTGACCAAGACCGAGCTCCTTGCTACCAAACTCGATACCCTCCTTGACAGCAAGTCCTGTCAGGGCTCCGATGGCTGAAGTCGTGAGCGCACGCTTGATGGCTCGGTTCTTAGAGAAGCTCTCAAAACTCTTGTCGCCAGCCGCAATTTCAGCTCGCAGACCCGCCGTTGAGCTATCAGTATCACCCTCAATGATTAGCTTTACTTTTGAGTCAAGTAGCTCATCAAAGCTAGCAAAAGCTTCCGGTCGATGGTCGGGATGATCGACATCATAGTGCTCACGCAAGAAGTTCGTCATATTGATGAGATGAGTATCAAGCGCCAGCCTCTCAGACTCCATCGTTTCGCCCGAGCTATAGCGAATGAGGTCACGCCCGAGCGTATCTCCCAACATGGTTCGAGCTCGAGCTTGCGCGATCATATCAAGGAGCTCTGCAGCCTGAGCTGGTGGAACATCGACTCTCCCCTCAGCGTCAGCCTCGGGAAGCGCATCGTATTTGGCCTGAAGTCCATCCACCATATCTTGCGCCGAAGTCATTCCAGCGAGACTCTCGGTCAAGCGGGCCCGTACCGGTGAAGAATCAAGATCAGACCCTTCTACCTGATAGCCGGTCGCTATTTCGCGCTCGACTTCAGTAAACTCTTGTCGATTTGCGCCACGCTCACGGAAGTAGGCTACAGTACCTGATGCTACTGAGCCTAGTCCGATCGTACCGAGTGCTCGTGCAGCGACAGAAGTAGCACCCTTCGTCCCTAGTGCATAGGCACCGGCTACAGCTAGCGCGATGGTCTGCTCGTTCACAAGGGAGCCCATCTTCGAGCTACTCGTCTTCTCGATAATGCGGTCAATGGAAGTCTTGCGTACCTCAGCACGAGGACCGACCAATGCTTCACCGGTAACGAGCTGCAGGTTGGCCAGCTTCTGGTCGATCAAGTCCGTCGACAGTGTGTGCTCGAAGATCGTCCGCAAGTCCACTGCAATCTTCGTGAGGTTATCAATCGTATCGGCAACGCGTTCACCGTCTACCTGTCGGGTCTTTACGATACCGGTCTGCTCAGCGATCAACCGGCCTTTAGCCTCCTCGAAGTCCTCGAGCGACATGTCGCCAGTGGAGTACTCTTTGAAGAGACTGGTGAGTTCCCCCTTGAAGGCAGTTACTTCTGGGCTGTCACTCTCATTGAGCGTCTCATTGGCATGACGGTACACAGATTCGGTTGTGGTGTCTCCTGCAGCTCGAGCAGTATCAGCCGCTTCAAAACGAGCAAAGGTGGCATTTTTAGCATCTTCGCCGAGAGCGATACGATCTGACTTCTCACCACCGAGGAACTTATGGACTTCTTTTTGACGGTAGTACTCACGGAAGATGTTCTGGCGCCAGACTGTCTCAACTGGGTGCTTAGCCGTCGAGATAACATTAAGCAATATTCGACCAGCAGCATTATCGGCAAGCTTTGGATGAGCGTCCATAAAAGCCTTGCGCTCGGCCTCCATCTCGAGCTTGCTTTCTCGCAAGACCTGCCCAGCCTTATGTTCAGCAGCGGCTCGCGTAGAACGAGATACGTCGATGACATCACCTGTCAGACCCTGCTTGATGAGCTCGTTCAGTTCCTCTTCGGAGAGTCGAGTAGCAGGCTCCCTGTCGGTTGCTGTGGGGTTCTGTTCGGTCGTCTCAGGGGTTGCTGTCGGGTTGACTTCTTCACCTTCCACATCGATCACGTCGCTTCTACGATCTGGCGAAGTAGCCGGTGTCTGTCGAGCAGTTTCTACCCCAGTTCCGGGCGTGGCGCGTGGGCGAGCATAGATGGTCTGACGAGGTGTTTCCTCATGAGATGGGCGTGGCGTGGCTGGTACCACCTCGGCGCCGGGTGCCTGAGGGGGTGTTGGCGGAGCAGTTTCTGTGGTTTCCTGTTGGGTAAAGACGCGCTTCCAGCGATCGCGAGCAGTCTCACTCGTATCCGGCTCAGAAGTCGTTCCGTTAGGTCGCGCCCTGTCTCGCATAGAACGTAAACGCTCGCGCAATTGCTCCCTACGATCAGTGGATGGAGGTGGAGTAGGCGCTGCGGATTCAGTCGTCTCAGCGACCTTCTCAGTAGCCTTTGTATCAATAACTGTCGATGCCGCTTCACCGGCGGCGTCACTTCGCACGTTCACTCCACGGTCAATAAGACCTCTTAGATCGTCCTGTAGATCTTGTCTATGTTGGGCACGGGCGTCTTGAGCACCAGTATCTTCCCCGCTATCTGGTGTAGTGTGTTCGGCAGTATCGGTCGGCATATTGTATCCGCTGGCTTAAGCCGCTGTTCCTAGATAGGTCAGACGGAAACGATGTAGTGCTTCGCTCATACGTTGAGCCATGTCAGGCACTTTTGCCTGAGCAAACACTTGCAGCTCGGCTGGCGTTGCGCCAGCATCAACGAGTTTCTCAAAGGCTGCTAGATCTTCATCGCTGAGACCATTGAGCATGGCCTGAGTGGATAGCAGCTCGAGACGCTCCATCAGTTCAGCTTTCATACCTTCTACTACTTCAGAATCAAGCTCGAGAACCCCTCTCTCGACAAGTAAGTTTTCAGCGAATACTTCCAAGGGATTTGTCTCGCCGTCAGTTGGTTGTGCTGATTCGGTCGGCTGAGGTGTAGCTGTATCCATGTTGCGCCCTTCTTAGTGATTACCACTAATATAGCACTTATGGTTTCAATGAGGAAAGTACTTATGCTCGATCTAGTTGATCTTGAGCAGTTCGATATCAAAAATCAGAGTAGCGTTGGGTGGGATTGTGCCTGCACCACGAGCTCCGTAGCCCTTTTCGGCTGGAATCGTGAGTTTACGCTTACCACCGACCTGCATTCCTACGAGGCCTTCTTCCCAGCCCTGAATCACTTGTCCGCCGCCCACGACGAAGCTAAATGGTTCATTTCGGTCCAGTGAGCTGTCAAACTTCTTACCGTCAACTAATGTGCCCGTGTAATGAACTGATACGGTGTCGCCATTCTTTACGGCGTCTCCGGTACCTACGACTGTGTCTTCTATCTTCATCTCTGTTGCTCCTTGTGGTTTAGGTGTGGCGGTTATAGCCGGGGTGGTGGTAGCCTTCGAGCGCCCGGGGTGATCGGCCCGTGGCGCTATGAAGAGGAAGTACCCCGCTGCAATGACGGCGAGTACGGTCATCCCAATGCCTATTTGTATTTTCTGCTCTTCAGTAATAGGTTGCATACTCTACCTTCGTTTCTTTTTCTTGGCTTTCTTCTTCTGAGTCGGCTTCGCTGCAGATCGACGGATTGGACCGGCTGCATGTGCGCCACGTTCAGATGCCTTTACGGCGGCTTTCACTTGAGCTTCTGTCACCGTCTTGCCCGTCTCGTCGCTACCAATGCCTACAGCTGTTGCGGCTGCAGTGGTAATTTCGGTCTCGATTGGCGGCGGTGCTGCAGACGGATCTTGAGTCAATTCTACACGAACCTTGAAGAGTGTATGTACTATTTCGGAGTCGACTTTGCGCTGGAGTGAGCTAAACAGTCGAAAAGCCTCCTGCTTGTACTCGACGAGTGGATCGCGCTGAGCATACCCCCGCAAACCGATACCATCTCTCAGGTGCTCCATCGTCTCGAGATGCTCCAGCCAGAGCGAATCAATCGTCTTGAGTGAGACCAATCGCTCTATGACCATCACGCCTTCGTCATTAAACTCCATGTAGCGCTGGCGATACAATTCCTCAACTTCTTTCATAAACTGCTTCACAAGCTCTTCTGTATCGCGTGATTCTTGTTTGCTAGCCCAGTTTCTCTCGAGCGGAATAACATCGCGGACGCCCACTTCAAGCTGTTCGAGGTCGAGAATCTCAGTTTGTGTATCAGTCGCGCCTTCAATGAGGGCATGGAACTCAGCCTCAAAGAGAGGAATAAGATCATCTTTTAGTGAATCTTTCTTGAGAACCAAGCGGCGGCGAGCATACATGATTTCACGGTGCTGATTCATAACATCATCGTAATCTACCAAGTGTTTACGAATATCAAAGTTATGTCCTTCGACTTTCTTCTGAGCTGACTCGAGGCTCTTGGATACCATCTTATTCTCGATCGGCGTGTCGTCTGGGAGCTTGAGGGCCTCCATCATACTGCCGATACGTTCTGAACCAAAGATACGCATCAGGTCGTCATCAAGCGAAACGTAGAACTGACTCGATCCAGGATCGCCCTGTCGTCCAGCTCGTCCTCGCAGCTGGTTATCAATTCGACGTGATTCATGCCGCTCTGTGCCGATAACGTGCAATCCACCTAGATCACCCATGCCTTCACCGAGCATAATGTCAGTACCGCGACCAGCAATGTTGGTCGCCAACGTAACGGCGCCCTTTTGACCGGCACCAGACACGATCTCAGCCTCGGCTTCGTTATTCTTGGCATTAAGCAGGCGATGAGCCACACCAGCTTTGGTGAGCATCTTGCTCAATCGTTCATTCTTTTCAATCGAGACAGTACCGAGCAGGACTGGCTGTCCGAGTTCGTGACGGGCTGCTACTTCGGCTACCACAGCTTCAAACTTCAGTTGTTCGGTCTTATAAATACGATCCGGGAGATCCTTTCGAATCATTGGCTGATGGGTTGGAATAGTGGTGACATCAAGCTTATAAATCTTCCCAAACTCTTCTGCTTCAGTAACGGCTGTTCCAGTCATTCCGGCTAGTTTGTCGTAGAGACGGAAGAGATTCTGAAAAGACACCGTTGCCAGAGTCTGGCTCTCCTGCTGAATCTGTACACCCTCCTTGGCCTCAATCGCCTGATGAAGACCCTCGCTGTATCGTCGCCCCGGGAGCATGCGGCCGGTAAATTCATCCACAATAACTATCTCGCCATCTGAGGCAACGACATAGTCCTTATCCTTGCGGAAGACTGCTTCGGCCTTCAGGGCAGCTTCAATGTGATGAACTTCTTCGATCATGCCAGCTTCGTAGACATTCTCGACACCGAGAGCTTTTTCGATAGCCTGGATGCCTTCATCGGTCAGGCTCACTGCTCGTTGCTTCTCGTCAACCGTGTAGTCGGTGTCACGCTTCAGGTTGGCAGCAATACGCGCAAAAGCGTAATACCGGTCAGTTGGCTTAGCATGAGGCTGAGAAATAATCAGTGGCGTACGAGCTTCATCGATGAGGATTGAGTCAACTTCGTCAACAATGGCATAGCTCAGCTCACGCTGCACCATGTTGTCGATATGCTGCACCATGTTGTCTCGCAAATAGTCAAAACCAAATTCATTATTAGTCCCGTACGTGATGTCGGCAGCGTAAGCTTCCTTGCGGGTAACTGGTCGGAGATGCTTGAGACGCTCATCACCGTGCTCTGGATCAGTATAATCTGGATCGTATACGAATGAAGCATCGTGCATGATGACTCCCGTTGTCAGCCCGAGGAAGTGATATACCCGACCCATCCAGCCAGCGTGGAGACGAGCCAAATAGTCGTTGACCGTAACAAGGTGAGCGCCCTTGCCAGCCAGAGCGTTTAGATAGAGTGGAGCCACAGCTACAAGCGTCTTACCTTCACCCGTCCGCATCTCGGCGATCTTCCCATCATGTAAGACAATTCCACCAATCAGCTGGACATCGAATTGACGCATCTTGAGTATTCGTTTACTCGCTTCACGAGCGACCGCAAAAGCACGCTCCAGAATACTGTCGAGTGACTTCCCGTCTGCCAGCTGAGCCTTAAAGGTATCAGTCTCAGCGGCGAGCTGCTTATCGGTCAGCTTACGGACTTCATCTTCGAGCGCATTAATACGATCAACCCGCACTCGAGATTTTTTCACCTCGCGTGCATTTGGATCACCGATTAGTTTTGAGAAAAATGCGCTCATAGTATCCCCAGATTATACCAGATATAGCCTGTCAGTTCAGTAAGAGGGCGGAGCCCCCGGGGCTTCATGTCCCGGAGACTCCAGTTGTGAGCTCGTTCAGGCCGGTGCCTCCTCATAGCATGAGAAGACGCTTTCGTCAGCCGGTGAAGCCGCCATGCTGGCGGTATTCACAAGCCAAGCCCCTTTCGAGAGGACCGAGTATCCCTCTGTTCCGGCCAAGTCCTGTGCATTCCGCCCAGCGGCGGTCAATTTGCGCATCAGCGCTTCAGGCTGCATCCTCGTCAGAAGATGGCAGGTCGAACAGGTGAGTACGACATTGACTAGATAGCCCTGTCGTAGGATCTGAGTGACAGCTCCGGCCTCGAAGTGTTGCTGACCATTACAGCCCTCGCAACGTTCCTCGAGATGGAACACGCCCCGGTCGTTCAAAGCAGGCTCTGCTTCGCTCATGGTTTGCTCCTTTCCTTCTTGTCATCGAACCCCAGCGGTACGAAGGCAAACCGATGAACTATACAGCAAAGTACTGTCAGTGTCAATAATCGCTGCGAAGCGGAAACTTATGCTTCTTCGTCAGCGGTCGTAATAGGCGCCATGCGCTTGAGTGAAAGTCGGCGTGGCGTATGCTTTTCCTTGTACTTACGGATCTGTTCTTTGAGCTTGGCTTCAATAATATCGACTGCACTGTGTGGATTCATGGTAGCTGTCTCGGCATACATGGGATGCTGTGGAGCCGCAATATTTACCGAGATATGGTAGCGCTTGTCTGGTCCAACTGACTCGTCTCGCGTCAGTTCAATCACCATCCCAGTCGGCTGGTGCTGGCGGGGAAAGTACTTGTCTAGCTTGCCTAGCTTCCGCTCCATGTAGCTTTCGAGCTCATCATTTACTTCACATTTTCGGGCCGAGATATGTAATGTAATCATAGGGTTTCTCCTCCATAAAATGGTTGTAGTGCAGCTGGTAGCCGTACGTTGCCGTCAGCGGTCTGGAAGTTTTCGATCAGAGCAATGAGGGTTCGCGTGCTCGTAATCGCCGTTCCGTTCAGAGTATGTGGGTTCTGCAGACTCCCATCGGCAGCGCGATACCTGATATTGAGGCGACGCGCTTGGTAGTCAGTGCAGTTACTGCAGCTAGTGAGTTCGCGCCATGTCTCATCTGATGGACTCCAGTATTCAAGATCATACTTTTGATAAGCTGGTGCCGACATGTCTCCTGCTGCAATCCGAAGGATACGGTAGGGGATCTCGAGCGTCTGGCAAATCTTCTCTTCCAATGCCAGGATTTTTTTCAGCATCGCCTCACTCTGTTCTGGCTGGGTATAAGCGTAGAGTTCCAGCTTCTCAAACTGATGTACCCGGTAGAGGCCCTTGGCAAACTTACCGTACGTGCCGGCTTCCATACGATAGCAACTTGAGAGACCAGCATAGAGCTGGGGCTGCGCAAGATCAATCACCTGATCCATATGCATACCTGTCAGCGGCAGCTCAGATGTCGCAATAAGATTAAGATCCTCCCCTTCAACGCGATAGATCTGGCGCTCTTCGCCACGCGGCAGATAGCCCGTGCCTGCCGCTACTCTATCAGATACCATATGTGGCACCATGGTAAGCTCAAAACCTTCTTCGGCAGCCAGCCGGGAGATTAAGCCAACACAAGCCTGCCACAATCGGGCGCCGCGGCTCTTCAATATATAGAAACGACTACCGGACGTGCGGGTACCAGACTCAAAATCCACAAACCCAAGTGTCTCATTGAGCTCCATGTGGTCCTTAATAGGAAAATCCATCTTGCGCGGCTCGAGACCAACGTACTCGGCTCGATTGGCTTCTTCCCCACCATCTGGCGTATCTTCAGCCAGTCGGTTTGGCACATCACTCCAGAGCTCTTTCCACTCGCGCTCAATATAAGCCAACTCTTGTTCACGCTCGCCTAGACTGTGCTTCAGCTTTTGCAGCTCTGTGAGCTGCTCAGGCGTAGGCTTGCCTTCTATCTTGAGTTGAGCTCGGAGTTCATCAACGTGTGGGATAAGCTCTGACCGGCGCGTATCAAGCTTGAGCCAGCGATCAAAGTCGGTATTGAGACCTCGACGCTGAATAGACGTTCGGACTTCGTCAGGGTTTTCTCGGAGGTATCTAAGATCTAGCATATGCTTATTTTACACCTTCCTGTAAGCGAGTCCGGACAAAATCGCGTTCTAATGTTGCGAGGAACGGTCCGAGCTTCGGCCCAGCATCCTTTGCGATAAAGAGACGGTAAAGTAGCTTGAAGGCATCACGTGGTGGAAATTCAAGGTGTTTCGCAGTCTGGAAGATTGCAGACTGAAGTGCCTCGCCCTCCCATTCAGCCGGGAGTCCTGCAGTGAGTGCTTCTAGATATGCTCGATCGGCAGCCGTAATCTCTAGATCTGTCGGAGCAGCCTCCTGCACCTGAAACTTCACATCTTCTGGTGCGTAGTTCTCGAGCCAGTTTTTCACATAGGTCAGCTCGTGACGGAGTGCAGCAAGCTCGGCACCACTTGCTGGCTCCCAGCCCATACGACGGAGGAGTGCTTCAGTCAGATCCTCGTCACCACGTGCTGTCTGATACGCAGTCACCAGTTGCTGAAACGGAGCCGTAGACAAGAGCTCGCCAGACTCAATGTCAGAAGCAAACTTGTAAGCATCGGCAAAGTCACTGGCTTCACCTGCACTAACTGCCCGCATGACTTCCTTATATTCATTCACGAGCGTATAAAATCCGAGCCCAGAGTCAAAATAGAGTGTCTTCTCGGGACGTGAACGCACCACAAAGTAACGTAGAATCTCTGGCGGCATAATTTGCAGCGCTTCGCGAGGCGTAATGAGATTACCTTTGGAAGAGCTCATTTTCTTAGTGTCACCAATGAGGTGAATATTACCATACTGAGCACCGGGGTATGGTGCCGGGTAGCCAAACACCTGCTGAGAGAATTCCTTACCGGTGTCATAACTACTACCTGCCGCACCGTGCTCCTGGTAACTGAATGGCTCTACCTGTACCCCCAGCTCGCGCCATCGAGCTGGCCAGTCAAGTCGCCAATTGAGCTTGGCTCGACCATCAATGTAACTCAACCCATTGATAGTTTGCGCATCTTTATCCCACGTGCCTGGCTCACCTTGCTCAAACTCATCCTTGGCGTTCAGAACTTGAACAGGGGACCAGTCAGCCTCGAGCTTACGGTTAGAGACTTTGGCAAAGATATCTTTTATCATATCCACATTTGCCAGCGAGTCTTCGATCGCCTGTACCATTCGATTTGGCTTGTACAGCTCTTCGTAGCTCTTCACGACCTCCAGATCCTCTTCTACACCCATCTCGTGCGCACGGGCGATGAATTCATTGAAGAAATGATCGGCATAGGAAATATCTTCAGACTTGTCGGGGCTCGGTACGAGACAGATCGGTCGACCAACAAACTCCTCCAGCCACTCTGGCAAAAAGTCGTAGCGTTTACGGAGAGGATCAAAGTTATCCACAACATGAACGTGCTTCACGGTCCGCCCGCGCTGCCGCACAGCCCATGCCAGCGCTTCAGCCGTGAGAATCTCGCGAAAATGTCCGACGTGATAATTGGCCGACGGAGAAATGCCCGAAGAAACCGTAATAGTTCCTTCGGGGTATCGTGCGATTATGGCGTCGGCTGCTAGCTCTAGCCAGTAGTTATTTGGGGCTTCGGTATTCATGATGCTTCCTATCATTTTTATTACTGTCTATCTTATATCAGTGGCCCTGAAACAAAAAATACCCGCCGTATCCTGGCGGGTATTTCCGTTGTCCAAGAGTACTTGTCTGCTAGCTTACTTTCTTAATCTTGTAGACGATTGTTCCAGCCGGAACTTCGACTTCTACTTCATCGCCTGGCTTCTTACCTATGAGCGCACGTCCGATAGGGCTTTCATTCGAGATCTTGCCCTGTTCGGGGTTGGCTTCGGTCGATCCAACGATCTCGAACTGCTGGGCGCCTTCTTCGAGCTCTACGTGTACAGTCGATCCGATCGAAACGAGGTCTCCCTTGCCCTTACTGATCGCAACGGCATTCTTCAGAATATGCTCAATTTCAGAAATACGACCTTCGATAAAAGCTTGGCGATCCTTAGCATCATCCCAGCTGGCGTTCTCAGAAAGGTCACCAAATTCCTTGGCTTCCTTGAGAGCTGCTGCAATCTTCTTGCGCTGAACGTTCGACAAATCAGCCAGTTCTTCGCGCAACTTAGCGATACCGTCTTCACTTACAAAAAATTCTTTTTTAGCCATAGCTTTTTCTCGCTCCTTTCTCTATAGCAAGCGTAGCCTTTTATCCTTGTCTCCAAGAAAAAAGGCCTCTCGACGAGCCCAGAGTTTGTTGATAACAGGTTGTATTTCCTTGTCGTTGGGTATTATGGCACGCGGTTTTCAGGGGGTCAAGCTGGATTTCTGACCGAACCGACTTATCCACAGACAGAATATTTTGGCCCCATCTGACGCAGACCATACTCTCAATAATTGCCAATAATATTCAAACCTCAGAAATTTGATAGTGCTTATGTTTTTACCATCTACCTACTTATGTGCAAAGTAATACTTGAGCGTCTCACGTGCCACCGGCAACGCAAACTGTGCACCTTCACCCGCGTTCTCGACCAACGCCACGACCACAATCTCAGGATTATCACTGGGTGCGAAGGCCTCAAACCATGCGTGGGGCTTCGTGATTGGGTTCTTGCCGTCAAAGCCCCTAGAGCTCGTCTCGGCAGTCCCTGTCTTACCACTGACCGGTACAGGTACCTCGCGATTGGTCGAACAACATCCCGTACCGTCTACCATTGTCTGACGCAAGCCCTGTTTCACGATCGCTAGGCTTTTCGCGTCGAGGAAGTCACTGCGAACAACCTCTGGATTAATGGTACGAACGACTTTGCCATCTTCATCCACGACTTTATCAACCATGTGCGGCTTATAGAGCGTACCGCCATTGGCGATAGCCGAGAACGCCATAGCGAGCTGGAGGGGACTAGCCATGATATTCCCCTGTCCGATCGAAATATTATACGTATCACCGACCGTCCAAGCTTCCCCGGTAGACTTTTTCTTACCCTCTACGCTCGGGATCGATCCAGCCGAGTCATTGCCGGTATCCAGCCCTGGTCGCTGACCGAAGCCAAACTTACTGTAGTAATCGAGTAATTTAGTAGCACCCAAGCCTTTGAAGCCTTCAAACCCACCGCCGACTTCGTAGAAGAAAATATCCGAACTCTTAGCGATCGCCCGGACCACATTTACAATACCGAGGCCAGTCGTTTCCCACCCGGTGAACTTGTAGACAATCGACGGATCATACACATTGGGCACGTCGATGAATCCCTTATCCTCGATAGTCGTCGATTCATTAATCGTACCTTCTTGCAGCGCTGCTTGAGCCACAAAAGGCTTGCTAGTTGAGCCTATTGGATAGCCTCCAGCTGTCACTTTGTTGAAAAGCGGTTTGTTTGGATCATTGAGAAGCTTGTCATAGTCAGCCGACTTAATGCCATGTGTAAAAAGGTTGCCGTCGTAGGTCGGCATATTTACAGCCGCCAATATCTGACCATTGCGAGGATTGACCGCTACCGCTGCACCGCGGCCACTCCCCGATGCATCGACCTGCTTCTTGAGCTCATCAGCCATGGCTTTCTGCAAACCAAAGTCTATTGATAACTGCACCGAACTCCCCGCCACTGGATCTTTACTGGCAAGCACCTTGATCGGCTTGCCGGTGGCGTCGACCTCTACCTGCTCGGCTCCATTCGTGCCGCGCAGATCAGCCTCATAGCCTCGCTCTAGGGCAACTTTTCCGATGTAGTCGGTTGGCTGATAGTCAGGGTTTTTCTTGCTATCTTCATCGGAAATGCGTCCGGTATAGCCCAAAAATTGAGACAGCAGCCCTGTATCCAAATATTCCCTAACGGCGTTGGTGTCGAGATCTACCCCATCGAGTTCAGGAAGCTTCTCCTCTACCTTGAGCGCTACTTCTCGGCTCACATTTGGCTGGATAAGCACCGGTACAGGGACCGCCTTACCGGCTTTTTCGATTTTATCCTTGATCTCCTGCAAGGGTACGCCCGAGAGGTCTGATACGGATTGGAAAATAACCTCTCGATCGGCATCCTTGCGGGGTAATTGAGCTGGGATAACAGTGAGGTCAAAGTTGGCTACATTGCGGGCCAAAAGGTTCTGCTTGCGATCGTAGATCGCGCCACGCGGCGCCCGAATAACAGTCTGCCTGATACGGTTGCCGTCAGCCAAAGCTTGATTCCGTGCCCCGTGCACCACCTGGAGTTGGAAGAGCTGGCCCACCAGCACCGCCATCACGATGCCGGCTATACCGATAAACCAACGTACGTGGGTATGGCGCATCGTCGCGTCCGACTGAGACCGATCACCACTACCTGGCAAAATAGCCACTGACCACGCCTCACTATCCGAGACGGTGCGCTCACGCCGAGACGGCTCGTATCGACGAGCCGATGTTTCAGAACCAAATATTGCCCTGCGCGATGACGCCATTCACCCTCCCGTACTCATTAAAATTAACGTGGTAAGCGATATTTCTTTTTGGTATCGATTTGCCGAGCCGCAACTGCCGTGCAAAATCCGAATAGGACACTATTATACAGGCATTCCAGGGCGATGCGGCCCAAAAGCACCCCCCAATGTACTTGCAGCTCTGCAAATGGCACTGTGAGCCCAAGTGCCAAGCTATAGCCCAACGTACAGCTAAGCAGGAGTGCATAAAGATACCAAAACTGGCTCTCCTCGCCGCTCGATCGAAGTAAGAGCTTTGAGACCAAAACGACCAAGAGTAGCCCCAGGATCTGCGTTCCAACTGGCGCCGCACTGGACAACTCTAGGATTACACCGAGTGAGATCGCTATTGTGCCGAGATAAGAAAAATCCAACTTGGCCGATAGGAACACGACCGCCACAAGCGCTAAGTTTGGGACAACAATCTCTGACCCAAGCCCCCGTAAGCTGATCTGCATTAGCCCGATCAAGATACCGGCCAAGATAACGAGCAGACGTCTCATTGCTTAATCACAAACACCAGTTCGAGCCGTGACATATTGAGCGACGAGCGTACATTTGCCGCCTGGAAGAGCTCGTTATCGCTGCGGTCAATAGTCTCGACTTGACCTATCAAGATACCTTTCGGTACACGGTCAGATCCGGCGGTCAGTATCGTGTCTTTTACTGTCAGCTGATCGCTCTGTGCAACCTGCTCAAGTCGAAGTCCAGTCCCCAGCTGGCCGCGGATAATGCCACGAGCCCGATCGGTCTGACTGATCGCTTGTACGCGGAACTCCGGGTCGGACACCAGGAAGACCACAGCTGTCCCATCGGTCACCCGCTCGATTTTACCGACGAGACTGCCCGAGCTCACCACAGCTTGACCAGGTGCCACTCCATCACGACTCCCTCGGTCAATGACGAGTGTCCGACGAGCGTTATCACCCGCGTAAGCCATAACATGAGCCCCTAGCAGAGGCAAAGACTGATTAGCCTGGAAGCCCACCTGGGATCGCAGTAAGTCATTCTCGTGTTCAACCTCTTTGAGCCGAGCTAGCTCAACCGTCTTATCTGACACCTGCTGTTGTAATTGCTGGTTGTCTTGTGACAATCTTCCGAGCGAACCGAGTGTCTCAAAAAACCGACCAATTCCCCGCGTCATATCGCTGGTTACCATAGCGACTGGACGCACCATTGCCTCGAGCACAATCCCAACTGGGCGCCAAGCACCCGTGATCTGGAGGAGCACAATTGTCGAAGCTACCAGGATAAGCATGACTCCTGTCCAGCGAGAACGGCCGCGCTGGCGACCACCATTATTATGCATAACCCCTCCTAACGTGGTGTCTTATCATACTGGGTGCTGACGAGCACATCTTTGAGTGTATCGAGATCTTCGAGCACGGCGCCAGTGCCACGAGCCACAGCCGTCAACGGGTCCTCGACAATCACGACCGGCATCTTGGTCTGTTGTGTCAGCAATACGTCCAAACCACGCAAGAGGGCCCCTCCGCCAGCTAGATGGACACCTTTGTCCATAATATCGGCGATGAGCTCCGGCGGCGTCTCCTCAATAGTATCTTTGACCGCATTCACAATTGCCCGCACTGACTTGGCCAGCGCTTGTCGGACTTGATCGGAGTTAATGATCACCTCTTTTGGTAGGCCCGTCACAATATCTCGCCCCCGAATCGGCGCCTCCAGAGTGTGCTCGAGCTCTATAGCTGAACCAACACTAATCTTGATGGCCTCGGCGGTTCGCTCACCTACCTGGAGGTTAAACTCTTCCTTCGCAAAAGCAATAATGTCTTCGGTCAGTTCGTCACCAGCGATACGGATACTACGGCTGGCTACGATGCCCCCGAGCGAGATCACGGCGACCTCACTGGTACCCCCACCGATATCAACAATCATACTGCCCTCTGCCTCATGCACAGCAAGTCCAGCGCCGACCGCGGCAGCCATCGGTTCCTCGATGAGATAGGCCGAGCGTGCACCAGCATTTGTCGCAGCATCTTCAACGGCGCGCTTCTCTACCTCCGTCACACCCGACGGAATACCGATAACGACGCGGGGTCGTGGGATCAACGCAAAGTTGTCTTTCTGTACCTTGTCGATAAAGTACTTGAGCATCTGCTCGGTCACCTCGAAGTCCGAGACGACACCATCGACAAGCGGACGGCTAGCGACGATGTTCGCAGGCGTCTTTCCGACCATTCGCTTGGCTTCATCGCCGATTGCGAGAATTTGTCGTGTCTTCGTATTGATTGCAACCACGCTTGGCTCGTTGATGACGATACCTTTCTCGCGCAAATACACAAGCGTATTGGCTGTCCCGAGATCGATACCGATATCGTGAGACAGCCTACCCATGATATTCGGCAGACCGGGAATTGAAAACTTCATTACTCTTAGTTTATCAGGTGACTACAGATAAGTCACAGATGGCTAGCGACCGCTCGTGATAGCCCAAAATGCGATTACATTATTGAGAAGGTGCAGCAGGATCCCTGGCAGGATACTACCCGACCGCTTGTACAGCCAACACAGTATGAGCCCGAGACAAAAAGTATAGATCATGACATTGAGCTGGCCATGTAGTACTGCAAAGATTGCCGATGAGACGATAGCCGCTGGGATAGCCGAAAATCGATTGGCCAGACTCCCAAACAAAAGCCCACGAAAGAGCGTCTCCTCAACAATTGGTGCAATCAGCACGCTTGTCACAAAACTGAGGTATACCGCCCACGTAGCACGACCAAAGGGATATACGTTTTGGACTTGATCGAGATCTACGACCGGCCAAAGAGCCTTCACGACGCTATTCGCGATAAAAACAACCATGATCAAGAGGACGTACAGCGCAATAGTATAAGCTAGCCAGCGCCATTGAGACCGTTGAATACCGAGGTCGGTGCGTTTCGCTGTACGAAACCAAACTAGGCCACCAATAATCCCCGCCTCTAGAATAAGGGCTACTAAGTACTGCCCAACCTGTGCGGTCGGCGAATCCTGTAATAAAAATTCTCCCCACGAGTGTGGAATAATCCCAATACGAGCGACTGCGAGCATCAATAAAGCTAGGGCCACCGGCAGAACAATACTCAAGCCGACTGCGAGCACGCCGTCACTCGCCGCCCAAACGAGAGGTTTTTTGACTGGCTTCTTAGCGGAAGAGGCTGAGGTTGGCGACATTAATCACGACTCCGAGACCTAGCAGTAAGACAAAGGCAACTGTGTGTACCCAATTCTCATGATGATCCTGAATAGGAACACCGATCTTGCGTAACGCCAGGAAGAACCATCGACCACCATCAAGTGCAGGAATCGGCAAAGCGTTGAAAATCGCAAGACTTAGGGAGATAGATGCCACGAGCATAATGAAATAATCCCAGCCGAAACGAATAATTGTCGGCGCCACAGCTGCCACCCCAACCGGCCCAACGAGCGTCTCAGGTACCTGACGCTTCGTGATGAGTTCGGCTATTCCACCGAAGAGCATTGGTATAGATACTGCCACCGTTTTACCGATGAGCATCGCACCAGCAATAGGTGCTGCCCAGAGTGCGTACCGCTGGCGAGTCTGTGACATCGCAGAGACACCGAGTACCCCTTTATCGCTATCACTTCCTAGCGTCACCGTTCGCTCCACAACCTTACCTTCATGTTTGTACGCAAAAGGTACAGTCTGCCCGGCTAGACTACTGGTGAGTTCGCGCAGTTTTGGTTCCGACTCAGGCACAACGTTATTAATAGAGACAATCTCATCACCAGTAGTGAGCCCGGCCTGAGAGGCTGCCGAGTTCTCACTGACAGCCATAGCTGACAGGCGCGACTGGCCGGCAGTAATCGGCTGCACCGGCCCAAGTGTCGGGAGTTCAAACGGAAAAGTATTGGCAAACCCAACAATACAGAGCCCCACGAAGAGCAAGTATGCAATCAATAGGTTTACGGCTACTCCCGCAAAAAGCACTTTGGTTTTTATCCAAAATGACTTGGTTGCAAAGCTTGCCTTGGTATTACTTTCATTGTTCTCTCCTTCGAGACGAACAAACCCACCAAGCGGCAAGAGATTGATCGTATACTCGGTACCCCTATAGTTCCAACCCTTGAGCTTTGGCGGGAAACCGATGCCGAACTCATACACGTGTATGCCGTTACGCTTGGCGACGATAAAGTGCCCAAACTCGTGAGCGATCACCAGGAGCGCAAACGATACAATAAGTAGGAGAATAGCAAGAATCATGTCTGGCTATTATAGCAGTTTTGACACCACTCACGCCGAACAGACTAGATTGTCATGATCTCCGTTTTTTTGGCATCAAACAGCTTCTGCGCTTTATCCTGATACTCTCGAATCATTTCGTCCAGCTTCTTTTCAATAAGGAAGTAATCGTCTTCAGTCAGGCTGCTTTCTTCTTTGCCTGATTTAGCCAGCTTGATGCCATCGTGACGCGCGTTTCGCAATACAATGCTCGATTGTTCTTGCTTCTCACCAAGGAGCTTCACTAGTGCCGTACGACGATCTTCTGTCATCGGCGGGATATTCATTCGTACCATCGAACCTTCAGTAGATGGGTTGAGACCAAGGCTCTCTACTTGTCGGATGGCCTTTTCGACGGCCGTCACAAGACTGGCGTCCCAGACCTGCACCTGGAGTGTTTTCGGATCAGGTGCCGAGACTGTCCCGACTTGCTTCATCGTCATCTCCTGACCATAGGCATCCACTTTAATTGAGTCAATAAGTCCTGGCTGAGCGCGGCCAACCTGGATGCCAGCGAGTTCGGCCTCGAAGAACTCAAGTCCTTTTTTCATATCTGCTTCGGTAGAGTTGAGAATATCATTCATACACCCATTATAGCCCAATCTGTATGGAACAAAAAACGCAGCCAAGCGGCTGCGTCATACAAACAAATATTTAGATGAGAGGAGTCCTTCTGTGTACTACTTCCGACCCAGGCGTAATTTGCCTATTGTGGGGTTTGGAAGCGCTAGGGTCACCTAAGTGACCTGAGAGAATCTGACTGCAACGAATTGATGTATTCGTTTGTTGTAGTAATACTATCACAGTTATTGATTTTTGTCAATAGTGTTATTGTACTCAGCCACAATTCACTTCTCAAAATGAACTCTGGGTGAGCCTCATGGAGCTCAGTATTGATCTCCATGAGGCGTACTGAGGTGCAACCCCAGCTTTGCCCTATCAACTAGGAATGAGGCAAGAAGGAACCCGGCTTGGTTCCAGGTGGACACACCGCCCCTACAATGGGGGTGGTGTGTGCGAAGACTTTCTCTGGCAACTCATTGCCGTTGCGCTGCTCGATGAGCTCTTGCCACTGAGCTAGCGAGAAACGTGTGCTCTTGAGCAGTTCCTTGGGTTGGGTCATCTTGGCGAAGTTCAAGAGGGGCATGTCCTGTCCCCCGACTGGCGCAAGGCGGTTGCAGGGGAAGGCAGCACTGATCTCCTCGAAGCCGCTGTCCCCGCTCGAACAAGCAGCGCCGGTGACGAGTGCCACCGCCATGATGGCTGTCATGAACAAATAGCGCATATTCTTAGTAATGAGGTACATGGCTCTATAGTCGCTTTCTATGAGAGATTCTGGGGAATGAGCGTGAGTAAACTTTATATTACCATATTTAGCATAGTCTGTAAAGACTATTTCATAGCTCCACAATATAAAAAGCGCCCCATCGGGGCGCTTTTTATATTGTGGAATGGCTACTGACCGAGTTCGAGTCGAGCAAAGCGACGAACGACAATGTTCTCGCCGAGCTTACCGATCACTGACTTCACGTATTCTTCGATGGTCTGTGAGTCATCCTTGTAGTACTTCTGCTCAAGGAGACAAATACTTCCAAGCCACTTGTCGAGCTTACCTTCGACGATCTTGTCGGCGTGCTCAGCTGCCTTGCCGGATTCTTTCACTTCTTCGAGGAAGAGGGCCTTTTCCTTTGCGATCGTGTCTTCTGGTACTTCTGCACGGGACACGTACTGAGGAGCAATTGCTGCAATGTGCAGAGAGAGTTCTTCAACGAGCTCCTTGAAGTCGTCGGTCTTGGTAACAAACTCTGTCTCACAGTTCACTTCGACAATAACGCCGATGCGACCATTGTGGACGTAGCTGCCGATGAGACCAGCACTCGCTTCACGATCAGACTTCTTGTCGGCACTAGCCATACCCTTAATACGGAGTATTTCCTGGGCCTTTGTCAGATCACCGTCGGCTTCGACGAGGGCTTCTTTGGCCTTCGACATGCCGGCACCGGTGAGTTCGCGTAGCTTTACGATATCTTGTACTGAAACAGTCATGGTTCCTCCTACTTTTCGTCTGCGTTAGTCTTTGATTCGTCGAGCTCTTCCTTGGTAGGAGTCTTCGCAACATACTGGGCGTGTCCAGCCGAGGCAGCGTCGGCAATCTTGTTCACGATCAGGTGAATAGACTTGATAGCATCGTCGTTGGCTGGGATTGGGAAGTCGATTCCATCTGGGTTGGCGTTGGTATCAACCATAGCGATAATCGGGATCTTCAGGGTGTGAGCTTCCTGGATGGCGATCTCTTCGCGCGGTACATCCACGATAAACATCAGGTCAGGGGCCTTTTCGAGATCACGAACGCCGTCAAAGACCTTCGAGAGCTTGGTGATCTTCACGTCACGCAAGAGCTTTTCCTTCTTCGTGAGCTTGTCCCAGCTGCCGTCTTCGCGGCCAGTTTCGAGCTGCTTGAGGTGACGGATACGAGTTGAGATCGTATTCCAGTTGGTCAGCATTCCGCCGAGCCATCGGTAGGTCACGTAGGGCATGCCAGATCGCTTCGCAGCATCGGCTACGATCGTCTTGGCCTGTCGCTTGGTAGATACGAAGAGAATCGTCTTACCATTTGCAGTCTGCTCTTCGATGTACTTCAGGGCTACCTGGAGTCGATCAGCAGTCTGGATCAGGTCAATAATGTGAACTCCACCGCGAGCGGCAAAGATATAAGGGGCCATTTTAGGGTTCCAACGCTGGGTGCGCTGACCAAAGTGGACTCCGGCTTGGAGGAGCTCCTGCAGCTCAGCTGAGCTGGGAGCAGTTTTCTTAGTGGGCATATGTTTCCTTCTTTCGTCGGCAGTTCCGTCCCAGTTGGGAGGAAATGTGTGGAACTGCTGTGAGATTTAGTTGAACGTTAATAGGTAATGAATATTGTGCCACATCTGGGCAAAGAAATCAATGGACAAGGGCCCTGGAGCTAGTCCAGGACCCTTGATTGAGGAGTCATCCATGGCGAAAGGGCAAGTTGAGAAATCCACAGCCGCACACGGCAAACGCAACAAATCCCACGAGGACAGCAACCCCGCCGTACAGCGAGGCATGGTGAGGGGCGACTTTGAGGAGCGCGAGGCCGATTGTGCCTATACCTATGCACACGCCAGCGCCATACCACAGAGCCTCAATGGGCCTTTCGTATTCAAACCAGATCATTGCATGCAAGATGCAACGCAGAGAGAGCAACAGCCCAACGGCAATCAGAATGTTTACAAGCATAGTTATTTCCTCTGTATCTCTTGAGGTGCGATAGGGATATTGTACTATAAACCGCACAATAAGTATTGACAAACCGCTTAAGTATATGTATCATACCGCCTATTCTCAAGTGTGACCATATCTGTTAGCAATACCAGGCATGGTCACTTTTCTTGAGGTGCCGCCCGCTAAAAAGGCCGATCTGGTAACAGAGACGCCAAACGGTGCGCGGAGGGTGGAGAGGAGCAGATGACTACAGTGGGTTTTCCCACGAGCCTATGCGTATTTTCCATGCAGTAGCGGCCATTGCGGTCGTGATAGCAACACAGGCAACCAATACTTCCGTGCATATTCCTGTTGCCGCACAGTTAGGCGCTCAACGCGCCGAAGCTGCTAGCACTCCAGTACACGTTCTCTCCCTTAACACACGAGTTGCAAAACCTATTCAGGTCATCGACACACGACCATCATTTGATGATGCCGTAGGTACGCCCCTGAAGGTAGCGCAGGCTGCTGCAAAAGCAGAAGCTGCTGCAAAAATCGCCAAAGCGAAACAGATCGTTCTCAAGGCTACGCCCGTGATCATTGGTGGTACCGATGCGTTTGCCCAGCTCCGATTCTGTGAAGCTGGTGGTGACTATGCCAAAAACACTGGTAACGGCTACTTCGGTGCCTACCAGTACGACATTAGTACGTGGGCCAACTATGGCGGCTATGGCCGTCCAGACCTGGCTCCTCCTGCAGTGCAGGATGCCAAGGCTCATGAGACTCAGTCACGACGTGGCTGGAACCCATGGCCCGCATGTGCTCGTAAGCTTGGTCTTCTCTAAGTAGATCGGCTACCAAAAACCCGCTCATCCGAGCGGGTTTTTGTGTGTCACAGACCGCTATACGGTCTCAGCATCAAGCCGAATCTCTTTCTCTTTCAATAGTCCCGGCAAGAGCGCAATTGCCTGCTGATAGCTTAGGGTATGACCAGCCAGTGCCTCTACGCCAGCTACCACCTCAAACTTCGTCCCTGTAAGATCAAGTTTCTTTTGACCGATGATACTCCTGTCGAGACTGATCTCTTCCCATTCGCAATCTAGAAAAGCACAAGATATAAACTCGCAGCCCGACATGTCGACCTTGTCAAAAATGCAATTTGTGAATGTAACTTTCTTAAACTTGCTATTGCGCCAATTCACTGACGAAAATTTACAGTCGACAAACTCGCTCTCCTGGACCGACGTCTCGTAGAGGTCGACGGCAGCGTACCGACAATCCTCGATCCGCTGTTTGATGATGCCAGTGCGAACAAACTTCTCGCTAACATACTGCTTGTTTTTAGTGAGTTGTAGCATGCTTATTGCTTGGGTTGCTTCAACCCGGCTGCCTCATAAGCGAAAAATTTATTGATATCGTCCGTGGTCGGAAGCATTTGGTTCGGGAAGATTATCGTAGAGTTCTTCTCGACCGCAATCTCTGAAAGTGTCTGGAGGTTACGGAGCTGGAGGGCAATTGGGTGCTCAGCGATCTGATCAGCCGCTAGAGCAAGGTTCTTGACGGCCGCTAGCTCACCTTCGGCCGCAATGATTTTAGCTCGCTTCTCACGCTCGGCTTCAGCTTCCTTCGCCATGGCTCGTTGCATACTGTCAGGGAGCTGAATATCCTTGATCTCGACGATACCAACCTGTACGCCCCATTCTTCGGTCTGCTTATCGATGACTGTCTTGATCTGTGCATTAATCTTGAGGGTTTGAGATAAGATATCATCCAACGAGAATTGTCCGGCTATATTTCGCACGCTCGTCTGTGCAATCTGGTTTACCGCACTAGCTACATCGGCGATAGCCACCAGGGCTTTTGTTGGATCGACTACCTTATAGTAGGCTACGGCTGCAACATCGATCGAGACATTATCTCGAGTTATGATCTTCTGACTGGCGATCGGCATAGTGATTGTCTGCATACGCACCTTTCGCATCTGATCAATGAGAGGAATGATGAGCCGCAACCCTGGTTGCTTCTCCCCTACTACTCGACCGAGCCGAAAGACAACCCCACGCTCATACTGCTGCACGATACGGCAGCCGGCAAAGATAATAACCAACACGATAACAATCAGTACTGTCAAAAGATCCATGATGTGTCCTTTCAGATGATAATACTTACAGAATACGCCCTCTGCCTCTCGATGGGAATAATATCCCGTCTTGACCTGGTACTCCAGATCTGTTATTTTAGTGAGGTTATGAAAGCCACCATCCACCCCGAATGGGTCGAGACGAAAGTCACTTGCCTCGGTTGCAACACTGTATTTACCAGTCACAGCACCGTGCCGGAGATCACTGTAGAAATTTGCTCACAGTGTCATCCTTTTTATACCGGCAAGCAGAAACTCGTTGACACCGCTGGTCGTGTTGATCGATTCCGATCACAGCTCAAGAAGTCTGGCGAAATCAAGACTGTCATCAAGCCAAAGGCCGCTCGCGCCAAGAAAGTTGTCGCTGAGCCACAGTCTGGCCTCAATGCTCTCGCTGCTGTTAAGGAAGATGTCAAAGACAACACAGTTGACGCTCCTGCTGACGTCCAAAACATAAAGGAATAACTTACTTCCATTCAAAACCCGATATCGCCCCGAGCATATCGGGTTTTGCTTTGGTACACTAGGACCAACCATGACTTCACTGATAGACCCCGCCATACTTACCCAGACAAAAGCTCGTCTCGAGGAACTTTCCATCGAGCTGCAGGATCCGGCTGTCTACGGCACAGCTAGTGCTGCTGGCCTCGTCCAGGAACAGCGCGAGCTGACCGCCCGTCTCGAGCTGTTTGAGCGTGTCCAGAAAAGCGAGCAAGATCTCGAGGAATCCCGCCTCATCGCGAATGATCCAGAGCTGGGTGAGCTCGCTCAAGCCGACATTGTCCGACTCGAGGCTGAACTTGAGGCATCTACCAGTGAAGTTCAGGCTGCGCTTGTACCAGCCGACCCAAATGACAATAAGACAGCCATTGTCGAGATCCGAGCTGGTGCAGGTGGTGACGAGAGCTCACTCTTTGCTGGTGAGCTGGTACGCATGTACGTTCGCTACGCCGAAAATCACGGCCTACGTGTGACTACCCTCTCGAGCAATGCCAGCGACGCCGGCGGCTATAAAGAAGCCATTCTCGAATTCAAAGGCGCTGCTGCCTACAAAGCCATGAAGTATGAATCTGGTGTACACCGCGTGCAACGTATCCCTGCCACAGAGAGCCAGGGTCGTATCCATACTTCCACCGTTACTGTCGCCGTCTTACCCGAAGTCGAGGAAACAGAGCTCGAGATCAAGGAGAATGAGATCCGCGTCGATGTCTATCGATCAAGCGGAAACGGCGGTCAAAGCGTCAACACAACTGACTCAGCCGTGCGTATCACACACCTCCCATCGGGTATTGTCGTGACCTGTCAGGACGAAAAAAGTCAGATCAAGAACCGTGCCAAAGCCATGCAGGTCCTCAGATCACGCTTGCTCGCGATGGAAGAAGAGAAAAAGCGCCAAGAACTCGGCGATGCACGTCTCTCCCAGATAGGTACTGGCGACCGATCTGAGAAGATTCGCACTTACAATTTCCCTCAAGACCGCATTACTGACCACCGGATTGGCTTTACCACTCATAGCATTGCGCGCTTTATGGATGGCGAGCTCGATGAACACCACCTCGCACTCCAGTCAGCCGACCTCGAACGTGAATTAGCCAAGCTCTCCGTATGAATATCGGCGAATTAGCCGCCACTGGCGCACAACTATTTCAGGATGTCGGTATCAAAGGAGGTCGACTCGACGCCGAAATCATACTCGCCGAAGTGCTCGAAAAAGACAAAAGTTGGATCATTGCACACAACGAAGTTGAGCCTTCTTCGGCCCAAATTGAACGAATACAATCTTTATTCGAAATACGTGCCAAGAGACACCCAATGAGCTATGTTCTCGGTTACAGGGAGTTTTATAATCTTAAATTTGCAATTGACAAAAGAGCCCTTACTCCGCGTATTGAGACGGAAGTTATCGTCCTAGAGGCCACTAATCGAGCCCCACAAAAGGCTCGAGTCTTGGACGTCGGTACCGGCTCGGGCGCCATGGCAATTGCTCTCCAGTACACACGACCAGATTTCACTGTAGTCGCCACCGAGGTCAGCCATGAAGCTCTCGATCTCGCCAAAGAGAATGCGACCGCTATTCTCGGTCCTGATCACGCAATTACGTTCCTGCAGTCCGACCTCTTTGATGCCGTCACAGGTACGTTTGACCTCATCGTCGCCAATCTCCCCTACGTCAGTCGTTCATTTCAGACCATGGAAGAAGTCACCTTTGAGCCGGACGTAGCCCTCTTCGGCGGGTCTGAAGACGGCCTTGATCTCTACCGAGCATTCTTTAAGGATCTCCCGGAGTTTCTCGAGTCTACCGCCCTCGTCTTCATTGAGTCTGACCCCTGGCAGCAGCCCGAACTCATCAAGCTTGCGGGAAAGGCTGGTCTGTCACCTGTCTTCCAGGATTACTTCATACTTGGTTTTACATCGTAGCTCCCCGTAGCTCTTGTCTCGACGAATCTAGTCGTGTAGTCTTATCGCAGCCCTCATCGAACCTACTCTACCTGGAGGTAGAATCATGCTCAAGGTCATTCTCGTCATAGTCCTCGTACTCTGGCTCATAGGGGCGATCGGCTCACTCGTCGACAATGCTCGTTGGCGAGTTGGCATGATCACCTACCCAGAAGTTTGGCTCCTCATCGTTCTGCTAAGCCTTTTCGCCTGGCCGTACTATCTCTGGGACACATACCACGAAGAACGCCCCAAACCTTCATCATCTTGACCCCCTTCTGAGTGCACAAACATGCGACCTACCTCCAACGGAGGTAGGTCGTTGTCCTTGATATGCTAATTGGTGGCTTGCGGTGCAGCCTCGAGCTTCACATCTGCTGTCTTCTTGTCATTACCACGGTAGTAAGTGACTTTCACCGTATCACCGGGCTTGTAGCCCGTCAGGGCCGACTGTAGCGTCTTCTTGGTGTTAATGTCAGCATCACCAACCCTGGTAATAATATCACCCTCCTGGAGTCCGGCCTTTGCAGCCGGGCTATTTGAAAGAACAGCAAGTGTTTGTGAATCACCACGCAAGAGTGCACCTTCTTTGATCGGTAGGTTGTTACGTGTAGCGAAAGCATCGGTGAGCATTACAAACTGTACGCCTAGGTAGGCTCGCTCAATCGTACCCTTGTCTTTGACGCTCGCTATCGCAGCCTTCACCTCATTAATCGGGATCGCAAAGCCAATATTTTGAGCTGATCCAGCCACTGCCGTATTCATACCAATGACCTGGCCTTCGATATTCACGAGCGGTCCGCCAGAATTACCAGGATTGATCGCAGCATCGGTCTGGAAGAGGTTTGAAAGCTGCTCGGTACTGCCCTGACCATCTGAAGCCTCAATAGGGCGGCTCTTGCCTGATATCACGCCCTCTGTGACGGTATTAGCGAATTCACCAAGAGCATTCCCAATTGCGACTACACGCTGACCGACAACTACTTGATCAGAATCAGCCAGATCAACCGCCTTCAGATCATTTGCCTCAATGCGCAAGAATGCTACATCATTTGAAGGGTCAGTCGTTACGAGCTTAGCGGGATACTGCTTACCATCACTGAGCGTGACCGTGAAGCCTGTGGCGCCTTCGACGACATGTTTGTTTGTCAGGATGAGACCATCGCTCGTCACTATCATGCCCGTTCCAGCGCCAGACTGCTGCTGATTGAGCCCAAAGATGCTTTGAGAAGTAGAGCTCGTCGTAATACTCACCACCGATGGACCAACATTCTTCACCAGATCAATAGTGGCTGAGTTCTCTTGAAGGGTAACCTGTCGATTTTGATTTATTATACTCTGCGGCGAAAGACTAAGTGTACGAGTAAAAACAGCTGCACCCAGCACACCGCTCACAAAACTCGCCAAAACAGTCAGGATCAAAATCTTCTTGGGCGAGAGCGCAACCCGCTGGGACTTAGCACGAGATGGCGTAATTATTGGTGACACAGACGAATGATCATCAGATTTGATCGGCATATTCCCTCTTTCTTAAAACGCTTACTTTTTCATTATATAGGATATTCTAAGCAACCTGAGAGCTCGCTGAGAACTAAAGTGTAGGGAGAAAAACTAAGATTCCCAATGCGAGAGCACTAATCATGCCATACTCTACCATCAGCTTCTTTGATAGTATCCGCTGGCTATGCAACTGGAGTAAGCTTCCCCAGGCATACCCCATTACTACGATCATAAGGCTCAATCGAGTCACGAACAGACCCAGCAGGGGTAACTGATACACGATCATCACAAAGCTCGCCAACCACACAAGCTGACTCATGAGAAGCGCCCACGTCGCAGCCACAAAAGAGTTGTGAAACCCAATCCGCTCGAGCCAAAAGTGCGCCAGGCTATATTGAGTCGCCCACGTCGCTACTACTACAGCCGGCAGATAGGCTGGCGACTCCAACAAAGCCAACGCCAACGCATTGCCAGTCAACCACATGAGCATGAGCGTATGTAGGCTCTGCGATTCGTGCCGTGCCGGATCAAACTGGAGCAAAAAGAACCGAGCCTGCCACATGAGCAGCACGATCAGAGAGATTGTTACCACCTGGGAATTGAGCGGCACATACCGACTAATTAGCTGAAGGTTTATCAAGCCACCCCAAATGATCAAGAGGGGTTCAAATGAGCGCACCAGCACTGTCCGAAGCGTTGGCTTAGCCATAAGTCGGCCCACCGTCAGGAGCGTCGCAAGGCTGGCTACGGTCGCCGCCAGCCACGCGTAGTCAGTAAAGTGGCCCAGGAGCAGTGCGAATGTGATAAGAGCAACATGAATAAGTAGACTTCGCTGTACGGCACTCAAGCGCCGCCAGCGCAATGCTCGTGGGAGCCGAGGCTGGTGCATTAGCGGGCCCCCTTATAATCTTGTCCGACTGTTAGCTCGAGATCACTTTCGACTGAGCCTTTGGTGCCGCTCTGGGCTGTGACAGCAAAGCGCTTCGCTAAGTATGCACGCGTATACCGAGCCTTATCCCCAGCGTGGTCCACGAGCAAACTATTCGCCACAGGTACATCGTCACTCAAGATAACTTTGTAGTGGTAGCTCTCGAGCAATTTCACGAGTGTGTCTTTAAGCGCCGGCTTGCCGGTCGCGTTATGCAGCACAACACGAGCCGATTCATCCGTGATGTGACGGTCAGAGAAGAGCGAGTGTGCAAAAGCTCGAATGTCGGTAAAGTTTCCGACGCCAGCCTTCGGAATAACAACACTAGCGCCACCAATATTTGAGGTCGTGACTAGGCCATCATCTTGGTTGTCGAGAACACTATTGTGCACCGAATCAGACGGAATATCTTTGACGAGCGTCGCCAAGTTTTGGATATCTGACAAGGAGAGGTCGGTTTTGGCATTGTCACCGACAGCATCAATTAATGCACTAATCTTCGCTGGGTTTGTCAGTGTAGTGAGTGCAGTTGCTTTCTCGCGCATCGCAATGAGTATCTGCTGCTGGCGCATAGCTCGACCGAAGTCATTACCACAGTTACCCTTACGGCAGCGAACGTACTTCAGAGCGACGTCACCCTTCAAGACTTGTGTACCGGCAGCAATACTAAACCCACAGGCTCGCTTCTCATCCTTATCACACGGATATTCTGAATCGCTCAAGCTCGTGGGGACATTCACCGTCACGCCGCCCAATGCAGTTACTCCCTGCTTAAAGGCACTGAAGTCGACTCGGATGTAATTATGAATGGGCACATCCAGAAGTGATGTGACGGTTTCCTTGGCCAGCACAGGACCACTACCTTGCTTCTGACTCTCGCCATAGCTATGTGCAGCATTAATCTTGTCGCTTCCGTGACCCGGGATAGGCACGTAGAGATCACGCGGCATACTCAGCATAGCGATCTCCTTCGTCTTCGGCTCGATACTCACTACGAGCATGGTATCCGACAAAGTAGCACCCGCATGACCGGAGTCACCGACACCAAGGAGGAGGATATTAATCCGGCCGCCACCTTCGGTCGTAAGTGCACTTAGATCGGAGTCATCAGCCTGGGGCGACTTGAGCGCCTGACTCTCTGCGCCGATGTGCTTAGCCAGGACATGATGAGCGGCCCACCAGCTCTTCGCAAATAATCCCATACCAACCAATAGTATGAGACCCACAAAACTACCACATAATAAATACAACAGCCGTTTCTTACGACGTGCGCGAAAGGCCTCAGCCGACTGCCCTACCGCCGGCTTGCGCACAGACGATGGTACCCCTTTTGATTCAAGCATAAGCTTAGTATTACATATACCCGTCGTTCAAAAAAGACTGTTTGTGGATATTTCGAACAATTTTCAAGAACAATTTCATAAGAGACTTTTGCCTGCATACACATAACTAGATAATGAACACCAAAATAAATATTGCCATCCGATATCGCTCCTGAGCTTCATAAGCGCTATACTTAAGGAATCTATGCCACCCACTGACCCGACTCAACCAGTTCCAGCTCCCGCGCAACCTGTGTCAGCGCCGAGCAATACACCACCTGTAGACCCGACGGCGCCTGCCCCAACTGTATTCCCATCAGCTGAGGCAGCTTCGCACGCTCCAACACCAGCCGCCGCACCACTGCCACCAACACCCGAACCGACCACCACGACTGATGAGCCAGAAGAATCTCCCCACACCATTCGCCGCATTCTCGGATTTCTCCTGTCATGGGTCATCGTGCCGGGCCTCCTCGTGCTCTTTGTGCACAACTTCGTATTCCAGGCTTGGTACGTTGATGGCCAATCCATGCATCCAAGCTTTGAGAACGGTGATTACCTCATTGTCTCCAAGTGGGATGTCAGCCTCAAGAAGATCACCGGACAAAGCTCCAAACTCGATATCAAGCGTGGTGATGTAGTGATCTTCAACCCGCCAGGATATACGTCCGATATCTACTTTATTAAGCGCGCTATTGGCCTACCAGGAGAACGCGTGGTCGTTCGGGACGGCAAGATTACCATCTACAATACCCAGAACCCCAATGGCCTCGAGCTCAAAGAGCAATACAACGGTGGAGTCGCTCTTGAAGGAGATATTGACCAGACCGTTCCTGAGGGACAACTCTTCGTAGTTGGCGACAACAGGCAGCCAGGCGCCTCCCATGACTCGCGGGCAATCGGACCTATCTCACAAGATCACATTATTGGCACAGCCGACATCCGTCTACTGCCAGTGAGTCAATTCGGTACGGTGTCTCATCCGGCGTACTAACCTCGTTAGCGTATGAGACTCATCTAAAAGCCCACCTTACTGGTGGGCTTTTTGGTTATAAAGTATTCTGGATAGTCTAGAGCAAGCCTTCTCCGGTAATTGCCTTGTAGATCCGCTGCAGTTCTTCCTCAGAGAAGAAACGGAGCTGTACCTTGCCACCTTTGGCATTCAGGCTAATCGACACCTTGGTGTCCAAGTGCTTCGCTAGCCCATCAGTAACAGACTTGTAGGCTGTCTGTGCTTGTTTCACGCGTGGCGAGACGAGCTCTTTGTCCTCTTTGTAGTTACGGGACAGCTCTTCGGCCTGACGAACCGTCAGATCCTTCTGAATAATCAGCTGGAGCATCTTCTCTTGTTGCACGGGGTTATCGATCGTGAGAAGCATTCGGGCGTGCCCTTCAACAATCTTGCCCTCCTGCAGCGCCTTCTTGGCCGAGTACGGGAGGTTGAGAAGGCGAATAATATTACTGACAGTCGAGGAAGACTTACCGACCCGGCGAGCGATCATACCGACCGACAGGTTAAATTGATCCACCAGCTTCTGGTATGCCACGGCGAGCTCCAGGAGAGATAGCTCAGCGCGCTGAATGTTCTCGATGACTGCTATCTCCAGCTGGTCTTGTTCGTCAAAGCTTCGGATAACAACCGGTACGGTGGCAAGGTTGGCAAGTTTGGAAGCCCGCAAGCGTCGCTCTCCCGCGATGAGCTGGTAGCGCTGACCCGCCTTCGTAACAACGAGTGGCTGCACGACTCCGTGAGTCTTAATGGAGTCTGCCAGCTCAGATAATGAGACATCGTCAAACTCCTTACGGGGCTGGAACGGGTTGGGATCTACTAGATCGACCGACACCTCTTGCACTTGCTTCTCATCGAGCTGAAGTGACTCCGAGATCTCCTCGGACGCAAATTCATCAATACTTGTCGGAATGAGTGCATCAAGCCCTCGGCCGAGACGATTATTTTTGATTGGCACGACTGACTACCTCCTTAGCAAGTGCCTTGTAGGCGCGAGCTCCTTTACTAAAACGATCATAATCCACGATGGCCTTACCGTGACTCGGTGCCTCGGCCAATCGCACATTCCGCGGGATTACTGTTGAGCATACCATGTCTGGAAAATGACTTTCCACCTCGGCCGCTACCGCTGTCGACAGCGATGTTCGCTGTGAGTACATCGTGAGCACCACACCCAAGAGGCTGAGTTGCGGGTTTAGCGCCTGCTTCACACGCTGCACAGTATTCAGAAGCTGCCCTAGCCCCTCTAGCGCATAGTATTCCGCCTGAACTGGTATCAGAATCCTCTCGGCAGCCACCAAGCCGTTTAACGTCAACAAACCTAGTGATGGCGGACAGTCGATCAGGACCCAATCATATTCAAGTGAGGCCAGCGCCATCTTTAAGCGAGTCTCGCGTTGAGCACCCTGAGCCAGCTCTACTTCTGCTGCAGCCAACACAGGCTGTGATGGCAGTACCGACAGACGAGCATACCGAGTCTTGACCACCGCCTGCGCAGCGCTAGACCCATCAACCATGACGTGATAGATACTAGACTTGATCGCATCCCGATTAATACCGAGCCCAGACGTGGCATTGCCCTGTGGATCAAGGTCCACGAGTAAAACTTTATGCCCGGCCTTAGCCAGATAGGCTGCCAGGTTTACCGTTGTGGTCGTCTTCCCGACTCCACCTTTTTGATTTGCGACTGCTACAATCGGCATGCGACAAACTCACCCTCACTAATATCTTCCTATTATACCTGAAAAATACCCCTACAGGCTGGACTGCAATGGGTTTACAGATAGGCCTCTTTCTGATAGAATCAGACATTGAATCGTTCGCCGAGCGATGCTATGCGAGTCATCCTTTTAATACGACTCTCTCGGCACTAATTTTAACTTTATGAAAGATACTATTTTATGATTGCTGTTATTGAATCCGGATCAAAACAATACCTCGTCGAGCCAGGTCAGACTATCCGTACTGAGCTCGTCGGCGACGGCGTTACTACTCTCGAATTTGAGCCACTCATGGTAATTGATGGTGACAAGGTAGAAGTTGGTACCCCTCGAGTTACCGGCACCATCGTCAAAGCATCGGTTGCCGCAGAAGAGCTCAAAGGTGACAAAATTCGTGTTCTCAAGTACAAAGCTAAAAAGCGCCAGAAAACAATGCAGGGTCACCGACAGCGATACAGCGTTCTGACTATTGAATCTATTGCCTGATCCACATAAGCACACCTAAAAAGCGCCCCAATGGGGCGCTTTTTGGGTGTGCTTGGTTAGGAGCTGCAGTTGTTTGGCACCGTCCGGCCGTCCCGCAGGCTTTTCATCCAGGTCAGCGTATCCTGAAAGCTGGATACCATAGTATTGTAATGAGTCGCCGTTGGATATACCTTGGCTGTCACCTTATTACCGTCCTTACAGAGTGACTTTCGAGCCTGTTCGGTCTGTGCTGGGAGGATTACATTATCGAACTTGCCTTGATTCAAAAGCTTATTACTGGCGGTGTTGTAGCCAAGTGCGCTATTAGCCTGAAGCCGCTTATACAAATCAGGTGAAAAGGATGCTAACGTATTCGTCTTCAAAGCATCAAGAAACTGCGGTGTCAGCACTTTCTTACTATCCTTATCCCCCCAGTGTTTAATATTGCTATCAATACAATTCCTGGCGATATCGCTATTGAGATTCGTCGCAAATGGCTCTACTAGGTAGCGCGGTATGTCATAGGTGTCACCATACCAATCGGCATAACTTCGCAGAACATAGGGTGCAAACCATATCAAATTTGCACCGACGCTAATGTCCGATACAGTACGCGTAACATCAGTGAGCGGACCAAACCCAATGACGCCCTTCACGGTAAGCTCCGGCGTATATTTTGAGGCAATTCGGTCGGCCCACAGAGCAGCATGACCGCCCTGTGAATAGCCAGACAGATACACTTCAGCAGTATCGACTTTTCCCTTAGAGATAGACAGCCCCTGCAGCGCTCTCACACTATCCAGTAAAGCGCGACCTTCAAGCTCTCCCACCATATAGTGATGCAGCCTAGTGGCATCCCGCATACCTTCATAGTCTGTCGTGACAGTAGCGTAGCCCTGCGCGGCGTAGGCAGCCATTAAGCTAGGGTAGTTTGCCCAGTTACGCTGAGCCGGCTTCTCTAATGATGCAGCGCACTGATCATCAATGCCGGTAGTACCAGGTGCAAAGGCAAAGATAGGTAGATTTGAAGAGCGGCCGTCGGCTGGCAAGAATACCCGACCAAACACAGTTGCCGTCTTGCCCTGAGTGTCAGACATTGTATAGCTAAACGTTTGCATCTGTATCGGTGGCGGGGTTCCCTGATATCCAGGATCGGTCTGCTTGATAAGTGCTAGAGTCTGAGCACTTGTCAGCGTCTGGACCGTCTCGGTCGTTATGATCTTGCCGGTGCTGGTCGTATCGGTTGTCCGACCTTTGAGATTCCGAGTGTCTGATGACATGCGTCGGACGATTTCTGGAGTCCGGTCAATAACAAACCAAATACCACCCAGAACGATAACGAGACCGCACAGAAAAATAACCACACGAAATGACTTAGAGGCCGTAACCTGCTTCCACCAAGCACTTCGTGAGCGATGCAGTCGAGCTGGTTCATTCATATGCCGCAAACTGGTGCGACGCTGAGCGCCCCTCATATCTGACATTCCATCACTGTCATCGGGACGCCACCACTGTAGTCCTCAATATAACCTTGCTGCTTAAAGCCCAGTCTTCGATAAAATTCTACTTGATCATGCGTCAGCAAGCGCAAAGAATGTACCCCTCGCTCCGAGAGGATCTTTTGAGATGAGCCGAGCAGGGCGCTACCAATACCCTTCCCCTGCATGTTCGGAAGTACGTACATCCAATGAATAAATCCAGTCTCAACTCCATCTACTCGAGAAAGGCTATACCCTACCGGATTGCCTTCAAGTCGAGCAATCAGAAAACAACTCCGATCTGAACAAAGTGCCTTGAGGAACCTCGCTTTTGAATGCTCACGCCGCAACTGCTCTCGGTAGGCTTCCGTAAAGTAATCAAATGAGGACTCCACACTCTGAATAAATAGTTTATTCAGGATGCTGACATCACGAAGTCGAGCTGTTTCAATAGTAGCGTTGGATACCATCGTGATTCAAAGTGCCCCTTCATATGGGGGTGCCAAGGTCACGCGGTTGCGCCCAGCAGACTTAGAGGTGAACAGCGCTTCGTCGGCACGCTTAATAGCTTGATCAAGCGTATCTGCCAGAAGCTCGGCCACACCTACGCTCACTGTGACCTGAATTTTTTCATTGCCTGGCAAATCAAACACTTCGTCAGCAATTCTTTGACGAATAGCGTCGGCCTTCTTTAGGGCATGCTCACTAGATGCACCAACCAAGCCTACGACGATCTCTTCACCGCCATACCTACCTACGACATCTAGGTCGCGCGTCTCTTCCTTGATGAGCGATGCCACTTGCTTCAAGACTACATCACCAGAGTCATGACCGTACGTATCATTAACGTACTTAAACTTATCAATATCAACAAACAAAACAGAAAGTGACCGGACAACCACGTTTCGACGCTTATCTGGATGCTTGTGCTGCCATCGGACCTCTTCGGCAATCAAATTGAGGTATTGCATGAGTCCTTGTCGATTGTATATCAGCAACTGCTCGTCGGTGACGAGAAGCTGTTCGAGCTCAGTGACACGCGACTGTAGTGCGGCAATCTGTTCTTTTTGTTTATCGGGCGTTGGCACTTTCGCTCTCCAATGGATGATCAGCAAGGTAGGCTTCAGCTTCAAGGGCAGCTCGACAACCATCACCGGCAGCCGTAATGGCTTGTCTATAGTGTGGATCAGCTACATCACCAGCCGCGAAGATAGCCTCTTGGTTTGTGATAACTGAGCGCTCAACCTTAATATAGCCTTTCGCATCGGTATCAATCAGATCCTTTACGAAGCCAGTGGCTGGTGTGTGACCGATAGCTACAAAGAGACCCTCACAGTCTAGTCGACGCTTCTCTTCAGTCACCGTGTCAGTCAACTCAACGCCATCGACAAAGTTCTCACCAAACACATCAGATACTCCAGCATTCCAGATGAACTCAATCTTTGGGTGGTTCAAAGCTCGATCCTGCATGATCTGGCTGGCTCGTAGGTGATCTCGGCGATGCACAACGATCACCTTAGAAGCAAAGCTTGTCAGCGTCAAAGCTTCTTCCATCGCGGAATCTCCACCACCTACCACTACAACTGTCTTATCGCGGAAGAAATAACCATCGCAGGTAGCACAAGCCGAGATACCTTTTGCCATCAAGCGCTCTTCGTTTGGCAATCCAAGCCAGTTAGCTGAGGCACCAGTCGCAATGATCACTGTCCGAGCTTCAAGCGAACCATCGGCAAACTTAACCGTATGCCACGGCCTTCCTGGGACAATCTCTTCTACCCAGCTATTATGTAGCTCTGTGCCAAACCGTTCGGCCTGTGCTTGCATCGCTGTCATAAGATCGGGACCGAGAATACCCTTCTCAAAGCCGGGGAAGTTTTCAACTTCAGAAGTAAGGAGAAGTTGGCCTCCTGGACTATCACCGCCCAAGATGACAACCGAGAGAGCAGCCCGAGAGGCGTAGATGGCTGCAGTATAAGCAGCTGGGCCACCACCAATGATCACCACATCGTATTGAGTAAGTTTTGTCATACTGTCATTATACGGTTTTTTGACGCGCTCATGTTGATACAAGAGCACTTTTAGGCAGCTTTTTTAGTATCTCCACTACAGCTCGATGGCGACCAGAGACCACGCTCGCCGACATCGGCATCATGCTCGGCTTTTTGAAAAGCTTCCTGGTACTTATACGGCACGCTGGCATAGGTATATTCGTGGGCATAGCCCTCCTCTATGAGCGCCTGGTTCACAAAAAGCCCATCATCTCGCCATACAAAGGCCAGCATACGACCATACTTATCTCTCTCGCCCTGTGATGGGTCAGTTTCAATACGAACGGTGTGATTTTCCAGCGTATGCTTCGTCCACTCTGATGCTTCACGACCAAAACATTGCACTGGCTTACGGGGGTCCTTAGTCTCCGGCGTATCTACTCCTATGAGGCGGATCTTTTCTTTTTGCCCGTTCAAAGTAACAGCAATCGTATCACCGTCATACACCTCTACGACCGGCAATGTGTCGCCCTTGGGGGCAACAGGCGGTGGCGCCGGGTAGGCCCATGCCTGCCACGCCACCGCCAAAGACAGAAGCATCAGGCAAGCGCTCACAAGGCGTCGAGCTTGAGATCGCCTCATACCTGTTCATCTTTCAGCCTTCGCTTTGAGTCTCGATGGCGAGCTACGCTTAGTACCATTCCAACCGCTACCATACTCATCAGCATGCTCGTACCACCAGCGGAAACAAAGGGCAAAGGGATACCAGTCACAGGCATAATCCCCATATTCATCCCGATATTGACGAGGATGTGAAAGAGAAACATACTCGCCACGCCAATGCACAAAAACGAACCAAATCGATCAATGCTTAATGTACTAATGATATAGATCCGCACGATCAAAATACCAAAGAGCACGATAAGCAGCGCCGCCCCGATGAATCCGAGTTTCTCCGCCAAAACGGCAAAAATAAAGTCGGTGTGCTGCGATGGTAAAAAGTTTAGTTGACTCTGACTACCAGCCGATAGGCCGCGACCAAACCACCCCCCACTCCCTACAGCAATCACTGACTGCGTCACGTTGTATCCAATCCCTAGCCGGTCGGCCTGTGGATTGAGCAGTACATCGATACGCTGTCGTTGATACGACGCTAGGTACCGATAGAAGAGCGGCAGGACAGCCGCAATCGCCGCGAGTCCACCGAACAGGTAGAGGCGTCTCACCTTAGAGGCAATCGCCATCGTCAACCAGATAGCGATACACACCAGACCAGTTCCAAGGTCAGGCTGAGATACGACTAAAATGAGTGGCGGCAAGAGAATGAGCGTCAAGATCACCAGGTGTCGAAACCGAGGTGTTTGATTGTAGTAACGTGCGTGGTATGTGGCGAGTGCGATGATCAGCGCGATCTTCGCAAACTCTGATGGCTGGAACTGAAAGAACCCAATCGAGATCCAACGCTGTGCACCTAACGCAGTTGTGCCGACCACCTCTACCGCCAAGAGACTTACCGACATCAGGATATACAGCGGAATCGCATAGCTCTTCAGGCTGCGATAATCAAACCGAGCCAAGATTAACATCGCTACAATACCGATAGCTGCATATAGCAGCTGTCGCGTTGTATCAATCTGGCCTTGCACTGCAGTCGCCTTGATTCCTGAAGAATACAGCACCAGTAGTCCGAGTGCCGTAATCAGCACCGTCGTACCGACCAGTACCCAATCAAGTTGCTGCAGACCCCTCCGCGCCACGCCTAGTCTCCGACTGATTTCAGGTCGATCGACATATCGTAGTCATCGATTCGTACCGGGATAGTATCTAAAACAGCTTCACCAAAAGTCAGCGTGTCCGCAAGTGTCTCTCGAGCGATGAGATCTCGATAAGCCTCGATAGAGGCCCTCAACTCAGGACCAGCCGTCAATTGGAGTGAGATACGATCGTCGATCTGGAGGTCAGCCTTCTTACGAGCTGACTGGATGTGACGGATGATCTCTCGAGCCTGACCCTCTTGGGCGAGCTCGGAAGAGATTTCGGTGTCGAGTTCAATGCCTTCTCCCCATACGACTTCCTTCACGTTCACTTCGTCCTGGATGATCGACTTATAGACATCAGGTAGTTGGGGTACTGTCACGCGAGCCAGCGGCTGACGCACTTTGATCTTGGCAGCTCCGCGTTGCGAGAGTGCTTCATTGATTGACTCACGGGCCAGAGCCATCTGCGTGATGACTGTCTCATCAGTCGGGAGAGCCTTTGGCCAATCACTCAGGTGTACGGAAGCCGGCAGATCAGAGCCTTCGATAAGCTCTCGCCAGATATGATCACTCAAGAACGGAGCCCATGGCGCTAAGAGCTGCGTAATCCGGATCAATACATACCACAAGACTCCGTAGGCCGACTGCTTATCACTATCGTCTTCACTCTTCCAAAATCGTCGTCGAGATCGTCGAATAAACCAATTACTCATATCGTCAATGAGCTGGTAGATTGGCTCGATAGCGTGCGCAATCTTGTAGTCATCGGCACTCTTCGTGGTAGCGGTGATTGTCTCGTTCACACGGGCCAAAATCCATTGGTCGAGCACGTTCTCGGACGTTGGCTGGTCGAGTGTCGTGCCCCTGAATCCATCCAAGTCGGCGTACATCTTGAAGAACCGATAACTATTCATGAGCGTACCGAGGACATTTCGCTGCACGTCACGCATTGCGTCACGACGGAAGCGCATGTAATCAGCCGTCTCTGTGGATTGCACGCTCGAGAGCAGGTAGAGACGCATCGTATCAGCGCCTTCGTTATCAAACACCTCATCAATTGCTGGATAGTTTTGGAGTCGCTTACTCAGCTTCTGCCCATCTGCCGCCATGATCATGCCGTTCACGATGACGTTCTTGTAAGCTGGTCGATCAAAAAGGATGGTTGCCACCACGTGTTGTACATAAAACCACAGTCGTGTCTGGTCGAGACCTTCGATGATAAAGTCAGCCGGGAACGTCAGATCAAACTTATCTTTATTCTCAAACGGATAATGCTGTTGAGCTACCGACATACTACCGCTCTCAAACCAGCAGTCCAGCACTTCTTCAATACGCTTATACGTCTTGCCATCTTTCACAAATGAGATGTCATCAATGAAGGGACGATGGAGATCATCCACCTTGATATCTGGACCGGCTAGCTCTTTGAGCTCGGCGATACTGCCGACCACGATGTAGTCTGTCTCATCTTCAACGTTCTGCCAGATAGGCATGGGCGCACCCCAGTAGCGATTGCGCGAAATAGACCAGTCGCGAGCACCTTCCAGCCACTTACCAAAGCGGCCTTCTTTGATGTGACCAGGCACCCAATTGATCTCTTCAGCCGTCTTGAGGAGGCTGCCGCGAATGTCGGATACCTTCACATACCAGCTGGTAATCGCGTAATACAGTAGTGGACTCTCACAGCGCCAGCAGAATGGGTAGGTGTGCGTAAATGTTTCGGCAGCATAGACCTGACCCTGCTCAGTGAGATGCGCAATGATTGATCTATCAGCACCTTTGAAGAACTTGCCCTTAATCTCATCAAAACCTATGCCACCGACTACGTGTCCACCAGTGTCGATTGTCATAAGGACAGGGAGACCATTATCCTGGCCAAGCTTGAGGTCGTCTTCACCAAAGGCAGGCGCAACATGCAGCACGCCCGAACCATCATCGATACTAACGAAGTCAGCCGCCCAGACTCGGTAGAGCTTTTCGGCACCTTCACGCTCATCCAAGCCGTCCAGCGCAAAGAGTGGTCGATATGACTTCCCGACAAGTTCACTCCCCTGCATAGACTTGAGGACTGTATATTCAGCCTTGAGCACCTCTAGCCGCTTCTCAGCCAGCACCAAGGTCTCGCTCGAACCATCATCCAACGTAACGTCAGCGTAGACATAATTCTCGGTAGGATTCACGGCGATAGCCGCGTTACCAGGCAATGACCATGGTGTCGTTGTCCAGCCCAGCAAGCTCGCATCTTCATCGACCAATGAAAACTTCACGTACAAACTGGGATCTGGGACGTCATCCTTGTAACCATCATTCACTTCAAAGTTTGAGAGCGGAGTCTCACAGCGAGGGCAGTACGGGGCACTCTTAAAGCCTTTGTAGAGCAGGCCTTTGTCGTTTACCTGGCTGAGTGTCCACCACACACTCTCGGTGTAGGAAGTATCAACCGTCGCATAATAGTTATCGTATTCACTCCAGCGGCCAAGCCGCTTGAGGAGGTGTTCCCACTCGTCCTTGTATGTAAAGATCGACGCTCGGCAAGCCGCATTAAATTTCTCGATACCGAGCTCTAGGATTTGCTTTTTCCCACTAACACCAAAGTCTTTCTCGATTGAAAACTCGACCGGCAGGCCATGGCAGTCCCAGCCGTTTCGACGTGGCACGTAATACCCCTGCATTGTTTTATAACGCAAGATGGAGTCCTTGATACTCGTGACGAGGCTGTGACCAAAGTGCGGCAGGCCATTTGCGAACGGTGGCCCATCGTAAAAACTAAATAACTCAGCACCTTCACGATTTTTGAGAGATTGAGCAAAAGTACCTTCGGCCTCCCACCGCGCAGCTACCTGCTCCTCAATAAGGGCAAAGGATGATTTTTCGGTCTGTGTGTCTGGGGTCAGTGAATCGGGTTGAGTCATACCTGTCATTGTACCGTTTTATCAGGTAGAGAGACAACCTCCACCTCTCTCAGGTGAACACACCAAAGGCATGCCCGATCTCTTCACACGAAGGCAAAGCATGCTGCCAGGTGGAAATGACTGCCCCATCATCATTCAGCACAAGCAATGCGGGTGTAGAAACGATATCATACGCCTCCATACGTGCAATTCCATCGCGGCTCAGGCTATTGACCTCTTCGACCACCTTACCGCTCAATTCGACCTTCTCAATCATACGGGCGAAAGCCTTCTGATCGACATAACTCGTCGGTTGTCCGAACACAAGCAGTTTCATACCACCATCATACGCCAAACGCCTCTCGCCAAGAAGCTTAGGGGCGATTCTGTGTACGCTTCATACTCTTAATGGCCTCCTCAAAGCTCTCGATAGTCGAGAAGCTCCGATAAACACTAGCAAATCTCACATAGGCTACTTCGTCTAACTGCGCCAGACAGTTCATGACAAGCTGTCCAACCTCCTGACTCTGTATCTCTTCACCCTGAGTAGCCATAATCTCTCGCTCGACTCCATCAATTGTCGACTCGATCAGCTCAGCTTCGAGCGGCCGCTTCTCACAAGCCCGGTAGATGCCGTTCGCAAGCTTGGTGCGCTCATAAGGCACACGCACACCACTCTTCTTCACGACGAGAAGCCGACGAGGCTCAATCCTCTCGTAAGTGGTGAAGCGTGTCTTGCAAGCAATGCACTCCCGTCGTCTTCGAACAGCGGCTTGATTCCCGCCTTCACGCGACTCAACAACTCGGCTCTCACTCGCCCCACAGTGTGGGCAGCGCATTAGTTCAGCGCTCCATTATTTCGTAAGCTTGTCAGTCTTACTTGTATCGTGATCTTCACCAATACCCTCGAGCTTGTGCCCCTGACGCAGAAAAGCCGGCTTGTCAAAGTCATCTTCGGCATCTGTATCAAAACGAGATGATAGCGTCTCAACGATAGGCTTGTCCTGGACGCGGATTGGCTCAGGCTCAAAACTCGGCTGTAGCTCCTCGATATCATCATTCATGACCCGGCTTGATCCAGAATCAGAGTCTTGATCGAGAGAGTCAAAGGACAATGCTTCCGGCTCAGCTCGTACCAGAGGTTCGTCATTGTGCAACGCATCTTCCCGTACTCGAGGACCACTGGCTACATACGGCGTCGGCTCAGTCGCCTCTTCACTCTCGGGTTCCTCAAAGGTGCGAACAGGCGCTTCAAAGCTTTGCTGCGAATCATATTGAGGCTCAGCTACACGTGCTGGGCGCTGGAAAGTTACATCTTCAGCTCCGGCTTGACTAGCATCATTCAAATCGCCAACACTCTTCTGGAAAAGCTGGCTCGTACCCGAGAAGTTTACAGCCGTACGAGTATCGCCTTCAGCCTCGAAGCCCGTGGCAACCAGGGTAACCTTAATCTCATTATTGAGATTCTCGTCCATCACCATACCCCAGATAATATTAGCTTCAGGATCGACCGAGTCATGTACCAGCTTGGCGGCCTCCTCAATCTCATGCATACCCATATCACGTCCACCAGTGAAGTTAATCAGCACACCCTTTGCACCCTGTATAGAGACTTCAAGAAGTGGACTATCAATAGCTTGCTTCACAGCCTCAACGGCTCGGTTATCACCACTACCCATACCAATTCCCATAAGGGCTGATCCAGCATCACGCATGATCGATTCAACATCGGCAAAGTCGAGGTTAACGAGTCCGTTGACGGTAATGAGATCTGAGATACCCTGTACGCCTTGTCGGAGAATGTCATCGACTGTTGCAAAAGCATCTAAGAGGGACGTCTTGCGGTCAATGATCTGCAAGATGCGATCGTTCGGAATAACAATCAGTGTGTCAACCTTGCCCTTTAGCTCAGCCAAACCAGCCTCAGCGATTTTGCGACGTCTATCACCCTCAAACTTGAAGGGGCGCGTCACGATAGCGACCGTCAAAGCGCCAGCATCACGAGCTATCTGGGCAATGACTGGAGCTGCCCCTGTACCAGTACCGCCACCTTCTCCGGTAGTAATAAAGACCATTTCGGAATTCTTAAGAGCCGCGAAGATCTCCTCCTCACTCTCTTCCGCTGCCTGCTTCCCTACTTCAGGGTTGGAGCCAGCACCTAGTCCTCGAGTAGTCTCCTTACCGATATGGATTTTCTTGTGTGCCTGGCTGTAGTGCAAAGCCTGGGCATCAGTATTAATGGCAATGAATTCAATGCCGCGCATTTTAGACTGAATCATACGATTCAGCGAATTACTTCCGCCGCCACCACAGCCGACTACCTTTATTCGTGCGAATGCCTGGATCTCGGGCAGTAATTCAGCCATGGTTCACCCTCTCCCCTTAAACTAATTCAAACGTTAGACCTGACAGGCTGCAACTCGGATTGCCAGAGCCTGCCTTATTGCTACACACACATATTGCTCAAAATAGTGAATGTACTTTGTAGTATAAGGAATTTATACAGGCCGAGTCAAATTATGTATTCAAGATTTTATGTGCGAAAAAACGAGCGCATTTTTTGTCCAGACTCACGATAAATGTGTTCGATTATGAGCGGCTAAATAGATTGCGTGCGAAAGATTGGGCTCTTCCAAAGGCCTGTGTAAGGCGATCATTGATGGACGAACCAGTCGAGGGGTGGTCAACATCCTCGAGAAGCAAACCAATAAGAGTACTATAGCTTGGGTCTTTTACACGCTCAACTATCCCCGTAAACCCAGTTGGTCCAGCCAAGACAACTGGCACCTTGAGGCACTTCTCCAGGTAGGCTGGTAGCTCGGCGAGCTTCGCTCCTCCACCAGTCACAACTACACCGCTCGCCATCAGATGTTCTTTGCCGGCTCGCTCCAGCTCTGCTCGAATTAGATCGGCAATCTCATTCAGGCGTGAGCTTACAATCATGTCGAGCTCATGCTGCATGACGGTACCTTTTGATCCTACCTTCGTCAGATCAATCTTTGTTGTATCACGAGTTTTTGGCTCTCGAGCTACTGCAAAATTCACCTTGAGACGCTCTGCGACATCAATGGTAGTACGAAAACCATACACAATGTCTTTTGTAATATGATTCGATCCGACAGGAAGGATACTCGTAAAGCTCACCTTACCCTCTTCAAAGACCGCAATACCGGTAGTCTCTGCGCCAATATCTATCAAAGCCACGCCGAGCTCCTTCTGACGCTTCGTTAAGCAAGCCCGAGCTGAAGCTAACGGCACGATGACGTGATCATGGGCCGTAATGCCTGCCCGATGGATAGCATCATCGAGATTTTTCATGGCCGGAATCGAGGCAGTAATAATATGTGTATCAATTTCAAGACGGACGCCGCTCATGCCGTAAGGATCACTGATGCCGCTTTGACCATCAACGATGTAGCTACGAGGCACAACGCGCAAGATATCTCGGTTATTCTCTAGAGAAAGAGCTGCTGCTGCCTCTTCGGCTCGCGACATATCTTCTCGGCTGATCTGCTTGTCAGCACGGCTCACCGCAATGACTCCCCGAGAGTTAAGGCTCTGGATATGACTACCGTCTACTGAGATTGTGGCTCGCTCAATGACCGATCCACTCATGCGTTCGGCTTCTTCAAGCGCAGCGGTGATTGCGCTGACTGTCTCCTCAATATCAACCACTACTCCCCTACGAAGACCATTAGTAGGAGCTGAACCAAAGCCAATGATTGAAACCGTCGGGCTGTCGGGCTGAGCAACACCAACAGCACAGGCGACTTTCGTCGTCCCGATGTCGAGTCCTACGTATGTTGCTTCTTGTTTGTTCGCCATGACACCCTCGCTTAGATTACTTCGATTGTATATGGGAGCGCGAAGTAGTGCAATTATTTTGTACAGAGTTTTATTGCGCTACTTTTGTATTCAAAGTTGAGTTAGAATTTCACACCCGTCGTCCGTTACCAGGACTGTATGTTCAGCTTGAGTTGATAAAGAGTGATCCTTTGTGGTCCAAGTCCAGCCATCTTCAGCTAGATACATCTCATGAGAACCGAGGGAAACATTTGGCTCAAGGGCTACTGTCATGCCTGTCCGCAATGCCTCACCAGTTCCAGCTGTGCCATAGTTAGGAATAATCGGATCCTCATGAACCTGGTGTCCGACGCCGTGGCCGCACAATTCGTAAATACAAGCTAGGTCATAGCGCTCTAGTGTTGATTCAACTGCAGCGCCGATATCGCCCACTCGTACACCATCACGGATTGTAGCGATGGCCGCATCAAGCGCCTTCTTTGTGCCAGCCAAAAGTCGCTGCTGATCAGGTGTTGGCGTACCAATCACAAAACCTATGCCGGCGTCAGTAATCATACCCTTGTAGCGGACACCAAAGTCATAATGTATGAGGTCACCCTCTCTCATCACCCGGTTGCCGGGGATCCCATGAGCAATCTCATCATTTACCGAGATACAGATAGCGCCTGGAAAGCCATTATAGTCCAGGAAGGCAGCCTTTGATTTATGCTTTTCGAGAAGTGCTCGAGCTCGCTTATCAATGTCGCTTGTAGTCATGCCAGCCTCTGTGCCTTCAATCAAATCCTGAAGGATGGTCGCGAGAATCCGTCCGCTCTCGCGCATGTCGACAATCTCTTGCTGGGTCTTTACTTGGGTCTTCATGCAGCTCCTTTGTGCTTAGGTGGTAAGTAACTTGTAATTCTCTCGTAGATCACCTCGACCGACAGGCTAGCATCAACTGCATGAAAGACCACCGGTGGCGACAGTAGTCGTATGGCTGGCTGAGTAAGCGTATGGTATTCGGCTAACCGGTCTCTCACGACGGCTGTTGTGTCATCGGTCCGACCTCGGCTAGCTGTACGTTCCTGACTCAATGCATCATCAATTTGAAGCTCAATAATCATACTCTCACCGTCTGGGTGAGCGGCGAGCCACCCGAGTAGCCACTGACTCTGTGCTGGCTCACGTGGAGCACCATCTAGCACAACATGCGCATGATGAGCCGGCAGTACACTCTCCAAGATTGGTGTCATGAGGGCTGTTGAAACGAGATCACCCGCAGCCAGCGCCCGCTCAATATCGGGGTTGGTTTGCGACACTGTGCGCAAGGTATCACCTACGCTAATGAGCTGGTAGCCCGCATTAGCAGCAAGCTTCTGAGCTTGCGTCCCCTTTCCAGACCCCGGAGGGCCGCTCAGAATAATCATTAGCCAAGAACCAAGCGATAGATTGGTGGACCAAAGATGCAAGCCGCAACAAGTACTGCCGTGGCAGCCGTCACGAGAACGCCGCCAGCCGCCATATCTTTTACAAGCTTCACAACCTGATTGTTGCCATAGGCCAGAAGATCAAGCGTGCGCTCAAAAGCCGTATTCATAATCTCAGCAAAGAAGACGAGTCCAATCGTAGTCATGACGAGTGCTGCTTGACCGAATGGTACACGTAACCAAATCGCTGCGATAATGGCGATGATGGCAAATGCGACATGAATGCGCGCATTGCGCTCACGGCTCACAACGGCCCGAAGACCTCGATACGCGTTTCTAAAACTTGCTAGGCTGACCATAGAGAAATTGCCCTTAGTGACTGTGTTGCCATAATATCATGCGTCAACTTGTGAAAGCGATCTTGTTCATCTGGCTCATCATGAGTCAGATCGGATAAATGTAGCAAACCATGCACAAATAAGGTTGCAAACTCTGTTTGTGCATCAGTTTTCAGCCTTCGAGCAGCGATACGAGCGACTGCCGAACAGATTACAATCTCTCCAGCTACAGCACCCTCTACCCCGGGCTGAACGGTATGACGCAAACTCAGGACATCTGTAGCATGATCTTCACCGTACGCTTGAGAATAAAATTCCTTCATACGCGCGCGGGATACAAAGCTCACCTGAACAAGCCCGCTAAAATCAGGCTTAATCTGATCTCTCCAGGCACGAAACAACTTGTCCCACACCTTGGCGTGATACTCGGAAGGCACAGGCCGGACGACTGAAAGTGTAAGGTCATTCATCGTGAGCTAGTCGAAGCGAGCGCTTCACGAGTCAGTTGAGCAATCATTGCTCCATCAGCGGCACCTGAGAACCGTTCTCGAACAGCCGATATTACATGCCCCATAGCTGCCGTACCGGTCGCATTTTGTTCAGCAATGACTTCCGTGACAACCGCTCGGATCTCCGACTCGCTAGGCTGTTCCGGCAAATATGCTTTAAGGATGGCAAGCTCAGCTGTTTCCTTATCGACCAGATCGGTACGATCAGCCGCTGCATACTGCTCGATAGAGTCTTGACGCTTCTTAGCCTCCTTTTGAAGGAGCTGGAGCATCTGCTGAGGTGATAGTTCGCCCTTGATCTCAATGGCGTAGTTATGCATGGCAGCCTTTAGGAGACGGAGCACCTGGAGACGCACTTCATCTCTCGCCTTCATAGCCGTAACAAGGTCGGCATCTAGCTGAACGACGAGGTCGGTTGTCTGAGTCACCAGAAAAGTCTTCCTAGCCGCGAATAGTCATGAACTCACGTGCCTTGAGTTCTTTACGGGCGGCCTTGCGAATAGCAATGGCACGAGCCTCGCGCTTAGAGAGTGGCTTTTCGAAATACTTACGACGTCGGGCGGCACTTAGTAAACCAGCCTGAGTGACTTTCTTATTAAATCGACGGATCAAACCTTCGAGGGATTCGTTGTCTTTCATTTCTACTTGAAGCATCTATCATTCCTTTTCTTGCATTAGTATTAGGGACTGAAGTCCTGATCGCGGTGCTCTCGGCATTCATCCGGAGCAATAACCTGTATATACTACCATTTTCTCTAGGCCATATCAAGAGCTATACCTGGAGCGAATACACCACTATCTTCTACCCTAAAAAGGTTAGCCTGGGGCGGATAGCGGTAAAAATGAACCTTATTTATATATGTCTGAACACGAAGAGTACGTGTCATTCTTATCTGTTGGCATCAATATAATCGCATGTTAATGTATATCTTGAACACATTCTTTATTCTTTAATCTCTTCCATGTCGACAACATGTAAATCAGGTCGTTCTACGCCCTGCCAGACATTCCCGACCAGCTGGAGGTAACAACGGATCTTAATACCGGACTCTAGCCAAGGCCAGAGCCGTAACGCCTGGAAAGCCATCGCGCGATGTACGACATTATGAAAAGCTAACTGTACTTGAGCATGGGTCTGATCTGCGCCGACCCAACGCAGGCTCGTCACATCGGCTTCGACAACAAAAATGATCGGTTCGTGCCCACGACCCGTAGGTTCAAACTGGCGGACTGCCGCCAAGCCCTCCTGGGATACATGGTCAGGACTTAACCATACGTCTGCAGTACGGGTATTCTCCCAGTGCTCATCTGGAATAGTTTGAAGTGCCTCATCGAGACCTTTTTGAAGGGCCGGGATATCGCTTGTTGCAAGTGTCAGCCCAGCAGCAGCTGCATGTCCACCGTACTTCATGAGCAACGCGTCCATAGTCCGCATCACCTCAAGTACATGAATACCTCCAAAAGTTCGCACCGAACCCTTTGCAACATCACCTTCCACCTGCAAGACTGCAGCTGGCTTCATAAACTCTTCGGCCAGCCGAGCGGCAATCAATCCAGCAACACCATGGGACCAGTCTTCATTAAAAACAACCAAGAATGCATGCTCAGACTGTGCGAGAGCCTGCTCTCGAGCCTGATCGAGGATTTTTGCTACCAACTGCTGTCGCTTTGTATTCATAGTATCAAGACTCGTAGCGTGACGCCGGGCCTCTGCGATATCTGTTGCAAGCAGAACATCAAGAGACAAGCGGGCATGCTCGAGCCGACCCGATGCGTTCAGTCGAGGTCCAAACCGAAAGCCTAGATCGGAAGCTTGGATCTGGTCTAGAGATATTTTTGATACTTCGGCGAGAGCCAAAAGGCCCGGCCGACGGGTTCGCGCCAGCACCTTGAGCCCATACTGTGTGAATATACGGTTGTCCCCTACGAGCGGCACAACGTCACAGACGGTCCCAAGAGCGACAAGGTCAAGCCACCATTTTTCTTGTCCCTCTGGTATAAGGTCTTGATGCTTCTGCTGCAAGGCTCGCATAACATGATAGGCGACCCCAACCCCGGCAATACCAGGTTGAGGATAGGCATTCCCCTTGCGCTGAGGATTAATATGAGCGACTAGGCCATCAGGCTCTTTCTCCCCTACTAGGTGATGATCAGTAATAATCATCTTGAGGCCAAGCTCATGAGCCCGCGCAATCGGCCCGATCGCAGTGCTTCCGCAATCCACCGTTATAACAGTATGTACACTCTCGGCGGCCAACGCCTCAAGTGCCGTTGTGTTTAAACCATACCCTTCCTCAAATCGATCTGGGATATACGGGCGGACGCGAATGCCCAGCCGAGTCAACACGTCCACCACAAGCGTTGTGGCAGTGAGCCCATCAATATCGTAGTCGCCATACACCACCACCTCGTGATCAGTGCCTATCAGGCTTGATAAGTGATCCACTGCCTTCGTTACATCGAGTAACAGCTGACCGTCATTAATATCAGTATACGGGCGAACTCCCACCTCGGCACTAGGCAGGCCTCGCTGTTGAGCGACTTGAGCCAGTAAGCCTTCTACACCAACCGTCTCGCGAGCCGGCAGACGCCACATTCTTTTCCCCTGCGTATGCTTCATTCTTATTAGTATATAGGATTAGCGAACGAAGTATGAGTGCGAGGCACGTGACTGCCAGCCAAGCGGTGGAGTTGTTTGAAACGATTGATAGTGTCGACTAGAGAGCTGTGATTTTTCGGTAACACGTTGGTTTTGGCGTGAAGTCCGCTGCATATCTAGCGAGAGTCGGTGAAGCAGGCGCCTCATACTATACTTCCTTCTTCGATGACTTACGAGTTGTCTTTAGGACCATACTCTGGAGCTCTTTATATAGTGCGAAGTCAGGATTCACCCAATAGAGCTTAGTATTGCCTTGTTTAGCCGAAAATACGTACTTGATTTGAGCCAATCGATCGAGCTCACGCGCAACATTACCCGGATCCTCGCGTATGAGCTTCGCTAAGCCTCGTACATGTACGCGATAATCCGGGTATTTAGAAAAGACCGTAATGATTTTTCGTCGAGTTTTTGATGTTATGAAAAATTGAAGCATTGTTTGTATTACACCTTTTTGGAAATTTATTTCTGGTTTTTTTCTTTTTGTATGCGAATTTTCTATAGCATATATCACAACAGTATTTTTTACAATAGGCAAAACTACCCCCATATGATTTCATGCCAATATTCTGTAAAATAAAGCATAAGTATGTTCAAAGAATGCCCAAAATGTCAGGGCCGCATGGTCACCTTAGCCGACGGGTATTTTTGTCTTACGTGCGGAAGGACATTCCCGCTCACATCCCAGCCACGCACGCACGGCGAGGAGCCATCCCAGCCTCCAGCTCCGTCTGAAGTTCTCCAAGGGCACCACATTATCGACCCCATTCCAACGCCTGAGCTCAAGCCCATTGTGCCCGCGCTGACTTCGTCACCCCAGGCGATCATCAATCATCATGCAGCCTCATATGCCAAACGTCGGCTCCAAGCCGATGTCGCACGACTCGAAGACACACCAGAACTTCCCTCTTCGCTTGATCCAGATCGCGAAATAGAGGCACCCGATCAACCCTACGCGGCACTGATCGCATCGGACGAACCTACTCGCGATGCAGTCGCCAATACACAATTACCCGAAGTGGGGTCTGATGAGCCTGAGACAAACGATAAGCCGGTTAAGCCATCAGCATTTGTCGTACACGCAACCCAACCTCTCTACGAAACCCCACACCCCCTTCAAAGCATTCAACCACAAGTTGGGGGTCTCAGCGCAGAAGAACAACTCTTAGCAGATGCTCGTGCACTCTCAGCCGAACGCCCTGCCAAGCTCGCCGGTGATCCAACCAAGGAAAAAGCCGAAGCACTCCTGGCTGCTGCATCCCAGAAGCAGCCAGCCTCTAAATCTCGCACGTGGATACTTGCTGGCATTAGTCTATTCATCTTGGTTGGCGCAGGTGTTGGCGCTTGGCTACTACTCATGCCTGCGCGTAGTGACAAACCTGCCACTACGCCAGTACCCGTCACTACTACCACACCCACTCCATCACCAAGTATAGAGCCAGCCAAGCGTGATACTCAGCGCAAAAGTGATCTGAACAGCATAGCTATTGGATTGGAAGCCTACCATAAAGCAACCGGCGCCTACCCGGTCGGAAGTGATATCTCAATACTCTCCCCCCTTGAGAAGACCGCGCCACCATTCATTACTCGAGTCAATCTTGATCCATCAAGTACCGAAGGCACACCTATCAAATACAGCTATTCTTCCGATGGGAGCTCATTCACCCTCTCTGCCAGCCTCGAAAACGCTAAAGATCCAGACGCCAAAGATGGCTTGTACGTAGTACGTAATAAAAATCAGTAGGTCAGCCGCACAAGGCGACCGACCGACTCCTCGCAGATATTCTCTAGGACTTTTTCTTTGGGACTTTCGCTGCCTTAACGGGCTTCGTCGCCTTCCGTGCAATGCGGCGTAGCTTACGATTGTGCCAAACCACCAACATCGGAGCTGCATTCAAGATAGATGAGAATGTGCCCAAGAAGACACCAATCAGTAGCGCTAGGACAAAGTAGTGAATCGTCTCACCACCAAAGAGGAAGAGTGCCAGCAGAGTAAGAAGGACGGTCAGACTCGTACCAAGCGAGCGACCAAGAGTCTCAATAATACTATCGTTCACGATAATACTAAATTCGGCCGTAGATCGCTTGAGGTTCTCCCGAATGCGATCATAGACAACAATCGTGTCATGTACCGAGAAACCGATCACCGTTAGCACGGCGGTCACAAAGAGCGAGTCAACCTCAACGCCCGCAAAGTGGCCGAGGAGAGAAAAGATTCCGACGAGGGCCAAGCTATCATGCAAAAGTGCAATCACAGCCGTTACACCGAAACTTAATGGACTGACTGGTGGTGGCGTATTCCGGAAAGCCAACGCAACAAAAGCTACAATTACCAAGGAAGCTAGAGCTACCGAGATAATGGCATTGCGTGTAATATCTCGACTCACCGATGGTCCAATTGACTCAAAGCTGGTTGTTTCTGCGCCAATACTAGAGAGGTTTGTCTTCAGGGTTGCAGCAACCGTAGTAGTATCGGTGCCGTCGGCCTGACGGTATCGTACGGTATAGCGATTGCCGCCACTTGAAACGACTGTGACATCATCCATTTTCTCAGACTCAAAGATGCGACGTATATCGGCCTGACTAGCTGCAGTGGTCACCTCCATGACCTGTCCACCAGTAAATTCAATGCCTGCTTTTAGACCCCAGCGCAGCAGTGAGTACGTACCGGGGATAATAATGAGAAGTGAGATAACAAACCACAATCGGCGGCGTCCAATGATATTCATACGGTCTTACCTTTCTCTGGTTGTACAATCTTCACTCGGTAACGGCCTGGGCTGCTGCCAAACTTGGTTGAGACAAACAATCGCATCAGTGTGCGCGAAACCGTCACAGCAGTAAGCATCGAGAGGAGCACTCCCAGTGCGAGCGTCACCGCAAAGCCCTTAATGATCGGTGCACCGAAGCTATACAAAATGAAACAAGTCAGCAATGTTGATATATTCGAATCCCGGATAGAGCTCCATGCTCGACGGAAGCCGTTTTCGAGCGCGAGCGAAACAGACTTACCGGCTCGCAACTCTTCTTTCATACGTTCAAAAATGAGGATATTAGCATCAACCGCCATACCGACTGAGAGAATAAAGCCCGCAATACCAGCCAAGGTCAAGACAATCGGCCACGGCGAAATACTCGCAATCTTGAATACTGCGATATTCAAGATGACATAGAGTGTCAGTGCGAGACCAGCCATCACTCCGGCCCATCGGTATGTCAGCACCATATATATCAACACCGCAAGAATGCCGATCACACCAGCCAATAATGATCGCTGGATTGATTCTGCGCCCAAGGTGGCGCCAATCGTCTTCTGACTACTCAGCGTCACGGGTACAGGAAGTGCGCCGGCATTGAGGAGGACTGCAGTCTGCTGGGCTGTCTTAATGTCTCCAAAGCCCGTCATTTGCCCAGTCCCAGTCGTAATCGGAGTAGACACACCGCCGTTGAAGAGTATTTGGTTATCAAGCACGATCACAAGACGCCCGCCGGATTGGTTAATCATGGTTGTCAGGTCGGCAAATTTCTTAGTAGCATCGCCAGACTTCATCGTAAAGCTTACTACCGGTTGAGCAGTCTGGGGGTCGATGTCGGCGGTCGCTTGCTCCAAGTCCTTCCCAGTTAAGTCAGTTGGCGTGGGTTCGGTAGCTTCATTACCGAGTGAGTAAAAAGTCAGCTGGGCGGTGCGGCCGATCTGTTCTGCAGCAGCTTGTGCATCGGTAACCCCAGGAAGCTCAACAATGATACGACTCTCACCCGACTGCTGAATAACTGCTTCACTTGTGCCAGTTGGATTTACACGCTTGGTAATAACGTTGATGACCCCCTCCATGGCTTTCGCTCGATCAGCAGCTGGAGTTTGACTCAAATCTGCGTCATACGAAAGGCTGGTGCCTCCCTCCAGGTCAAGCCCTAGCTTCACACGAGGTTCTACATTCTTAATGCCGAGAGCTCGCAGGATACGATCCTCTCGAGGCAGCACGAAAAGTGTAGCCACAAGGGCTACAACCACAATTGCATACAAGCTTCTACGTAATTTCTTCGGAGACATATTCTTGAAAATCATAGCTCTTTATCTGGTAAAAATCAATCCTCTACTCCCAAAATAAGTTATACTACGAATATGGAACGAACAGCTACAAAAGCAGTCACTCGGCAGTGTATATTGGTCGAAAGTACAAGCTACCCACATAGAACCTCGAAGTGGTTTGACTATCTTCCGCCACTTGAAGACAGCATGCCGCTTCAGGTTGGCCAACTGGTCGCCATTCCTTTTGGTCGACAGCAAGCTATCGGCATTATTCGACAGCTCAATGCCAAGAGCACCACACCGCCCTCAAAGATGAAAGCCATTGAGCGCGTGCTTGACCCAACTCCCCTGCCGACACACCTTCTCCAGCTCGCCGATTGGCTCGGCCCTTATTATCAGTCCAGCCAGCACGGAGTATGGCAGACCATACTACCGAGCGGTCTGACTGTCAGAACGCGGCGCACACCGATAGCCGTTGCCCCATCTAGCTCGTCTCGCATCAGTGAGCTGAATGACGAGCAGACTAAGGTCTACGAAGCTATCCTCGCGAGTGACAAGCCTAGCCTCATTCACGGCATTACTGGGTCGGGCAAGACTCAAGTCTATGAAGCCCTCATCGAGACAACCCTCCAGGCCGGACGGTCTGCCCTTATTTTGGCGCCCGAGATCATTCTGACCCGACACCTAGCAGAACGACTCAAGCAACGTTTTGGAGACCAATTGATCGTAGCGCACTCTGGCATGACGGCAATCCAACGAAGAAATATTTGGCTCGCCTGCCTGCACACCAATAAACCCTTCGTCTACCTAGGGCCGCGCTCGACGCTTTTCCTACCGTTTCAAAACCTTGGACTGATTATCGTCGATGAAGAACACGACGGCAGCTATAAGCAGGAGCAAGCACCGCGCTATCTCACAAGCCATGTCGCCGCACAGCTCCATCGTCTCACGCAGGCGCGGCTGGTTTTTGGGTCAGCCACCCCCTCACTCACCACACTGGCGCTCGTCAAGAATGGCAACATTCAGCAGCTCAATATGCGGGAACGCTACGGAGAGGCCGAGCTCCCAGATATACACTTTATCGAGCATCGCTACCGAGACGGTATCATCTCACAGCCACTTCTCAACGCCCTACGAGATACTATCCTGAAGGGTGCTCAAGCCATTATCCTCATCAATCGACGTGGTAGTGCGCGACGCCTGAGCTGCGATGACTGCGGCGAAACAATTCGTTGCAATCACTGCGACACGCCGCTCGTCCTCCACGCTGATATCGGTCGTCTCCGCTGTCACGTCTGCGGAACCGACACATTTCCGCCTACACAGTGTCCAGATTGCTCAGGGCGCGAGCTCCACTACCACGGAATAGGCAGTAAGCGGGTCAACGAAGAGCTGTCCAAACTCATGCCTGATGCTCGAATCGGTCGGCTTGATCGCGATATTGAACCATCTGACGGAGCCATCACTATTGAGAACATGCAGCATCACAAGCTCGATATCCTCGTCGGCACTCAGATGATCGCCAAGGGACTCGACTTTCCCGAAGTGAGCCTCGTCGGTATCCTCAATACCGATGACCTCATCGCGGGAAGTGACTGGATGAGCGCCGAACGAGCTGTCAGCCTGATCATGCAAGCTGCCGGAAGAGCTGGACGAGCCACCCGAGCCGGGCAAGTACTCATTCAGACTCATCAGCCGGATCGGCCCCTTTTTCAGTACATCCAAAGACATGACTGGGATGGATTTGCTGAAGCAGAGCTTTGGCAACGACGCCAGTTTGGCTACCCACCCTACCGATGGCTGCTACGCGCCTCAGTCCGCCGCACTACGCTCTCAGCCGCCGAGATCAAAGTAGAGGAGCTCGCACAGCAGATTCACACCATTGATCCCGACGGCATGCGGTACGAAGTCCTCGGTCCCTCTGCACCCCTCCTAGCCCGTACTGGCAAATGGCACTACATGCAGCTCATCATCAAATCAAAACACCGCAAACATCTTGTCGAACTAGCCGGCCGACTGGATAGCGACTGGATCATTGATCTTGACCCGGCTCAAGTACTCTGATGTAATAGGTCTCATATGATTCGTAAAATTGTCACCCTCCCTAGCAGCGTGCTGCGCGAAAAATCCGTTCGCATTGGCCATATCGATGAATCGATTCGTCAGCTCGCTCAGGACATGATCGAGACAACTTTGGATTGGGACCGGAAGAACGAATTTGGTGCTGCTCTGGCTGCCGTCCAAGTTGGCCAAAAGCAAAAACTCACCGTTGTACGAAATAACTTTGAAGATGCCGAGGACGACGAGTTTCTCACCTTCGTAAACCCCGAGATTATCCAGCAGAGCAGCCATCGAGTCTCCGATGTTGAAGGGTGTCTGTCTATCCCTCGCTATTACGCACGCATTCCTCGATCAAACAAAATTAAAGTCAAAGCCGAAACAATCGATGGTGAGCCAATTCGCTTATCCCTCGAAGGGTTTGCAGCACGCGTCTTTCAGCACGAAATCGATCATATGCACGGCAAACTTTTCCTTGATTATGTTCGAGATCCGGCCGATCTACTTTTCCTGGGCGACGACAACCAGCTTCACCCAGTCGATGTAATACCAGATGACATTCAGAAATTTATCGACGATCGCCGATGATATCACCAGCTCGTATTATTTTCTTCGGTAGCAGTGAAATCAGCGCCAACATCTTGTCGGCCCTTATTGCCGAACCAAGCCTCGAGATTGCTGCCGTTGTCACCAAGCCGGCACCCGCCCATGGACATACCTCTTCTCAAGACACCCCGGTCGCTCGTCTTGCACAGGAACATGAGCTCACCCTGTTTCGTCCTCACGCAGCTCGAGACATCCTGGCGGATGTTCAAGCGCTGCAGCCTACTTTGGGGGTGCTATTTGCATATGGTCAGATCCTTCCAGCCGAGCTCCTGGACGCTTTTCCGCTCGGTATTGTGAATATTCATCCATCACTTCTGCCCCGACACAGAGGACCATCCCCAATCGAGTCCGCAATACTTGCTGGTGACTCAGATGTAGGCACATCACTTATGATTCTTGAGGAAAAGATGGATACCGGGCCTATTCTGGCACAGAAAAGTTGGTCCGCAGATCAACATATTTCCAAGGCACAACTCACCCAAGATCTAGTAGCGGCCAGCCTGGAGCTTCTCATTCCCACCATCAATGCCTATGTCGCCGGCGGGATTACTCCGCATGCTCAAGACGAAACACTCGCCACATATTGCCAACTAATCAGTAAGAACGATGGTATTGTCGACCCCACAAATGAAACTGCTACTTCTCTTAGCCGCAAAGTTCGGGCCTATGCCGACTGGCCGAGTGTTACGCTGCCGATTCGGCTCAAGGAGAGCACTACTACGCTCAAGCTTCATGCTGTAACTATCATCGATGCAGAGACTACGCATGACTCACCCCGGATAATAGATCTAGACAAAGCATTAAGTATCGAACTGCCTCGCGGCACCGTACGCATCGACCAAGCCCAGCTACCAGGCCGATCTATCGTCAGCGGAGGTGACCTCCGCAACGGGCCACACATTCAACTCGCCTAGACGAGGTGTTTCTGTATCTTCTCCAGGACCTGTGAGGGCGTCAGATCACTCTTGATGATATAGTCTTTGACGCCATATTTTTCGGCCAGACTGCGTGTCTCGGCACTCATTACATTACTTAGGATAATTACCGGCACTTTGATGCCCTTCTTCTGCATCTGTTCGAGCACTTCAAGGCCGCTCATCTCAGGCATCATGATATCGAGGAGCATGAGATCGGGTTTTTTCTTATCGAGTGCTTCCAGAGCGCTCGCTCCATCGGCTGCCTCAATCACCTCAAAATCACTCGACTTGCCGAGCTTGAGCACATACATCTTGCGAATAAAATCATTATCTTCGGTGAGAAGAACTGTCTTCATACCCTTATGATAGGCCCGCTCTCCCTATCGGTCAAACAGCCGTATCATCGCGCAAAAGGTTTTGAATACGAGAGGCGTGTTCCAAAGCGTCGTCGTGTACGAGTTCAATACGTGGAGTGTATTTAGCAGTACTATCTCGAACTACGGCTTCAATAATAATTCCTCGCACTCGGGCTTGTTCGTCGGGCTTCAGCTCTTGCCAGCCAGCCAGAAAAACAGTGGCATGGCGTGCATCCGGACTAATCGTTGATCGCGTCACAGTCGTGAGCGTCGACAGAACCTCACCAGCCAGCGCCTGTGCGGCACTACGCTGGATCTGAGCTGCAAGTTGGGCTTGTCTTCGGCTCGCCATGAGATTGCCTTACAGCGACCGTGCGACCGATTCACGGCGGATAAAGGTCAAGGTATCACCCGCCTCTGGCACCAGCGTACGCTCAAGCAAGAGTCCACACTCTTCTTCTTCCATAGCGCTCGTTACTGTCTCAGCGCCTTTCTTGACCTCTACGACCAAAGCCTCGCCGATGTCTTCCTTGCCGCGCTTAACGTGGGCTGTCACGCCAGGCTCCACTTTACCTTTGAGCATCTTGCCACCACAAATCACTTTGTCCTTAGTAGTCTTAAAGACAGCCAAGAGCTCGAGCTTACCAATCTCGGTCTCGACAATTTCCGGCTCAAGCAGAGTATTGAGCCAGCCTCGAACGTCATCCAGGAGCTCGTAGATAACCTTGTAAATCTGGTAGGTTACATTGCTACGCTTCGCCAGCTGCGTCACTGCTCCGGCGATACCTACGTGGAAGCCGAGTACGAGTGCTCCGGTAGCGGCGGCAGTATTGATGTCATTTTCAGTAATATCACCAACATTAGCCTGAACGATCTTCACACGGACTTCATCATTACCAATACCCTCTAAGGCTTGAGTCAAAGATTCAACCGAACCTTGCGCATCGGCCTTGAGCAGCACGGTGACCTCCTTAACACGGCCGTCAGTTACAGCTCGGGCAAGATCCCCTGCTGAGACACTCTTCGGACGCATGAGACTCTTGATGCTCGAATCACGCTGACGAGCTGTCAACCACTCACGAGCAGCTTTTTCGGTCTCAACCACCTCAAACCAGTCTCCAAAAGCTGGTACGTCCTTAAATCCAGAGACAACAACTGGCGTACCAGGTGTGGCCGACTTAATGCGCTTACCGGTGTAGTCTTCAAGAGACTTTATCTTGGCATAGGTCGATCCAGCTACAATGTATTGATTTTGGGAGAGCGTGCCGTCTTCAACTAAAGCAGTCGCAACAGGTCCACGACCGGTCACAATATTGCTCTCAATAATGACGCCACGAGCTGGACCAGATTGACGAGCCTGCGGCACATCCAGATCACTCACGAGCAGGACCATGTCTACCAGCTGGTCGATACCAACGCCGGACTTGGATGAAATCTCGACGGTTGGAACATCACCGCCCCAATCATCAGGAATAATCCCAATCTCGCCAAGCTGCTGTTTTACACGATTCACATCCGCATCTGGCTTATCGACCTTACTAATCGCTACGACGATGCCAGCTCCAGCTTCTTGTGCGAGCCGTACAGCCTCTTTGGTCTGTGGCTTCACGCCATCATCGGCAGCTACGACGATCACCACAACGTCAGTAATACGGACACCGTGTACTCGAATAGCATGAAAAGCCTCATGACCTGGTGTATCGAGAAATGTCACCAAGCGATCATTTTTGTGAATCTGATACGCACCGATGTGCTGCGTAATACCGCCAGATTCCGAAGCTGCTACCTCGGTATTGCGAATTGCGTCAAGCAAGCTCGTCTTACCGTGGTCGACATGCCCCATAACCGCAACAACAGGCGGACGATCGCCCATTTCGATATTAGCATCATCATCCTGATTACTACTCGGTCGAAGCTCAGCTGCGACCGGTTCAAGTTCGATTTCATAGCCAAGCTCGACAGCAATGATACTGGCTGTATCAAAATCAATCTGCTCATTAATGGTGGCCATCACGCCGTTCTTCATCAGTGCACCCACGATTTGAGCAGGCGTAGATTTTAAACGTGCAGCAAAATCAGCCACTGTAACCGTAGCTGGTACAAGTATTGCTGGATTTGGAGTGGGGGTTGATTCTGCCATGATGACCTCTTTTGGTGGAGTTACGCTGTTGCCTGTGCTTGTTTCTGACGTCGGGCCCGCAAACCACGGGCTTGTCCTGAGATTACCTTGATGGCCTGTCGACTGCAATCAGCCTGCTTGCAGGTGTACCACCCGCGACCAGGTAATTGATAGGTAGGGTCAAGACGTGTCTCCGTCTCGCTAACCGCTACCCAGCGCTCGAGCTCATGCTTTGGCGACTGGGTACGGCATACGCGACACGTACGTAGTGGGGTGTGACCAGTTGCGGGACGCCCCATACGATGGACTAGGCTTCTTCCCCAGCGCTCGGGCGTGGTCGCTTGCCAGCGCCAGCTGGCTTGAGCGAGAGTGATAGCTTGTGCTGAGCTGGATCGATCGCAATGATACGGAAGGTTTTCTTTTCGCCAACCTTCACGAGTTCATTTGGATCGGCTACATGCTCTTCTGAGAGCTCAGAGATATGCACGAGAGCCTCGATGACCGGTGTCACCTGAACGAAAGCACCAAATGGTGTAATGCGATTGATCGTTCCTTCAGTGCTATCGCCGACCTGGAACTGTGAGCTTTCTTTAATCCAAGGGTCTTCAGACAATTGCTTGATCGAGAGGGACAACTTGTCCTGATCGATTGCAATCACCTTGGCCTTGATCGTGTCGCCAACTTTGACGTACTGGCCAGGGTTTTCGACACGGTCCCAAGCGATCTCGGAGATGTGGACCATCCCTTCGACACCCTCAACGTTCACAAAGATACCAAAGTCGACAATGCCAGTGACAATGCCAGTGACTTCATCACCAGCTACAATGGTGGCGATCTTATCTTCTGTCATTTCTCGACGAGCAGCTTTTTCGGATACGATCAGCTTGTTCTGCTTACGATCAAGGTCCAAGATACGCACCATCAAAGTCTGACCAACGAGCTGGTTGAGGCGGTGGAAGATCTCTTCCTTATCAGCACCAGAGACACGTGGGTAGTTCTCGGCTGAGAGTTGGCTCACAGGGAGGAAACCACGGATGCCGTCGACTTCAACGAGCATACCACCGCGGTTGGCGTCGAATGGCACGATACCAAAGACTTCACCCGCTTTAAATCGGTCCTCCAGAGCTTCCCAACCTTTTTCCTTGGCAACCTTACGAAGGCTCAGAACGACGTAGCCGTCCTCAGTTTCCGGGTCGAGTACCGATGCCGAAACGGTCTCGTCGGGCTGGAGTGATCGGGCAGCTTGTTCGAGCTCGCGACCGAGCACGATACCAGTTCCATACGGTCCGAGGTCGAGCCACACTTCGTGCTTTTCAACCGTCAAGACAGTTCCCTCGATGATATCGCCGACGGCGAGGACTTTGATTTCGGTCTGATCAAGAAGATCAGCCATAGTTAATGTTTTTTCTACTGTAGCTTTCGCCATAAAAATAAATATTCCTTTCAAGAATAGAGATGGACGCCTCCTCCACACAAGAACACAGCGCAGGCATTGTTCATCGAGATGATAAAAAGTCTGCTGCCAAATGACTCGTGTGGCTCCAGAGTCGTACTAGAGATAATTATACCCTCCGACAGATACAAAGTAAAGATCAGCCTCGAAGGCTGATCTTTACTTTAGGGGTATTCCTTGTGCTACTTACGCAGGGCATCGACCAAGGCTGATCGGCTACGCTTATTAGAGTAGGTTAAAAGACCGATTCCGACTACTGGAATGAAGGCCAATGCACCGGCACCAGTGTCAGGTGTTGTGCCTGTGGGCGGAGAGATCACTGGACTCGTGCTCACAGCAGGAGTTGGAGTTGCTGAAGCAGTAGGAGTTGGCGTAGGAGATGTGCTAGCCTCAGCTTCGCGCTGCTGCTGAGCCATTTCTTCTTTTTTCTTCATCTGAGCTTGTCGTTGACTATTTCCGTAGGCAAATGTGGTGGCCACAATAAGCACGACGATAGCGACAGCCAAGATGATGCGGACTGTTGGATTGTTTAGCATAATCAGCGGTATTCCTTCTTGTTATCGTTATCTTATAATGGTCAGATTGTATCACCTTCAATCAAGAAGACAAGCTTGACCGTTTTGACGATCGGCTACCTGGGACGTATCATGAACGTATATCGCTAAACAGGTCGCGCATGAACCAACCACTTCTCCTCGGTATTGATATCGGGGGTACCAAAATTCGTCTCGCTACAGCCCTCCCTCATGCTCCCGAGAAACTGCTGTACACTATCACAATTCCAACTCCCCGGAGTTTTGCTGATGCCCAGCCAGATATCCTTCAAGCAGCACACATTCTGCTTGAAGGATCAACCGTGGTCGGCATTGGAGTATCTAGCCCAGGACCAGTCGATCGCAAACGAGGCTCCATCGGTCATCCCACTAATTTACATTGGACCAAAGCCCCCATCGTAGCTTGGCTCAAAAAACAGTGGCAATGCCCAGTAGAGCTCTGGAATGATGCTACGGCAGCTGCGATAAGCGAAGCTCAGTTTGGGAGCGCGCGCAAGTACCGCTATGCCCTCTACGTCTCTGTCTCGACCGGCATAGGCACCGCCCTCACACTTGATGGGTGGCCACTGCCTGGCTTGCACAATCAAGAAGGTGGGCGTATGATTCTCGGCCTTGATGAGCCCTACACTACCTTTCAGGCCACCAGTAGCGGCACTGCCATCGTCAAAGAGTACGGCCATATCGCTGCCAAAATCAGGAACCCCCATCACTGGACGGCTATCAGCAAGCGATTAGCGGTTGGGCTCCATAATCTTGTCGTCGCAGCTGATCCGGAAATTATCGTCCTCGGAGGCGGAGTCAGCCTGCACCACAAGCGATTCTTCCCCGCCCTCTCAAAGGAGATACAAAAGCTGCACCCACTGTACCCATTTCCCCCTATCGTGCCAGCTCACGCTATCGAACATGCCCCGCTGATTGGCGTACTCGCGGCCGTCAGTGATAGCGCCGGTCTAGCATCGCTCCCAAAGCCTCGAGTATGATAAGGTCACTAGGATAAAAAAAAGGGGGGGGTGAGACGCGATGGAGATATTAACTCAGTATCCGCAGTATGAGTTTGTGCAGAGTGATGAGTTTCTGTTTGATGCGGCTGATGACATTATTTACTATTCCGAGCCAGATCTTGATCACGAGCAAGGCCAAATAGCCCTCCTCCACGAGGTTTCCCACGCTGAGCTTAATCACTTCGACTACTCATCCGATCTTGAGCTTGTCGTCATGGAATGCCGTGCCTGGCAGCGCACTCGTGAGCTTGCGAAAGTGCACGAGCTGTCCATTGATGAGGTCTATATCTCAGATTGCTTGGCAGGATACAGTACGTGGCTCGAAGACCGGGCTACGTGCCCTGACTGTCAGAATTTCTCGCTCCAAACCAGTGATGATACCTACCATTGCTTCCGTTGCTGCACCCGCTGGCGCATCACCACCGATGCGCTCGATCGCCTTCATCAGGAAAAAATTACGACACAAAAACACTCTCCGAGCCGAGGCTAGAGAGTGTTTTTAAAAGATGTGTCTCTAAGAGAGTTAGACTTTTGCAGTCTGTTCGACAGTAGTCTTAGCGACCTTTGTCTTGCGGCTCTTAAGGCCACCGATGCGACCAGCAATACGTGCTAGTTCTGGGTTGGCAGCAAATCCGCCATTCTTGCTCAGTTTGCCACCTTTTTGTCCGATGGTTACGTAAAAGTTCTTTCCGTAACGCTTCTTGTTTGTCGCAGCAGCTTTCTTGCCGCCCATTTTTGTACCTGGCATACGCTTGGTCTCCTGATTATTACATGTAATCAGAGTGCGCTGCCGGCCGACCCTCCACGGTCGGTTAGCTAACTCCTAACTCCTCGCGGTTTATAGCCGTAAGGGGTTATGTGAGCAGATTGTAGCAGTATATTACGCTTGTGTCAATAGTAATGCTTATGCTGCTGGAGGAGTCGTGGGAGGTGTTGGTGGTGCTGGAGGTGCAGCAGCAACAGGGGCAGCTACAGGGGCCGCTGTGGTGGCAGAGAGATTGGTTGGATTTGCACCCTGGTAGGTAGCCTTACCAAAACCTAGCATCGGATAGCCCACAAAGGAGAAAATGCCGAGGCCAAAGACACCAAATGCCGCACTTTTACCAAACGACTTTGCAATATCAATACCGATAAGGATTGCTATGATGAGCTGTACGCCTGGGACAAAGAACAAAAGCAACCACCATCCTGGTCGTCCGGCTATCTCAAGCATCGTGTATGTATTATAGAAAGGCACAATAGCCGCCCAGCCTGGCTTTCCGGCTTTTGTGAATACTTTCCACATGCCTGCGATAACACCGATGAAGACTACCAAGTACAGCGCCAATATAAAGAGTGTAACGGCAGGATCCAATTCTCCTGAAGAGCTAGTCGAATAACTTGTAGTATATTCTGCTGCGAGAAGACTGTGCATTTGAAAGATTTCCTTGTTTGATTATTACTTTTAGACTACCGCATTCTGAGAGAATTGGCTACCCGGTTATGCTTATTGAATACCGCAGAATATCCAGAAACATCGAATAGTAAAGTTTGATTGAACTGGACTCGTCGATACATTGCCCGCCGCATCGATAGCATTTACTTGATAGTTATATAATGTATCGGCCTTAATACCGTAGTCCGCAAAAGCTTTTGTAGTTTGGCTCACTGGGGTAACATTCACATTATTTCGTTTCACTGAGTACTTCAGTGCTCCGGCACGATCATCCTTCGCATCATTCCACTCCAACAGGACATAATAATGGCCTTTCAGAAAGTCGTATATCAAGTTTGGCCTAATGCTTGTTGGGGCGGTCGGAGCAATTTTGTCGACGCTCGGCACGGGAGTAGGCTTTGGGGTCACGGTCGGCTTTGGCGTAGGTGTAGGGGTGGGCGTCGGTGCCACCGTCGGCTTGGGTGTTGGTGTTGGAGTAAGGGATGGTGTCGTCGTCACTGTTGGCTTCGCCGTAGGTGTTGGCGTGCTTTGTGTATTTGCAATGTTCGGATACAGACTGGTAATAGCTTCGCAAGCAAAGTTGCTCGCAGTACCGTCTACACACTGATTCTGTGAAGGCTCAACTGCATACATCTTAGTACGCTCGAATAGTCCATCGAGTAAGGACTCGCTGGAGACGTCGTCGATACCAAGCTTAGCCCATTTTTTCTTAGTCTCAGGGTTTCTGACTCCGGCAAAGGACAGGATAGCGCTATCGCACGTCGTATCTCCTACAAACCAACCGTAATCGCGCAATGCCACTGCGATAATCTTCGCTGTCTGCCGCTTGGCTGGGGAATAATTTTTTGTATTCAGCCATGCATCTATCTCGGCATCAGTATTTGTAATCGCAAATCGCATACCAGACGGAATTTCTTGAGGCAGGCGTACTCGCTCAGCCATTGTCTTCCCAGTCCTATAGTCGGTGGCTGCTGCTGCTCCGGCGCAGTTCGGCGTAGCTCCGGGTCCATTGGCTCGGCCGATGTCAGTTGCATTCTTCCACTCATGCTGTGTAGCTGGAGCAACCGCAAACCCACACGTCTTTCCAATAACATTAGTATAGTCATTCGTTGCCATTTGTGCCGCCGTACACGATGGCCCGGTCATTGTATTATAGGCTTCCATATATAATGCTGATCGAATCTCTCCTTGAGCAACTTCCTCAGGGGTGATTACCATTGGTGTGCCTTGAATGCCCATACCGCGCCCGCCACTGAGAACGGTGCTGGTATTCATGTTTGCAATGGTGCCATTCTTCTCCTTCGTCACTCCAGCAGTCCAAGTACACAAGCGCGTACGCTGGAAGCTAAAACTATCAAGACCGCACTGGACAAATGCCTCACCAGGATCAAGGAACACGCCCCACGCACCGTACTCTTTTGGATAGTTTGGGTCACGGTCATCAATGATTGCTATTTCCTTATCATTTGAAAGTGCCGGTAGCCAGGTTGGATTCCACGGCAGTGGTGTATCTGGTAGAAAACCCTTACCTTGACCATATTGAACATTGTAGTCAATCGAGTCCAAGTTTGATGCTATGCACTGCGGCTGCCCACCGCATACCTGTATCTTGATGGTGGTTGTAGCGCCATTCACAGGGTCGCTTGTTCGATAGACGGGTGTCGAGTAGTCGTTATTTGGATTCAGCCCAAACATCGTCCCAAACTTACCCTTCATAGCTTCTTGTTGAGACACTTCATAGGCATTTCCTGCTTTTGGTGCAATGCCATAATTAAAGAGACGATCTCGATAGTCATCTGAGTAGGCGTATTTCTTGAGTCCACACACCGGCACATTCCACGGCATTGTTTTGGCGTACATTCGCTTATAATTATAGGTCGAAACACGTGCACCACAGCTGGCAGAAGCACCAAGGGGTATATCTGCCGAAGTAGCTGCAAAGGTCTGCACGAGCCAGAAACCTAGTGCGATTACCGCCAGAACAACTACTAAGCCTAGTGCGAAGTTAACCCTAGGTAGCGCCTTCAGATTTGCAATATGACCAACAGACTTCTTGCGTGTTTGAGGTGTATTCACAGATTTCCTTTTTTTGTTTGGTAATTTTTTGAGAATATTTTTCATGGATATTGCATTTGATTAGCTTAAGTATTATACAGATAGCGTAGCCTGTCAAACACAAAGAACCCCCTCTTAAAAGGGGGTTCTTCTTTAATAAAATCCGGCACCGCGCTACTTTCCCGGGACTACCAGTATCATCGCCGCAGGAGAGCTTAACGGTGGTGTTCGGTATGGGAACCAGTGGAGCCTCTCCGCCATAAGCACCGGCTCAAGCATCTCCCATAAGTGAGATGCTCCGGCCGATACTTATTCGGTGGATTTTATCTATTCAATTATCAAATTTTGATCTTGAAGTTAAAACGAGTAATGTTTTGATCTGCAATTTCTTACGCTTCCTTACGAAGCCACAACGACCTGACGCTACAGAGCGTGTCAGTCAATTCTGCGACGTACTCCGGATGATTTTCACAAGTGAATATCATACCAAAGTACGTGAAAGAAAAAGTCTATCGGCTATTAGTACGCCTCGGCTAAACACATTACTGTGCGTACACCTAGCGCCTATCAACCACGTAGTCTACATGGAGCCTAATGGGGAAAAGTTATCTTGAAGGAGGCTTCCCGCTTATATGCTTTCAGCGGTTATCCCGTCCGAACATAGCTACCCGGCCATGCCATTGGTATGACAACCGGTACACCAGAGGTTCGTTCACTCCGGTCCTCTCGTACTAGGAGCAACTCTTCTCACTTTTCCTTACGCCCACACCAGATAGGGACCGAACTGTCTCACGACGTTCTGAACCCAGCTCGCGTACCCTTTTAATTGGCGAACAGCCAAACCCTTGGGAGATGCTTCACCCCCAGGATAGGACGAGCCGACATCGAGGTGCCAAACAGCGCCGTCTCTGTGGACGATTGGGCGCTATAAGCCTGTTATCCCCGGCGTAGCTTTTATCCGTTGAGCACTACCGATTCCACTTTCAAATGTAGTGGGTCACTAGCTCCTACTTTCGTACCTGCTTGACTTGTCAGTCTCGCAGTCAAGCTAGCTTCTGCGCTTGCACAATCACTTCGATTTCCATCCGAAGTTAGCTAACCTTTGAACGCCTCCGTTACTCTTTAGGAGGCAACCGCCCCAGTTAAA
>ERZ650304.15-NODE-15-length-122949-cov-11.012612_pt1 | contig 122949 bp, 111 predicted proteins | sample MGYA00376240_ERZ650304 | MGnify/ENA primary metagenome ERZ650304 (study PRJEB26733, sample SAMN07839271) | wastewater metagenome | biome: small river; feature: stream; material: water | place: USA: North Carolina | collected 2016-03-01 ...
TCAGCACTAAATTAAATCATTTTGCTTTAAAGAGCAAGCTATTTCTAAATGCAGCCAAAGCTGCTTTTAGAGAACTGGAATTGATTAAACAGCAATCATGCTGAATTTGAAAGATTCAGCATGATTGCGTAACATTCAGCTAATAAATTTAATTTATCTTGAGTAAGATGAGAATTTTTTACCATTTTGTAAGCCCTTTTAATTAAAATTAGTTTAACTAAAATCAGACAAAAGCACAAAATTTATGACATATTCTTAACACTTCCGATTTTATTGATATTAATATGCATTTTATAAATCATCTATTTTTAGTGAATTTTTAACCTGTTCGATTTGTTTCTCCAACTCTTTTCTGGAGTCATTACAGATAGTTAGATGTCCCATTTTCCTACCAGATTTAGCCTGGGTTTTACCATAAAGATATAATTTCGAATCTGAATGATTGTTAATCATTATTTCAAATGGATTTAAGCTTGGATCCAGCCACACGTCACCGAGTAGGTTAAGCATTGCACCGTTTTGTTTCAATGAAGTACTACCAAGATTGAGACCGCAAACTGCGCGTAGTTGTTGCTCAAATTGTGAGGTGATTGTACTATCCAATGTGATGTGCCCAGAATTATGCGGACGCGGTGCAATTTCATTAACTAATAATTGCCCATCACAAGTAACAAAAAATTCAATTGTCAGTAAACCAATATAGTCTAGTTTTTCAACTATCAAGTGTGCGGCTTGCTCAGCCTGACTGATAAGCTCTGGTGCAATCGCAGCAGGAATATAACTTATCTCCAATATTCCATTGCGGTGATGATTCTCAAGTACTGGGAATGTATTGCTTCCAGTTTGGTTACGCGCAACAATTACCGAAACCTCGTGCTGTAATGAAACCATTTTTTCTAGGATACATTCAGGATGTGCTAATTGAATATATGCATCCTCTAGTTCAGATGCTCGCATTACCTTAACCTGTCCCTTGCCATCGTAGCCTAGAGTTGTCGTTTTTAAAATTGCTGGAAACATTTCTGCTTTAATATTACGGCAATCTTGTATTTGCGAAATTAAAACAAAATCAGCAGTTGATAGCCCACATGATCTAAAGAAGGTTTTTTCTTTACCACGGTTTTGGGCAATAAGTAAGCTGCTTGCTTGGGGGTAAACTGGTTTGAATTGGTTTAAATAATCCACGGTGCTAGCCGGAACATTTTCAAATTCAGTTGTTATTACATCTGCATACTGTGCTAACTCTTTTAATGCTTCCTGATCATCGTATTTTTTACAAATATGGATATCTGCTGCACGTTTGGCAGGGCAATGTGGATCAGGTTCTAAAACTGCAACTTTATAACCAAACTGTTTTGCAGTCAATGCTAAATACATTCCTAGCTGTCCACCACCTAAAATACCAATAGTTGCTGGAGGTAATATCATTACTTGTTTCATTAATCAGTTAGCTCCGGTAAATTCATATTTAATACCATAGCTGTTTGTTCGGCACGGAATTTGTGTAGTTTTTCAACAAGCTTGGGATTATGTAGCGCTAAAATCTGCACAGCTAATAAAGCTGCGTTTGCTGCACCAGCTTCACCAATTGCCAATGTTCCAACAGGAATCCCTTTAGGCATCTGTACAATTGAATAGAGTGAATCTTGTCCTTTAAGATATTTAGATGGAACTGGAACACCTAATATTGGTACAATAGTTTTGGCAGCAAGCATCCCAGGTAAATGAGCTGCACCACCCGCACCAGCTATAATTACTTTTAGACCATGGGTTTCAGCTGCTTCGGCATATTCAAACAATAAATTAGGTGTACGGTGGGCAGAAACTACTAAAGTTTCATAATTTACACCAAAATCACGTAAAATTTTAGCCGCGTGTTGCATTATATCCCAATCTGAGGTACTTCCCATAACTACACCAACTTCAATCATTTACCGCCTCCATTAGACTTATTAAAGCCGAAGTATATCATATTAGGTGTTGCTTTTTGCTATTTTGATGCACTGCAACAAGAAATTAATAGTGTACAATAATACTCTGATAATTAATCTATACTCAATCAGATTTATCATACTGGGTTATTGACTTACTTACTCTCTTACTATTATTAGTATGCTTTGTCGTCAGTTGTCTATCAGTATTTCCACGCGTGCGTGTTTCAATTTGTTTGAGTATAATTATTACCCATTAATATAACAAGGGAAAATGGAATGGAAAGTGTTACAGTAAAAAATAAAATCGGTCTTCTGTCGGTGATTGCGATTTCTACAACAGGAATTATTGGTAGTGGTTGGTTATTTAGCGCTTACCTAGGTGCTAAGGTAGCAGGGGCTGCAGTTTACGTCTCTTGGATTCTGACATTGATATTTTTTATCTTAATGTCGCTGGTTATTTCCGAGATTGTTTCCATCTTTCCTGTTCGTGGGATTATTGGAAGAATGGGGGCACTATCACATAATAAATATTTTGGCGCAATATTTGCTTTTGCTATCTGGTTGGAGTTAATAGGTAGTATCCCTGGTGAAGCTCAGGCAAGCGTCGAATATTTGGCAAATATCTCTCCTTGGTTAAGTCATCTATTAATCAGTAATGGTGCATTAACTACAGCGGGGATTGGTTTTACAGTTTTATTTTTGGTTGCTTTTTGGATGGCAAATTTATTTGGGATTAAGCTCTTTACGCGAATTAATAATTCAATTGCTGTAATTAAAGTATTTCTACCTGCGATAATTGCGCTTATTATTATGGGGGCATCTTTTCATCCGGCTAACTTTACTGCTTACGAAGGCAGTTTTATGCCCTATGGATATAATTCAATCATCCTTGCAATGACCTCTACCGGAATGCTATATTCGTTTAATGGTTTTCAACTTTGTGCATCATTTGCAAGTGAGATAAGAAATCCTGGGCGCAATTTACCTTTAGGTATGGTTATCTCTATTATCTTGTGTTTTTTAATTTATGTAATTTTGCAAACTTCATTTATTGGTGCTTTGGATACAGCGCAGCTGGCAAATCATGGATGGTTAAAATTGGATTTTACATCCCCATTTGCACAACTTGCAACTTTAGTTGGGTTAAACTTCCTGACAGTAGTGTTGTATGTTGATGCATGTATTTCTCCTTCAGGAACTGGTGTAACGTTTGTTGGTAGTGGTTCGCGAGTACTTTCTTCTATGGCTGCTGAACGACAAATGCCGCAATTTTTCGCTGTGCTGGATAAAAAACATAACTTTGAAAAACGTGCGATTATTTTTAACTTTGGGGTTGCTTTAATATTTTTATTTTTATTCCACAGTTGGGCCGTATTAATTAACTTTATTACCGCGCTAATAATACTAATGTATATGGTTGTTCCGATAACTCTGATAGCATTGCGTCATAGTCACGCTGAAACGGTGCGAAGTTATAAATTGCCATTTGCATTTCTTATTTGTTGTGCATTATTTGTAATTCAAGCTATATTCTTTATCTTTATCGGTGCTAAAGATATGCAGTATCTTACGATAACAATGACCGTTTTAATTGGTGTATTTTTATCAATTAATGCTCATGGCAATGATGGTTACAGTTTTATGGATATAGTAAAATTATCGGTACCATTTTTAGCCTTTTTATGGGCTATAACTGTTTTGATTCTTATTGGTCCAATCAGTTACGGCGGTAATGATTATTTGAGTTATGGAGTATTTTATCCGTTATATATTGCTGTTTCTATCTATGCATTTTACTTTTTTACCAATAAAAAATTTGTAGCTAAGTGTCAGGCTATTCGTCACTTAGATAATGCTAAACTTAGTGAGCAGAAATAATTTTTAGGTTTGTGCCTAGATTAGCAACGTAAATTGCCAAAATCTAGGCATGAACCTAAATGAAATAAGCTAATTTTTCGTAGTTCATAGTTAACACGGTTATATAAAAGAAGATTTTAATGCAAAAACTACAATTTAAAATTGAAATTAATGCTCCGTTAACAAGAGTTTATAATCTAATGCTTGGGCTTGACAATAAGGAGAGTTACGAAAAGTGGGTTGCTGTGTTTAATCCAACTTCCACTTATGAAGGGAGCTGGCTAAAAGGTAGTAAAATTCTTTTTGTCGGTACAGCGCACGACGGAAAACGTGCTGGAATGGTTTCTGAAATTGTCGAAAATATCCCTAATCAATTTGTTTCTATTCGTCATCGTGGGATTCTTGATGGTGATCAAGAAATCACTACGGGTGAAGCTGCTGAGCTATGGGCTTCTGGCGTTGAAAATTATACATTTGAAGCAATTGGTACGACGAGCATTGTGACAATTGATGTCGATATTCCGAAAAATTATCTAGAATATATGAACGAAGTTTGGCCCAAAGCATTGGTACGCTTGAAAGAGATTGCTGAAAATTAAATTTTACTGATGATTAGTCGTATGCTTATAGTAAGGATTTATAGTTCTTTCAAAGACTATCTGGAGTGTGTTATAATTGCGCGTATTAAATAATAGCGTTTTTTTATAAAGTAAAGCCACCAAAAGTATGATGCCCAGCAACAGTATTAAACTTAATTCTGCGAATTTTGATTATTATATTTTGAGGGTCGCTCCTAACACGGAACTTGAACAAATTGCCAGTAAGCTTGCAACTTTGCGTGAATTTGATGCAACTGGTAAATATTTGGTTCTTGAGTGTAGTGCAAAGCCTGATATGAGTCAGTTCATTTCGTATTTGAAGAAAATTGATGATGTAGCCGCTAAGTTCGCTTTAGAGGTTAAGTTTATTGTAGCTAACCAATTTATTTTAGCTGATCAAATAGATGGGCGAGCAGTAATAAATCTTCCCGCCACACTCCAATCTAAGCCGATATTAAATCAAACTTTGTTGATAGAAGAACCAGTCCGTAGTGGTATCAGAATTGAAAATGACGGTGACATAATTGTTACTACTTTAGTTTCACATAATGCCGAAATCATTGCCAGTGGCAATATTCATGTGTATGGCGACTGCCGGGGGCGAGTATTGGCTGGTAATGGCGGGAATAAAAAAGCTAAAATTTTTATTGCACGTTTTAATGCGGAGATGATCTCGATTGCTGGAATTTACCGAGTAATAGAAGACAAGCTGCCTGATAATTTACACAATAAAGCAGTACAGATTTTTCTGGATGAAAAAGAACGATTGAACGTGATACCTTTAGCGGTATAGTAGAGAATATAGACAAATTTTTTGAAGTTATGATAATTTAATGAGTATAAAAATGCGTGGCGATACTAATCGCCATAAAATGCAATCTGTAGGAGCAAATATGGCTAAAGCGGCAAGAATTGTTGTTGTCACATCGGGTAAGGGTGGAGTAGGTAAAACAACTACTTCCGCAAGTTTTGCAACTGGTTTGGCTTTAAAAGGGCATAAAACAGTGGTGATTGATTTTGATATTGGTTTGCGAAATCTCGATTTAATTATGGGGTGCGAACGGCGGGTTGTTTATGATTTTGTTAATGTGATTAATGGTGAAGCAACGCTTCATCAAGCATTAATTAAAGATAAGAACTGCGATAACTTGTATGTATTGGCTGCTTCACAAACTAAAGACAAGGAAGCGCTAACTCAGGATGGTGTCGAAAAAGTGCTAGAAGAGCTTAAAAAAGATTTTGACTTTATTGTCTGTGATTCACCTGCTGGGATTGAAATGGGCGCGTTTATGGCGTTATACTTCGCTGATGAGGCATTGGTTGTAACTAATCCTGAAGTATCTTCGGTTCGTGATTCTGATCGTATCTTGGGAATTTTATCTTCCAAGGCTAAACGTGCCGTTGATGGACGTGAAAAAGTAAAAGAGCATTTAATCATCACGCGCTATAATCCAGAACGAGTTGAGAATGGTGATATGTTGTCATTGACGGACATTCAGGATATCTTAAGAATTCCCGTTTTAGGAGTTGTTCCAGAGTCAAAGGATGTTTTACAAGCTTCAAACACTGGGGTTCCAGTAATCAATTTAAGAGGAACTAACGTTTCTGAAGCTTATTTTGATATAGTAGATAGATTTTTAGGTGAAGATAAGCCATTGCGTTATATAACGGCTGAAAAAAAAGGATTATTGAAACGCATCTTTGGAGGAAATTAGTATGTCACTACTTGATCTTCTATTTGGAAAAAAGAAATCTACTGCATCAGTTGCCAAAGAACGTTTACAAATTATACTAGCTCATGAGCGTTCAACGCTCAATTCTAGTGGTGAAATAAATCATGCGCCTGAGTGGTTGCCTGATTTGCAAAAAGAATTAGTAGCAGTAGTTGCCAAATACATTAAAATTGATCAGGATGCACTTAAAGTTCATTTGGAAAAACGTGATAATCTGGAGCTATTGGAAATTAACGTAACATTACCGGAAAAGGAAGAAAATAAATGACCGTTCAACATCATCAATTAATCATTCTTGGTTCAGGTCCTGCAGGATATACAGCAGCAATTTATGCAGCTCGTGCTAATTTAAAACCAGTTATCATTACTGGTATGCAGCAGGGTGGTCAGCTAATGACAACTACTGAAGTTGAAAATTGGCCGGCAGAGTTGCATGGTGAAGTGCAAGGTCCTGATTTGATGCAACGATTTTTAGATCACGCAACTAAATTTGGTACTGAGATTTTATTTGATCAAATTCATACAGTAGAATTAGCAACTAAACCTTTTAAATTAATTGGTGATATGGGTGAGTATAGTTGTGACGCTTTGATTGTTGCAACTGGTGCTTCAGCTAAATATCTTGGGTTGGAATCAGAGCAAAAATTTATGGGTAAAGGTGTTTCTGGTTGTGCAACTTGTGATGGTTTCTTCTATAAAAATCAAGAAGTTGCTGTTATTGGTGGTGGTAATACCGCAGTTGAAGAAGCATTATATTTAGCAAATATTTGTTCTAAAGTAACTTTGGTACATCGTCGTGACACTTTTAAATCTGAAAAAATTCTAATAGACCGCCTAATGGCTAAGGTTGCTGATGGTAAAATTGTGCTTAAAACTAACGCAGTTCTTGATGAGGTCTTAGGTGATGCTAAAGGCGTAACAGGAATGCGACTTAAGTTTAATGATGGCAAGAGCGAAGAGTTAGCGCTTAGTGGTGTGTTTATTGCGATTGGACATAAACCAAATACTGATATTTTTGAAGGAAAGCTTGAGTTAGAACATGGTTATATTGTGACTAAATCTGGGCGCGGTAGTTTTGCAACTGCAACTTCTGTTGAAGGAGTGTTTGCTGCTGGTGACGTACAGGATATGATTTATAAACAAGCGATAACTTCAGCTGCAACTGGTTGTATGGCAGCATTGGATGCTGAACGTTATCTTGACCATGGTTGATAAACCTTAATGATAACTAACTCTCGCTGTTTATCAGCTATAAGTGCGGGTTTTCTCGCACTTTTGCTATCTTCATGTAGCCTGCTTGGTACCAAAAAGGTAACAGAGTCCGCTGTTACTGGTAAATATGTGGTGATTGGGGATAATGGCGTTACCAAGATATCAGAAGATGGGCGAACTTGGAGCAATGATAATTCTAGCGAGAGTAACTTATGGAATGCTGTAAATGTTGCTAATGGTCAATTATTTGCAGTCGGTATGAATGGGGCAGTTAGTTATTCAACTAATGCGATAAGTTGGTCGGATGTTTATAGTCAAGATCATCGAGTCTGGCTTTACGATGTTATTTTTGCTAGTAACCGATATGTTGCAGTTGGCGTCGGTGGTATGATCGTTAGTTCCACTAACCTACGTGATTGGCAACAAGCTATAACAAATACAAAATCATGGTTAACCAGTATTAGCTATGGTAATGGTGTTTTTATTAGTAGTGGAGCTGGTGGTACATTGCTAAAATCTCATGATGGTTTAGTTTGGCAATCTGAAAGTTCTCCTACGCAAGAGTGGCTAAGTACAGTCCGTTTTGTAAATAACAAATTTATAGCAGTTGGTTCTAGTGGTGAAATTTTAAACTCTGATGCTGGAGAATCATGGCAAGTTCTATCTTCGCCAACTAAAAATTGGCTTTATGGGGTTAGCTACGGTGCTGGGCGCTATACTGTTGTAGGTGACAATTCAACTGTCCTTAGTTCAGTAGATGGGCGGAATTGGTTCACAGTCAAACACAAATTACCTAAACATATTACTTTTCGCTCAATTATCTATGCCAATAATCAATTCGTTTTGGTTGGTGCTCATGGTTTAATTGCAACTTCCCGAGATGGTTTAAATTGGCAGAAACAAGATTCAACAACTAAGCGTGGCTTATATTCTATCACGTATTATAATCCTGAAATAACACCGTAATTATTCGAAAATTTAATTAAATTAGTTAGCGCATTCGTGCAAAGATGAATTTGCCAGCATTTTTGTATGCAGACGCGCTTATCGCAGGCAAAAGATTAAAGAGCATTTTATTAATTTTGGACCAGTATCAAAAGAAGAGTTAGCAAATATATTATTTAATATCACTACTAGCACCAGCGAGCACATTTGAACAGAAACTTACGGTTTTAAATAGTTATTTTTAACGGAGAAATTATTTACTTTTAAAATTAGCTTAACTTTGTCATTACCATTGCAAAAACTACACAGCCACTCCCTGCTTCTTCGTAATCAGAAACTAGATATCCCAAATTTGTATTTATTACTTTATAGCCATTATTTAATAAGTATTCTCTTTTATTTTTCCATTTTGAGTCGTCTGAGTCGGGGATGCTAACTTTGATTTCTTCTGAAATATAGCCATGCTTATGAAGCATAAAAGTATAGCTATTCTGTCCGTCAGTAAATATTTCATCTTGCTCATAAAAGGCAAGTTCATTATACATGATCTCTTTCAATCGAGCAGTAACTTGAATAATAACGTTATTGTCAGGTTTTGTTTGAGCATCATCTTTATATAGTGCTTCTACATATGTACATCTAGGTCTAGTGCTACAAGTAGATGCTTGTAGCCGATTTCTTGATCTGCTTCTAATAACGGAAATTGATAGCCAATCTTACGGAACTTGCTAATTTTGTCGATTACCTCCTGTCCTAACTTAGGAGTTATTTTTACAAAAATGAAGTTATATTTTTTATTATTTCTATCCAAGATAGTTTCATGAATAACTGTATCATAAACACTTGAATCAGTAAAAAGCTTATCCACTTTACAACATATGTTTGAATATACTTCAGGCGGTAGTTTCATATTTTTATATCTCACTTAAAAATTAATGTGCCTTTCCCCAGTTTGCAGCTGCTTTAACTTCAATCTCTAATGGTACTGCAAGCTGTGTTTTCTCACTCATTAAGCGCGATAAGTTTGCTATGACAATATCAACTTCATTATTTGGGACTTGAAAAATCAGCTCATCATGCACTTGCAGAATCATTTTAGTTTGTAAATTTTCTTGAGCTAACCATTGATTGACATTTAGCATCGCAATTTTAATAATATCTGCTGCGGAGCCTTGCATTGGTGCATTGAGAGCTAAGCGCTCTTCAGCCTGACGCAGGATATTGTTGCCAGAATTAATGTTTGCCAAATAGATTTTACGACCATAGATAGTTTCTACATAGCCATCGCGATGAGCAAATTTTTTAATATTTTCCATGAAATTACTTACTAATGGATACTGGGCGAAATAATTATCAATATAAAGCTTAGCCGCGGCACGCTCAATTTTTAATTCTTTAGCTAAACCAAAAACTGATTTACCATAGATTAAGCCAAAGTTAATTGATTTGGCATAGCGTCGTTCATCTTTAGTGATTTCTTCGATTGGCTTATCAAAAATCTGGCTAGCTGTGGCTAAATGAATATCAGCTCCGCTATTAAACGCAGCAATCAGATTTTTATCCTGGCTGATGTGCGCTAATATCCTAAGTTCAATTTGTGAATAATCGGCACAAATTAGCTGACATCCAACTGGTGCAATAAAGCACTCACGAATTGCTTGCCCATAGTCACTACGTACCGGAATATTTTGTAAATTAGGATCTTTAGAAGATAGTCTGCCAGAAGTAACAATGGTTTGCTCTAATGAGGTGTGGACTAGTTGTTGTGTATCGGCGTATTCTGGTAAACGATCGATGTAGGTATTGAGAAGCTTATTTAAGTAACGATACTCAAGCAATTCATCAGCGATACTAAAGCCAGATGCTGCTAAAATAGACAGTGACTCTTCATCAGTCGAGTAGCCACTGGTGTTTTTTTTAATTCCAGTAGTTGGTAATTTCAATTGATTAAATAGAATATCCTGAAGTTGCTTAGGGGAGTTCACATTAAACACACATTTTGCCTGTATTTGAATCGAATCTTCAAGTTGACGTAACTTATCATGCATTTCTTGTGATAATAATTTTAGACGTGATATATCAATTTTCATTCCAACGCGCTCCAGCTGAAATAGCAGATTAGCCAATGGTAGCTCTACTTGTTGATAAAGTTTCTGCTCTTCTTGAGTTAGCTTAGACAAAATCATTTGATGTATTTCTAGCATATATTGCGAATTGGCAATAATAAATTCTTGTTTTTTTGTCTCATCAAGAGAGCTGAAATTAATGCGTTTAGCTCCCTTACCTAGAAACTCAGCATAATCTTGACAATTAGTATGCTGAGCACCACGATTGATAATTGCCGCTAAATCATGTTTTTGTAATGAATTTTGGATGTAACTAGCTAGCTGTAAATCACCGCTAATATTGCTTAATCTGATATTGTGTTGGGCTAAAATATAGAGTTGTTTTTTATAATCAAAACAGATCTTTGGCAGCTCACTTTGCCAGTATTTTGCTAAGATGAGTAATTTTTGCTGTGTCTCACTGTCATCGGCAAAAAGTAGCTCTTGTGTACTGGCGTTAGTTAACTCGATTAGGTAGATGGTTGTAGCATTACTGATTGCAACTGCGCAGAGTTGCGAATTATTATTGTTATTATCATCAAGATAAATATTAAATGAAGTGTTCTGGGATTCTGCAATTAATAGATTAACAATGCTTTGCAATTCTGTAACGGTGCTTATTTTGGCAATATGCTTATTGTGTAGCGCTAGGGTTATATTATTTGTCGGTCTATCAATATTTTCACTATTAGAAAAGAGGTCGATATCTTGTTCTGTTTTCTGATTTATATCATATTTATGTGTGGGTTCTGAATCATTAACTGGTGATTGTGGTGCAATTGTTGCAAGTTGTCCCTCCGCTTCTTTTAACCATGTACGGAAATTTAGCTCACGATATACTTCGGCAAGTTTACTCCAATTTGCTGCTCCTAGCTGGAGATTTTCAAGTGTATGAATGTCGTAACTATCAATATTAACCTGACAATCAATTGTAATTAGTTTTTGTGCGGTTGGTAGCCATTCTACGGCTTGGCGGAAATTTTCACCAACCACTCCTGATAGTTTATCTTGATTTATAATTAAATTAGCGATTGAGTCAAATTCAGTTAACCATTTTTGTGCAGTTTTAGGACCGCATTTATGTACACCTGGTACATTATCGACACTATCACCAATTAGTGATAAATAATCAATTATTTGATCAGGGCGCACGCCAAATTTGTCAATCACTCCATGGTGATCAAGTATTTCATTGGTCATCGTATTAACTAAAATAATTTTATCATCAACAATCTGTGCAAAGTCTTTATCACCAGTTGCAATTAGAATCTGATAATCTAATGCTGCGTATTTTTTAGCAATTGTTGCAATTACATCATCCGCTTCAACACCATCTTGGATAATCACTGGAATACCCAAATCAGCAATTAATTCATGAATATAGGGAAACTGAACTTTGAGTTCATCCGGTGTTTCGCGGCGGTTCGCTTTGTACTCAGGATAAATTTCGTCACGAAAAGTCTTGCCTTTGGCATCGAAAACACAGACCCAATTACGCGTGGTATATTTCTTTTGCATTTGCTTGAGCATATTTACAATGCCATAAATCGCATTGGTTGGCATTCCATTCGGTGCACTTAGATTTTTAACCGCGTAGAATGCGCGAAAGATAAAAGATGATCCATCGATAAGTAAGATAGTGTTATTCATGGTTTGGTTTATTCTTTATTAGATGCTAATTTTGATTTAATCTGGCAAGATCGGTGGTGGGGCGTGTCGGATTCGAACCGACGACCAACGGATTAAGAGTCCGCTGCTCTACCAACTGAGCTAACACCCCGTATGAGACGTAATTTTAGCATGCGAGATAGTTATGCGATAAAATAAAGTTTAATTAACTCCAACGAAAGAGGGCGCAAATTTACGCGCAATTAACAATAATGCTATTCCTACGCAAGTAACTAATCCAAGGATTAGAAACCCCACACTATAATTAAACTTAGCTAAAGCCGTGCCAAGTAAGGCATTACAGAAAACACCAGCTAATGATACTGCGCTAAAATAAAATGAGGATGAGAAACCTGATTTGCCACCTAGTACCTTTTGAATATAAATCATTAAAGTACTGAATAAAGTTGCGACATATAGAGTTCCTACTATTTGGCATGCAATGACAAAATAGACATTTACGCTAAGCGATAGTAAATAGAAATAAATAGCACCAATAATACTACCTGCGAGCAAGGTTTTATAAGTGCCATATTTATCATTTAAGTGTCCGATGATGGGAAAGGCGATAACTTCAAAAAGAGGACCAGCACCAAAGACAACCCCAATTTCTTTTGCGCTGGCATAATTGTGTAACTCTAGTACGAGTAAGGGAGAACTGGATAGATTTCCAGCTACGAGCAAGACAATTAACAACATGCTTAAACCTAATGGTGTAATTTGTTTTTTTATCTTAGTTTTACTAGCATTTTGCAGCGGTGAGCTTTTCAACATTGAGCTGTCGCGAACTTTAAATTTTACCAGCAAGTATAAACCCAAGTAAAGTGCCGCATAAAGTAAATAAAAGTGCTCAAAACTCATGATGCTAACTAATGTTATTCCCAGCCATGGACCAAGAACAAAGGCAATTGAGATTGACGCGCGGACTGTTGAGGTGATTTTGCCTTCTAAGGGTAAATGATTCTTAGCAATAATCTTTTCTTTGAGCATGGCAAATGAGAGTGCTCCACTAGATACCTGTGTCAACCAGCTGGCAGCAATGATAACGCTTACGAAAGGGAAAAAGCTGTATAAAATTCCACGGATAATTGAGAGCAATAAAGTTATTTCAATAAAGATTTTTTGTTTACCAATCTTATCTGACACATAGCCTAAGACAATATTTAGAATAGCGCTACCAACACCAACAATAGCTAAAATAAAAAATACACCAGAAACAGAAATTTTGACTTTTTGTAAAACCCAGAGTGGAAAGACTGGCACAAGCATTGCACCAAGTACTGAGATTCCAAAGTTTAAAATAAATAAACTACGGTAATCTGGATCTTTAATTACCAAGGCATAGCTATCAAGAAGATTTTTATAGCGAAAAAAATTTGTTAAGCGCATTAAGAATACCTGAGTGTTGTATTAGAAAGTTCGCCATTTTAGCACAAATTTACTTGAATTTTAGTACAAGTAATGTGGTTATCTTTTTGCAATTTAAGTGGTTATATGTGATGGCTCTAAATGTGATTTAACAAATTGCTAGATATGCTATAGATTGTGTTATAATTCGGTTTGTATCACTATATGTAGTGTTTTATTGAACTGAAAGTGACAATTATGGTATTTAGTTTTTTTAAGCGTAAAAAGAAAGAAGATCCAGCCGCTGAATTAGCCGCCGCGGTGGTTCAAGAATTAGTCCGTACTCAAGAGGAAGAAGAGAAAGAATTACACGAACATATTTCTTCTGAAATTTCGAATCCGGCAGAAGATGTAGTAATTCATTCTCATGTAGATACAATATCTGAAACAGAACCTGAAGTAACAGAAATCACTCATGGTTTTGAAGCTACTTATATGGCGGATATTAACCTTGAGACTGATACGGAATTAATCCCTGAGGTTAAAGAAGAAGTCAGTGAAGTTCAGCATGAATTACAGCCATTGCGTAAATTATCGTGGAGAGAACGTCTTAAACGGGGTTTAAGTAAGACTCGCGACGCATTAGGTAAGAAATTACTCGGTGTATTTGGTGGTGGTAAGATTGATGATGAATTATATGATGAATTAGAATCAATTTTATTAACTTCAGATGTTGGCGTAGCTGGTACGATGCATTTACTTGATGATGTGCGCAGTAAGGTAAGCTTACGTGGTTTAAAAGATAGTGCTGAGCTAAAAACCGCTCTGTCCGATTCGTTGATTGAGTTGGTCGCACCATTGGAGCAGCCACTACAAACTGAAAATCATCAACCATTTGTAATTATGATGGTTGGAGTTAATGGTGCAGGTAAAACCACTTCAATTGGTAAACTGGCTAAATATTTTCAGCAGCAAGGTAAAAGCGTGATGTTGGCAGCTGGGGATACTTTTAGAGCCGCAGCACGTGAGCAATTAATTGAGTGGGGTAGCCGTAATAATGTAACGGTAGTTACCCAACAATCGGGTGATTCCGCCGCAGTATGTTTTGATGCTATTCAATCAGCGATTGCCAAAAAAATTGATATTGTACTGGCTGATACCGCTGGTCGATTACCTACGCAGCTTAATCTAATGGAAGAGATTAAAAAAGTTAAGCGAGTAATTGATAAAGCATTACCAAGTGCACCGCATGAAATTATGTTGGTATTAGATGCTAATATCGGACAAAATGCACTAAATCAAGTTCGTGCTTTTGATGATGCACTTGGCTTGACAGGTCTAGTGCTTACCAAGCTAGATGGAACCGCCAAAGGTGGAGTAATTTGTGCGATTGCCAAAGAGCGTCCGATTCCATTACGCTTTATTGGCGTTGGCGAAAGTATTGATGACTTGCGTCCGTTTACTGCTAAAGATTATGTTAATGCACTATTAGACTAAGTTAGTGATAGTGATGAAAGTGTTTAAATTTCTATTTGTGTTTAGTACTAGCGTTTTGTGTAGTGCTGAATCGTGGTCTTTGTCGGCGGATGAAGCGCAAAGCTATAGTTTTGCGGGTAGTGCTCTAAGCAGCTCGACTACAAATAACTTGGCTGCGACTAGCATCGCATTGGAAAGCTCTACGTTGGCAGAAGCCCATGCTGAGAGTTCATTAGCACATTCGCGAACAGATTTAGAAAAGAAACAACAGTTTCAAATGGAAAATGGTTATATAGGTCTAACTGATGACACCAGTCTTTGGGTTGGTCCATTAGGCGCATCCTTAAATGTTAAATATTAATTAGGAGTTATGTAGCATGCAAACTGCACAAAATATTCAATCAACAACCCAGCAGCCGATTCCAGTGAGCTTGGATTCTATGATAGCTAAGGATAGCAGCCGGGTAAATGTAGTTGATAAACGAATTATAAACGGTCAAACCGATGTAAATCAATTAGTTCCATTTAAATATAAATGGGCATGGGAAAAATATCTTGCGACTTGCGCTAATCACTGGATGCCACAAGAAGTAAATATGCAGCGCGACATCGAATTATGGAAAAATCCTCTTGGTCTTAGCGAAGATGAGCGCTTGATTGTTAAACGTAATCTAGGCTTTTTTGTAACTGCAGATAGTCTGGCAGCAAATAACATTGTCCTTGGTACTTACCGTCAAATTACCGCACCAGAATGCCGTCAGTTTTTATTACGCCAAGCGTTTGAAGAAGCGATTCACACTCACGCCTATCAGTATATCGTTGAGAGTCTTGGCTTGGATGAGGGCGAAATTTTTAATGCTTATCATGAAGTGTCATCGATTAAAGCCAAAGATGAGTTTTTAATTCCGTTTATTGATACGCTGACTAATCCAGAATTTAGAACTGGAACCTTGGAAAATGATCGTAAGTTACTAAAATCATTGATCGTTTTCGCTTGTATCATGGAAGGAATTTTCTTCTATGTTGGTTTTGTACAGATTTTAGCATTAGGTCGTCAAAATAAAATGACGGGTGCGGCTGAGCAATATCAATATATTTTACGTGATGAATCAATGCATTGTAATTTTGGGATTGATTTAATTAATACGATTAAGCTTGAAAATCCTGAACTTTGGACTGAAGAATTTAAAGCAGAATTAATTGAGCTTTTCCACAAAGGCGTGGAATTAGAATATGCGTATGCTGAAGATACGATGCCGCGCGGTGTGTTAGGTCTTAATGCCGCAATGTTTAAAGAATATTTACGCTTTATCTGTAATCGTCGCACGACACAGATTGGCTTACCTGAGCTATATCCAAATCAAACCAATAATCCATTCCCATGGATGAGTGAAATGATTGATCTTAAAAAAGAGAAAAATTTCTTTGAAACGCGTGTTACCGAATATCAAAGCGGTGGCGCATTGGATTGGGATTGATGGTTAAGCGTCTAAAAAAATATATTCCCAGCCGCGAAAGTGTTGAAAACCATAAAATGCTAAGTTTTATTAGTCACCACTTTCGCGGTCGTGATTATCTTTGGGAGTTTAATCAATCAACAGTTACAAAAGCAACTTGGATTGGCGTATTTTGGGCGGTTATGCCTATGCCATTGCAGATGTTACCTGCTGTTGTCTTTGCTATTTTGTTTCGCGCAAATATTTTGGTGGCAATTGCATGGGTGTGGGTGAGTAATCCATTTACGATGTTGCCCATATTGTATGCATCTTATTATCTTGGTTGTCATGCATTAGGAATTGAATTTTCGGCAAATGCCGTAAGTGCTAATATCCATCATCTTGCAAGTAATTGGCATTTAATCTTATTACCGTTAGTTTTAGGTGCGGTGATTTTAGGGATAATCGGTTCATTGACCTTATCAATTTTAGTTTGGTTGGGATACCACGTTTTTACTCCTAGGCGTAAATAATAATGCTATGCATGATTACACATTTTAATGAAAATGTTGAATAGATCTTTTCTCTCACCTGCAGTAATCTCAGCTTTAGCAGCTGCAATATTGTTTGGGGCAAGTACGCCTATTGCTAAATATTTTATAGGCGGAAATTCGCCAATATTAATTGCTGGCTTGCTTTACTCTGGCAGTGGCATTGGTTTAATGCTAATCAAAATAATCCGCGATCGCGGTTGGAAAAAACCACAATTAACCAAATCTGAATATGGATGGTTAGCTGGAGCAATTTTCTTTGGTGGTATCTTAGCGCCAGTACTACTAATGTATGGTCTATCGCAAACCAGCTCTGCTAGTGCTTCCTTATTACTTAATTTGGAAGCTGTTTTAACTTCGGTTATTGCATGGGTAGTGTTTAGAGAAAATGCTGATCGACGAATAGTTGTTGGGATGATTTTAATAGTCTTTGGTGGTCTCATTTTATCATTACCTCACGGTGGCACAAGTAAATCTGATGGGGTGCTTGGCATACTGGCAATTGTGGCAGCATGTCTTTGTTGGGCGATAGATAACAATCTAACCCGCAAAGTATCTGCCTCAGACTCATTCTTTATTGCTGGAAGTAAGGGCTTAGTTGCTGGAGTAGTCAACATTAGTCTGGCGTTATGGCTTTGCAGCAGTATGCCACATACTATGATGATAGCTATAATTTTACTGTGTGGATTTTTAGGTTATGGACTGAGTTTATTGCTGTTTATTTTGGCGCTGCGTGGTTTAGGTACGTCACGAACTGGAGCATATTTTTCAGTTGCACCGTTTATTGGTGCAGCAATTGCTATTGTGATTTTTAACGAGTCAGTTAATTTACTATTCTGGTTGGCATTGCTATTTATGGCGATTGGAGTATGGATGCACTTAACTGAGATACACGAGCATGAGCATACTCACGACGAAGAATTTCACGAGCATTATCATATTCACGATGAACATCACCAGCATGAGCATGATTTTGTGCTTCACAATAAGTCTGGGCATACTCATCCACATCAACATGATCGGATGTCACATTCTCATCATCATTACCCAGATGTAAACCATCTCCACCGCCATTAAAATTTACTTTTTTACCTTAGGCTAAGTCCAAGATGTGGATATGTTAAAATAGCGGTACTTAACCTCCTAAATATAAAAGAAGCACTATGACTATCCAACAAGATTACCATGATATAACAGCAAATATTGATAATTTTATCCAAAGACCTGCACAGTTAGAGATGGTAGAAGCCATTGATAACTGTTTTGCTAATGTTAACGAAGAGGCTAAAGATGGACATAATCTCTGTCTGATCGAAGCACCTACTGGAACTGGAAAGAGTTTTGCTTATATCTTGGCGGGAACAGACAATGCTAAACGTAAGAATAAGAAATTTATTATTAGTACGGCAACTAAAACCCTGCAAGGGCAGCTTTACAATAAAGATTTGCCGCAATTTATCAAACATAGCGGTAATCGTTTTATCTATGGTTTAGCCAAGGGGCGCTCAAACTACCTCTGTCCGTACCAGCTGGAAGGTAGTATTGCCGACGCTGGAGTCGATATGATTTCGCAAGCTGAGCAAGTACAAGATAAATTACAAAAAGTTGCCGAACATTATGCCAAAGGTAAATGGGATGGTGATTTGGATAATGCACCATTGTTTATTGAGAGTAAGCTCAAGCCATTGATTACCATAGATAAACATCAATGTTTAGGTTTTCAATGTACCCATAATCAAAAAGAAAACTCCAATTGCCCATTTTATAAAAATCGTGAATTTCTCAAAAGCTGTGATGTAATTGTCACTAATCATAGTCTTCTGCTTGCCGATATTGATGGCGGTGGCGGTACCGTTTTACCAGTTAAACCAGCAGATTATTATCTCTGTGTAGATGAGGCGCACAATTTCCCTGGCTATGCGATTAGTGGTTTTATGGGGCAATTTGAATTAAAACAAAGTATTGGGCTGGTAAATAATGCTTCTAAATTGATCGTTAATCCAGCCAATAATAGCTATATCTGTGATGATGTGGCTTTGTGTGATGACGCGGTGAGTAAAGCTAGCGACCTAGCTGATAGCTTAGATAAATTTTATCAATTAATTAAACTCAATCATAATGTTTTTGATAATGGAGTTTTAATCCTTAATGATTATTTGAATAGTGCGATTACGCAGGAAATCAAAGATATTTTTGTCGAATTAGCTTTTAGCTCGGCGGAGTTATGTTCTGGTATGAGTAATATTCAGGATAAACTTAAAAATAAACTCAAAAATGAGCAGGATTATGTAACTGAAGCTAATTTATTAAAATTAGGCTTTTATTTAAGTAGTGTCGAAAGCATCACCGCTACGGCTGACTACCTGATTAATCAGGATAATTCGCGTTATAATGCCAATGCACGCTGGGTTGAACAAAAGCTTGCCAACGGCAATGATGAATATAATCTGGTAGCGGGTGTTACTCATGTGGGGAATTTACTTGCCGATAAGCTTTGGTCGAAAGTTTATGCAGCATGTCTGACCTCAGCTACTTTAGCTATTGGTAAACGTTTTGATTATGTCAAATTTCAGCTCGGGTTAAACTTATTGCCAGCGGTACATGAAGTAAAATTGCCAACGGGGTTTAATTATCCAGAACATAGTCAGCTAGTTATACCACAATTTCGTTATGCGCCCGAATATACTATGCGTGAACCATTTCAAAAAGAATTGACGTTATATCTATCGCAAGTTTTAAATTATACTGATGCTTATGGTACTTTGGTATTGTTTTTCAATCGTCAGCAACTAATTGATACCTTTAAACAATTACCAGTTAAGCTACAAAATAAGATTTTATTGCAAACTGAATACAGTAGTAATCAAAAATTAATTGCCGAACATAAGGAAACTGTTGATTGTGCTAAGCCGAGCATTATTTTTGGCTTAAATTCTTTTGCCGAGGGTGTGGACTTGCCTGCTAAATATTGTATGCATGTGATAGTCACCAAATTACCTTTTGATACTCACAAAGATCCGCAAAATATGGTGCGTGAATATTGGGTTAAAGCTGAAAATGGTAATTATTTTATGGATGTGTCGCTACCTGAGACGTGCATTAAGTTGATTCAGGCGGTGGGGCGACTAATTCGCAACGAGAAAGACTATGGGCAAGTGACGATTTGTGATAATCGGGTAGTGCTCAAACAATATGGCTCGATCTTGCTTAACTCTTTGCCAGAATTTAGCCGACAGTATAATCCAGAGTTTATCAAGCAGTCGTTTGCCAAGATTGAAAGTTAATTTTTTAAAAATGCATCTCTATAAGTGATGATGTATTGGACATAAGGAAAAAAGTAAATGGTACAATCAATAGAGCCAAATATTGCGGATTTGGCAAATAGTAGTCTTAAATCATATAAACTTGAAGATCATGTTAATGATTGGGTTAAAGCACAACTTGACTTGCTTAAATTGAAAAACCAGAAAAACTATTACACAGAGTCAGCCATTCCAGACTACCTCAAAGAAGCATTAAAAGGTCGAGCCAAAACAGAAAATAAAACCAACTTTGGCAAGCCTGATTTTAGCATCACTCAATACAAACAAGCCCCAGTTATTATTGAAAATAAACTTGGACTTAAAAAACTTATTGCTGAGACAAAAGATGGAATCAAATTTGATGAAAAATCTGTTAAGGACTATGCTGTAAATGGAGCATTATATTATGCTACTGGTATGATTGCATCTGGTAAATATCGTGATGTTGTTGCAATTGGTATCGCTGGTGATTCGGATGAGGCTATTGAACTAAGAGTTTATTATGTTTACGGTTCAGGCGAGGATTCATTTAAGCTTCTAGAAAATGTATCTACATTAGATTTCTTGGAAAATCAAAAAACCTTTGAGGTATTTTATAAAGATGCCAGTTTAACTGACGATGAGAAGCATGAAATTCTAATTAACTCGCAAGCTAAGTTACAACGGTATGCCAAAAGTCTTAATAAGTTAATGCACAATCATAATATAACTGCTCCGCAGCGGGTGTTATACGTATCAGGCATGTTGTTGTCTATGCAAAATGTTATAGACACAGATGGTAATAAAGTTCAAGATGGATTGGTACCAGAAGATTTAAAAGGCATTCAAACAGAATCTAAGCGTGACGGGGTACAGATTGTAAATCAAATTAAAGAATTTTTAACTGCGCGAAAAATTCCTCCCGAAAAACAAAACCTAATGTTGGCAAGCTTCTCAGAAATTTCAAAAGATAATCAAAGGGATGAATTAGAAGTATTAGACAGAGAAGTATCTCATCTCATTAAAGAAAAAGCTAGTATCAATAAGCAGATTTTTACGTACATTTATAAAAACATCTTTCTCTCAATTGACGCTATGGCAGGGCACCTTGATATTATGGGTGAAATGTATTCAGAGTTTTTGAAATATGCTTTGGGCGATGGTAAAGAAATCGGTATTGTGTTAACCCCACCGTATATCACCAAAATGATGGCAACTATACTTGGAGTGAATAAAGATAGTCGAGTAATGGATTTAGCAACAGGTTCGGCAGGGTTTCTTATCTCCTCCATGGAAATGATGATTGATGATGCAGAAAATACTCACGGGAAAGAAACAACTGCAAGCAAAAATAAAATAGAGGTTATTAAAAAAACGCAACTTTTAGGGGTAGAGTTGAATGCTGAAATGTTTACTCTTGCTGCCACTAACATGATCTTACGTGGTGATGGTAGCTCTAACATCCATAAAGGTAACACATTTAATACACCAGAACAACTTTATACCAATTTTAGAGCAAATAAATTATTACTTAATCCACCATTTAGTTATGATGAAAACGGTATGCCGTTTATCGCCTTTGGTCTGGACAAAATGGAAAAAGGTGGGCTTGCAGCAATCATTATCCAAGACTCAGCAGGCTCTGGTAAGGCAACAAAAAGCAATCAAGCAATGCTTAAAAAACACACGCTAAAAGCCAGTATCAAGATGCCAACTGATTTGTTTCAACCAATGGCTGGAGTGCAAACTAGTATCTATATTTTAGAAGCTCACAAACCACATGATTATGAGCAAACAGTCAAATTTATTGATTTTAGAAATGACGGCTATAAACGAACTAGTCGAGCTTTGCAAGAAATGGATGAACCTACAAAACGCTACGCTGATATTCTCAAAATCTACAAGGCAGGGAAGAATGCTAAGGTTGAAGCGAATTGGAACTTAAATGAAGTATTTATCGAAGATTTTATCACTTCCAGTGGTGCGGATTGGAATTTCGATCAACATAAAGTTGTTGATAGTAAGCCAACATTAGAAGATTTTAAAAAAACCGTAGGCGATTACTTGGCTTGGGAAGTATCTAACATTTTAAAACAGCAAAATACACAGAGTGATAATCTGGGAAAGTAGATGCCTTACTTAACGAAAAATTGCATAAAGTTAAGTGGGGTGAATTTAAGTTAGGTGATTTGTTTGAGTTTGAAGCAATCAAACAAGCAAAGTCACAAAGAGAAATACCTACAGATAATACTGAAAATGGGGTTCCTTATATTGTTCAATCCTTGTTTAATAATATGTTTTCTAGAACTGTTAATAAAAAATGGCTAATTGATAATAACGAAGTCCCTGTATCAGGTAATCGTATTGTGCTAGGAGTGACCTTACCTGCTGTTTCTTATCAGCCAAGAGAGTTTGGTGCGAGTCAAGTTATTACCGCAAAAGCTAATTGGCTAAATGAGAAAAATGGCATTTTTATTTCAATTGCAATCTCTAGGTTGATGTATCAATTTTCTTACGGTCGCAAACCAGGCATGCAAATTTATAAAGATATGCTAATTCAGCTTCCAATTAAAAATGGAAAAATAGATTTTGAATTTATGGAGAGCTTTATCGCCGAGCTAGAAGCTCAGCGAATCGCCGAGCTAGAAGCTTATTTATTAATAACAGGATTAAAAGACTATACTTTAACGACTGAAGAGCAACATGTTTTAAAAGATTTTGAACAAGAAGCGTATGGTGAATTTTTAATTGATAGTATTTTTGAAAAACTTAATCTCAAGAATCATAATAAAGCATTTGATAAATTAAAAGATACATCAACAACGAAAACAAATGAATTTAATCTGTCATTAGTTAATGCTAAACTGGGCAATAATGGGATAATGTTTTATGGGCGTGAAAAAGATTTTGATTCTGCCGAAATGACAATTGATGTTATTAGTAATGGAGCTGTTGCTACAGGAACTGTTTATGCTCAGCCATACAAAACTGGTGTTCTTTGGGATGCTTATCTGCTTAAACCGATAGCTGAGAATATGAGTAAACAAAAGCTTTTGTATATGGCTACAGCTTTACAGAAATCAATAAAGACAAAATTTGGATGGGAAGACAAAGCTGTCTGGTCAAAAGTTCAACATGAAACTATTTTACTGCCAACTATTAACAAACAACCAAACTATGCAATAATGGAAATCTTTATCTCCGCTATTCAAAAATTGGTTATAAAAGACGTAGTTTTGTACGCGGATAAAAAAATAGCGGCTACTAAAAAGGTAGTAAATATCTAGCAGGTGTTATACGATTAGCGCCAACTACGAGGAGCAACACCAAGTTGTTGTTCCTCGTAGTTGGCGCTAATCGTGGATTTAGCTAAAAAGTAAAACAATTACAATAAGATGGCGCAAGTATTCTAGCTGATGCTAAAATACAGGTTGAGCAAATGATTTTAGGTGTGAAGTAAATAACACATCCAACGGAGTAGAGTTATGCTTTGTATTTCAATGTTTTATGGTATACAATTCATCAAAGATTGAGCCATTGATATGAGGAGGATGTTATGAAATTCATCGAAGTAATCCCAGAAAATAATTATATCTTGCGAGTTAAAACAGAGGATGCTAACGTTTACTTATTTGATGTCTATCAAGAAGTTCAGCGTATTCCATCTTATAAGTGTTTAATGGATAAAGATTTTTTTGAACAAGTGAAATTTAAGGGTGAAAGAATCTACTGGAATATGGATTGTGATTTTCATATTGACCAAGTGTTGGCACTTAGTAAAAAAATATGATTGAGAGTAATTATATTTTGCGCCTTAAAAATTATGATTCCAATATCTATTTGAGAGGCTTATAAATTTATTTTTTAGAGTAAAAAAAATATGAGTCAATCAACTAATATTCGTTGGCAGCAAAGATTTGCTAATTATACTAAGGCACTGATGCGCCTGAATCAAGCTAAACTAGCGGTAGATAATGAGCCAGATAATCAACTTTATCAAATGGCGTTAATCCAGACCTTTGAGTTTACGTTTGAACTTGGTTGGAAAGTAGTTAAAGATTATCTAAAGTATAATGGTGTTGAAGCTAGGTTACCGCGCGAAGCAATCAAGGAAGGTTTTGCTGCTGGGGTTATTGAAGATGGGCAATTATGGATTGATATGATGGATGCTCGCAATTCTACTTCACATAGTTATGATGAAAAGGTAGCAGCGCAAATTGTTCATAATATTACTAATGCTTATGTGGTTGGATTTATGCAATTAGCTGTATTTCTCCAAGGTAAATTTTGATGGAACAATTTGGTCTTAAAGAACAGACGCTAAAGCAGATTAGCAGTTTTTTGGCACAATATCCAGAGATTAAATTAGTCAAAATATATGGCTCGCGGGCAATGGGCACCTATTGGCGTGGATCAGATATTGATTTGGCAATCTATGGTGAATGTAAAAATCTTTTAGGTGCGATAATCACTGGTTTGGATGAATTAGCCACTCCATATAAGTTTGATGTTACGGATTATGAACATGTTGAAAATATCGAGCTTAAAGAACATATTGATCGAGTAGGGAAAATTATATATAGCAGGTGATATGGGAAAAATACGTATTATAGGTGGTACTCACCGTTCACGCCAATTGCCAGTTTTAGATCAGGATGGTTTGCGTCCGACTTTAGATCGGGTCAAAGAAACTTTATTTAACTGGCTAGGGCAAGATTTAACCGGGCAAACTTGTCTGGATTTGTTTGCGGGTAGTGGCTCGCTGGGGTTTGAAGCGGTATCACGGAATGCTGCCAAAGTGGTGATGGTTGAGAAATCCGCCAAAGTTATGCAGCAACTAAAAGATAATGTAAAATTATTACGCGCTGGTGATAATTGTCTGGTAATTAATGATGACGCATTAAAATTTTTAATGAGCAATCAACTCAAATTTGATGTGATTTTTCTTGATCCTCCTTACAGCAGTGATTTACTGGCAGAAAGCTTACAGATAGTTAGCGAGCACCTGACAATTAATGGGGTGATTTATATTGAATACCATCAAAATATACCAGAATTAAGTCAATTTAATATTTTAAAACAAAGTAAGGCCGGAAGTGTCAATTATGCTTTGTTAAGTAAAAAGGAATAAGTTATGTCATTATATATTACTGAAGAATGTATCAACTGCGATGTTTGTGAGCCAGAGTGTCCAAATAAAGCGATAACTCAAGGTGCTGAAATTTACGAAATTAACCCTGATTTATGTACGCAATGCATCGGACATTATGATGAGCCACAATGTCAAATAGTTTGCCCAGTGGCATGTATTGATTTAGATAAAAATCATATTGAGAGTGATGAGCAATTGTTGGATAAATACAAAAAAATCTGGAATAAATAACAATGCAGCTAAAAAAAGCTCTATTTAGTTTGATCTGTTTGAATTATGTGCTGGTTAATGCCGATCAAAGCTCGGCACTTGATCTTTATGTTGAGCCAGCTAATTTAAATCAATATATCGCGAGTAAACCCTATCCTAAAGTAAAACTTAGTAATGCTTTTGGGAGTTTACTGAGCGAATCAATGATTGCCAGTTATGATAGTGCAAGCTTGTATAAACTCTATCACACAACGATTTGTAAGGGTTTATATGGGTCTAATTGTAAATTTAATCTCAAGAATATTCAGCAATATGCAGGTATTGACCTAAATAGCGAATCAGGTTTAATCGGGCAACAATTTAGCCAAATTAATGCTTATAAAGTTAGCTATACTACTCCAGATATGAATGGAATAGCGCATCCAGTTTCTGGTGCTGTACTAATTCCTAAGTCGGAACAACCGTTAAAAGGTGTGATTGTATTTTATCATTACACGGTGCTGAATAAAGATAATGTTCCGTCCAACTTTGAACATGATGAGTTTTATCTCAGTAAGAATATTGCTGCAACTCTAGCTAGTGATGGTTATGTAGTGCTGATGCCTGATTATTTGGGGCTTGGTGATGATAAGACAACGGTACATCCATATTTATTATATCCTATAGAAAATGCCTTAAGTGGTTTATATATGTTAAATTTGCTGCCACGAATTCAGCCTGCGCTGCGTTATAAACTTGATAGCAACAAGATTCCCTTATATCTGAGTGGCTATTCTGAGGGTGCCGCATATTCTTTATGGGCTGCCAAAATTATTCAGGATAATTCATCCTTTATCTCAAGCTTAGGCTTTAAATTAACTAAAACGATACCAATTGACGGAGTTTATAATTTATCTAAAGTTACCTTACCTTCAGTGTTAGCGAATATAAATACTGATAAAACCGCGCCTTATTTTGTTGATAATACCTTGGTTACATCATTCGCTCGTCCGGGACTAATTGCCAATATGCTAAATTCTTACGCGGCATTTAATCATGTTGAAAGTAATGTATTTAATGAAGAGTTTGCTGAGTGTCATGGTTGTTCAGTTGACGGAAAAACTTATGATATAGCAGGATTGCTGCAGGCTTCAGTAGCGGAAAAGACTAAATATAAATTATTCTATGCTGCAGCAAAAAAGTCAGCTTATTCCAATGAAAGCAACTCAATTATTAATTTGGCAGATCCTGAGGTTTTAAATAGTTCTAATTTTAAAGATCAGGTAGCTTCAGCCGATATATATAATTGGAAGGCAAATACACCAATTAACTTTTTAAGCTATGCCTATGATTCGGTCGTTCCGCGACTAAATTCAGAAGTTGCCTATGAAGCAATGGCAAAACAAGGTTCTAGCTCCTTAAAAATAACGATAATTCCAAATCAAAACTTTAAAGTTGATAGTGCAATACCATTTGTTGATACAGAAGTAGATCATCCGCAAGGGTTAAATTTTATGTTATTATTTGCTAGAAATCAATTTGATGAAAGTTCTTCAGTTGTTCAGAGTTTACAGTAAGATGTGCTTAAAGAAAATTAATTTTATTAGTGTACTATTATTGCTTCTTAGCATTGGTATAAATTTTAATGCCATTGCGATGGAGAGCCAAACCCAGCAAAATATGATTGCTGGACAGCAGTTTGAATCAAGTCAATATTACCAGCCATATATTGAATCGCGTAGTTATCCGCAAGTAACACTTGATTCCAGCTTTGGTAAATTAGTTTATGAGTCGGAAATTGTGAACTATAAGCCAGAGAAACTTTACAACTACTATAAGAACTTTGTTTGTGATGGTATTTATGGGTATAACTGTACTCGTAATATCGAAAATCTCAAACAGTATGCTGGATTAGACATTAATAGCGAATCAGGATTAATTAGTTCATCCATTGTTAGCATCAAAGGTTACAAAGTTCACTACACCAGCGAAGCGGTAAATGGCGCTAACTCAGTTTTATCTGGTGCGGTATTGATACCGATTAGCAATGAGAAATTAAAAGGAGTGGTGATTTTTTATCATTATACCGTGCTTGACAAACGCAATATTCCATCTAATTTTAAAACTGATCCTTTTGTTTTAAGTGGCCTAACTGCGGCAACTTTGGCTAGTGCTGGTTATGTGGTATTATTACCTGATTTGCCAGGCATGGGGGTAGATGCACGCCATCCCCATCCTTACGTAACTTACCCGGAAGTGAATGCCAAAAGCGGTATCTACATGTTACCGTTGCTAAAGAATATGATTGCAGATGATGCTTTTGAACAGATTAATGGTAAAACCAAGCTATTTATCAGCGGTTATTCAGAAGGTGGCTCTTATGCCTTATGGAGCACTAAGATATTAGAGAAAAATAAGACTTACCTAATAAATAATGGTTTTAAATTGCAAAAAACGGTTCCTGTCGTTGGTGCATATAATGTATCGCGAGTGATGTTGCCGTTTATGTTTGCCAATGTTACGTCTTCTGAAAGCCAACCTTATTATGTAAATAATAGCTGGGTTTCGGCATTTGCTAAACCTGGATTTTTTGCTAACACGATGAATGCGTATCTGAGCTTTAATCCTGAGAGCAGCAATTTTAATCCGCAAACAGTGTATAATTCGGAGTTTGCCAAGTGTAATGCTTGCAAATTAGGTGAGAGCGAGCTTACCATTCCAGAAGTTTTACAAATCACCGCTAATGATTGGTATAAGTATAATTTACTACTTGAAGCTGCTAAAACAAATGGTTATAGCAATGGCAATAATTCGGTGCAGGCATTAGCAAGCGCAAGTTTACTTGAAAATAATAATTTTATTAGCTCATTGAGTAACGCAGATATCTATAATTGGCAAGCACAAACTCCAATTAGTTTACTGGCTTTTGAGTTTGACTCAATTGTACCGCGTTTATCTAGTGAAACAGCATATGTGGCGATGAATAAGCAAGGTTCTCCTCAAGTGAAAATGATCACTGTGCCTAATCAGGATTTTATGGTAATGGGCTATGTACCCCTGACGGATATGGTGGTAGATCATCCACAAGGCATCCGTTTTATGTTACCATTTGTCCGTAAAGAATTTGAGGCAAATTAGTTTATGAATACAATAATCAATGCTTGTTTAGGGATATTGTACCAAACAGAGGATAATGAGGTTTTATTAGCTTCTCGACCAGAGGGTAAAGTTTTAGCTGGACACTGGGAATTTCCCGGCGGTAAGTTAGAGCCTGGTGAAGATGCATTTATGGCATTAGCACGTGAGTTAAATGAAGAACTTGGAATTATTGTTAAAAAAGACGATATGCGTCTGATTGGTAATGTTGAACATCAATACCCACACGGACTGGCGCGCCTTGATTTAATTGTCATTAAACGATGGTCTGGCGATATACAGGCTCTTGAGGGACAGCAATTTTTTTGGTGTAATCTAAATAATGATATAAGACCCGCACCATTATTGCCAACTACAGTGCAAATATTTGAATTAATAAAAAATGAAAAATTAAAATAAAGAGAGATAAGCAATGCAACAATATCATGATCTATTACGTCATGTCCTAAATAATGGACAAGAGAAGCACGATCGAACTGGAACTGGAACCCTTTCATGTTTTGGTTACCAAATGCGTTTTGACTTAAATGCTGGATTTCCATTAGTTACCACCAAAAAAGTTCATCTCAAGTCAATCATCCATGAATTGCTGTGGTTTCTACGTGGTGATACTAATATTAAATACTTAGTTGAAAATGGTGTTTCGATTTGGAACGAGTGGGCAAATCCCAATGGTGAATTAGGTCCAGTTTATGGTAAACAATGGCGTAGCTGGCAAGGTGTTAACGGTGAAGTTATTGATCAAATCAGTTGGGTAATTGATGAGATTAAATCCAATCCTGATTCGCGACGACTTATTGTTTCGGCATGGAATGTTGGCGAACTTTCGCAAATGGCATTGGCACCATGTCATGCATTTTTTCAGTTTTATGTGAATAATGGTAAGCTTTCGTGCCAATTATATCAACGCTCGGCAGATGTGTTTTTGGGCGTACCGTTTAATATCGCCAGTTATGCAATACTTACAATGATGATCGCTCAGGTATGTAATCTGGAAGTAGGCGAGTTTATTCATAGCTTTGGTGACGTGCATATTTATTCCAATCATTTGGAACAGGTAAATCTACAATTATCGCGCACACCAAAAGCATTACCATGGTTAAAAATTAATCCAGCGATTAAATCAATCTTCGATTTTGAGTATAGCGATTTTGAATTGATTGGTTATGAGGCTGATCCTGCGATTAAAGCACCAGTAGCGGTATAAATTTAATGTGGATTAGATAATGAAACAAGAAATAAGTCTGGTAGTTGCAATGAATCACGAACGTGTGATTGGCACAAATAATCAATTACCATGGTCGATACCTGAAGATTTGGCATATTTTAAACAGCTTACCCTTGGCAAACCAATCATCATGGGGCGTAAGACCTTTGAGTCAATCGGACGGGTGCTGCCGGGGCGCAAAAATATTGTGATTAGTCGCAATAATTTTCAGCATAATGGTGTAGAAGTTCACTCAAGTATAGAAGAGGCTATTGCAGCCAATTCTAATGCTGCTGAGCTGTGTATTATTGGTGGCGGTGAAATATTTAAGCAAACTCTGCAATATGCAACTACTCTCCATTTAACTTATGTTGATTTCCCCGTTACTGATCCATGTGCGTGGTTTCCTGAGGTTGATTTTAATGATTGGGAACTGGCGATGCAGAATGATTTTATTAGCCAGAGTGGCATCAACTGTTCGATCAGAAAATATATAAAAGTATAGATAATTAATGAAAACTAAATCACAATTTAAATATTATGTTCAACTTTGTCTGGCTTTATTGCTCTGGGCTGGTTTGTATCACGTCGCAAAACCAGCAGCAGAAGCAAGCGATCCATATTTGGTCGCTTTTTTACGCTATTTAATTTCTGCAAGTTTGCTACTAATTATCTTACGTGTAAAAAATGGCTATTGGTTTCCTACACTAAATAGTAAGCAATGGTTATTGATCTTTTGTATTGGTGCCTTGGGTATCTGTGCTTACAATATCATGTTTTTTAGTGCGGAAGCATTGATTTCTGGTAATGTTGTCGCGATTCTATATTCTTTTACACCATGCCTAACTACGATTATTTCATCATTCGTTTTTAAAACTAAACTAAATTGGTTAAGCAAAATTGGAATTGTAGTTGCTATGTTTGGTTCAATTGGAGTTGTGAACTATGCAACACCAAGCTGTGGACAATTTTTTTGCAGCGATATCTTGCATGTAGTCGGCAAAGGTGAAATTTATGGAATACTTGCCACATTAATTTTTGCCTGTTATTCAGTTTTGAGTCGTTATACATCACAACAAAACGTTTCTGCTCTAGTTATGAATGCTTATGCCGCAGTATTTGGTTGTTTACTACTAGGTGGCATTTCTATTGCACGTAGCGATTTTAGCATTATTCCACAGCTACATTTTAGCTTCTGGTTGGCACTAATTTATATTTCAGTGTTGGCAACCGTAGTTGCTTATTTATGGTATACCAGCGCCATTATTAATCTAGGTGTTTTTAAGACTGTAGTTTTTCAGAACTCAATTCCATTTCAGACGGTTTTAATCGGCTATGTGTTTTTTAATGAAAAAATTGGGCTTGGCGAACTGATTTGTGGTGCAGTTGTTATTGGTGGTGTTTATTTAACTAATTTTGCACTCAGCTATCGGAGTAGTAAAGGTTAGGGCATATAATAATTACGATTTACATTGATTTTTTGTCAATCTTATGGCATAATAACTCCCTCTTCAATGATGGGATCTTAGCTCAGTTGGTTAGAGCAGCGGACTCATAATCCGTTGGTCACTGGTTCGAGTCCAGTAGGTCCCACCATTCATTTTTCTAGAACTCAATAATCCCAACAAAAACCATTGATACCAAAGCATGTCAAGCTAAAATATCTTATCAACATTTGTCAAAATGTGTCATAACTTATCAACCTTTATCATAATTTACGGCATAAATAATTAAGTCAGAATATAACTCGTTCAATATCTAGCTTACTGAATATAATAATTTATAGCTTTTGATGAAATAAACAACAGCTTGATCTGGTAAGGCATGCTCGCAAGGTGGCTGTGGATAATGAACCTGATTCAAGTAATCAGAAATTATCTAGGCTGCTAATTGGGGGTGTTGATCTTGATACGGCGTTGGTACGTGAAATTGAACGATTGTTGATTAAAGCTGGGATTTTATGAAGATGAATTAAAGGTATCACCCCTATTGTGTTGCAAAATATAACACTTTAGTAAAAAATTCAATAAAATTATGCGATATTTTGCAGCGCATGAAGTCAACAATAATTATATTGTGGTACTATAATCGACTGCACAAATTATTTTTTGGGAGCGCTATGAATTACTGGTGGGTAAACCAAAAAAAAACCTATATTCAAGAGGTTGCTGGTGGCTACATGCAGTCACCACAAACAGAAAGAAACGGTCGCGAAAGTACTTCTTATAACAACATGAAAAAAGTTAAATCTGGAGATGTTGTTTTTTCTTATTGTAATAAACAAATTTTAGCTCTTGGAGTTGTTACTAAGCCAGCAGTGTCTATGCCTATACCAATAGAGGATGCAGCACGAAACAATCATGATGGATGGTATGTTGAGGTTGAATACTTTGAATTAAATAACAAAATTTGGCCAAAGAATAACATGTCTGATTTGATAGAGTATTTGCCAAAGAAATATTCCCCGCTTCTAGCAAATGGTAATGGCAATCAAAAATTATATTTAACAGAGGTACAACCATCTTTAGCTGATACCTTAATTATGCTAATTGGCGATGAGGCCAAAAATATTGTAAGAAATCAAGTTGGTCAGCTAGTCGATGATATTGAAGATCAACGATTAGAAGATGAAATCAAACAAAATACACTAATTGGTCCAACCGAGCGGGCGCGACTGATAAGAGCTAGGCGCGGGCAAGGAACATTTAGAATCAACGTTGAACGAATTGAAAAACACTGCCGAGTTACGAAAACAACAGCTAAAGAATTACTTATTGCGAGTCATATCAAACCTTGGCGATACTCAGACGACATTGAAAAAATAGATGGAAATAATGGATTATTACTTGCGCCACATATTGATAAATTATTTGATGCCGGCTATATTAGCTTTGAGCAAGATGATGCAATGTTAATTTCTCCTCTGCTAGATCGTAATATTCTACGTCAATGGGGCGTGGATGAAAATTTGAATGTTGGTCATTTTTCAGATAAGCAGGAGAGTTATTTAATATTTCACAGAGAAGTAAATAAGTTTAGTTAAAAATTAATTAAAAAAGTGTTAATTAACATAGTGTTATCTAAGTTTTGGGAGTTATAAAGTGAATATTGATTTAAAAATTGAGGGACTTTTCGGGTATTTTAACTATCATTTGAAGTTTGATAAAAATATAAATTTAATAACAGGTCCAAATGGTTATGGAAAGACAACGGTACTATCAATTATTTATGCTATTTCACAAAATAATCTTGTTGATTTATCTAAACTAGAATTTAATTCGATAAATATTATAACAAAAGATTCTAAAGTTTTAATTTCTAAAACAAAAGAAAAAAATATCCTTAATTTTGATATAAATGGAGAAAAGAGCAATCTTAACGTTGATAATCAAATTAAGAAGATACGAGAAGAAAGGAACTCCATTCTGCACATAGTGGAAGATGATCTGTGGGTAAATAGAGCAACTGGGAAACTTTTCAATGATGAAGAACTTTTTAAACATTTTAATCATAAAAAAGGGAGTCCTGATATAAGTATTGGATTCCCAACAGTTTATATGGTGAAAGCGCAAAGATTAATATCATCGTTCAAAAAAAATCGACCATCAATGGACCGGTTTATAGATAGGGCTAACAATAAAGAAGTGAATGAAGTAAACTTTAATTTTAAGATTGAAGAATATTCTAAAGAGATTAAGGATAAATTCGAAGAATTAGTAATGCAATACTACAAAAAGGGCCAAGAGTTAGATAGATTATTTCCTAAAAAATTATTTGATCATAAAAATAAAATGGCAGAGTCACAATATAATAAAAAATTTGAAAATTTAGTAAAAAAGCAAAAATTATTGGCCAAATATAACCTGTCTGTAAGAGATGATTTAGAATTTCCAAAATTTTCTGAAGAATTATCTGCCGTTTTTGCTGTATATTTGAGTGATACGGAAGACAAGTTAAAGGTGTTCGATAATTTAATTGAGAAATTAGAAATCTTTACCAAAATATTAAATGAAAAAAACTTTGTAAATAAATCAATATCTGTGAATACAGTAGATGGAATTGTTGTCACAACAAATAAGAATAAAAAGTTGCCATTGAAAGAGCTATCATCTGGAGAACAGAATGAAATTGTATTAATGTATGAATTACTCTTCAAAACAGATCGGAATACGATACTTCTGATTGACGAACCAGAGATTTCATTACATGTAGTATGGCAAAAATCATTTATTAAAGATTTAAAAAAGATTGTGGATCTAAATAATATTACTGCGATAGTAGCAACTCATTCACCAAACATAATCAATAAATCATGGGAATTGACGCAGGATTTATATAAATTAAGTCTAGAGGGAAATTAAATGAGTGACTTAGAAAGTGTTACGAATGCAGCAGAAGATTTAGTGGCCACGATTAGTTTAGAAGTAAATCATCCTAATACTAAGTTAATTCTTATTGTTGAGGGGGTGGATGATACAAAGATTTATAAAAAATTATTCAAGGATGATTTTTCTATTTACTCATTTAAAAATGGTTGTGAAGATGTGAAAAAAATAGTTTTGGAAACTTTTGTATCCGAAAAAAAAGTAATTGGAATAGTTGATAGTGATTTTTATCATAATTTATCTGGGGGTTACCCATTACTGCAAAAATTATTTATGACAGATTTTCATGATGTAGAGATGACAATAATAAAAGATAAAAAAACTTTTAGGAAGATACTCGTTGAGCATAATATTAAGAAAGACGAAAACCAATTTAAAACGGAAGTTTTTTCATTTTTAAAATATTTTTCTTTGTTGAAATATTACAATGAGTATTTTGGAAAAGGGTTAAGAATCAGTAAGGAACTTATTGATTATAAGGAAATTGATTTATTTATTAACGAATGTATTGCGCGTAATAATGGGAAAAATTTAAATCAGGTAGAAATTAAACAATTTATTACCGATAAATCTTCAAATGATCTATATTGCCTTTGTAATGGTCATGATTTTTGTTTTGCTCTAACTAAACTAGCTAAAATACCGTGTTCAATTAAAGAGTTAGAAGGGCAATTAAGGGTGGGATATCGTAGAAAAGCATTTAAAAAAACAAATCTATATTATGTAATAATGAAATATTTGCAGTCTTTGCAAGCCAATTTGGTGTAATAACCGTTAGAACTTGAAAACTACTTTACGAAAGCGGAACAGCCTATTCCGCAAATCATGGTTTTTTTATGCCTACGCACTAGAAAGATGAACTTTGGAAGTTCATTTAAACCAATGGCGAGAGAGACGAATATGATACTTACAAAGGAAATAAGTCTAGCCGTGTTTCGCTGGTGTTTTCAATTCCTGCCTTACCCTACAATTTGAAAACTTGTTTGGTAAGTAATTGAAAACAATCTTACTCATAGAAGATTAATCATCTCCAATACACCTGATCATAAAGTTATTCTATTCAATAACAAAACTATCACAATTAGCCGCAAAATATTGCTGATTATATTTATAAATAGCAATATAACGTAGTATAATTATGCTATCGGATAAAGGGGTTATGAGTGAAATTTGAATGGGACGAAACTAAAAATCAAGCCAATATAGCAAAACATGGTATTGATTTTGACACCGCCAGCGAAGCATTCAGCGATCCTAACGCAGTACGAAGATTTGACCGTGTTGTAGGAACTGAGAAACGATTTCATTTGGTGGGCAAAGTTAGGGGGATATTGATTGTCCTTGTAGCATTTACCGAGCGAAATGGAAATACTAGGATAATTTCAGCACGTCCGGCAGGAAGGGATAAGGTGATCTATAATGGCTAAAATGACAAATGAACAATTAAAAAAGTTAGCAGCAACGTCCGATGAAAGTATTGATTATTCTGATATACCTGAAATGAGTAAGACCAAAGGCTGGGAAAGGCTATATCCAGAAGCTAATGAGAATACAATCATTACTGATAAAATGATGTTTGATGCGTTAACTAAAGTTTTAGAATCTGATAACCCTGACAAAATTCCAGTAACATTAAAGCTTGACCCTAAAATTGTGGCTTTCTTTAAGCAGCACAGTAAAAAATATCAGACTAAAATTAATGATGTCCTGTTAGAATTTGTCAATCAATATGAGAAATCACACGGACATTAACTATTGAGCAATAACCCGCCAACAATGGCGGGTTATTCAGTATTCATCCATATCAACACTCTTGGAGAGCTTGATAATTTTATCGCGTTCATTCTGATTTAATTTAGCTTTACAGGTTGAATTGCAAAACCAGCTAGAAAATAGTTTTGCAAACCAGGCTAGTATTGTTTTCATTTGCTCATCTCCATAAATATTTATATAGTTTACTAAATTAGTGGGGTATTTGTCAACTATGCATTATTAAGATATATACTCTTAGTCTTTGAAGAACAAGACCCACATGTTATTCGTATGCTATAATCTCTTGATAAACTAAATGTTTTTAGTTCTTGCTATGATGAAAGTAAAAATACCGATTTCTCCAGATCTTATGTAAATCGAAACTAGTGATTAAATAAGTATTCGGTGACTTGTCTTTAAAGTTTGTTATTTTATGTAATCGATCAAATAGAAAGTAGTTAAAGTGAAAAATGTTCTAATTACTGGTAGTAACGGCTATATTGCTACTGCATTTGTTAAGCAATTTGCAGGCAAATATAACTTCACCCTCTTAAGTCATAAAACTACGTCTGGACATATTACGTGGGATGAATTAAATAAGAATCAGAATTTAATTCAGTCAATTGATGTTGTACTAAATTTAGCCGGATCTAACATAGGTGATAAACGTTGGAGCGAGAAACGTAAAGAGGAAATATTAAATAGTCGTCTTGAAACCACTCAAAAAATTGTCAATTTATTTAATGTTCGCGATAAAAAGCCGCATTTAATTTCAGCAAGCGCTATTGGTATTTATGATTCTAATCAAATAAATGATGAGGAGACTAAAATTGATTATTCTCATTATGGTAACTTTTCCGAAGAGATTACTAAACGTTGGGAGAGTGAGGCAAATCAATATTTAGGTCCGCGAACAATTACGCGTTTTGGCGTAGTCTTTAGTAGCAATGGTGGTGCTTTTCCTAAAATGCTTAAACCATTTACTTTGGGTATGGGTGGTATATTAGGTGATGGATCGCAATACATGCCGTGGGTTACCTTATTTGATTTATTGAATGCTTTGGATTTCTTGATCGCTCATGAAAAACAAGGTATTTATAATATTGTCGCACCTGATATGAAAAATAATGGCGAGCTTACTCATCTTATCGCTAAAACTTGGCACAAAACAAGCTTTATGACTATGCCAAAATTTCTAATTAAAATACTCTTTGGGCAAATGGGGGAGGAGCTCTTTTTAAATAGTATCAAGGTTTCACCACAGCGACTAATTAGCGACAAATTTATTTTTAAGTATCCAAATCTAGAATCAGCATTAATCGCGATAAAAAATAAAACCCTCTAGGCGTTTTTTTGCAAAGCATTTAATGGGATCAATTAATATTGTTTTTGGAGTTTAGTATACACGGTAAGTATAACATAATTGAAATCAATGGAAGAGACGCCACAAAATATAAATATCCATTTAAATTAAATAATTGTAATATATAGCTTCCGAGTGCTGGACCAAGCGCACAACCCAAATATTCAAGATCAATTGCACCAAACGCTGTTCCTCGGTATTTTTTAATAGTAAAACTAGAAACCAATATACTTCCAGTTGGAAAAATTAGGATTTCAGCTACAGATAAGCATATTACAAACAATATCAATGTGAATTTATTTACTGATAAAAAAGCAATAAGCAATCCACCAACTAAGAGGATTAAATATCCATAAGGGATTAGTAATTTTTGATTTTTATTTTTAATAAATCTAAAAATAATTGGCTGTAATATTACAACTGATATGGCATTTAGGCTTAGTAACCATGAAAAGAAAATTGTTCCATTTACTATATTTTTACTAATAATAAGAGCATAGTTACTTGTTAGTTGAATATAAATGATGTTGAAAACAATTAAGCTAAATAGTAATGATAGAAATAAATAATTATTTACTAAGTACTTAATAGCAGCAAAAAAACTATAAGATAATACATTTGTTGTTTCTATTTTTACAGATTTGCTTAGGTATTTATTTAAAATAATCAATAAGATACAAGCATAAATTAAATATAGAACTCCCGTTATAAGAAAAGCTTCAGTATTTGCGGCAATTCCAGCGTAAGCACCTAATAGTGGACCCAACGCAGCTCCAAGATTTAAAGCAAGGTAACGTAAATGAAGATACTTAATGCTGTCTTGAGGAGATTTTGAAATATCACTGATAATTGCCCTAGATGTTGGAGAAAATAATGCTGAGCTAAATCCATTAATTAAGTTTAATGCCCCAAATGAAATGATTTGAATGTTAGAGCTTAAATATTTGGCTGAGATATAAAATCCTAAAAAGACTAAAGCCCCAATAAAAACTGATAGTAATATAATATGCTGACGTTTAAGTATATCCGACAAATACCCACCGAAAATACTACCAAAACAAAGTGCAAGTGGTTGAAACCCAACAATAATACCGATATGAACCAAAGATAGATGCGTATTTTTATACAAAAAAATAGTCAAAAATGGCATACTTAATAATGATGATGCCTTAATCCAAAATACGCCAATCAAAACTATCCAAAGCAATAAGTTATTACTTTTTGAATTATTTTTCATCTCTTATGTTAGTCGATTCAATAATTTTAAGTATTTTTTGAGTTTGGTAATTGTGCAAATTATACTTACCTATTTGAAATAATTATTGATAATTAATCATTACTGCAAAAATAATAAAAGCTGCACTGAGTAACATCAGGTAAATATAAAACTTGATAATAAACTTAACCCAAACGCCATAATCAATTCGCGAGACACCAAGTGTTCCCATTAGCGCTGCAGAAGTCGGCATAATACAATGAGTCCAACCATCACCGAGTTGAAAAGCTAGTACTGCAATTTGACGACCTACGCCAACTAAATCAGATAATGGTGCCATTAATGGCATAGTAAGTGCTGCTTGACCAGAACCGGAAGTAACAAATATATTAAAAATTGACTGAAATAAAAACATTGCGATAGCCGAAGCATATTCATTTAATCCACTTAGTAAGTTAGCGGATGAATGTAACACAGTGTTTAACATAGTAAACTGCGTAGCATCAGCGCCACCCATCATTAAGATAATACCATGTGCCATTCCCACTATTAATGCTGCTGGTAATAAATCAGCCGCACCACTTTTAAATGATTTTGCCATAATGTTGAGGTTCATACCATTAATTTTTGCTAATGTGCTGATTATACCGATGACTAATCCCATTGCAAAAAACTGTGTTGCAATCTCTGGTATATAATAAGCTTTGGCAATTACACCATAAACAACCCAAACGATACCAAGTGCAAGGACTGCAATAATTAACCAAGATGCAAAACCAAAATGCTGTTTAATATTGATTTCTGCTAATTGTTCACGGAAATAGTTATCACTCTCGTGACTTAATGATTTGCGTGGATTATTTTGAATTGATCTAGCATAGACTACACTATAAATCATTATTGATGCGGTAAAAAACGCCCACATGGCAATCCTGAATAACGATCCAGATAGAACAGGGACATTAGCAATGCCTTGCGCAATTGCAACTGAAAATGGATTCATCCATGAAGTAGCAAAACCAACCTGCGTTGCTAGGTAGGTAACTAATACACCAGTTAAGGCATCATAGCCCATAGCAACCATCATTGGTGCTAAAATTAAGGCAAAAGCAATTGCCTCTTCACCCATACCAAAAACTGCACCTCCGATAGAAAAAATGAGCGCCATGACTGGAAGAATTAAAATTTTTCGAGTGCTCATTTTAGCAATTAATTTCATCATTCCAGCTTCAATTACGCCACTACGCATGATTATGCCAAATGCACCACCAATAATAAGAATAAATGCCATTACTCCAACCGCGCCGCCATTTCTATCTCCAGAGGTAATCCCGTCATAAACAAAGTTTAAAAACCCCGGTTTACCGTCGCTGGCAAAAATTGCTGGGGGATTGTGTACCACTTTGCCATTGACATCTGTTTGTATTTGATAGCTGCTCGCAACTAGGACACTGCGTGTTTTTGTCACGCCATCTGCACTATAACTAACTTTTTGAGTATCAAATTTTCCCGCTGGTACAAAAAAACTTAATATATAGACTAAAAAGACTACCCCAAATAAAATGACTAGCGTATCAGGCATTGCAATGTATTTAGACTTTTTTTTATTCGACTCACTCATTGGTAGCTCCGTATGTTTAAAAGAGTTCTAGCTCTATAATTTAGCATATATCTTGTCGTTATATGGGATAATAACAACGTTAATCTTTTTTATTGTAAATTACATTAAGCAAATGGAGTGATTATGCGTATGATTAAGTTATTTTTTATGGTTGCAATGGTATTAAGTACTCTTAATTTTGCACATGCAGATAGCGTTATCCCGATTAATGATTTTCAAATTAATAATTATCTGGGAACATGGTATGAAATTGCGCGATTACCAAATCGATTTGAAAAAAAATGCATTGCGCCAATTACTGCAAGCTATTCAATAGATCCTAACAATATTGATAGAGTAGTTGTGGTTAATAAATGTAGTAGAAATGGTGATGGTCCAAGTATTGCGGATGGCATTGCATCATTTGTCGAATCAGCGAATGTAGGTAAGTTAGAGGTGACATTTCTACCCAAATATTTAAGGTGGTTACCTATTGGATATGGTGATTACTGGGTACTTTATGTCGATTATAAAAAAATAGCATTAGTTGGTAGTCCAGATCATGATTATCTATGGGTACTTGCGCGTTCAGCCGATGTTGATCAAGAATCAATAAACAATGTGCTTGTGATAGCTAAAAATCAAGGGTTTGAAATCGATAAGCTTATCTTTAACTATGAAAGCGAACATTATGAAAGTACTGTTTCCATTCGGTAGTTAAGATAAACAATATAAGATTTATTGTGTCTGTAATTGATTGGATAATTTTTGATTATGAGGGTGGCTAATCTAGGAAAAATAACAGTAAGATGAGATAAATTACAACATTAATTAGCTTATTTATTAGAAATTTATTATAATTTGTTACTTAGTCTAAGATTATAATTCTAATTAAGCTGATTTTAAGGTATACTACAAGATTGAGTGTTTATGTTTGTCTTAAGTACCTATTATAAATTTTTTATAAGAGTAAATAATGTTTGATGAAATTTTTGACCAAAACGGCGGCATCCGTCAGCATTATATGCCATATTTAGATTGGCTTAAAAACTGCCCAACTGGATATTTGGATCGTAAAATGGCGGAGGCAGATCTGCTGTTTCGAAGAATTGGGATAACTTTTGCAGTTTATGGTGAAGAAGAGGGAGCTGAACGGCTAATTCCTTCCGATCCTGTACCGCGAATGATCCCGGCTGCAGAATGGGAATATCTGCAAAAAGGATTAGAGCAACGTGTTTTAGCTCTAAATCTATTTTTGGAAGATGTTTATCATGAAGGGCGTATTCTCAAAGAGGGGATTATTCCTGCTGAGAAAATCTATAAAAATGCGCAATTTCAAGCTTGTATGTTGAACATTGATCTGCCACATAAAGTTTATTCACAAATTAGCGGCGTTGATTTAATTCGTCATTCTGATGGTAATTATTATGTACTTGAAGACAATTTACGTATTCCTAGTGGCGTTTCTTATATGCTGCAAAATCGTCGTATGAGCCGTAAATTGTTTCCTGAACTATTCGAAAGTTATAATGTTGAGCCAGTAGACCATTATCCATCACTATTGCATACTACTTTAAAAGAGTGTGCTTTCTGCGAAAATCCAACCATTGCCGTACTAACTCCTGGACCATATAATAGTGCTTATTATGAACATGCTTTCTTGGCTAAAGAAATGGGTGTTGAGCTAGTTGAGGGGCGTGACTTATTTGTTGAAAATGACCGTGTCTGGATGCGTAGTATTTATGGTGCAAAACCAGTTGATATTTTATATCGCAGGGTTGATGATGCATTTTTGGATCCATTGGCGTTAAACCCAGATTCTTATTTAGGCGTCCCAGGTTTGGTACAAGCTTATCGTGCTGGTGGCGTTGCTTTAGCTAATGCATTGGGTACTGGTGTGGCCGATGATAAATCAATTTATCCATATGTACCAGAGATGATTAAGTTTTATCTTGATCAGGATGCTATTTTGCAAAACGTTCCGACACGAATTTTATCTAACCCCGAAGACTTAAACTATACATTAGCTAATTTAGATAAATTGGTTGTTAAAGAAGTTCACGGTGCCGGTGGTTATGGAATGTTGGTTGGTCCTGCAAGTACTAAAGAAGAGCGTGCTAGATTTGCTGAGATTCTAAAAGCTAAACCAGATGGTTATATTGCGCAACCAACGTTAAGTCTCTCAACTTGTGGAATTTGGCTGGATGAAGATCTTACTCCTCGCCATATCGATTTACGACCATATGTCTTATCGGGTGCTAAAGTACGGGTTACTCCAGGTGGACTTACTCGTGTGGCACTAACTAAAGGCTCTTTAGTGGTTAATAGCTCTCAAGGTGGCGGAACAAAAGATACTTGGGTATTAAATGAAAATCAACCAAAAGGAGGATATTAATAATGCTAAGCCGTACCGCATCTAACTTATACTGGATGGCGCGTTATTTAGAGCGTGCAGAATCAACCGCAAGACTTCTTGATGCTTGTTTTCAACCTGGAATGCCATATGCTGGTGATTTAGATAAACTTCGCGCTTTGCCATTACATATTCAAAACGCGTATGCTGATTTTGCTTTGACTGGTACTGCATTATCAATAGAAGCTGTTAGTAAGTTTATGATTTCTGGTAATACACCAGCATCAATTAGAAATAGCTTGGAAATGGCGCGCGAAAATGCGCGTTCTGAGCGTAGTAGATTAAGTAGTGAAGTTTGGGAAGCCATCAATCAAACATGGATTGAGTTTCAGGAAATGCAGCATAAGCCATTAGCTATTTTTACTGATTGGTTGCGCCAACGTGCTTTTATTTTTCAAGGTGCAGTTAGTATTACTATGCCAGAGAATTTAAGCTTGCATTTTTTACGCCTTGGTTTATATATAGAGCGTGCAGATCAAACTTTACGCATCCTAGAGGCTAAATTAGTTTTGGATAGTCTGACTGATTATACCGATTATTATCATTGGATTATGATTTTACGTGCAGTTAGTTCATTTGAGGCTTACCAAGAAACGATTGCGGCGACTCCATCACATGATAGAGTATTTAAATTTCTGCTATTTAATAAAACAGTTCCACGTAGCGTGCGTTATTGTATAGCTAAAATTCAGGATTTGATTGAATTAATTAGAGCTGAAAAACGCCGTCCGTCACTTAAAGTCTGCGGTAGTATATTTTTAAAACTTCGTTGTGACGAATGGACAGATATTGTTGATGTTGGACAAAGTGATTATATCCAAATGCTACAAGATGAAGTTGCCGAACTAGCGACCTCAATTCATAAAGGTTACTTTGTAACAGTATGATACTAAATGTAGAACACCGAACCAGCTATCGATATGCTGAAACTCTTTTGCGGAGTATTCAACTTATTCATTTAACACCTCGTGAAAATGAGCGGCAGCATGTTATTAGCTGGTCACTTGAGCTTCCAAGTAAAGGAGTTGTCAGTAAAGATTGTTTTGGAAATATAACCCATTACTTTACTCTGGAAGGGCGCTTTTCAGAACTTGAAGTTGTTGCACGTGGTGTTGTAGAGGTTTTCCCATTCCGTGCTAATATGGAATTAGGAACATTACCACTTGATTATTATCTTAGAATTACTCCGCTAACCGAATTAGGTGTAAAGCTGCGTAGTTTTGTTGATGAGTTTGTGCAGCAATATTCTGCATTCAAGTTAGATGTAAGTAATTCTTTGGCGATGTTGAATGCACTCTCTGCCAGAATTTTGCAGCTAGTGCCTTATACTAGTGGTGCTACTAGTGCCACTACTACTGCGCAAGAGGCTTTTGAACTTGGTGCTGGGGTTTGTCAAGACCATAGTCATATTTTCTTGGGGTGCTGCCGATATTTAGGTCTGCCAGCACGCTATGTTAGTGGCTATTTGCACACTGATGATAGTAGCCATTTGGCGAGTCATGCTTGGGTTGAGGTTTGGCTAGGTAGTTGGTATAGCTTTGATGTAAGTAACCAATGTGCTGCAGGAGAACAATATATAGAACTTGCCTACGGTTTAGATTTTTTAGATAGCAGTCCGATTCGTGGTAGTCGAATTGGCGGTGGAGATGAAACTTTAATGGTTAAATCATTAGTGACGGAACAATAGGGGTATTTATTAATGACGTATTGTGTAGCGATAAAAATTAAAGAAGGACTTATTTTTGCATCAGATAGTCGAACTAATGCAGGAATTGATAACATCTCAGTTTTTTGTAAAACTAGTCGTTTTGAAATTGCCGGAGAACGGCAAATTTTTTTACTAAATGCGGGTAATTTGGGAACTACTCAAGAAGTAGTCTCCTTATTGCGTAAAGAGGTTGAACGTGGAGCAGAACATAATATTCTTCAATTGGATTCATTGTTTGATGTCGCGCGTAAAGTAGGCGACACTGTTCGCGAGGTTATTCGGCGTTTACCTTCTTCTAGCTCAGGAATTGATTTCGGTTGCTCTTTTTTGGTTGGTGGACAGATTAAGGGTGAAGGGCAGCGTTTATTTATGGTTTATGCGGCAGGTAATTTTATCGAAGCAACCAAAGAAACGCCATTTTTCCAAATCGGTGAATTAAAATATGGTAAACCAATTTTGGATCGGGTAATTAACTATGACACACCGCTTGGCGATGCGATTAAATGTGCTTTGGTATCATTTGATTCAACCTTACGCTCTAATTTGTCAGTTGGTTTGCCAATAAATCTGAGTCATCTGCCACCCCAAATTATAAACCATGAAGATGGTGAGATTGAAATTGCTAAACCAATGACTACTTTGATTGATGAATCAAATGAATTATTTCAACAATTACGTCAAGGATGGTGCGATGGTCTGCAATATGTTTTTAAGACCATTCCTAACCTTGATTGGTGGAAAAAATAGTCATTTGTTGGATATTGTTGCATGTATAGATTTAATTGACTCTATTTAGGTGGAATTTGAGAGTCTTATGTGCCAAGTACGGTAAAATTGAGTCCTTAGAATAACCAATTTGTCATGGACTATGCAACTTAAAAAAAATCTTCTACGCCAGTTAAAAGCAATTCCAATTCTATATTTGATGATAGTCTTGATTTGGATGCTAGTTTTTGCTGCTGTTGCGTATCGCTACTTTCATGGTTCTTCTATCAGCCTTAAGGAAGATGCGTCGTTACAAACTTCCGGGGACAAGAATTATCTTAATAGTTCTACAATAAAATCAAGTTATTTAGATAGTGAATTTATTAATAATTTAGCAAAAGATACTCAAGATCAATTGTTAAATGAAAAGAGCGAAACCCTTGAAAATATTGATTTACAATTCAATACGCTTTATACTGAACTTGGTGCGATTTCTTCAGTCTATGATGAGGCTACAAAAAACTATATACTTTTTTTAAATAATATTCCATTGGGGCAAGTGGCTAATCCATTGGTGAAATATGCGTTTTACTTAAAAAATAAGCAAATTATTTTAATTTTTGAAGCCGAAGATATTGGTAGTGATTCAGTTTATGTAATGCTTGATTTATCCTCAAGAAAAAAACGAATGTTGCATGAAGTTGGTAATTTTGAGAAACTACAAGCCGCTTCTTTGAGTAATGATAAATTGTGTGTTTATTTGAAATTTAACGACGCCAGAAAGTATAGCGAAAAAGATGGTGATTATCAGTTATATGAATATTGCGGGGCTGGTAGTTTTAATAAAATTCTTGATGTTAAATCAGAAGAATATTATCAACGTAAATTTGCAGGCATGACTGCTGCACAGGTGCTTCAGTTAGCTGAGCAAGATAAGTGCTATGATAATAAAACAAAGCGTTTGAATCTGAGTCATAAATGTGGTTATGGAATTAAATACTGTCACATTTTTAGATCTATAAAAGAAGAGAGAAACAGTACAAGCTATTTGGAGCTGGAACATGCTTGTGCAGATCGTGCTCAAACACGATTATTTCAATCACTTATGTTGAATTAAATGCTAAGATATAAAAAAAGTCGTAATTACTTACGACTTTTTTTATATCTTAGCATTTAATAAAAATCTAGGCGTTACAGATTCGAGCTAAATCTTCGCTCGCAACACCAGTTGGGCGTAGTTTAAATTTTTCAACCAAAATATTTACCACATTTGGTGTCAAGAATGCAGGAAGAGTAGGACCTAAATGAATATTTTCAAGCCCAAGATGTAGTAATGTTAATAAAACGGCAGCAGCTTTTTGCTCAAACCATGAAATTATTAGTGATAACGGTAATTCATTAACCCCACAATTAAACGCGCCAGCTAAAGCAACGGCAACTTGGATTGCAGAATAAGCATCGTTACATTGTCCCATATCCAATAGTCGCGGAATTCCGCCGATATCACCAAAATCATCTTTATTAAAACGATACTTACCACAGCCTAGAGTCAGGATAATGCTATCCTTGGGTGCTTGATGAGCAAATTCAGTATAATAATTACGTCCACTTTTAGCTCCATCACAACCACCGATAAGGAAGAAATGTTTGATTGCCCCAGATTTTACGGCTTCAACTACTTGTGGCGCTACACTTAAGACCGTATTACGTGCAAAACCAGTGGTAATGAATTTAGCTTCGTCAGCATCATTAGCAAATCCTGGCGCAGTCAAAGCAGCTTTGATTACTGGCGTATAATCATGATTCTCAATGTGAGGAATACCAGCCCAGCCAACTGCATGAGTAGTAAATAGGCGCTGGTTATAACTATTTTGTGGCTGAATCAGACAGTTAGTTGTCATGACAATACTACCCGGAAAAGCTGCAAATTCAGCTTGTTGATCTTGCCAAGCACCACCATAGTTACCCACTAAATGCGGATATTGTTTAAATTTAGGATAGGCTAAGGCTGGAAGCAATTCACCATGGGTATAAACATTAATCCCTTTATCTGCGGTTTGCTTGAGAATATCTTCTAAATCATTTAGCGCATGTCCACTTACCAAGATACATTTACCTTTTACAGGTGTAATGCGTACTTGTGTTGGTTCTGGATGTCCATAAGTTTCAGTATGAGCTTTGTCTAATAGTTCCATAGTTTGATAATTAGTTGCACCAACTTTTAATGCCCATTCTAAATAGGCATTAGCATCATTTGACTCGGTTGCCAGAAATGCCAGACAATCATGAATTGAAGCATATATTTGTGGATCAGTATGTCCAAGCATCCGTGCATGATCAGTATATGCGGCTAAGCCTTTTAGTCCAAATAGAACTAAACCATACAATCCAGTTAAATCTTCGTCTAAATTTAATGAGCGCATATCAAAACCAATTGCATCAGCTTGTTCAAGTAAACCATCCAAACTACTAGCTGCCTGAAAGTTAGCTGCGGCTAGTGTAGATAGAGTCGGTGTGATTTTTTGTGCTTCACAAGCTGCGATGTAGTGTGCACGTAACTCATCACGCAATCTCACGCTTTGACGAATATAGTCTTGCATTCTTTGTTGGTCAAAATTAACATTGGTTAATGTTGAAAATAATGCCTCACCGACAAATGCATCAACTGCTGAGTCAACCACAGCTACAGTCCTAGCGCTTTGTGCGTAGATGCTAAGACCAGATAGGGAGTGGATTAGCAAATCTTGCAAATTAGCAGTGGTATTGTCTTTACCGCAAATTCCTAATGAGTTACACCCAACTCCAGTTGGTGTGCGTAAAGTTTGTTCACATTGATAACAGAACATAATTAATTTCCTTATAATAGTTGAGTGATTTAATTGGTTATTATCCCTGATATTTATGTGGGTATTATAGCAATACTTGTATATTAAATGCAACTATATTTATCGGTAGAGATGAAAATAACCGAGTTGGCAAAGAGTTGGTATAATTGGGGGCTTTGTTTCAAAAGCTTTTTATTTAAAAGAGAGTAGCGTGTTTAAACAGAATTCAATGTATTATTTATGGCATAACCAATTTTCAACAACAGATCGCAAAGTTATTGGATCATTTTTATTTCAAACGTTAGTTGAGTATGCGATATTTTTTGCATTATTATCACACCATCATATAATCGCGATGATTATATTTGAAACTAACAATTGGTTTCCAGCAACATTATATTTTGACTTGTTATTTAGTGCTATTTTCTTAATTTCTTGTATTGTGTTTCTTTTAATCTTACGTACTAAAAGCATAATTTGTCCTAATAGTACAATTGGTCGGTTGCTTTGTTATGTTCAGCTATCTTATCTGATATTCTTAACTTTAGGGTTGGATCTAATAAAACATTATGACTTATCTGCATTAGTAATTTTTATAGTGGTTTCATGCGTATTCGCTATTGGCTATGCTTATGATAAGGTTATTAATATTGGCGTATTATTCTCAATAATCAATAATAAATCAGCCTATATGTTTCTAGTTCAATCTTATTTTTTTTCATTGTCCTGTGGTTTGATTTTTGCTTCGTTCTTGAATAAATTTGCTACAGTTGCCATAAATTATCATATTGCATCATCGAAAATACCAATCATCATCTTATTATGTTTAAGTTTTCTTGCCTCGTATTATGCAAGTTATTTAGCTAAATTTAAACCTGCTTTAGAAAAAATACAGATCCAAGGTGTTTATAGATCGTTACTGTTGTGTAACAAAGAACTTTTTGCTAAAGTTGGTCTAAATATTCTTGTCGGAGCATTTTTAGTTAAATGGTATTTTACAATGCCACTATTTTTACAGTATTCAGAAAATTGGAGCTCAAAACATATTGCTGATGCAATTTTTATTGCTGCAACATTGTCTTTAATTGTAAATTGGTTTTTCTTACGGTTATTTAATCAATATGATGTACACACCCTTTTTATTTGGGTTTTAATTGTATTAGTATTTACGGTATTATTTGTAGCCGTAAATCTATATTTTCACCATTGGGTGTTATTGTGTGTGATTTTAATGGCAGTTTTCTATAACTCACTACAATCTACAGTAAATAAGATTGTACATCATGATATTATTAAAATTGAAGTTAATATTATCCTCTTGATTATGGGTGGGGTAGTTAGTTTAATTTTATTTAGCTTTCTAGTTAGTGGAATGAGTGTTTTTCTCTCTAAACAAGCTGGTATTCGTTCACAGGCACTCGAAATGCCTATTTTATTATTAACTTTTATTATAATAGGTGTTTATAGTTTTTATCGCTTAAAACATCATCGCAAACAACGGGTTGAATTAGAAGGATGAAGTAATGCATGAATTTTCGTTATGTGAGGGCATTGTTAAACAAGTTTCACGGGCTAATGCTGGGATTTTAGAGAATATCAGTCAGATTACGATTGAAATTGGCAAGCTCTCAGGTGTGGATGTCGATTCACTCACCTTTTGGTTTCCAGTAGTTGCCGAAAAAATGGCTTGTGGACAAGTTAAGTTGGAAGTCTTTGAAGTAGATGGACTTGCATTATGTTCTAAATGTAATCAGCAATTTCTCTTAACTAATCTTTATGATGCCTGCCCACATTGCAACGCTTATGGTGATTACCAGATTTTACAGGGGCGTGAATTATTGGTTAAGTCATTTAGCCTTAATAAATAATTTAGGTAATTGGGTCGCAGCTATGGCGTTTAGCATAATATAGTCCAAAGCTACAAACTAGCAAAATTACTGTCATGAAAATAAGTGGCGTCTGGTAAATTCCATGCCCAGATTGGATTGAACTGCTAATAATAATCGGTGCCATTCCGCCAAAAATAGTGAAGCCTATGTTATAACTCATTGCAACTCCTGTTAAGCGAATCTTAGCAGGGAATAGGCAAGTAATCAAGTAAGGTATAATCATTGCTGCCACGCCCTCCAAAATAGCTAATATAATTACTCCAGCTGCGATATGTCCTGCATCAATTAACCAATATGAAGTTGGCACCAGTATTGCACTGGCAATAATTAAATTACGTAAAATAATATACGGTGTTACGTGATTAGCAATTCGACCAGTAATATAGATGGTTATAACGTTTAAGATCATTGCGATGGGCATAATTTGGCTGATTAAACGATTGTCAATATGCAGCATTTTGTGTAAATAAGTAGGCATGAAAATAATTGCAATTACCACCAATGATGACATAATTCCAGTAGTTGCAATTCCGGCAATCATTTGCGGCAAATTATGCTTAAATAAATAGGCTAATGGAAATTCTGGCTTATCATGGATTTTATTAAATGCTGCGGTTTCTTGCAGAGTTTTACGAATTTTATAACTAATCAGACATAACGCACCGCCAATGATGAATGGAATTCTCCAGCCATAAGCGGTCAATTGCTCAGTATTAAAACTCAAATTTAGAAGTTGATTTATTGCCATCCCCAATAAGAGTCCGGCATTTACACCTGTCATGGTAATCCCAAAACCACTTCCTCGCTTTTGTGGCATACTCTCACTGATATAGACATATGTACTTGGTAGTTCGCCGCCTAAAGCTAACCCTTGTAATAGTCGTAATACTAATAATCCAATCGGCGCTGCATAGCCAATACTTGCATACGTTGGGAGTAAACCAATTCCTAGCGATGAAGCACCCATCAGAACTATAGTTATAATTAGAACTTTTTTTCGTCCATGCTCATCACCAACATGGCTAAAAATCATTCCGCCAATAGGCCTAGCAATATAACCCAAGACAAAAACAACATAGCTTTCAATAATTGAAATTATCTGGTTGCCGCTGGGGAAAAACTGGCTCGCAAAGTAAACGGAAAATATTTCATAAATAATAAAATCATAAAACTCGAGCATTCCACCTAATGCGGCTAAACCGACAATTTTCTTTTCTTCTCGATTTAAATGTAATGTTTGCTGCATGAATCCACTCCAATTTATTGAAAACTAAATGATTTTAATAAAACTGCTATTCTGATGAGCATTATTTATAATATATTTACTTTATATCATTCAATACTAACATTAGCTAGTAAGTGAGTTAAAGTAGCATTTGCGCTTGGTAAAATAGCGTGCTACAAAGAAGCTATTAATAAGACAGAGTATTGATGCAAATAGACAAATTATAATAATATAGCGATAATCATTAGTTAGTGCTAAGATGCTGCTGGTCCACAATGGGGTTAACCCACCACCAATTAAGGATGCTAAACTAAAACAGGCGGCTACTCCGCTATAACGAACTTCAACTGGAAATAAATCTACCAATAAACCCCAATAAACTCCGTTAACCCCACCAGCAAAGATAGATAATAAAATCACAACACTGTAGAGCATTGTTAGATTATCCAAAGGCAATACTCCAGTTAAAACCAGAATCAAGACAGCAATTAAGCCAACTATCGAAAATTTAACAATCGCGGTTGGATTTATTTTACTGGCTAAAAGTGCGGATAAAATGATCGCAGCGGAAACTGTTAATGCTCCAACTGAACTAATATTAGCAGCAACGCTCAATTCCAAATGTAAAAATTTAACAAACAGATTGGGTAAGAATACATGAAAAACCGATGTAATCAAGGATGCGATTAATACTAAAAAAATCCCCATGATTAGTTCTTTACGGTAAGTAGTGAAGAGCGCGAGTGCTGGAATTTTCTGTACCTTGTGTTGTGCTTTAGCTGCTTGAAAATCGCCACTTTCGGCAATATTTTTACGAATATAAAACCCGATTACTGCAAGCAGACTTCCTAAAATAAATGGAATCCGCCAGCCAAAACTATATAAAAAATCATGATTCATCATTTCAACCATATTACGGATTGCCCATGAACCCAGCGCAATACTCATGTTGGCACCAAAAGGCATCCATGCGCTGTAAAAATAGTAATTTTTATGGTGATAAGTTTCAGCGATATACGTAACCGATCCCGGCATTTCGGCACCCGATGAAAAGCCTTGAAATATCCGTGAAATTAATAAAATTGCGACCGCAAAGTAGCCAACTTGGTGAAAGGTAGGGGAAAGCCCAATAACTAAAGAAGGGATTGCTGTCATTAAAATCGACAGGCTGAATATTGATTTACGTCCATATTTATCACCCAAACTGCCTAAAATGATTGCTCCAAAGGGACGCAACATATAGCTGATTGTAACTGTCATATAAGTAAAAACAATAGCCAGATAACCAATATCTTTAGGGAAAAATAAATCAGCGATAACCGAAGATAAAAAGACAAAAACAAAGAAATCAAAAATTTCAAAGAAGTTACCGATTCCAGCGGCAAGAAATAGTTTTTTACGATTGGCAACTGGCTGGCTTACTGTTGTACTCATGTATAACCTTCGGTAATTTAGTTAATTATGGCGCAATTTTACTATATTTACACCATAATTACATTGAATATAGTCATCGTCTTTAAATCTTGGCTATCTTTAAAGTCCATAAAATTTATTTAGTCGTGATTTTTAGACCAGATAGAGCGCCAGAATAATCTTTTGGTAATTGACTGAGTCTGCTTAAGGTATTTTTCGCTAATTCTGCATAAGTCGAAGCGATTGGACTTTCTTTAAGTAGCGCAATTGGTGTGCCGCGATCGCTGTGTTGGCATATTGCTAGATTGAGTGGTAATTTTGCCAATAAATCTAAATTATACTCATCTTTCAAATGACTGCTTCCACCAAGACCAAATATATCGGATTCATGTCCGCAGTTTTCACAAATATGAGTTGACATATTTTCAACAACACCCAGACATGGTATATCCAACTTTTGAAACATATTAATACTTTTACCAACATCCAGCAAGGCGATATCTTGTGGCGTGGTAACTACTATTGTTGCCGTTAATGGAGTTGTTTGTGCTATGGTTAAATGAATATCGCCGGTCCCAGGAGGCATATCAACAAGTAGACAATCCAGCTCGCCCCATTCGCTATCGTTTAATAATTGACTCAGTGCTTTGTTAACCATTGCACCACGCCAAATGGTTGCAGTTTTAGGATCGGCAAGAAAGCCAAAAGACATTGCCTTTATTCCAAATTTATCTAGTGGAACAAAACGATTATTTTCACTAACAGCAGGCTTGTAGTCTTTTGCACCAACTAGAATTGGTAATGAAGGTCCGTAAATGTCTGCATCCAAAATACCTACTTTCGCGCCAAGCTCACTCATTGCAATTGCAAGATTCAATGTGGTAGTTGATTTACCTACTCCGCCTTTACCTGATGTAATCGCAATGATGTTTTTGATGTTGCCAATCCGTGTTAATCCGGCTTTAACCTTATGTGCTATAATACTAGGTTTATTAACTGTGTTATTCATAAATTTTTTCTTCCGTAAACTATTATATCGAGCCTGCATTAGCTTCGAAATTAATATGCTCTATCTTAGCATATCATATTAAAATTAGTTGACTATTCTAGTAGGCTACTTGCTTTGGGGTTATCAATATGTCAAAAAATATAATCGTAACTTGCGCATTACCTTATGCTAATGGAGATATCCATTTAGGGCATATGGTAGAACATATTCAGGCTGATATTTGGGTGCGATTTCAAAAAATGCAAGCTAAAAACTGTTATTTTATCTGCGCCGATGATACTCACGGTACACCGATTATGCTTAAAGCTGAGCAGCGCGGAATTACTCCGGAGCAATTAATTGCCGAATCGTATCAGTCGCATACTACAGATTTTGCAGGCTTTGGGATTGGTTATGATCATTTTTATACTACTAATTCTTCAGAGAATCAACAATGCGCTTATGATATTTATAATAAATTAAAAGCGAATAATAAAATTGCAGTTAGGACAATCAGCCAACTTTTCGACGAAGAAAAACAGATGTTTTTACCGGATCGCTTTGTCAAGGGCACATGTCCAAAATGCAAAACCGAAGATCAGTATGGTGATAGCTGTGAAAAATGTGGTGCGACTTATGCGCCAACCGAATTAATCAATCCTTATTCAGCTGTATCAGGTTCAACTCCAGTTATCCGCGAGTCTGAACACTACTTTTTTAAGCTTAGTGAATGTGGTGAGTTTTTAACTGAGTGGTTATCAGCGAAAGGTCGCTTACAAGCTGAAGCGCGTAATAAAATGCAGGAATGGTTGGATGGTGGTTTACAAGATTGGGATATTTCTCGTGATAAGCCTTATTTTGGTTTTGAAATCCCTGACGCACCTGGGAAATACTTTTATGTCTGGCTAGATGCTCCAGTTGGCTATTTAAGTAGTTTTATGCATTATTGTCAGCAAAATAATTTAAATTTTAATGAATTATGGAATAACCAAGACACAGAGATTCATCATTTCATCGGTAAGGATATTTTATATTTTCATGCACTATTCTGGCCTGCAGTATTGCATAACTCAGGCTATCGCACTCCAGATAATTTATGTGTTCATGGATTTTTGACCGTCAATGGGCAAAAAATGTCTAAATCCCGCGGTACATTTATCACTGCAAGCAGTTTTTTAGCTAGTGGTTTAAATCCTGAATTTTTCCGTTACTATGTAGCAAGCAAGATGACAGCTAAGATTGAAGATATTGATTTTTCTTTTGATGATTTTGTTGCTAGAATTAATTCTGAATTAGTTGGCAAGTATATTAATATTGCTTCGCGTTGTGCGGGTTTTATTAGTAAACGCTTTAATAATCGTTTGGCAGCTAGTGTTGATCAGGAATTAATTAATGGTGTTTTAGCAGTTAAGACTGAATTAGCAGGATTATTTCAGGAGCGTGAATTTGCTAAAGCTATTAAATTAATTATGCGAGTGGTTGATGAAGTTAATCTTTATGTAGATAATCATAAACCATGGTTGTTAGCTAAAGAAGATGGTAAAGAACAAGAGTTGCACTTAGTATGTACGACCTTAATTAATGCATTCAGATTAATTGCTATTTACTTGAAACCAGTAGTTCCGCAATTAGTAGCTAAAATTGAATTATTTCTTAATTCTGGACCATTAATGTGGAATAATTTAGAGCAGTTGAGCTTAAATAGTGAAATTAATAATTACAGCCATTTAATTAATAGGGTAGAGCCTTCTATGATTGAGAAAATAATCGAAATTAATCAGCAGCAGTTGGATGCACAAAACGCAGACTCAAAATCAGCAGCAGAAAACATTATCTATGAAAAGATTGCTGAAACTATTTCAATTGATGATTTTAGCAAAATTGATTTACGAGTAGCTAAAATTGTTGCAGCTAGTCACGTTGTTGGTGCAGATAAATTAATTCAGTTAACGCTGGATATTGGCACTGAAACACGCAATGTTTTTGCTGGAATTAAATCTGCATATGATCCAGCTGATCTTGTCGGGAAACATACTGTAATGGTTGCAAATTTAGCTCCTAGGAAAATGAAATTTGGAATGAGCGAAGGAATGGTGCTGGCCGCTAGTTTCGAGGATAAGCATGGAGGGCTTTACATCTTAGAACCACATGAAGGTGCTCAAGCTGGAATGCGGGTGCGTTAAATATGATTAAAAGGTTGCCATTACACAGCAGCTTATGTTTATAATAGCATGTTGATTTTTATTCTCACATTGAGACCTGTTTTATGGGGTATGTAAATGAAGTTAAAGAAAATTTCTTCGGTATTAGCGGTTTCAGCCGCATTTGCATTGAGTGCATGTGGTGGTGGCGGTGCTGCTGGTCCAACTCAGAATGCTGGGTATGGTGATGTGCTTTCTATTTCAAAACAGGAGCTTGGTAATTATGCCAGCATGCAGGTATTGTATCCTATAATGCTACAAACAGGCGATTTTGGTAGAATTGTTGGCTCTTCATTTGCTGTGGAATCAGCATTTGAATCTGCTAATATTATTAATAGTGCAACAACATTTAATTTTAATCCATTAGCTCCAGTAAGTAATCCTAGCTATTTTAAAACCAGTTCAGTTTCTGCATATGCAGTGGAATATAAGACACCAGGACAAAATGCAACTACAAATACAAGTCAAATTAGCCGTACTGCATCTGGTTTAATTATTGTCCCTAATGGGATCACACCTCGTGGTGTAGTAGTTTATTTTCATCCGACAACATGGGGTAAAAATCAGGTTCCTTCTTGTTTAGGACCATTAGCCTCAGGCAATATTTCTTCAAATATACCATCATATTGTAATGTTACTGCTTTAGATAGTACCGGAGCTGGAACTTTTGCAATGTTGGCTGCGGTATATGCTGCGCGTGGGTTTGTGGTTGTAGCTCCAGATTATGTTGGTCAGGGTTCAGATTATGATAACGTTCATCCGTATGTTATCTTCCCTGAAAATAATGCTTTAGCAGCATTTAATATGTTCCCAGCAATGCGTCAGATATTGTCTGCAGCGCCATTTAATATATCTTCTTCAACGACCCTCCCTTTATTTATTACGGGTTATTCTGAAGGGGGTGGCTATGCACTTAAAGCTTCACAAATGGCACAATCAACTGCAGCTGGCGCGCTTAGCAATGCCAACTTATCGTTAAAAATTACATCTCCACAAGAAGGAGCTTATTCATTAACCGATCAAATGAACTTTGCATTTAACGATAATAATGATGGATTATTGAATTGTGCTAGTAATCCTAGCTATAACTGTGGCAATGTTGATATGATGAATGCAACTCAGACTAACGTAACACCAGAAGTTTCCGCAATGAATAATTGGAATATTGGTAGTGCACCATATGCAGCTAAAATTAAACCGTTACTAACAAGTTATGTATTAACTGCTGCGGTGTATTATAAATTTCAAAATCTGAATGGTGCATATGATATGACTATGAATCATCAATTTTGGGCTGATGTAATAATGCCAAATAATGTTGTAGCAAGCTTGTATGAGTTATATTCTGGTCTTTTGGGGGATAGTTATACTGGTAGTCAAATTACAGCTGCTATCTTTGGAAATTCAACTAGGATAAATGGTTATGATCCTGTGACTGCACCAAATATTACAGTCTTTAGTCCTTTTGGCGATATTCCTGAATCCTTGCCCGCAAACAACTGGGGTACAAATAATGCAGGAACTAATTTTATTCATCAAAAAATTGCTAGCGACCCGCAATTTGTTACTATTTTAGCAGATGGATCAACGTATAATTGGCGAACTAATTCACCAATCAATTTCATTCATATGAATTACGATTCTGCCGTGACTGTGCTTAATTCACATCAAGCCTACTCGTGCATGAAAAATGGAGTTAGTTTTCCTGGTAGCGGTAATTTAGTTGCATCTGCTGCTCCTTGTTCAACTTTATCCAGCGGTGCATTAATTGAATCAACAATTATTCCTAACTTTCAATTGACGAACAATGCAGTACAGCTGGCACCAATGGATTTACTTACTCCATCTCAAGTAAACAATGTTGCTAAAAATAAATTTTGGACAGCATCTTCATTTGGTATTAATTTTTTGGGAACGCCGTTTGATCATGGAGACATGTTTGTTCAGGGTAGTATAGTTGCACTTTGTACATTTGAGAATTCATTGAAAGATGGTTCTAACTCTGGAGTTTGCCCAACATTATAAGGTATTTGCTTTATCGCATTAATGAAAAGAGCCTCCTAAATGGAGGCTCTTTTTAAGTAAGTTTGATTACAAGCATCAGAAATTCCATCCCCAATTAGGCGTAGTAATCTTATCTGGATTATTGCTTGTATTATTGTCTTGCTGATTAGGATTTAAGGTGTAGTCAGGCAACCCTCCGCTAGGATTATCTACTGTAATTTTATTTACAACACCACCCGGTCCTCGTTGCTCTGTAATTTGTTTAAACCTAGTTGGTTGTGATTCATTTGCGACTGCTGCAGCACTTTCACTTATAGTTTGGTTTGCAGCATTTCCTGGTTGAGGCAACAAAATTGGAGCGCCACTACTACCATTTAAGTTTTTTGGCGGTGGTAATGGAATAGTTTCAGGTGTTTGATGCGTAGAACACCCACCAACCCAAATAGAAGTGATCACAATTAGCAGTGAACTGGTTACTACAGAAAATTTATTTTGCATTTTCTTATCCTTATGCAATTTCTTCATGCCAATATAAGCCATCACGTGCTAATAAAGCCGATGAGCTAGCTGGTCCCCAAGTTCCTGCTGGATACTGCTTAGGTGCAACTTTCAACTCTTTCCATGTTTCCAAAATCGGTTCAACCCATTTCCACGCTGCAATTTGTTCATCACGGCGAACAAACAAGCTCAAATTGCCACGAATAATATCCAATAATAAGCGTTCGTAACCATCAGTGCGACGTGCGTGGAACATCTCATTAAAATCCAAATCTAAATAAACTGGTTGTAAACGGTTGGTATCTCCCGGTTGTTTTGCGAGGAAGAATAATTTTACGGTTTCTTCAGGTTGGATTCTGATAATCAAACGATTGGCAAAAGTACCTCCACTGGTCGGAAATATTTTGCATGGGATATCTTTAAATTGAATTACAATTTCAGCAACTTTTTCTTGCATTCGTTTGCCAGTACGCAAATAAAATGGAACGCCAGCCCAGCGCCAGTTTTGAATTTCCGCCTTTAATGCTACAAATGTTTCTGTAATACTGTTTGGTGCAACTTTTTCTTCTTCAAGGTAACCTTTAACTGATTGTCCTGCTACTGCACCAGCCTTATATTGGCCTTTAATAACATTTTTTAGTACATCGTCTTCAGATAATGGTTTCAATGAGCGTAGAACTTTTAACTTTTCATCGCGAATTACATCAGCATCTAAGGATGATGGTGGTTCCATCGCTACGATACATAACATTTGTAACAAATGGTTTTGCAGCATGTCACGCAAAGCTCCTGTATGTTCATAGAAGTCGCCACGTGAACCAACTCCAATATCTTCCGAAACTGTGATTTGAACACTATTAACCCATTGGCGGCGCCATAATGCCTCAAATAATGTATTACCAAAACGGACAGCCATTAAATTTTGCACTGATTCTTTACCAAGAAAATGATCAATACGATAAATTTGATCTTCTTTAAAATATTGTGCAACGTAGTCATTGATATCATTGGATGATGCCAAATCATTCCCCAGCGGTTTTTCTAAAACTACTCGTGAACGTTCATGATTAAGTCCAGATTTAGCTAGGTTATGGCTGATTGTTTTGAACAATTCTGGCGCAGTTGATAAGTAATAGATATTAGTCTTGCTTTGATCCAAGACAGAACCTAATTTGCTATATCCCGCTTCGTCATTTACATCTAATTGAACATAATTTATTAATTTGATAAACTCACTCCAATGGTGTGGATCTATTTTATTTTTTGCATCTGTCGCGTATTTGTGTGCTGACGTAATATAGTCTTCCGATGACATATCTCCGCGCCCTAAGCAGAAGAAGCGCGAGCTAGACTCAATGTTGCCATCAACAAACGCGTTATATAGTGCTGGTAATAATTTTCTTTTTACTAGGTCCCCAGTACCGCCAAATAATACCATATCAAAACATTCAAGCTTGCTTACCATAATTAAACCTCATTTACATAAATGTCATATTATTAGCGATATTATAGTCCATATTTACATGGTTAGTTACAGAATCTTAGTTATTGTCGCAAAATGATGAAATTGCTGCAGTGCACCTAATTAATTGTGATGGTTATGTTAAAATCCACACCAATTCTATGTTTAAAGGTAAGGGTGTTGTTATGAGTTTTCAACAAGTTAAGTTATTTCCTCCCCTAAAAGGTGTTTTTGTTGATCTAGCAAAAGTTCCGGATCCCGTTTTTGCTGAAAAAATGGTTGGGGATGGTTTTGCTATTGATCCACTTGACAATGTTCTGCATTCGCCAATTGATGGTAAGATCAAATCAATTCACCGTGCCAAACATGCGATAACTATCGAATCTAATTTGGGTTTTGATATTTTAATTCATGTTGGGCTAGAGACTGTTTCCTTGGGGGGAGAGGGTTTTAAAGTAAAAGTCAAAGAGGGTGATCTAGTAAAAACAGGAGATATACTTAGTGAGTTCGACATCGCTTATATTTCTGAAAGAGTGGTAGCGCTGATAACTCCAGTTCTAGTTACTGATATTGAAGAAAAACAACTAAGTATTGAGATTTTACCTCATGACACTATTATTGATTTAAGTAAACCAATCATGATTGTTAATTGTGGACAAGTTACAACAATTAGTCATGTTGAGTCATCACAAAACTCATTAGAGTCAGAATTAATTACCGTTCCTAATACTCATGGTATTCATGCGCGTCCAGCTGCACAACTTAATGCTATTGCTCGTAAATATCCAAATCATGAAATCGTAATGCTAAAAGGTGAGCAATCAGGAAATGTTAAAAGCGTAGTTTCCTTATTAAGCTTATCAGTACAGTATCAGGATCAAATAAAAATTTTGGTAAAAGGTGATGGTGCACAAGCAATTATTGATGAGCTCAAAGCTGCATTATTAGAGATGCATGATGATGAAAGTGAAAATCCTAATGCTAATCCGACTGCTGGTGAAGAAGATAGTAAAGTTGAAAATGGTAAATATCATGGAGTTGTTGCATCAACTGGAATGGCAGTAGCAAAATTAGTGCAACAAACTGGAGTTCAATTTAAGTATGATCGTTTTGCCGCTGATTCTGAAGCTGAATTAGCCAAGTTAGAAACCACAACAAAAACATTAATTACAGAGCTAGAAACAGAGATTAAGGCGCTAACAGAATTTGATGTCGCTCATAAAAATATTTTAAGTGCCCATCTTATGATTTTAACTGATCCAGAATTGACTGCAAATACCAAAAATCTGATTATGCGTGGTCAATCTGCTCCTTTTGCTTGGGATAAGGCTACTGATGAGTCGTGTAAAGCATTAGCTGCAACTGGAAATGCACTATTAATTGAGAGGCAAAGTGACTTATTAGATGTTAGAGATCGAGTATTAACAGGTCTTTGTGGGAGTGAAAATAAAGTCATTCAAGAGTATACAGAAAATGTCATTTTGGTTGCTGAAGATTATACTCCATCACAAGTTATTGCATTAAGTGATAAAGTTAAAGGCTTAGTTAGTGTACGTGGTGGAGTAACTTCTCATGTCTCAATTTTGGCTCGTACTCGTGGAATTCCACTTCTAGTCGGTGTTGCTAAAGAAGTATTACAAGAAAACTCTAAAATAGTGGTCTTAGATACATTAAACACTGCGATCTTAAATTCATGTCCAAATGAGCAAGAGTTGACCATTGCCAATCAGTTAGTTGCCAAACGCGAGGAAGAATTACGCGTGGCGCAGGAATCATCTTCTTTGGCGGCGACTACTAGCGATGGTATACAAATTAATTGTTTGGCAAATATTGGTAATATCAATGAAGCTAAGATTGCGGCAGGTAATGGTGCAGAGGGTGTTGGTTTATTCCGAACTGAATTTATGTTCCTAGAAAGCAAAGAAGCTCCGAGTGAAGAAATGCAGTTTAAAGAGTATTCTGAAATCAATCATGTTCTTGGAGGTAAGGGTTTTGTTATTCGCACATTAGATGCTGGTGGTGATAAAAAAATTCCGTATATCACGCAAGTTCATGAAGAAAACCCAATGCTTGGTGTACGTGGTGTGCGTTTATGTTTAGCGAATCGGGAGTTATTCAAAACTCAATTACGTGCCATTTTGCGTACCAAAGCTGAAAATATCAAGGTCATGATCCCCATGATTTCTAAACTAAGCGAATACCGTGCCGTTAAACAAATTTTTGAAGAGCTAAAAACAGAGCTAAATGTAACAACTAATATTCAGTTAGGAATCATGGTAGAAGTTCCATCCGTGGCATTTATGAGTGAAGCTTTTGCTAAAGAAGTCGATTTTATGTCAATTGGAACTAATGATTTGACCCAGTATGTTATGGCTGTAGATCGCGAGCATACTGAACTAGCAAAAGAAGTTGACCACTTACATCCTGCAGTACTGTCTGCAATTGCCGCAACTGCACGTGGTGCTCACAAGCATGATACGAGTTTGTCGGTATGTGGTTTAATGGCATCTGAAAAATTAGCTATTCCAGTATTAATTGGTCTGGGGATTAAAAATCTCTCAATGACAGTTAGTGCCATTCCCGAAAATAAAGCATTTATTCGAACTTTAAACTTTGTTAAATGTAAAGAAATTGCATATCATTGCTTGAGCTTGCCAACAGCAATCGAAGTGCGTGAATATTTAAAAAATCAGTTTAATTAATTGTTAAAATTTTAGAAAGTAATATAATGGCTTTTAAATTTTCTTCAATTCAGGCTCTTGGTCGGGCGTTAATGTTGCCGATTGCAATGCTACCTGTTGCTGGGTTGTTATTACGTTTTGGACAACCTGATTTACTCAATATTGCGGCAATCGCCGATGCTGGTAATGCTATTTTTGCCAATCTCCCATTGCTTTTTGCGATTGGGGTTGCGGTTGGCTTTGCTAAAGATAATAATGGCTCTGCTGGTCTTGCCGGTGCTGTGGGTTATCTGATTTTGGTAGCAATGCTTAAAACTATCAACAAAGAGATTGATACAGGGGTATTGGGTGGTATCCTAACTGGTAGTATCGCGGGTTATATGTATAACCGCTACAGAGATATAAAACTTCCAGAGTTTTTATCGTTTTTTGGTGGTAAACGCTTTGTTCCTATTATAACTGGCGTGAGCGCGGTTCTGTTAGGCGTGATCTTAGGTTATGTTTGGCCTCCGATTCAATACGGATTGCATACATTTAGCTTGTGGATGGCAAATTCTGGTGAGGTTGGATTATTTCTTTATGGCTTATTTAACCGTCTATTGCTAGTTACTGGTTTGCACCACGTGCTAAATAGTTTATTCTGGTTTCAATTAGGGGATTTCACCAATGCCCAAGGTGTCGTGGTTCATGGTGATATTGCACGCTTTATGGCTGGAGATCCAACGGCAGGACACTTTATGGCTGGGTTCTTTCCAATCATGATGTTTGGTTTACCTGCAATTTGCTTGGCAATGTACACTACAGCATTTAAAGAAAATAAAAAGGCAGTAGCAGGGCTTTTATTGTCGATGGCTTTAACATCTTTTTTAACTGGTGTTACTGAACCGATTGAATATTCTTTTATTTTCTTAGCTCCTGTTTTGTATGGTATCCACGCCGTCTTAACCGGTGTTTCTCTTGCTGTTAGTTATTGGTTGCATATTCGTTTAGGGTTTTCATTCTCTGCTGGTGCAATTGATTACGTATTGTTCTTTAAGCTATCGCAAAATCCACTGATGATGTTAGCGATTGGTGTAGCAATGTTTATCCTTTATTACTTACTAGGTGTATTTTTTATTAAGAAATTTAACCTAGCTACTATTGGGCGTGAATCAGAAGATGAAAAAACTGCTGCACAATTGGCTGAGACTGCCAGCGATAGCTTGGAAATGCAATATATTAATGCATTAGGTGGTGCAGAAAATTTAGTAAATGTTGATGCTTGTACTACACGCTTACGTTTGAAAGTACGTGACTCAGGAATAATAAATAAACCAATTTTAAAAGCATTAGGCGCTAAAGGTTTTGTAACTCCAGCACCTGATTCTGTACAAGTTATTTTAGGTCCTCAAGCAGAAATTGTCGCAAGTAGTATTCGAGACACTTTAGCTTTGATTGGTCACTCACAATTAGTTAAAGCACCAGTTAAACATGTTACAGCAGAAGCTGTAGTTGATAAAGGTAGTAAATCTAAAACAGTTAGCGATTTAAGTGCTATTGAGAGTATACTAGCCGCATTAGGCGGTAAAGACAACTTGATTAGCGCTAACCTAGTTGCATTAACTCGTGTTAAAATAGAGATTAGAGATACCAGTATAGTTAATCAAGATCAATTAAAAGATTCTGGCGTAATTGGTTTTATCTCTATTGCGTCCAATACATGGCAGCTCTATCTTGGCACAAAAGCTGAAGATGTAGCTAATGGATTGAGTCAACTTATGAAGTAAAAAATAAATAAAATGGAATGTTTTAATGGTAAGTGTACTGATAATTGCGCATTCAGAAATTGCGAATAGTTTTGCCTATTGTTTGGAACATATCATGAATAAACGGGTAGATAACTTAGTTATTTTACCCATAAAGAAATCAGAAGCTCCGGATAGTATCTATCCGCGAGCTGAAGAAATCATAGAACGCCAATTGCGTAAAGCAGATGGCGTTCTTATTCTTTGTGATATATTTGGTGCTACTCCGAGCAATATCGCTAGCAAGTTAATTGAACCTAATCGTGTCGAATTGATTACTGGTTTAAATTTACCGATGTTGATTCGAGCGATTACTTATTCAAATCAAAGCCTTGACGTTTGTGTTAGCAAGGCATTAGATGGTGGAGTCTCAGGGATTATCCACCTAAAAGGAGATTGATTTAATGCTAACTTATGAGTTGGAAATTATTAATAAATTGGGACTACATGCAAGAGCTTCTTCTAAGCTGGTGCAAGTGGCTAGTTCATTCAAATCAGACATTCACATTGAGCGCAATGGTCGAAAAGCTAATGCAAAGAGCATTATGTCGTTAATGATGCTCGCTGCTGCCAAGGGTAGTCTCATTACTTTAATCTGTAATGGCGAGGACGAAGAACAGGCACAACAAAAAATAATTGAGCTATTTGCCGGGCGCTTTGGCGAAGCTGAATAAAAGAAAAGGCATATCATGAATATTGCATTGCACGGTATTGGTCTAGGTGGTGGTATCGCAATTGGTCAGGCTTTTATTTTAGATAAAGATCTTGAAGATGTTGCACAATTTACGCTTGAAGATAGTGAAGTTGCCACAGAGGTTTTACGTTTTGAAAATGCTTTAAGATCTACTCGCAAAGAATTGGAATATTTGCGGGGTAACATTCCTTATGATGCTCCTGCAGAGTTGGGTGCATTCTTATCGCTTAATATAATGATGCTAAGTGATTCTCAAATTGCTCAAGCTCCTGTTGAGCTGATTAAACGTGAATCATGTAATGCTGAATGGGCAATTAAACTTCAGGCTGATTATCTTTCACATCAATTTGACGAGATGGAAGATGAATATCTCAAAGAACGTAAAACCGATGTAGTGCAAGTGTTGGAACGAATTTTTAGAAATCTTGAAGGTAATAAATTTGATTGGAATGATGAAGGTAAATTTGAACGAGGAATACTTGTTACTCGCGATCTTTCTCCAGCAGATTTAGTTCATTTCAAAGACTCTAACTTCGCCGGGTTTATTACTGATTTTGGTAGTCGGACATCACATACCGCAATTGTTGGTAGAAATTTAGATATTCCTGCGGTAGTCGGTGTAGCAAACGCCCGCCAATTTGTCCGTGAAGATGAAATCATTATTGTTGACGGTATTCAGGGTGTAGTTATCATTAACCCTGATAAAATTGTACTTAATGAATATAAACGACGTAAAAAAGAATGGCTGGAATCACGGCAAAAGCTAAGAGCAATTCGTAAAGATGAAACCGTTACTAAAGATGGTGTTAAGGTAGAAATATTTGCTAATATTGAAGTACCAGATGATGTTGAAGACGTAAAATATAATAATGCGGCTGGAATTGGATTATTTAGAAGTGAGTTTCTCTTCTTTAGTCAGGATAATCATATCGCGAGTGAAGAAGAACAATTTGAAGCTTATCTAAAAGTAGTTAAGGTAATGAAGAAGCTGCCAATTACAATCCGAACGGCTGATCTTGGTGCTGATAAAAATCCTCTGTGGAATTCACCGCATGGTGAGGCCGAAAATCCAGCGTTAGGTCTCACAGGAATCAGGCTTTCTTTAGCGGAGCATGGTTTTTTTCGTACACAGTTACGTGCGATACTGCGTGCATCTCACTATGGGAAAATTCAAATTATGTTCCCGATGATTTCATCCGCCTGGGAATTAAAGCAAGCTGTTAACCAATTGGAATTAGCTAAAGAAGAGTTACGCGAAGAAAAAATTCCTTTTGACAACGAGATAAAAGTTGGAAGCATGATAGAGATTCCTGCAGCAGCGCTTTCGCTTAAAGGTATCTTTAACTATGCAGATTTTATTTCGATTGGCACCAATGATCTGATTCAGTATTTATTAGCAATCGATAGAAATGATGAATCAGTAAGTTATCTATATGATCCCTTGCATCCTGCTGTTTTGCAAGTAATTAGCCATGTAATTCGTACTGCAAATAAGGAAAATATTCCAGTTTCTATTTGCGGTGAGATGGCAGGAAATGTTAAATTAACGCGTTTACTGTTGGGGATGGGGTTGCGAAAATTTTCAATGTATTCAGCAAATATCCTGAATGTTAAGAAAATTATTTTAAACTCAGATGTTACAGACATTGCGAATAAGGTGAGTAAAATTTTACGAAGCGAGAGCCGTGAACGGATTTATGAATTAGTAGACCAATTAAATGAAGATATTGAATTATTTTAAAGATGAGGAATTATGCGTTTAAAAACAATTAGCAAATTTGTGCTTGGAGCAGTATGTGGTTCTCTGTTGACTATTAGTATTTATGCTACGGCAGACAGTGGCAGTAGTACTGAGGTGAATACCGATGCATCGGTTGCCAATACTATTCCAATTGATGAAATAAATAATTTTGCACGGATTTATGCTATAACCAAAAATTATTATGTGGAAAGTGTAAATGATAGCAAATTAATGAAGGGTGCAGTAACAGGAATGTTGAGTAATTTAGACCCTCACTCAGACTATTTAGATACAGAAGATTTTAAACAATTATCAGAAATGACAAGTGGCTCATTTGCTGGGCTTGGAATTGAAGTTAGTCGCGATAAGGGTGATAGTGGAGTTAAAGTCGTAGCGCCAATTTATGGCACACCAGCATATAATGCCGGAATTAAGAGCGGTGATTTTATTGTCAGGATTGATGATACACCAGTTAGTGGCATGAGCTTGGATGATGCCATCAAAAGAATGCGTGGTAAAGCTGGGACTAAAGTTCGCATCAGTATTGCGCGGGCAAATGAACTTAAACCAATTGAGTTTACAATTATCAGGGCAAAGATTGAAATTCATAGTGTTAAATCTGCCATGTTAGCGCCAGATTATGGCTATATTCGCATCACTAATTTTCAGGCAGATACTAGCAATGAATTAGCGAAAGCATTAAACAAACTAGCAGCAAATCCATCACTAAAAGGGTTAGTGATTGATTTACGAGATGATCCAGGTGGGCTATTGCAATCAGCTGTAGGTGTTTCAGCTGCTTTTTTACCTAAAGATAGTTTGGTGGTTTATACTGACGGACGTATTGCAAGTTCAAAACAAAAATACTATGTAAAACCAGATGATTACGATATCGATGGAACTCAAGAGAAGAGCCTTAATAGTATTCCTGATAAATTTAAAACCTTACCAATTGTGGTACTTGTTAATCAGGGAACTGCCTCGGCTTCTGAAATCGTTTCTGGTGCATTACAAGATTATAAACGGGCTAAAATTATTGGTGTTAAAACCTTTGGTAAAGGCTCGGTGCAAACTGTTATCCCTTTATCTAAAGATACGGCGGTTAAGCTAACTACTGCATTATATTATACTCCAAAAGGACGTTCTATTCAGGCGCAAGGAATTTCTCCTGATATTATCGTTCAAAGTGAATATAGTGATTTGCTGGATAGTTGGGATGTTTCTGAAGCAAGTCTGGATAAACATCTAAATCATCCGGATAATGCGACTAAAACAAATGTTGAATCAGTGCCGGTGATTCGCCCGCCAAAACAAATTGCAACTAAAGCGGAGCTAAAGGCTAAGCTAGATACAAAGATGAAACAAGTGCCGAAAGTAGTAGATCAAACTCAAGCACAAGTTGATTTAAAAGAAGATTTTCAGTTGCAATGGGCGCTTAATATCTTGGAAGGTAAACCATTACCTGCCGATAGTTTGCCTAAAGCTACAAAAGCGAATTAACAGTCATGCGTAATCCTGCTGCGGTCTTACTCGGTTTGTTAAATGATCAAATCGTGTTAACTAAGCGTTCGGCAGGGTTGCGCAGTTTTTCGCAACATGTTTGTTTACCAGGTGGGATGAAGGATTATACTGATGAAACTTTGGTAAATACTGCAATTCGCGAATTTAATGAAGAACTTACTTTCAATGGTAGCCTTCAGGTTACTGCTTGTATGTATCCCGAGTACAGTATTGTTTCACAGCAGCAAGTATATCCAGTAATTGCCCGTTTGGATGGTGAAATTATGGGAGTTAATCAAGACGAAGTTGAGCGCTTAATTATGCTACCACTGGAACAATTAGAAGATAGCAATTTCTACGTTCACCCCGATTATCCAGAGATTAAACATCGCTTTTGTCTTGATTATGACGATGAGTTAATTTGGGGCTTAACCGCCTATATTTTATATAAATTTAAAGATTTGAAAAGCTATATTAGATGACTAAAGGAATTATTGCGCCGAGTATTTTATCGGCAGATTTTGCTAATTTGGGCAAAGAAATTAAAACGGTGATTGAAGCTGGTGCTGATTGGATTCATTTTGATGTGATGGACAATCATTATGTTCCAAATTTAACAATTGGACCAATGGTTTGTAAAGCAATTAAACCATATTGTACCAATGCATTAATTGATGTGCACTTGATGGTGAGCCCAGTTGATCGCATGATTGAAGAATTTGCGGCAGCTGGTGCAGATATTATTACTTTTCACCCCGAGGCAAGCTTACATATTGATCGCAGTTTAGCTTTGATTAAAAGCTTTGGCTTAAAGGCTGGTTTGGTATTCAATCCTGCTACGCCACTAAGCTATCTAGAGTATGTTTGGGATAAAATTGACGTAGTTTTGCTAATGTCGGTTAATCCTGGATTTGGAGGACAAGCTTTTATTGAAGAAATGTTAACTAAAGCCAGACAAGCGAAGCAGTTAATTGACGCTTCAGGGCGCGAGGTTATTTTAGAAATTGATGGCGGAGTCAAAATTGATAACATTGCGCAAATTGCGGCGGCTGGTGTTGATGCTTTCGTTGCTGGTAGTGCGGTATTCAATACCTCTGATTATGCTAAAACGATAGCAGAACTTCGTTCTCAGTTAGCTCTATGCAGTTAAGCGGGCAAAGTCTTACTTTTCAGCATTTTCTAATTGGGATTTTTGCGGTTGCCAATAATTTTCCTGCGTTAGGTGCATTTTTGCAGATTTGTATTGGGCTTGAGCGTAAAGATCAATTGCGATTATGTAAAATTGCAACTTTTTCGTCTCTGGTTGTGATGCTGGTAGCATTAATACTAGGGCGTGGATTGTTGGATTTTTTTGGGATTTCAATCGAAGCATTCAGGATTGCTGGTGGATTATTACTTGGCGTTTCTGGTATGAATATGCTTAATTCCAAACCTGACGATGACGATCAACCTGCCAAAGCAAATACTTACTCCAAGGTTATCTCATTGGCAGTTATACCAATAGCAATTCCTTTAACTACTGGTGCCGGAACATTTTCAACTATTATCATTTTTGCTGATGAAGTAGGGCGTAACTGGCTAGAATTTGGTTTATTGGTAGCTGCAATTTTGGTTATTACGGCATCGATTTATTTTATCTTCAAATACTCAATGAAGCTTCTCGATGTTCTTGGGCACACTGGTATGAATGTATTAATTAAAGTGGTGGGCTTATTTACCTTAGCTTTAGGCACTCAATTCATTTTAATGGGTATTTCTGCAGCATTTCCTGCTTTGGGAATAAAGTAAGTCTTACGAATTAACTATGCTATAATAATGTCGTAAATCTTTCGGGGCGGGGCGTAATTCCCCACCGGCGGTGATGAGGTAGTAATACTTCTTAGTCCGTGACCCGTACCAATATTCTGATATTGGCTACGGTGGATCTGGTGTAAATCCGGAACCGACAGTATAGTCTGGATGGGAGAAAGATAATGATGTTTTAATGCTTTTATTGTGTTGACACTAGATTTGTGCTAATGTCTATATCAATATTTGTATTGCTTTTACATTTTATCAATTTTTTACTGTGATTAAGTTGATAATTTTCACCCCATTTTTCCCCAATATATAAACAATAATGCAGATATAGCTATTTGAAAACTTTTAACTATATTTAAAACTTGATTAATCTGAGTAATTCATTCATGTCAAACCATACTTATTATATGCAGCAAGTTTTGCAATTAGCGCGGATGACTCCACGGCAAACTTTACCAAATCCTCAAGTTGCCGCTATTGTGATTAAGGATCAGCAAATTGTTGGGATTGGCACACATCTGTTTGCTGGTGGTCCACACGCTGAAATATATGCACTTAATCAAGCGGGTGATAAAGCTGCTGGTGCTACTTTGTATGTTAATTTGGAACCCTGTGCTCATTTTGGACGTACGCCTCCCTGTATTGAAGCAGTGATTAAGGCTAAGATTGCTAAGGTTTATGTGGCAAATTTAGATCCCAATCCTTTAGTTTCAGGTAAAGGGGTTGCGGCATTGCGTGCGGCTGGAATCGATGTTGAAACTGGGCTATGTGCTGATGAAGCAGCTGAGATAAACCGTGTGTTTTTTCATAATATGCGTAAGCAAATGCCCTATGTTACTTTAAAAGCTGGAATGAGTTTAGATGGCAGAATTGCGACTAAAGAAAATCGTAGCCAATGGATTACGAATGCTGAATCGCGTATAGATGCACATCTATATCGGGTAAATCATCAAGCAATTTTGGTTGGTGTAAATACGGTGATTACTGACAACCCAAGTTTAACACCACATATGTTGACTAATCCCGAAGCTGTGCCTATTCGTATTGTTTTAGATCGCAATTTACGTACTCCTCTTGATGCCAAACTTATAAATGACGGCGCAGCACCAACTTGGATTATAACTTCTAACCCTGATGCTATACTACATCAGCAATATATTGTTCGCAGCGTAAGAGTTCTGCAAGTGGCAGAGTTAACTATAAAAACAGTATTAACTACACTATACCAAAATGGAATCTGTTCATTGCTAGTTGAAGGTGGTGAGCAAATTTATTCAAGCTTTATTGATTCGGGTTACGTTGATCAATTAGTTTGTTATTATAGTCCGCAGCTAATTGGATCAACTCAGGCAAAGCATTTATTTGCGGGAAATGGTTTTGCTGATTTACAGAGTAATATGAAATTTAAGATTAGTGAAGTAAAACAACTTGGTAATGATGTTAAAATAGTTTCTGTTCGTGAGTATAAGGATGGTGTGTAATGTTTACTGGAATTGTTGAAGAAATCGGTAGTATTGCTCAAATTAAGCGTGGTGGTAAAACCTTAGAGTTAGTAATCAACGCCAAAATAATCATGAGTGATATGAAACTTGGTGATAGCATTGCGGTAAATGGAGTTTGTCTTACAGTTACGCACTACAATAAGAATAGTTTTAGTGTTGATGTAATGCCTGTCACTTTTAACGCGACTAATTTAGCTAAGCTAAGTAATGGTTCTGCGGTTAATCTGGAGCGGGCTATGGCAGCAAATGGTCGCTTTGGCGGTCATGTAGTTAGTGGACATATTGATGGAGTTGGTGAAATTATTGCTTGCAATCGCCTAGAAAACGCAATAGTTTATAAGATAAGCTTAGCACCAGAGCTGGCTAATTTATGCGTGGCTAAAGGATCAATTGCTTTAGATGGAACTAGCCTAACTTTAGTTGAAGTTGGTGAGGATTACCTAAGTGTGGCATTGATTCCGCATACCCAAAAAATGTCCTTGCTTGGGTGTAAACAGATTGGCGATAGTGTTAATATCGAATGTGATATTTTAGTGAAACAAATGCAAAAAATGTATGCCAAGTCAGAAAACAACTCCAAAATTACTAGTGGTTTTTTACTTGAGCATGGCTTTTTATAGGATTAATAAATGTTTAATACAATTGATGAAGCGCTAGAGGATTTACGAGCTGGTAAACTTATTTTAGTTTGCGATGATGAAGCGCGTGAAAATGAGGGTGATCTAGTTGGCTTAGCCGACAAGGTTACTCCTCAATCACTTAATTTTATGATCACTCATGGTAAAGGATTGGTGTGCTGCCCTTTAAATCAGGAATACGCTGTAAGACTTGGCTTAAAACCTATGGTTTACGATAATCAGGATAATCACCAAACTGCATTTACTCAGAGCGTTGACTATATAAGCAGCACCACTGGAATCAGTGCCGCAGAGCGCGCGCTTACGCTAAATCAATTAGCTAATCCAGCAAGTAAACGTAGTGATTTTCGCGAGCCTGGGCATATCTTTCCATTAATTGCCAAAAATGGTGGGGTCTTGGAGCGGGCAGGACATACTGAAGCCGCGGTTGATTTAGCTAAATTAGCAGGCGCTAATCCAGTTGGAGTGATTTGTGAAGTGATTAACGCCGATGGAACTATGTCGCGTTTACCAGAATTGGTTAAATTTGCGCGTGAGTATGATCTCAAATTAATTCATATTCAAGCACTAATTGCTTATCGAAAACGGCATGAGAAATTAATTCAGCGTGAAGCGGTAACGAAATTGCCGACCAAATTTGGAACCTTTGATATGTACGGCTTTCGCTCTTTAATTGATAATCAGGAAGCGGTTGCTTTGGTTAAAGGTACTCTAACTGCTGATACTCAGCCATTAGTGCGGATACATTCGGAGTGTTTGACGGGAGATGGTTTTGGTTCATTACGTTGTGACTGCGGCGAGCAATTAGCAGCAAGTCTTACGCGAATTGAGCAAGAAGGTGGAATTCTAATTTATCTTCGTCAGGAGGGGCGTGGAATTGGGTTACTCAATAAACTGAAAGCTTATGCCTTGCAAGATCAGGGTATGGACACGGTCGAAGCCAATTTACATTTAGGGTTTGCTGACGATTTGCGTGATTACTATCTGGCAGCTCAGATTTTACAAGATTTGGGAGTTACAAAGATTCGTTTACTAAGTAATAATCCTCGTAAATTGAATGCATTAGGCAATTATGGGGTTGAAATTGTTGAGCGACAAGAGTTAATTATAGCTGCAAATACAGTTAATAAAGATTATTTGGATACGAAAGTTAGTAAATTAGGACATTTATTATTTTAAAAGGACGCTGTACGATAGTAAGTCAGGAGTTGAATAAATAAGTGAAATTTTGTTAAAGTAATGTTTATTTAAATTGATATTATAGTGTCTCGTCATAAGCATCAAAATTAAATTTAATTCATTAATAAGAGATTAATTATGTCAAATATAGTTAAATTACATAGGGTTTTAAAAAGTACTCCGGAAAAAGTATATCGTGCGTTTCTAGAGCCAGATGCACTAATAAAGTGGATTCCACCATATGGTTTTACAGCACAGATCAAACATCTCGATGCTAAGGTTGGCGGTACTTTCAGAATGTCATTTACCAATTTTTCTACTGGGCATAGCCATTCATTTGGTGGGGAATATCTGAAGTTGGTTCCATTTGAACTCATATCTTATACCGATAAATTTGATGATCCAAACCTGTCTGGAGAAATGATTGTAGTAATTCACTTGAAAAAGGTAATTTGTGGTACTAATGTCTGTATTGAGCAATCTGGTATTCCGGATATGATACCAGCTGAAATGTGCTATCTTGGCTGGCAAGAGTCTCTTACTCAGTTAGCTAATTTGGTTGAACCAGATATTACAGACTAGCAAATATTTAAAAGATGGGGTAAATATAAACATAGGCAGATTAGTATCTTTGACGTTTGGATTGATATTACAGTGTGTTGGTAGTATCAAAATTATTTTAAATTGTCGAGTTTAATAGATTAAATTTGACTCATTTACATAGGAAATTGATCATGATCTTTGAAGGAAATTTAGTTGCCACTAGTGGTAAATATGCAATTGTTGTTAGTCGCTTTAATGAGTTTATTACCAGCAAGTTACTTGGAGCGGCATTAGATGGCTTGACTCGTCATGGTGTTGCAGAAAGTGATATTGATACCGCTTGGGTTCCAGGTGCATTTGAAATACCTCTAGTGGCTCAGAAATTGGCAGCTAGTAAAAAATATGATGCAATTATTACACTTGGTGCTGTTATTCGTGGTTCAACTTCGCACTATGACTATGTGTGTAATGAGGTGGCAAAAGGCGTTGCCAAAGTTCAGTTAGATAGCGGCGTTCCGGTGATTTTTGGAGTGGTTACTACTGAAAATATTGAGCAAGCTATTGAGCGTGCTGGTACCAAGGCTGGTAATAAAGGTTATGATGCAGCAATAAGTGCTATTGAAATGGCAAATTTACTTAAAGGTCTTTAATTAATGAATATTGTGGCACATATACATTCTGGCTCAGATGACATTAGTTAAAATATAATTCTTATCTTCTACCGCATAGTTTTGGATGTATGATAAAATCTTAATGCTATTTTATAAGTGTTGCGGGTATGATTAACTTGATTCTTATGATTGACTAAACTAATGGAAATAAATGCTAAAAAATTATGGTTGCCACTAATTATTGCATTAGGGCATATTTCATTCAGCCATGCTGAAAATATTGATAATATGGAATCAATGGTAATTGCTACAAAAGTTGCTTCACTCAATGGTTCAACACGAATGATGTGTGGCAAAATTATGCGTTGTAGTTTAACGCAAACCACTCAATTCTATACTGCTCGTAACTATCTTCCAGTTTGGACTGCCGCTGGGCGGATTAAGCCTGAAGCCGATAAATTTTTAACTCTGTTACGTCATAGTTATGAAGATGGTCTTAACCCATTTGATTATCATACCAAAGAACTCAAAGAAATGGAACAACAAATCAATGATGGTCTACAGACAAGTAATAGCGTTGATCCAGGATTGTTGGCAGAATATGACATTACTATGAGCGATGCATATTTGTTGTATGCACGCCACATGGAGTTTGGACGGATTGATCCAGTTGTTAATTATCCTGATTGGCAAGTTAGTCGCCGTTCATTAAATATTCTTGATTTCTATAATCAAGCAATCACTCAAAATAATTTAGTTACGAGTTTGAGTAAACTAACTCCAACTTATTCAGGGTATGCTGATTTAAAAGTGCAGCTAGCTAAATATCAAAAGATTGCGAGTAATGGCGGTTGGCAAACAATACCAGCAGGCAAAGATTTAAAAATTGGTTCTGTTGGTACTAGGATTGAAATATTACAAAAAAGGTTGTCTGCAACTGAGGACTATACATTGGATTATACTGATCAACCTGCAAAATATGATGAGGATACTGCAAAGGTAGTTAAACAGTTTCAACATAATAATGGTTTAAAAGTAACTGGTATCGTAGATAAAGCCACACTACAGGCATTAAATGTGTCCGTTGAAATGCGTGTTAAACAAATCCAATTGAATATGGATCGCTTGCGCTGGCTACCAAATAATTTGGGTAGCAAGTATTTAATGGTAAATATTCCAAGCTACTCTTTAGTTATTGTTAATGGTCAGCAAGTTGACTTGTCTATGCCTGTTATCGTAGGCGGTGGAGGTAACAATAAAACTTGTGTTGTTAATAGCAAAATAACCACTTTAGAACTGAATCCATTTTGGGGAATCCCTAATCGAATTGCAACTAAAGAATATTTGTCTAAAATTCAAAAAGACCCATCTTATTTGGAACAACACAACATTAGAGTTTTTAATCCAAAAAATAACCAAGAAATTGATCCAACAGGAATAGATTGGCAAAAAGTAACTCAGACTAATTTCAATTATTTTTTGCGCCAAGATCCCGGTAAAAAAAATGCATTAGGCAAATTAAAATTTTTATTTCCCAATGATTGTGGAATTTATTTGCATGATACATCAAACCCTAATTTATTTGGTAAAAAAGCTCGCAGTTTAAGCCATGGTTGTGTACGAGTGAGTCAACCGTTGGCACTGGCTGATTATTTAATTGCTTCAACTCCTAATTGGGATGATGACAAGCTTGAAAGTGCAATCAATACTGGTAAACATCGTTGGGTAAAATTGGCTGATCCTCTTGAAATCCACATTATTTATCAAACTGCATGGGTTGAAAGTAGTGGACAACTACAGTATCGCAATGATATTTACAAAGCTGATGATGTCGATTTTCCAATCTATATTCCAAAATTGGCTAAGTAAAAAATGACGCAATTAATAGCTTTAAATCAGTTTAGAATTGAACGCAATAATCAAGAATTATTGAAGTGCGATGCGTTGTTAATTAATTTTGGTGAGCAAATATTTTTAACTGGAGCAAGTGGTTCTGGTAAAACGAGCCTTGCTTTGGCCTTGACTGGTGAGTTATATGCTCATGGTGAAATAAAGTTTAATTATCAAGAGAATAGCATATTTGCTAAAAAAATAACATTAGTTAAACAATTTTTTCACTTTAAAAATAATTATGGCTTAACTGATTTTTATTATCAACAACGTTATAATAGCTACGATGCTGACAATGCTCCAACGGTTAGACAAACGATTAATAAAGTAATAAATGTAGATAACCCACAAGTACAATCTCTTTTAACTTTGCTTGATTTTCATCATCGCTTGGATGCTATATTGCTGCAATTATCCAGCGGAGAGCGTAAAAAAATACAATTGATTCTAGCATTGGCGAAACCAACTCAGATTATAATTTTAGATAATCCTTTAATTGGCTTAGATATTATCACTGTAAAACGCTTACATGAGTACATGGCTAAATTAGCAGAAGAAGGAGTTTGTTTTATTTTGACTGGAGACAGTAATACAATTCCTAAATTCATTACTCATGTTCTAAGCATTTCAGCCGAACATAATTTAGATAAGATTAAGTTGGATAATTATCATCCAGATACAACAACCGCGAGTACCACTAATTTCAATTATACCAATCTGAAATTGCCTAGATTAGCTAGTAAATTTACAAACATTGTAAAATTTAATTCAGTTACTATTTCTTATGCTGAAAAAGTTGCATTGCGTAATGTTAGCTGGCTTATAAATCAGGGTGATAAATGGTTGCTTAGCGGTGCTAATGGTGCCGGTAAATCTACCTTATTAAGCTTAATAAATGGAGATCACCCACAAGCTTATGCCAATGAAATTTATCTCTTTGATCGTAAGCGTGGTAGTGGTGAAACAATCTGGGATATTAAGCGTAATATTGGATTTATTTCGCCTGAATTACACTGGAATTTTGATGGTAGTATGACTTGTCTGCAAGCGGTCATCTCTGGGTTTTATGATACTCCAAGCTTACATCGTGGTGCTACGGATGAGCAAATCAGTATAGCACAGCAATGGTTGGAAGAAGCTAGTCTCATTGACTATGCTAATCAACGTTTTGCGAATGTCTCAAATGGTATTCAGCGGATGCTCTTACTATTTAGAGCAATAATTAAAAATCCACCATTGTTTATTTTAGATGAACCCTGTCAAGGACTAGACGACTATCAGGCACAGCAATTTGTTAAGTTAGTTGATCATTTATTTGCTGACAGTCAACATACAATTATCTACGTTAGTCATCGTGCAGACCAAATTCCTACTTGTATCAGTCAGCAGTTGAATTTAGTTGCTGGTGTGGCAACCATCATTCCCGCTAAAAATAATTAGATCAAAGTATCCAAATGAGAATAATACTAGCTATAGCCATAATGTGCTAATTGTAGCTAGTATTATAACGTGGCACAATATTGTTTAACTTCTTGATCCAGTAATATAAGTTCTTCAATATGAGTTGGCGTAGTTCCAGAAAATTTTTCAATAGCAGTTTCAATCATTCGAGGAATATCATAAAATCCATGTTCGTTAGCAAGGAATTTAGCGACTGCAACCTCATTTGCTGCATTTATCACTGCTGCTGTATTGCTTTCTTCACTTAGCGCATCAATTGCTAGTTTTAAGCACGGAAAGCGAATATAGTCAACTTCACAGAAAGTTAAATTTTGCAGAGTAGTGAAATTAAGTTGTTTACTTCCTGAGTTAATTCTTTCTGGTGCAGATAGGGCATAAGCAATCGGCGTTTTCATATCAGGCGTACCCAGCTGGGCAATAATTGAACTATCAATGTATTCAACCATAGAGTGGATTATGCTCTGTGGATGAACCACAACCTCAATTTGGCTTGGTTTAGCATTAAATAACCAATAGGCTTCAATTACTTCTAAACCTTTGTTCATAAGTGTTGAGCTATCCACGGATATTTTTTGTCCCATACTCCAGTTAGGATGCTTGACTGCTTGTGCAGCAGTAACTTTACATAATTCTTCATATGGTGTATTTAAAAATGGTCCGCCAGATGCGGTCAGGATGATTTTATTTACTCCGATTTCATCTAAACTAGTGTATCCATAAGGTAGAGCTTGGAAAATTGCACTATGTTCACTATCAACCGGAATGATCTGTGCGTGATTGAGTTTAGCGGTATCAGTGATGATTCTGCCACCAGCAACGAGTGATTCTTTATTGGCAAGTAGAATTTTTTTACCGTTTTTTGCTGCATGATAAGTTGGAACTAGTCCGGCACTACCAACAATTGCTGACATAACCAGATCAACTTCAGCATGTGCAGCAAGATAAGCTAGGTCTTCAGGTTTACATAATACCTGAGTAGTGGAATTAGCCTCAGTAAGACGTTGTTGCATCGTTTTGGCTGCATCATCACCATTAATATAGGCGTAGGAAGGATTAAATTCTAAGCATTGCTGGTACAGCAAGCTTGCATTATTATTGGCAGTCAGCGCGAATACGGAGAATTTATCAGGATGTAGCTTAATTACGTCTAGAGTTGAAACACCGATACTACCAGTTGCACCAAAAATAACTATTTTTTGCATTATAACATTCCACGAATAATGGCAAAGGCAATCGCTAATACGGCGATTAAACTATCAATTCGATCAAATACCCCACCATGGCCAGGTAGAATTGAACCACTGTCCTTAACCCCAGCAACACGCTTTAACCAAGACTCAAACAAGTCACCTGCGATACTAATCACAGTCAAGATAGCAGCAAATTTAAATGCCATTGAATAAGTAACTAAATAATCTGCCAGATTAAAATATTTTAAGGTAACCAAATAAATAATCACTAAAAGCAAACCGCCAATTGCACCTTCAATGCTTTTACCAGGGCTTATTCTTGGAGCAAGCTTATGCTTACCAAATTGTTTACCAACGAAATAAGCACCCGTATCAGCGACCCAAGCAATTGCCATAATACTGACTAATTGCCATTGCCCAGATTCACTATGTGAGAAAAGATCATGTAAAATCGTCAATGAATAATATGCTGGAATAAATAGCAACCCACTAAAAACTGCAATTGTAAGTTTACTAAAATGCTTGGGAGTAAAAATTAAAATTAAAGGCACTGCGAAACACCAAGTGGCAACGCTTACAATTCGAATAATTTGACTTAAATCATAATTAACTTGCCCAATGCCTACGGCGATCAATGTATTAATAAACATGCTAACAGTTATTTGTAATTTACTAAAACGATACATTTTAGCTAATTCATAGTTAGCAATCAAACATAATAACCAGCACGAGGCAGCAAAAATCAGAGGAGGAGTAAAAAATATTACACCAATTACTAGAAAAAAGAGAATAAGAGCAGTGATAATTCGTTGTTTAAGCATGATTTATATTTCTAAATTTGTTCGGAGATTTTGCCAAAACGGCGCTCCCTGTTATTATACCACTCTATAGCTCGTTCGAGTTCGGCGGGACTGAAATCAGGCCAATAAATATCACTAAAATATAGCTCGCTGTAGGCTAATTGCCATAGCATAAAATTGCTGATTCTGCTTTCACCGCTAGTGCGAATTACTAATTCTGGATTTGGCATACCATTAGTTAAAAGATAGTGACTAAGTGTTTCTTCATTTATTGGAGTTTGCGGCTGTTCTGCAATAATTTTATTTACGGCTTGAATTATGTCATATTGACCGCTATAATCCAAGCAGATGCTAAAATTTAATCCTGTATTTTGCTTAGTTTTATCTTCAGCAGCCATTACACTTGCCAATAATTCACAATTAATTCTGCTTCTATCACCAATAAATTTAATCCGCGCATTTTTACTATGCAATTCATCAAGTTCTTTATTTAAGCGTTTAAAAATCAAGCGCATTAAAAAGCTAACTTCATTTTGTGGACGATTCCAATTTTCACGACCAAACGCAAAAACAGTTAAATATTTAACGCCTAAATCGTTGCAATGAGTCACGATTTTTTTGAGCGAATTAACACCTTTAACATGTCCAGCAACACGAGGCAAAAAACGTTTTTTTGCCCAGCGCCCGTTACCATCCATGATAATTGCAATATGTTGTGGTATTTGTTTCATCTTTTACTGTATAAATATATAAAATGCAATGCGTTTAAGCATTGCATTTTATTAGATTAATGAAATGGCAGTTTAGCGTTAAACGGTTAATAGTTCTTTTTCTTTATCTGCAGTTAATTTATCAATTTCAGCAATATATTTGTCCGTGAATTTTTGAATTTCATCTTGAGTTCGTTTATCATCATCTTCAGTAATTGCTTTATCTTTTAACTTTGCTTTTAGCTCACTATTAGCGTCACGACGTACATTGCGAACTGCTACTTTGGCTTCCTCTGCTTCGCCTTTTACAACTTTAATAAGTTCTTTACGGCGCTCTTCAGTTAGTGCTGGCATGGGAACACGCACGGTGTTACCATTAGTTGCTGGATTTAATCCCAAATCTGCATCGCGAATTGCTTTTTCAATAGCTCCAGACATTTTAGCTTCAAAAGGTTGCACTGTTAATGTGCGGGCATCGCTGGCAGTCACCGTTGCTACTTGATTAATAGGCATCATTGCACCGTAATAGTCAATTTGTACATGATCAAGCAAACCTGCATGCGCACGACCTGTGCGAATTTTAGTTAATGTATTTTTATAGCTGTCCAAGCTTTTACCCATCTTAGTTTCTGCTTGTTTTTTAATTTCACTTGTCATTTTGTTATAAACCTATAAAGAAGTATTTGTCAGGCGGTTATTATAGTAAAGTTTACTCGATTTGTCAAAGGCATATGAGGAGAACCTAAAGGCGCTTAAACTCTTTAATCGCTTTGGCTGTTTCTTTTTTACCATCTCGCTCTTTTTCTGCCGCGCGCTTGTCATAAAGTTTCTTACCCTTAGCCAATGCTATTTCAGCTTTCACGCGCCCTTTTTTGTAGTGTAAATCAATTGCGATTAGACTATAACCCTTTTGTTCAACCTTCCCAATAAGCTTATCGATTTCCCGGCGATGTAATAGTAGTTTTTTTAAGCGCATTGCATCAGGTGAGACATGTGTACTGGCAGATAGCATCGGAGTTACGGTGAAACCAAGTAGCCATACTTCATTATCTTTTATTTTGACATAGCTGTCTTTTAATTGTCCATGACCTTCTCGAATTGCCTTAACTTCCCAGCCCTCAAGCGCAATACCTGCTTCAAATGTTTCTTCTATTGTAAAATCATGAAACGCTTTTTTATTTCGAATAATACTCATATATTTAAAACCATCTCTAAGTTGAATGCGCTATATTCTAGCATAAAGTTGTGATTACGGCATAAATTTCGGCGAAGAGTACAGAATTTTGCTAAAATCACCGCTTAATTGTAACAAAGTTTTGAGTGAAAGAGATAAATAGCAATGGCGGTAAGCGATAACATATTGACATTTCAAGATATTATATTAAAACTGCAATCTTATTGGGCAAAAGTTGGCTGCGTAATTTTGCAGCCGTATGATAAAGAAATGGGTGCAGGAACCTCGCATACTGCAACTTTTTTACGCAGTATCGGTCCTGAGCCATGGTTTGCTGCATATGTACAACCATCTCGTCGTCCAAAAGATGGGCGCTATGGCGAGAGTCCTAACCGTTTACAACACTACTACCAGTTTCAAGTAGTATTGAAACCATCCCCAGACAATATTCAAGAGCTGTATCTTAATTCACTTCGTGAGCTTGGTGTAGATACACTAGTTCATGATATTCGTTTTGTCGAAGATAACTGGGAAAATCCAACTTTAGGAGCTTGGGGACTAGGCTGGGAAGTTTGGCTTGATGGTATGGAGGTAACACAATTTACCTATTTTCAACAAGTTGGTGGCTTAGATTGTAAACCAGTACTTGGCGAAATCACCTATGGGCTTGAACGTTTGGCAATGTATTTACAAGGTGTCGATAGCGTCTACGACCTAGTTTGGGCGCGTACTTTGGATGGGCACAATGTAAGCTATGGCGATGTATTTCATCAAAACGAAGTGGAGCAGTCCAAATACAACTTTGAACATAGCAATAGTGAGTTATTATTTAAGAACTTTAATAATTTTGAGAGTGAAGCTAAGCGATTGCTTGAAGTAGAATTAGTTTTACCTGGTTACGAAATGATTTTGAATGCTGCGCATACCTTTAATATGCTGGATGCATGTGGAGCGATCTCAGTAACAGAGCGAGCGACTTACATTGGCAGAATTCGTACCTTAGCTAAATTGGTTGCCGAGAAATACTATCTTTCTCGCGAACAATTAGGATTCCCATTAATCAAATCTACAAATTAGGATTTATTAATGAAATGTCCTTTTTGTAATTATGATGATACTCAAGTCATCGATACTCGACTTAGCGATGATAAAATGATTGTTAAGCGACGAAGAAAATGTATGCATTGCGATCGTCGCTTCAATACTTTTGAGAAAATTGAGTTACAACTTCCTGCCGTCGTTAAAACTAATGGTTCACGACAGGAGTATGACGAATCGAAAATTCGTGTCAGTTTCATGAAAGCATTGCATAAACGCCCTGTGGCAATGGGGTTGGTTGATACGGCAATTGAAACTATTCGTCAAAAAATATTGATGCATCATGAACGAGAAATAGATAGTCGAGTAATTGGTGATCTGGTAATGGAACAGCTTTCAAAATTAGATAAAGTAGCATATATTCGTTTTGCTTCAATTTACCGAAGCTTCAAGGATGTAGTTGATTTTACAGATATTATTAAACAAGTAGACGATAACTAACGATAGGAAATTAAATACCATGTTAAAAATTTTGCAAAAAGCCTATGCTTTTGATGATGTTTTATTAGTGCCAGCACATTCAGAAGTGTTACCCAAAGATGTTAGTTTAACTACCAAGTTAACTCGTAATTTAAGCTTAAATATTCCACTTGTTTCCGCTGCGATGGATACAGTAACAGAAGCACGTATGGCGATTGCTTTGGCGCAAGAAGGTGGAATCGGCATTATTCATAAAAATATGACACCTGAGCATCAGGCTAGCCGTGTTGCTAATGTCAAGCGTCATGAATCTGGTATTGTAAAAGATCCTATCACTATTGAACCAAATGCAAGTGTTCGTGAATTATTGGCAATAACGCAACGTCGTAAGATTTCTGGCGTTCCGGTAATTGAACATGGTAAGGTGGTGGGAATTGTTACTAATCGTGATGTGCGTTTCGAAACTAATTTAGAACAGCCAGTACGCAATATCATGACACCACGTGAACGTTTAGTTACAATATTGGAAGGTGATTCAGTTAATTATGCCAAAGAATTAATGCATAAGCATCGTCTAGAGCGTGTTTTGGTAGTGAATCAAGCTTTTGAACTACGTGGTTTAGTTACAGTTAAAGATATTACCAAAAATATGGCATATCCGCTTGCAAGTAAGGATGATTTGGGGCGTCTACGGGTTGGAGCAGCGGTTGGTAGTGGTGGCGACACAGAGGAACGTGTAACTTTACTGGCAGCAGCAGGAATTGATGTTATCATTGTTGATACTGCTCATGGGCACTCGCAAGGGGTGATCGATCGCGTGCGTTGGATTAAAAATAATTTTCCGCATATTGACGTTATTGGCGGCAATATTGCAACTGCTGCGGCTGCTAAAGCTTTAGTGAATGCCGGAGCAGATGGAGTTAAGGTTGGTATTGGTCCTGGTTCAATTTGTACTACACGGGTAGTTGCAGGAGTCGGTGTACCACAATTATCAGCAATTGCCAATGTTGCGGATTATCTGGCTAGTTCTGGAGTGCCGGTAATTGGTGACGGTGGGATTCGTTTTTCTGGTGATGTAGCAAAAGCTCTTGCTGCTGGTGCCTCTTGTGTTATGCTAGGAAGTATGCTTGCTGGTGCTGACGAAGCACCCGGTGAAATTGAGCTTTATCAAGGGCGCAGTTATAAATCTTACCGTGGCATGGGTTCGCTTGGTGCAATGAGTAAAGGCTCTGCTGATCGTTATTTTCAGGAAAAAGATGCTGGAAATGATAAATTAGTGCCAGAAGGAATTGAGGGACGTGTTCCCCATAAAGGGTCTTTGAATTCAATCGTGCATCAACTTCTCGGTGGACTTCGCGCATCAATGGGATATTTGGGCTGCGCAACAATTGCGGATATGTATCGCTATGCTGAATTTGTTGAAATTACTGCCGCAGGGATAAAAGAGTCACACGTTCATGATGTTCAGATTGTTAAAGAAGCTCCAAATTATAATATCGGTGGATAATTAGTTTTTAATTGTTATATATTTTAGTTGTCAAGTTAAGTTTAAGATAGGGTTTAAAGATGTTTAATGTTGTTGAAAAACACCAAAAAATGGTCAAAGGGATTATGATCGTAATTGCTGGAACCTTCGTGGTTTGGGGCATAAGCGGTTATTTTGGTATGAGTGGTGACGATGGTTACGTGGCTAAAGTTGGTAGTAGTAAAATTTACTCTCAAGATATTGATCGTGCGATGGATCAGTCTCAGGGGCAATCACAGGATAAAATGCAAGTATTATTTGGTTTGATTAATCGTCAGTTATTACTAAACTCATTTGATGATCATCACTTAAGCGTGACAACTACCCAATTGCAAGACGCGATTGCAGCAATACCTGCATTTCAAACTGATGGTAAATTTGATCTTAACAAATACCAAGATTTTTTGAAACAGCGCTATACAACTTCGGCTAAATTTGAACAAGATATGCAGCAGCAAATTTTGATTAATCAAGAACTTGATTTCTTTAAAAATTCATATTTTACTTCGCAAACATTTCAGGATAAATTTGCTTCTTTGCTAAGTCGTGAGCGTAATGTCTCACGTTATGTAATTGATCCTAAGCAGTTTTATGCCAAAATTAATATTTCTGAAAGCGACATAGCTGCTTACTATCAACAAAACATTGCTAAATATACGATTCCTGATCAAGTTAAATTACAATATATTCAATTATCTGCCGATAATGTAGCAAAGATGATTACGGTTAGCGATGCTGATGTATCTCAATATTTGCAAGATCATCCAAATGCGAGCAATAATGAACAAATTGATGTTTCACACATATTGTTTACAGTCGCTCCCGATGCAACAGCTGCTCAAAAGGCACAGGTAAAAGCCCAAGCTGAAAAAGTATTGGCGCAAGTAAAGGCTAACCCAGCTGATTTTGCTAAACTAGCGAAACAATATTCACAAGATCCTGGTTCTGCTGCTAATGGCGGTGATTTAGGGTTCTTTGGGCATGGGGTAATGGTTAAACCATTTGAAGATGTTGCATTTAATATGCAAAAAGGACAAATTAGTAACTTAGTTGAAACCCAGTATGGCTTCCATATTTTGAAACTAAATGATATCAAAGGTAATGATGCTGCGTCTAAGCGTGCGTTAGTTGTACAGCAATTGCAAAAGCAGAAAGCACAGCAACAGTTACCATCTATGATTGATCAGTTAAATGATTTAACTTATAACAAAGCTGATTCATTAGAACCTGCTGCACAAAAACTTGGAGTTACAATTCAAAATAGTGATTGGGTAAGTAAAGGTTCCACTGCCACAGGATTGTTTGCCAATCCAAAATTACAAAAATCTGTTTTTAGTGATGAAGTGCTTAAACAACATCATAATAGTGAAGTTGTTGACTTGGGTGATGGTAGTTATGTAGTGGTACGTTCTACTGACTATAAACCTGCTACGATGAAGCCTTTGGAAACCGTAAAACCGCAAATTATTGATGCCTTGAAGGCACAACAAGCGAGCCAAATGGCTTCAGCACTTGGACAACAAGATTTAACTCAATTACAACAGGGTAAATTAAAACTTAGTTTTGCTAATCCTGAAAATGTAACTTTACTTGGGCAAAGTAAAACTATTGATCCTATGGCAGTGAAACAAATTTTTGCAGCACCAGCAAATTTCCCGAGCTATACTGGGGCACTAGCACAAGATGGTTCGTATGTTTTATACCAGATTAATAGTCAAGCTACGGATAAAAGTTTAGATGCACAAAATGAGAAAGTTGTTTCGCAGTTAGCAGAGCAATACTCAATGATGAATCTGAATGCTTATGTTGGTTCATTAAGAAGTTTATATAAGGTGAATTATAAGCTTGACCGAGTGCAAAATACTAACGGTGATGCCGCGCCAGCACAAGTAAGTCAATAAACACACAGCCACTTTCGGGTGGCTTTTTTAATTATTTATAGCCATGTGTTTAAATGGCTTTAATTTTAGATTGAAGAATTATGATAAATCAACAAGTAGTGGATTGTTTATTAGCTAATAACGGAATTGATTCAAATTTTTTAAATGTACACTTAAATCAACTTTCCAAACGAGGAATAGATTTTGCTGATTTATATTTACAAAATACCGCTAGTGAATCATGGGTGATTGATGAAGGAATTATTAAATCTGGAAGTTACGCGGTTAATCAAGGAATTGGTGTGCGTGCGGTGTGTGGTGAGAAAACTTTTTTTAGCTATGCCAATGCCTTAGATCAACGCGTGATTAAAGATTTAGTTGATAATTTATACATTGAGTCGGTGAATAAGCATAATCAAGGTTATTCAAACGTAAATAACAATGTACTCAATTTGCACACTTTTGAAAACCCACTCCAAAGTTGGGACAGTGCCAGAAAAATCCAGTTATTACAAAGTATCAATCAAATTGCTCGTACCAAAAACTATGTAACAAATGTTATTGCAAGTATTAATCTTGAGTATGATCAAATTTATTTGGCGCGGAGTGATGAGCGTCATTTTAGCGATATTCGTCCGCTGATTCATTTGAGTATTACTATTATTGTCAATAAAGATGGTAAAATGGAACGTGCTGCTGCGGGTGGTGGCGGAAGATATTCTCTTGATTATTTCAGCATCGAGATGGTAACTAGTTATATTGAGAAAGCATATTTGCAAGCAGGGTTAAAATTGGAAGCAAAACCTGCACCAAGTGGTGAAATGCCCGTAGTTTTAGGGAATGGCTGGGCGGGAGTTATTTTACATGAGGCGGTAGGTCACGGTCTTGAGGGAGACTTTAATCGTAAGGGTAGTTCTGCATTTAGTGGTAAAATTGGTCAGCAAGTTGCGAGTAAAGGTGTTACCGTAATTGATGAAGGATGCATTAGTGACCGTCGTGGCTCAATGAATATTGATGATGAAGGTAATCCAAGCTCGCGCACGGTTTTGATTGAGGATGGTATCCTTAAGGGGTATTTATTTGATGAATTAAATGCACGACTAATGAATACTCAATCAACGGGTAACGGTCGACGTGAATCTTATGCCAGTAACCCAATCCCACGGATGACGAATACCTATATGTTAGGTGGTAAACATACTCCAGAGGAAATTATTGCCAGTGTTGAATATGGTTTATTTGCAGAAAATTTTGAAGGCGGTCAGGTTGACATAACTTCGGGGCAATTTGTGTTTAATGCTTCCGTTGCGTGGGTGATCGAAAAAGGTAAGCTTGCATACCCAGTGAAAGGCTGTGCTTTGGTAGGAAATGGTCCTGAGTGTTTACAGCATGTAACGATGATTGGTAATGATCTTGCGTTAGATAGCGGTGTTGGCGTGTGTGGTAAGGATGGACAGTCTGTACCAGTTGGGGTTGGACAGCCTACTATGCGTTTAGATGGTGGCTTAATTGTTGGCGGTTAGAGGATATGTAATTTTTCATTGAATCGGAAATAGCTATGGAATTTAATTTAGAACATAAAAATAAGTTACAGCGTTTGGCTGGTGTGCAGCACTTACTTAGTGGAAAATGGGTCGCGCGTGAACAGCTTGTCTCTTTGCTACAGCTAGTTATTCGCTCTGGCGATAGAGTGTGTTTAGAGGGTAATAACCAAAAGCAAGCCCAGTTTTTAGCACAAGCTCTGGCGCAGTTAGATCCAGAGCAGACAAATAATTTACACATAGTTCAATCAGCGTTAAGTTTACCAGAACATATCCGTGTCTTTGAAAAAGGTTTAGCCAATCGAGTAGATTTTTGCTATTCCAGTGGGCAGGGTGCTCGTTTGGCACAGCTTGCTGCCAGTGGCAAAATAACTATTGGTGGGATTCATACATATTTGGAGCTATTTGCTCGTTATTTTGTAGATCTTACCCCAAAAGTCGCATTGGTAGTTGCGGCAAAAGCCGATCGGCAGGGTAATCTTTACACTGGGCCAAATACTGAGGATACTCCAGCGATTGTTGAGGCTACTGCTTTTCGCAATGGTTTGGTGATTGCGGAAGTCTATGAAGTAGTTGATGAATTACCACGAGTGGATATTCCAGCCTCGTGGGTTGATGTAGTTGTACATAGTCCACTGCCAATGGTACTCAATCCATTATTTACCCGCGACCCTGCAAAAATTGACGAACTAAAAATTTTGATGGCAATGATGGTAATCAAAGGTATTTATGCTAAATATGGCGTAAATCGTCTCAATCACGGAATAGGCTTTAATACTTGTGCCATTGAATTGCTTTTGCCAACTTATGCCGAGAGTCTTGGTCTAAAAGATAAGATTTGCCAAAATTTTGTAATTAATCCTGTTCCAACTTTGATTCCTGCGATTGAGGCAGGCTTTGTTAAGACCATTTGTTCACCGGGTGGTGAAGTTGGAATGAATGAATATGTCCGCGCCCATCCTGATATTTTCTTCAATGGTTTTGATGGTTCGCAGCGCAGTAATCGAGCGTTTGCTCAATTAGCTGGTTTATATGCAATTGACTTATTTATTGGTGCAACTTTGCAGATTGACTTACAAGGGAATAGTTCTACTGCAACCTTGGAACGGATAACTGGTTTTGGTGGTGCGCCAAATCTCGGTAGTGATGTAAATGCACGGCGACATTCCACTCCATGTTGGTTACAAGCAGGGCAAGAATATGCCACCAGTCAAAATAAACCATTTTTACGTGGGCGTAAATTAGTAGTACAAATGGTTGATACTTTCCAAGCTGCTGGTGTGGCGACTTTTGTCGATAAACTTGATGCTTGGGCATTACAGGAAAAAATGCACACGCCGTTACCGCCGATTATGATTTTAGGTGATGATGTTACGCACATCGTGACGGAAGAGGGAATTGCCAATCTGCTACTTTGTCGTAATTCTATTGAACGTGAGCAAGCAATTCGTGGTATTGCTGGTTATACTCCAGTTGGTTTACTACGCGATAAAGAAATGGTAAATCAATTACGTGAACGTGGTGTAATACAATATCCAGAAGACATTGGAATTAGCTATCGTGATGTGACACGCGATTTATTAGCGGCTAAGACCATTAAGGACTTGGTTCATATTTCTGGTGGCTTATATCAACCGCCATCAAGCTTTAGGGATTGGTAAAATACGATGGAACAGCTAAATTATAATCTATCCAGCAAAACTGCTCCTAGAGGACAGATTGGTGCGAGTACCGGAGTGGTAAATTCAGGTAATCTTGAAATTTTATTATTAAGCCATGATGATAGTCTTAGTGCAAAATTTACGGTTGTTACCAGTGTAGCGGGATATTCTGAAATCTGGCATGCTGTACTTAGTGATTTTGCTGCTAAATTTGCTATTGGCGGGTTGGAGTTTATTTTGCATGATAGTGGTGCAACTCCGGCAATTGTAGCATTGCGTTTGCGTCAAGCCTATGAAACATACTTGGTTGCATCAGCAAATAAGCATATAACTAATTCACACTATGTTGAGCTTACTCCACGTGAGCGAATTATGGCTCTGGTTGATGAGGGTAGCTTTGAAGAAATCTTGCCACCAGCAGCACAAGTAACTAGCCCACATCTTGGTCGGCTTGATTTATTAACTTCATTTGATGATGGGGTAGTGATTGGTGATGCTAAGTTCGATGGTAAAGAAATTGCGATAATTGCGCAACAAGCTAACTTTATTGGTGGTGCGGTTGGTGAGGTAAATGGTGCCAAAATTGTGGGAATGTGCTTACGGGCGCTAGAACGGAAAGTAAGTAGCGTAGTTTTATTGTTGGATAGCGGTGGGGTTCGTCTACAAGAAGCTAATGCTGGTGAAATTGCGATTAGTGAAATTATTCGAAGTATATTTGCTTTACGCTTGAGTGGTATCCCAGTGATTGCGGTAGTTGCAGGAAAGAATGGTGCTTTTGGTGGTGTTGGTATTACTGCGACATGTGTAGATAGTTTATTTATTAGTGAACAAGGGCGTAGTGGTGTTTCAGGACCAGAGGTTATCGAAACTGTCATGGGGGTTGATGAATATGACTCCAAAGACCGTGCCTTGGTGTGGCGAACATGTGGTGGTAAACACCGTGCTTTACTCGGTTTATCTGAGTACTGCATTCCTGAAATAGATAAACTTCATCAGCAAATCAAATTTGCTTTAGATAATCCGGTTACACTCAGTTTGGATGGTTTGCGCGCTGATAATTTGCGCTTGGCACAATTAGTTACTAAATATGCCAACTATCATGATGCGCTTGATATTTGGCATGACCTAGGAGTTAGTGATCCTAAACAGGTGTCAAATTTTAGTGATGCGCAATTTCAACAATTACAACAATCTTTGGCGGAGTAATCATGGAATACCAACAATTAATTAGTGCTACATTTGGTAGTAACGCTAAAACGACAGTTGAACAAGATATATTGCTTGGCGAATTTAGTTACCAAGAGCAAACATTCGCATTATGTGGAATCGTCAATCAGGCAAGCTTAGATAACGCGATGAGTATTAAATTAGCAGATTTTATTTTGAAGACAATTGAAAATCATCCGAAGCGCCCTATTTGTATCGTGATTGATACCGCAGGACAAAAAGTCAGTCATAATGCAGAATTACTTGGCTTAAATAGTTACTATGGACATTTAATTGCAGCATTTAATCTGGCACGAGCAGAAGGGCACAAGATTTTTGCTTTGGTTTATGGTAAAGCTTTGGGTGGTGCGTTTATTGCAAGTGCATTGAATGCTGATTATATTTTTGCGCTTAAAGAGGCACAAATTGCGGTAATGTGGCTGGATGCAATGTCGCGAGTAACCAAAGTTCCAGTTGAAAAACTTGAAGAATTAAGTAAAACTTCAGCAATTTTTGCGCCCGGAGCAGAAAACTATGTGCGTTTAGGTGCAATAGAAGAGGTTATTACCGCAGAAGAATTTATGCCTCGAGTTAATGCTTTATTACCCGCTACAACAGATATTCATCATTGGCGCACACAAGGTGCTTCTCGTGGTGGTAGAACGTTAGCGGCTAAGGTTATTGCTGATATTTTAGCTGCAAAATGAATTTTCAACGCCATGATTTAGTTTGGCTTGATTCTGAGTTTAACTATAGCCCAGAATTGAATCGCTGGGTTATGCAAAAATTTCCCTGTGTAGTAGCTCGGCAAAATAATCCAACACCAAATTATCTGAATATTGCGTGGTGCAATGGAATGGATAAAAAGGTTTCACGGCATAGTTGCTTGATTCCAATTCAATCTATAGTCTCACATAGCGTACCGTTACCATTGATTAATATAGCTCAATATTTTGTAACAGAAGTTACGTCACTTATAAAAATGATTCGAAAGCTTGAGCAGCTAAACTTTAAACCGTGCATTTATGGCTCATTCAGCTGGCAAATTCTAACTCAGAAAAATTATATTCATGATAACTCTGATTTAGATGTTTTACTGCATGTTGCGACTCATAACCAGCTTGGGTATATCTTGACTTTGCTAGATGATTTAGCAATGATAAGCGGTCGTAGGGTTGATGGTGAATTGATTTTTCCTGATAGTTGTGCCGTGGCTTGGCGTGAATGGTTCTCTGATTCAGACAAAGTATTATGCAAAAGTTTTAGCGAGGTGAAGTTTGTTCATCGCAAAGTTCTATTGGAACAATTGGCATGATTAATAATTGGCAGCAGCGCATAGTTTCACTAGCTCACAATGCGCTCTATGCCGAATTAGCGTGTTATCCTAAAGCTGGTTTGGTAAGTTTAATAGATAGTGGCAGCCATCATGACATGGATAAAGATACATTTTTAGCCAGTATTGCAGCGCTTGATGATTATTGGCTGCAGATGATTATGCTGGGTGAGAACAATGCACCATTTTCTGAATTAGTCGCAGCAGGTAAAGCGGCTGAAAATGCAATGTTACACGCAACTAATGATATTAACACCCATCGTGGGACAATTTTTATCTTAGGGATTCTGGTAGCTGGCTGTGCTGCAAGTTATGTAAAGCAGGCTAAATTTGCGATAATTCCTGATTTAATTCGTAATTTGTGGGGTGCATCCATCCTCCAACATCAAACCGACAGGACATCTCACGGGCAACAAGTCAGAGATCGGTATTTATCAAATAAATGTGATATTATTCAACATGCAGCTGGCGGATTTGAAGATATTTTTAATCAATATCTACCAGTGCTTAAAAAATTTTACCCACGACATAGTGAAGTCGCTTATGTTCAGTTATTCTATATTCTGTTATCACAAGTTCAGGATACTAATTTACTTTATCGCGGTGGTTTGCTAGGATTAGAATTTGCGCAGGATCAAGCTTTGAAATTCATTAACGCTGGTGGTATAACACAACGTGACTGGCTGTCAGGTGCACAGTCAATTCATCGAGAATTTGTCAAACGTAACCTTAGTCCAGGTGGTTGTGCTGATTTATTGGCAGCAACAGTTTTTGTTTATCACGCAGAGGTTGAATTATGGGGTTAGGCATAGTTTGTAGTGGGCAGGGTAACCAAAGTTTAAATATGTTTAGTCCCTTGCAAAGCTATCCAGAAGCGGTTGGGTTAGTTACTGCTTTAAGTCAACAACTTGGTTGCGTATTATTGCCGCAAATAGCGCTAACTGATAGTGAGTTATTCACAAACAAGCACGCGCAACCATTGATTGCTGGTTTTAGCTATATCCAATGGGAATTACTTAAGTCACAATTACCTGCTCCAACCGCTTTTGCTGGATATAGTCTCGGTGAATTAAGTAGTTATGCATGTAGTGGGGCCTGTAATTTTGCACAGCTAATTAATTTAGCAGCTACACGTGCGGATTATATGGATGCAGCAGCGGGGCAATATGCGTCTAGTACATTATTGGCAGTTAGTGGTATTTTGCAGGATCAGCTTTTGCAATTTTGCCGCGATTTTGTCGTTTATCCAGCGATTCAAAATTCGCGTGATAGTTGGGTGATTGGTGGCTTGGTCGAGAATCTACAGAATCTATTTAATATGTTAAACACCCATTTCCCAATGTACAAACTAAATTGGATAAAAGTTAATTTGGCATCACATACGCCAATTTTGGCTGCAGCAAGTGAAGCTTTTGCAACATACCTTAGTCAGCAAGTGTGGCAAGATTTAGCTGCGCCAATTGTTACAAGTGTTGAGAATCAAGTTATTTATGCTGCAAAAGATGGTATATTATCGCTGAGCCAGCAAATTTCAAATACCATTCATTTTAGCCGTACGATTGAAATAATGCAGGAACTTGGTGTTACTGTTATCTTAGAACTTGGAGCTGGAAAAGCGTTAACAAACATCATCAATAATTTAAATCTTGGGTTGAAAGTTCGTTCATTTAATGATTTTTCTTCTCTTGATGGTATCATCAACTGGGTAAGTAAAAATTTGCTGTCTCTATAGTTAGTTGACAATTTATAGCTGATGATTAAAAAGTAAAGCCTAATAAAGCAGGGAAGGATGGTTAAAGCTGTTAAGTTACAGAGCTTTTTCAAGCTAAAGCTGCCAAGAGTAGCATAAATTCATGCTAAAATATTGCCAAAATAAATTTGTTTATAAAGGATTGTATTGTGGCAGGTCATAGTAAATGGGCAAATATTAAGCATCGTAAAGCAGCATCTGATGCTAAGAAAAGTAAAATTACGACACGCATGGTAAAAGAAATCACAATTGCTGCTAAAATGGGTGGTAGTGATGTAAGTTCTAATCCGCGTTTACGTTTAGCAGTCGAAAAAGCGCGTGAAAATAATGTTCCTAAAGATAACGTTGAACGCGCGATCAAACGTGGTTCTGGTGAATTAGAAGGTGTCGATTATGTTGAACTACGCTTTGAAGGTTATGGTATCGCTGGAGCTGGAATTATTGTTGATTGCCTGACAGATAACAATACTCGCACGGTTGCGGAAGTTCGTCATGCTTTTAATAAGTATCATGGAAATATGGGAACAGATGGCTGCGTATCATTTCAATTCAAACATTGCGGTCAGTTACTTTTTGCTCCTGGTACGAACGAAGATGCTTTAATGGAAGCGGCTTTGGACTCTGGTGCAGAAGATGTGATTACAAATGATGATGGTAGCTTGGAAGTGATAACTGCTCCGCATGATTATGTTGAAGTTAAAAATGCTCTTGAAGCAAAAGGTTTTAGTGCAGAATTAGCTGAAGTTACCATGAAGCCAAATGTAGAAACGGAACTGACTGGTGAGGATGCCAAGAAGATGCAACGTCTATTAGATGCTCTTGAAGAACTTGATGACGTGCAGGATGTCTACACTAACGCCGTAATGAATGAAGAAGAATAGTTTTTACCCACCATTTAACGGTGGGTTTGTTTTATGGAATAGTATTGAATGAATTCAAGTTATTTACAAAAGTTTATCTTTGAAAGTTTACCTGTCAAAGGCTCATTAGTGGTGTTGGATGATGCATGGTTAACAATTGCAGAGCAAAAAATATACCCAAATGGCTTAAAACAATTATTGGGTGAATTATTAGCAGCAAACGTTTTGCTAACTAGCAACCTCAAATTGGATGGGAAAGTTATTTGCCAGATCCAGGATAACCCGCATTTTAATTTAGTTGTTAGTGAATGTAGTAATCAATATCATATCCGCGCAACGGCTAAATTTACTGCCAAAGATGAGGCTATGCTTGATTATTCGAGTTATTTGCAGGAAGGTAGGCTAGTTGTAAGTATCGATTCAAAGAGCGAGGGTAATTTATATCAAAGTATTATAGCTTTTAATGGTTCGGAAGTTGGTGAAATTTTAAATAATTACATGATACAATCAGAGCAACTCAAAAGCTGGTTTTTCTTGGCATATCAAGAAAATAAAGTCGTTGGCTTTATGTTACAACAATTACCAGATACCCATCAATTACATTTAAACGAAATTGAACGGATCTTCATGCTTGCCAATACGCTTACCGCTCATGAATTATTAAATGATAACTTAGAGCGTATTATTACTAAGCTATTTAATGAAGACAATGTGGTTATAATGCCTAAACACCCAGTAATCTTTGCTTGTAGCTGCAGTCGGCAGCGCGTGAGTGAGATTTTACGTAATTTAGGTAAGGATGAATTAACTACTCTGATTAATGAACAGGGAAATATTTCAGTAGACTGTGATTATTGTAATACGGAGTATCGCTTTACTGAATATGAACTGTCTCAGTTTGTTCTTCAACTATCAATTGAGGATTTAGCACCAATATCCAGTCAAATTAATTAATTGCGTTATTTACCAAATTTTTTAATTGTTTCATCATGCCGTGAATCTGCTTCAGTATGTTGGTATTTCATTGTCGTTTCCAGCATACTGTGGCGTAGGTTTTCCTTTACTACTCGGATGTCAATCCCCGCGTCTACCTGATGTGTTGCTGAAGTGTGGCGCATCCAGTGAGTTGATACTCGCGCAATCACAAATGCACTAGCTGGATCATCTGCTTTTAGCTGATCTGCCAGATTATTACAAGTGGTTTTGATAATTTTATATAACATAGAATCACTAATTGGCTTTAGTTTACCGTATTTGCTATAAATTAAGGGTAATTCAGTCTCCAGCGGATTAGGATATTCTGCTAGTCCAAGCGATTTGCGATAACGAATCAGCGCACTGAGCAATTCATTGGGAACTGGTATTTCCCCGTACTTATTACCTTTACCGACAACCTTTAGCCACCATTGGCTACGTTTACTCACAAAATCTGACATGCGTGCATTGATTACTTCGCTACGTCTACAACCCGTCAAATACAGTAGGCTAAATATCCATTTTGTTCGTTCATACTCAAATTTATTCTTTGCATTATCTTGTGGTAAAGTTTCGATAAATTCACGCAAATAATCCCATTCACGAACGGTTAAAAAACGTTCAACCCCATGCGGAACTTTGATTTTTTGGCGAATTAGACGAAATGGATTACGGGTTAGATATCCTGCATCAATCAGGTATTGATAAAGACTGCCTAAAATTTGTAAATTTAACTTAATACTAGAATTAGACAAGCCTTTTACAAATGGTTTCCATTCCGGATGAGTACGTGGCTTCGCTGATCCACACCAAAAGTCATGAGGGCTTGGCATTTGTAAAAAATCCTGATACTCTTGAATCGCTTCGCGGGTAACTTGTTGTAAGCTGAGATTTTCACGCATTAGCCACATTAAAAACCGTTCAGAGCTTTGCCGATATGAAGTAAATGTATGTGGGCTATGACGAAATTCCAACAGCCAAGTCCGAACTGCCTCAATGTCGTTTGTTGCATTTATGCTACTATTTTGTGCGCCTGAATTAGTACCGTCTAATTGGTTAATTACATCGCTAATAATCAGGTTATTCCCAGTATTCATAAGTATTTCATGCCTATTTTGGTTCTACTAATCATATTTTATCATTAACTAAAAGTTATGTGAAAATATATATTGTCTCCAAAAAAGGACAACTATATGAGTCATTTTAACTCATAATTACTACCTATGAAATTAATTTCTAATTAATTAAACAATAATTAAATTTCCCATAACATATCATATTATTACTATGAGATATACCTTGAATAAAATACTTTATTCCTTACTATTTACCGCAATAACACCACTGACATTTGCGGATAATTTTGAATCCACTGTTGCTGCTAGCTCTCAAGTTAAAGCAGTTGAATCAGCTAATCAAATTCAGCCACCTCCACCTACTAATCCTAATGCTGGATTTATAGGACGTTATAATTATTTCCAAAATCCATATAATTGGATGATGTCAGGTGGCGGAACATTAAAATTAACTGAAAGCCAAATTGAATCACAAACTGTAGCACAAAAGCTATTTGAGGGTGGTACTTATAATGTATTTGGTGGTGGAACCTATAATCAATGGGACTCGCAACGTTACCCAGCAGGTATATCATACGGTGGAAATATCTTTGGGCAAACTGGACAAATTGGAGGCTTTTCTGCTGGTGGCGTCTTATCTATAATGAATCCGTTTGCTAGTTTAAATAGTCAGATTAATGGTGGGCGTAATTATTCTCAATACATCCCAACCTTTACGCAAATTACATTATCTGAAGCTTTTATTGAATATCAGTACCAAAATATTGTTAATGCTGATATCGGTTATATTGCTTTTGATAATAGCCCATGGCTAGCGGGTAATATGTATACTAATATGTTAACAGTTCCAACTACTTATCAAGGGGTTGGTGTCAATGTTTATACTGGCGGTGGTTGGCTGCTATCAGCATTGGCATTTAATGGTGCCCAATTTGGAGCAGCGCCTGGTTATACTGGTCAAACTAACTATAGTAGTTGGCTGCAAACTCGAAATGGATACTCAACGAACTCTGCTGGTACAGCTGCAATGGGGGCTAATTATGCAACCAATGATGGTGCTTATAATTTACGTTTGTGGGGATATCAATTTGATAACTACGGTACGTTGCTTTACGGTGATAGTAGCGTAAGCATTCCGGTTAGCAGTCATCAATCATTTAATATTTCAGCACAATTTGGTAGCGATCAGCAATGGTTTCAAAGCGTAAATGCGATTAGTCAGTCAACCAGCGGGGGTGCAATTCAAAGCTATATTGCTGGTGCTAAGATTGGCTGGAGTTATGATGATTTCTCTCTTAATGCGAGTGCGAATACAATGTGGGGACCTAGTGGTGCCTACGGTAATGGTGCATTTGTTTCTCCTTATACTCAAAGTTTACAAGTTGACCCACTATATTCCGAAGCATGGTCATATAATATGGTTACGCAGGGCATTCCTGGTAATATGTATAAATTAGGTGGTCAATTCGCTTTAGGTTCTTGGGGGACTAATCTGATTTTCCAACCGTCATATGTATATGTTGCTTCAGATAATACTACTGTTGATGGTTTGCAAGAAATGGATTTGGTTCTGAATTATCCAATCCCACAAGTTCGTGGTCTATACCTTTTTGGTGTTTATGCACAACAGTGGTATAACCAACAAGCAACAAATGTATCAAATAATCTTTATCAGCAATATGAAATACAATCAGGTATTTATTATACTTGGTAAGTTTTATAAAGAATTTATTTATGAAAAAAATATTGATCTTGGCTATCTGTATTAATGCATCTACAGTTTTTGCAATGACTACAGTCAATTTAAATACGGCAACTTATAACTGTAATAATGTAAAAATTACACCACAGTCGACGATTTCATCCCTGACAATGAATTGTAAAAATGCCAAATTAATTGTTCATGTGGATTCCTTTCCTGCAGCACGATCTGATGGTGGTAATTCGTTGCCGGGAGGTTTTGTAACTTCTACCAACCCACTAGCGCCAGAGCCAGCAGATGCAACGTTGGACAAACTTAAATTTTATACTGATGATGGTAGCTATATGATTTGTTACTACAACAATAACGTCTTTGTTAAATGTAAAGTCAGCGCACATAAGTTAAAAACCAGCGCTTCTGCAAATACTAGCAAAAGCAGTATGCAGGAATCCGTTTCACTAATAGCTGAATCTTTGCCAAAATAATTGTGAATTTCTAACAAAATAATAGCTTATCATTATTGAATAATGCAGTAAACTGTTATAATTACGCACGCTAGTTATTAAGAAAATGGAGAATTAATATGCAATTTAAACCACTATGTTCAGCGCTACTGATGGTTGGTAGCCTAAGCTTAATTGGCTGTGGCTCGGGAACGAATAGTTCAAGCACGCCACCGGCAACAAATGTTGGTCAGCTTTCGCTTAATTTAAAGGCAATTCCCGCAAATCAGTCAACTAAACAGGTATCGACTGCATCTCTAAGTAGTGCTATTTGTCAAAATGGAACTTGTACTTGGAGTAATAGCGCGAATAGTAATATCACTCAGGGTCAATCGGATAACGCGTTTTGTACTGGTACAAATTCAACTCGTGCTGGAACAGGTGCTGTATTAGGAAGTGGTGCGTATAACATGGCTCTGCCAAGCGGAATTGCCACAGCTGCGACTGGTTATAGTAATACTGATGTAATTTTGGAGTTATTTAATACACCATATGCCAGTATCACTCCAGCAATGCTTAAACAATACTATGATATGGGTTATACTTCGGTGTGGGTATCACCACCGCAAAATAGCGCATATGTGACATATTCTGGTAACTATGCTGCGGATAATATTCCAGCTTGGTATGGTGCTTATCAGCCGATGAACTTTGGAGAAATTGGTAATTCAAGTAATGTGATGTCGTATGGCACTGCCAGTGATTTAGCTACTTTGGTAACAAATGCACATAGTGCTGGTTTACGACTGATCGTTGATGTAGCAATCCATCAATTTGCGCAACCAGGTGTTAATAATACTACATATTATACTAATTACTCTGGGCAAACTTATTCATTTGCATCAGGAAATATGTCGGCACTGCAACAATTTTGGTGGCCACAGACTAAAGTTTCTGGATATATTCCTTTTGGTAATACTGCGACAAGTTGTGCTTCATTTGCAAATAATACCAATGGAATAATTGCGCTATGGGCAAATAATCCTAATGGTTCTACGTACAATGCTTCATTTAGTAGCACAACACCATGGGATGCCGACTTCTCCGCTTCTGAGGGATGGTTTGATGGCGTTTTGCCTTCTGCATCTAATTCGTCATCAGGCTGGTCAGGAGCTGCTTCTTGTGGTACTCAGTCAATTTTTGATGGTTATTCAGCTTGGCTTTTGGGTTATAACAATGGTAGTGGCTCAATGAGTGCTGCTGCAAGTAGTACGACAGGGTTTAATGTTGATGGTTTCCGTATTGATGATGTGAGTGGGCAGTCACCAACATTTTTTAATCAGTTGTTTAGTGATACTGCGGCGTACAATAAGAGCAGCAATATTTTCTTTGGTGAATACCCGACTAATTCAGCAAATGATTATACCAATTATATCAGCATCAAAACAGCAACTGGTAACAATTCATCTGGTAATACGATGAAAATGTTAAATTTCCCACTGCTTGCTGGTCTAAATGGTGCTTTTGCTTATGGCGCAAGCTTACAAGCTTCATTGACATCTATGATAACTAGTAGTGATGCTTATACTTCTTCAACAAATGGCACGTTACCAGGTGTGAATGCGATTAACCTAGTAATGGATCAAGATACCGTGCCAGATAGTATATCATCTCGTGCGATGTGTCCATGGACTGGTACTCAATCACCTAATTTTGTAATGAATTACTATAATGCACCATTGGCTTATGGTGTGATTTTGGCTATTGAAGCGGGTACTCCGTATGTCTTTGCTGATTTACAAGCACAAGCTGGTACTGGCTTGACTTCGAGTGGAACATCTACTGCAGCCAATGCTAATGGTAGTGTGTCGTACTGGAATGAAAATGAAGTTATTGCTGGAGTTTACTTCCATAATCAGACGTTAGGCAAGACTATGAACTGGGCGACAGTAAGTGCTTCTGATGCTGATAATGTTGCAGCATTGACTCGTGGTACTAATTATGCGTTTATTGTCAATAAATCGACAACGGTTTATGAAATGACTAGCTCAGCATCTAATCTAAATGCTGGTTGTTATATTGATTTGATGTCGCATCAAATTGTTAATGTTAATAGTAGTGGTGTGCTTAATCAGCTAATTGTACCAGCGCAATCAGTTATGTATTTTGTACCATATACTGGAAGTGTACCATCGACTGCTGGATTCAGTTGTTCTTAATTATCTTAAAAAGCCTTGTTTATCAAGGCTTTTTACTTATCTTTGATTGGCGCTATGGGGGAATAAAATATGTCAACGATGCAAAATAAATTAAGTAATTTTTTCTATATCATTCTAGGTCTTCCATCAACGGCAATGGGGTTTGCATTATGTATTCAAATTTCTGCGCTGAGTTGGATTTTAAGTACAAAATATGGACTGAAAATTGATGAAATTGGTTTAGTGTGGGCAGCAGGTCCGATTGCTGGAATATTAGGTCAGGTTATTATTGGTTTGATTAGTGATAATGTCTGGCTCTGGAGCGGGCGCCGTCGTCCGTTTATTATAATCGGTGGAATATTATGTTCATTAATGTTACTGGCGCTACCTAACTTAGATGTCATTGCTGCAGCACTTGGTTTACATAGTATTTTGGGAGTTGCAATCGCGGTTGCATTATTACTTGATCTTTCTATTAATGTAAGTTTTAATCCAACTCGTTCAATTATTGCTGATGTAACACCTGAAGGTAAAGAACGTACTCGAGGATATACATGGATGCAAACAATTTCAGGCTTCTTTGGAGTTGGTGCATATGTAATTGGCGCATTTTTAGATAATTATGTATTAATCTATGTTGGTGTGGTATTGGTATTTTTACTTTCAACTATTCCAGTGTTTTTTATTACTGAGCCTCGTGAACTAAAGCAGAATTTAGTAGCCATAGCTAAAACCAAATCAGATGCATCCTTTAAAAGTATCTTGATGGATATTCAGCCATTGTGGGGATTTTTATTATATGGCATCTATGCTATTATCGAGCGTTTAAGTGGTGCGGAAAGCCATACCTACTATGTTGAATTTATCTGCTTACTAATTACACTGTTTTTTATTTTCCAAACATTACTGCAAAAAGAAGCAGGTAAGTCAAAAGAAGAGGCTGGAATTCTTGGATTTAAAAAAATTCTTGCAGCTCACTCATTTACTTGGATTGGTATTCAGACTATGTTTGTTTACATGTTTGCGTACGTTCAATATAAGATGCCTGATCTCAGCGCTCTTAAAATGGGGCAGGTTGTATCAATTTCATTTTTAATCCTAAATGTTACAGGTGCAGTACTTCCTGTAGCCATTTTGGAACCTTTAACCAGAAAAATAGGCAGTACTAAAACTCATGCAATTTGTATCGGTTCAATGGCTGTTGGTTATTTAGGAATGCTGTTTATCGGTGCTAGTCCATTTATGGTTTATGCTTTAATGGCGTTTATTGGGATTGGTTGGGCAGCGACGATTAGTTTACCTTTTGCCATCATGACGCAAAAAGTAGGCAATTCAAAAATTGGTTTATACATGGGGTTATTTAACTTATCCGTAGTTTTACCACAATTGGTTGCCAGCCTCGGTGTTGGTCATGCCATTAGTATTGTTGCAAATAAAAATTTAATTTTCATGATTTGTGCCTTTACACTAGCAATTTCTTCTCTTCTCTGGTTTACCATTCGAGATAGCAGTAACCCAGAAAAAATACAACTTAAATCTAGCTCTTCACACTAAAACAAACCAGCCGAAATACTTTGATTTCGGCTGGTTTGTTTTTCAATAGCAGACTTTTTAATATAAACCTGTCGTAAAATAAAAGCCAATTACAAAGAACACTGCTAAAGTCTTGATACAGGTAATTGCAAAGACATCTTTGTAAGCCTGCTTATGGCTTAGTCCAGTCACTGCAAGAAGGGTAATTACTGCTCCATTATGCGGTAAAGTGTCCATTCCACCTGAAGCCATTGCGGCTATACGATGTAATACATCAAGTGGAATATTCATGGTATGGGCTAATTCGATAAAATGATTCGACATCGTAGCTAAAGCAATACTTAAACCACCAGATGCTGAACCAGTAATTCCGGCTAAGGTAGTAACTGTAATTGCTTCATTAATAAGAGGGTTAGGGATATGTTGCAATCCTGCAGCTACGACCATAAACCCTGGCATAGCAGCAATTACACCACCAAAACCATATTCAGAAGCAGTATTTAATGATGCAAGTAACGCACCAGATACAGCCGCTTTACTACCATCCGCAAAGTGACGCATTACAGGACGAAAAGCAAAAATTATTACACATAAAATACCTAAGATTAAAGCAGCTTCAACTGCCCAAATTGCAGTTAATTTACTCACATCAACCGTGACACTTTTATCACCAAGTGCAAAAATAAATTCTTTACCATAGCTTAATGGAATCATACGGGTAAAAATTAGGTTACCAATACCGACTACGAATAATGGTAAAACAGCAATTAGTGGATTAGCTAGTTTTCCATGCTCAAAATTAGCTGGTTCATTCAGTAGATTTGTTCCATATCCTTCTTTATTTTTAAGTGCTTTTTTGCGACAGTATTCCAGATACGTAATCCCAACGATTAATATAAATAAGCTTCCAACAATTCCTAAAATTGGTGCTGACCAAGTGTTAGTCTGAAAAAATGTGCTGGGAATTATATTTTGGATTTGTGGAGTGCCAGGCATTGAGTCCATTGTAAAGCTAAATGCACCTAATGCAATCGTTCCAGGAATCAGCCGCTTTGGAATATCACCAGCGCGAAATAACTCCGCTGCAAATGGATAAACTGCAAATACCACCACAAATAATGACACTCCACCATAAGTCAATACCGCGCAAACCAGTACGATTGCTAAAATAGCTCGTTGTCGTCCAATCAGTTTAATCACTGCTGCGACAATTGATTTGGAGAATCCTGAGAGCTCAATTACTTTACCAAAAATAGCACCGAGCATAAATACTGGAAAATATAACTTGATGAAATCAACCATCTTTACCATAAAGACTTGAGAGAACATTGGTGCAACTAAACGTGGATCAGTTAAAAATACTGCAAGCAGGGCAGCAATCGGAGCAAAGAGAATTACACTGTGACCTTTATATGCCACATACATTAAAAATGCTAGTGCTAAAATTACGATTAGGACACTCATTTGCTTACCTTTTTAAAATGTTTGAGTTTAATCTTTTATTATAGCAGCTTAATCTGGATGTTTTATAGCTTTAAATGTTGCAATTGCTCAGTTCGTAGAATTAAGTGTGATAGTATGTGCCGCGAATTTAGCACAACACATACTGATATGAAATTGTGGGTTGATTATAGTAGTTTTTCAACTTCAGCTTTAACTAGATGAACTTGAACACCATAGACTATTTGCAAATTAGCCGCATCAAGCTTGATAATACCTAGCGAACCAGTTGTTTTGATTTTATCTTCATTAATTAAGCTCATATCTTTTACCACTATTCTAAGTCGAGTAATACAATTATCTAGTGATAGAATATTTTCACGACCACCAAGTGCGGCGACGATGGTCTGAGCTCGTTCATTCTTTGTTAGAATGATTGGGGTTGCTGCGCTTGAAGCCTCGCTACTTTGACTATCTTCTTGCCGCCCAGGAGTATGGAGATTAAATTTAAGGATTGCAAATTTGAAGGTAAAGTAATACAATGCAAACCAGACCAAGCCTAATGGTAGTATCAAATACCATTTAGTTTTTGTACCTTGCAAAATCCCAAAAACTACCAAATCGATTAAATTACCATCAGTATTACCAATGGTTACATGTAATAATGAGACAGCAAGGAAACCTAAACCGGTGTAAATTGCATGAATAAGATATAAGTATGGCGCAGTAAATAAGAAAAGAAACTCTAGTGGTTCGGTTATTCCGGCAATCACGCAGGCAATTACACCACTAATTAACACGCCTTTGATTTGTGGGCGATTTTCAGGTTTGGCACAATGATAAATAGCTAAAGCTGCACCCGGCAAACCAAATAAGAACGTCGGCATTTTACCTTGCGATAAAAACTGTGTAGCCTGTGGATTAAAATTCTGCGTAAGTGGATCTGCTAATTGAGCATAGAAGATATTGAGCGCACCATAAACCTGATGTCCATTGACCAGCATTTCACCGCCAGCTGGTGTAAAACGAATAAGTGCAACTAAAATATGATGTAAACCAAATGGAAGTAACAAGCGCTCACCAGTCCCAAATAAGAATGGTGCAAAAACTCCAGTGGCGACCAATGATTGACCCGCACTATTGATTAGGTGTGCAACAAACGGCCAACTAAGTGGCAGAACTAGTCCGACTAAACTCATTACGACGGTAGTAATAATTGGAACGAAGCGTGCGCCTGAGAAAAATGATAATGCATCGGGTAATTGAATATTATAAAAACGTTGATGAAGTTTGGCAACAATTATCCCTGAAATAATCCCGCCCAATACACCCATGTCGATGCTTTGAATACCAAAAACCATTGTTTGACCATTATTGACTAAGTCGGTACTAATAGCCAGCATTCCTAATTTAGTTAACATGAAATTAGCGGCGCTATGCATAATATAAAAACCAACAAAACCAGCAAAGCCAGCCACACCTTTTTCGGCTTTAACTAATGCAATTGGAATTGCGATCGCAAATAGTGCTGGTAAGTTTTGAAAGCCAAAAGCACCAATCGTTGTCATGTAATTGGCAATAAAGCTAACGATAGGATTTTTTAGCCAGGGTAATAGCTGTACTAATTGTGGTGTGGTTAATGCCGAGCCAATTCCGAGCAACATACCCAAAGCTGATAACAGGGCAACTGGCAGCATGAATGCTTTACCTAAATTTTGAAAGAAATCCATGGAGGTAAATTTACGCATCATCTGTTCCTATCTGATTTAACGCTTGTTCCAAATCTTGAATAATTGTTTTGGCATCAAGAAGCCCAAGTGAAAAGCGGATAATTACTTCATCACTGACTGGTTTACGGAGCTCATTAATATCTTTTACCATTACTAAACTTTCAAATCCACCCCAACTAACTGCGATATTAAATGTTTCTAATCTATTGATAAAATTACGAATTTGCTTAGTCTTATTGTTTACAAGCTTAATTGAGAATAATCCAGCATAACCACTGGTTTGTTTTTGGTAGATGTTTTTTTGTTCACCACAATAACTAAGTGGATGGTAAATAGTTTTAATTTGTGGATGTTCGCTCAAATAATCAATGACCTGCGTAGTGGTTTGTGCCAGAGCTTCTAAACGTAAAGGGAGAGTCCGTAATCCACGTAAGAGTAAAAATGCATCATTAGGACTCAATACCGAACCAGATAATTTGTAACCATATTTATCAATATTTGTCATTAGCTTTTGTGAAGTCACTACTGCTCCAGCAATAATATCACTATGTCCGCCCGTATATTTAGAGAGTGAATATACTGCGATATCGATTCCGAGCATTAATGGTTTTTGAAGAAGAGGCGTTAAACATGTATTATCAATAATAGTGATAATCTCTCGTGCTTTGGCAAATTGTGCTAGTCCGCGCAAATCAATAGTTTCAAAAGTCATAGTTGCTGGTGACTCGGTGTAAATAACTTTAGTATTTACTTTGACTAACTGCTCTAGCTGGCTAATTTCTTCAACTGCGACCACCTCAAAACTAACCCCATAGCGTTCCATGAAATTTAGATAATCTAAGGTTGGACCATAAACGTTATTTAAGACTAATACGTGATCACCTTTTTTCAATATCGAGAATAAGGCCGCTGAAATAGCACCCATTCCAGATGAAAATACCCGACATTGTTCTGCCTGATCTAATGCAGCTAACTTTTGTTCCAAAATTTTACAAGTTGGGTTATTACCACGTGTATAACAATAGGCTTGATTTAATTTGTCTTTATAGTCGATATAATCTTCGATAGTATTAAAGCTAAAAATTGAACTTTGAAAAATTGGTGGATTTACTGCAGAAAATGAATGTTCATTATCGCTTAGACAAATTAGCTTGTCCTGTTCACTAATTCTTTGTTGCATGCTCGTATCCTTATTTGTTAGGGTGGATTTTGCTCTACTGTAGTTTAGTTATGTAATTTTTGCCATTGAGCAATTTTTTGTTTAATTATAGGCATTTGAGCCATTGCCGCTTTATAACCAATATCAATTGCCTCTTGTTTTTTATCGAAGCTAAAGCTGGATAAGGTGCTTATATCTGGATGAATTACGACATCAGCTTGTTTTAATTGTTCAGCCAAAAGTTTTACGCTTAAAATATTAATAGTCTGATCAAAATTGGATAAGTATCCACTACGTCCTTGTTCTGGCTTCGCACTAATATCAACCGCGATTATAAAGTTAGCGCCTTCTTTTTTGGCATAACTGACAGGAACTGGAGCAGATAAACCACCATCAACATAGCGATGATTATTCATTTGTACTGGCATAAATACATTGGGGATTGAGCAAGATGCACGCACTGCAACACCCGTATCTCCATTATTAAAGCCGATACTTTGACCACTATCCAGGTCGGTTGCTACCGCAGTGAATTTGGTTTTTAATTTTTGTAGGGGAGTATTTTTTACTCTGGCATCAACAAACTGCTGTAGACGGGCACCTTTGATTACACCATTACGGCTAAAGGTAAAGTCAGCTAAATTTAGTTCATCCATTTGATAAGAAATTCTTTGTAACTGTTCAGGGGTATAACCATAAGCATAAAGACTACCAACCAAAGACCCTGCTGATGTTCCAGTAATAACTTGTGCTTTAATATGATTTTCTTCAAGTGCCTTAATAACTCCTATATGGGCGAATCCTTTAGCCGCACCGCCACCTAAAGCTAATCCAATAACTAAGGGTTCTGGTGCTTTTTTTATCATTATTGGCGCCGGAATAGATTCTGCTTCAGTAAAGCTCTCGCTATTATTTGCAAGGGTAGCAATGATGTCCTGCTCTACAGTTGATTCTGTATTTTCTTCTGCGTAAACTAAACCAAAAGACATTCCAAGGACGAATAAAATCATTTTAAAATGTGACATAGCTTCCTACTTTTTTAAGATTGACACTGAGGGCAATAAAAACTATTACGTTGCCCAAGCCTTATTTCTCTAATTATACTGTTGCAAATGCGACAAGGCTTTTTAGCTTTTCCATAAACATTATGGCTCTGTTGAAAATATCCCAACTCACCTTGTGCATTTTTATAATCACGCAGTGAACTACCACCAGCTGCAATCGCTTCCTGTAATACTTTTTTGATATTTTGTACTAAAATCTGACATTCTAACAAAGTTACATTTTGCCCCATACGCAGTGGGCTAATTTTACTCAAAAACAATGATTCACAAGCATAAATATTTCCTACTCCAACCACAATTGCATTGTCCATAATTAGCTGTTTAATTGCAGTTTTACGATTTTTGATTTTCTGATACAAATAAGCACTAGTAAAATTTTGTTCAAGTGGTTCTGGACCAAGTTTATCTAGAAAAGGATTATTTTCTAATTCAGTAAGATATACTACGCAACCAAAACGTCGTGGATCATTATAACGCACGATGAAATCATCACATAATATGTCAAGATGATCATGTTTTTGTAGTAAAGTTTTTTGCTTCAAGAGAGTTATTCTACCTGACATGCCAAGGTGAATAAGTAGGTATCCTCGCTCCAAATGAATAATAACATACTTTGCGCGGCGACTAACCTCAAGAATTTTGCTACCAACCTCTTGGTTAAGTTGTGATGAATCTAATGGATAACGCAAACGTGGAAATCGAACAATTACAGCTTTAAGCGTTGTACCGCACAACTCCTGGAGCCCATTCTTAACCGTCTCAACTTCAGGTAGTTCTGGCATAAAAAAAAGTCCTTTGAATCAAAAAATGGTAAAATCCCACGGTTATATAATATTTACAAGTAAGGAATGTCTGATTATCTTACGATATTATAAGAAATAATGAGGGTTAAGAATGAAAAAATTGATTAGTATATTTATTGCAGCAGGTATTATAAGTGCGTGTTCCAGCTCAACACCACCATATTCGCAACAACAGTTTTCTACTGAAAACTATCAAGAAAATGTCGTAAATGCGATTGAATATGCTGATAATTTTGTTGACTTTGATCAAAATAAACTTCCTAAAGCTTCATTGGAAGCTGACGATCTTGCAACGTTATTAAAAGCAGATATGGCATTTAATCAAGGAAATTACTCAATTGCGGCAGAAGGCTACTACCTATTAGCTAAAAAATACAATGATCCGCGAATTATTTATAAGGCAATTATTAGTTATGAACATAGCAGCAATTCCCAGCAGTCATTAGACCGTTTAGGAGAATTAATTAACCAAATGGTAAAAGTAGCACCCGATTCAAATGTCGCTCATCTATTTGGTATCCGTATTGCTCTGGAACAGAATAATCTTGATTTAGCTAAAAGCAATCTAAAAAAAGTGATTAAAATTGACCCGACAAAAACACGTTCAGTATTGCTCTTTTTATCAACGATAATTAGTAATGATGTAGGTTCGGAATCAGACGATAGTTTGGCTAAATTTGCCAAATATGTAGCAAACAAATACTCTTCATATCCTGAAGCTGATTTATTTGCTTTAGTGGCATATAGTATTACAGAACAGGAACCAGAATTACTAACAACGATAACAAAGATTAATCAAGAATATCCTAATTGGGAGGTACCAATTTTCTGGTCTGCAGGAATTTTAGCTAAAGAAAATAATTTTCCATTGCTCTTAACGATGATGCAACATGAAATGGCAACTTTGTCAAAACCATCACCAACTTTGGTTAATCTCTATGTTGCAACACTGATTCGCACTGGAAATTTGGATGATGCCAATCAATACATTGAGTCAGCTCAAAAAGTAACTCCATATAATGGCAATTTATTGGTTGATTCTGCTATAGTTAATTTCAAACAAGGCAAAACTAATCATGCAATTGATGCACTACAAACCGCGTTAAGTCATAATTACAGTCTTGATGGTACCGTTAACCTAGCGCTAGGAAGTCTTTATGATAGTGAGTCACAAAGTGAAAGCGCGGTTAGTAATTATCGTGCTGCAGCAAGTGCCAACCCAATCCTAGAGCCAGCCGCAAACGTTGGAATGCTGCGCTCTTATATCAGACAGGGTAATTACTCGGCTGCTAATGGTTTTATTGATACTATGTCCAAAGCAGGTAAACTTAATGCTCACGATAGCGCCATCTTAAAATTATCTATTTATACCGAATTAGGTAATTATAACGAAGCATATAAAATTGCAGCCAAAGATATTAAACGTTATAGTAATGATAAAACCTTTGTTTATTATTATGCATCATTATCAGCAATGACTAATCGTAATGAACAGGCTGTTACTTGGTATAATAAATATATTAAACTAAATCCAAGTGATCCAGTTGGCTATAATGATTTAGGCTTTTTATTAGCGGATAAAACTACCAATTATGTGAAGGCTTATTCTTTAGCTGAAAAAGCTTATAAAATGTCTCCTAACGATCCAGCAATCTTAGATACCATAGGTTGGGCTTCATTCAAATTAGGTGAGTATGCTCGAGCAGAAAGTTATTTAAGTCGCGCGTATAAAGCTACGCAAGATCGAGATACTGCGCTTCATCTACAGCAGGTTTATTTAGCTGAGGGGAAAAAAGATCTAGCCAATAAAATAGTTGTAATCTCTCCTGAAGTGCAGCAAATGCAATTGCAAAAGTCCTTAACAGAGCAATCAATGCTAATCTTAATGTATTATCAGTTTGGTTTGGACTTTTCTAAGCAATGAAAAAACTTCCAATAATATTTGCTGTGATTGGTTTAAGTTCATGTGCTAGCTGGTACGATGTCAAAGTTGACCAACCAGCAGCATATCACGTGCCAACTCAAATTGATAATAATTATAATATTGATGGGCGCTTTACCATTCGTACTGCGTCCAAAGACTATTATGGTAACTTTAACTGGCAACATGAATCAGCTAATGATGTCTTGGCTTTTATGTCTCCGCTGGGTAGTACGGTTGCTAAAATAGTTGTTGAAAGTAATGTTGCTACTTTGACTACTGAGGATAATGAATCTTATAGTGGCTCTGACCTAGATCAGATGATGAATAAGCAGCTTGGCTTTAGCTTGCCGCTACAATATCTACATTACTGGATTCAAGGCATTCCATTACCTAATTACCCAGTTAGTGATCGTTTAAGCTCTGGGTTTGAACAATTAGACTGGAAAATTGAATATCTTCGCTGGCAAGATGATAATCACCCGCAAATCGTTCAGGTTAGTAAATCTGATTTACGTATAAAATTACTAATTAATTGGTAGAGTTGTATCCACCACATAATCTATAAAAGAATATTGATAAATGAATCATCAAAAAATTGATTTTGATCGTGAGTTAATTGAGCGTTGTCAGATTAATGCGCCTCGTTATACATCATATCCAACTGCTGATCGCTTTAGCCTTGACTTCGGTATTAGTGAGCAGCTTAGTCAAATTAACAAAGTTTTCACTCCTGAGTTTGATCAGGCGGTTTCACTGTATATTCACATTCCATTTTGTAATACCTTGTGTTTGTACTGTGGTTGTAATAAGATTATTACTAATAATCGGAATAAAATTACTGAGTATCTTGAGTATTTAGCAAAAGAATTTGCTCTTTATCATCAGTTAATTGGCAAAAAACTCCCAGTAGTACAGCTGCATTTTGGTGGTGGCTCACCATCTTGGTTATCAATTGACGAAGTGCATCAGGTTATGGAATTAGTCAGACAATATTTCGATTTAAGTAATGCTGCTGAAATTGCAATGGAACTGGATCCACGTCACGTAACTGACGAATTTATGGAAGCTTTACATAATGAAGGATTTAATCGAGTATCGTTAGGTGTACAAGATTTTGATCCAGATGTACAAAAAGCAGTTAATCGGATTCAGCCACTCACAGATACCAAACGTGTACTGGATAAGGCTGCAGATTTAGGATTTAGTTCGACGAGTATTGATTTGATTTATGGACTACCACTGCAAAATTTGCAAAGCTATGCCAAAACTATTGATATAGTAATTAATCAACTTAAACCAGCACGGATTGCTTTGTTTAATTATGCCCATTTGCCGCATATTTTTATGCCACAAACCAGAATTAATGAGGCTGATTTACCAAGTGCTACTGAAAAGTTAAATATTTTGCAAATGTGCGTGGAGCGCTTGGCTGATGCTGGCTATGTATTCATTGGCATGGATCATTTTGCGCGTCCAGAAGATGAATTGGCAATCGCACTAAATAATGGTACGCTGCAACGTAATTTTCAGGGCTATTCCACTTTTGCTGATACTCATATGCTGGCTTTTGGTGTTTCCTCGATTGGTTTTGTTGGCAATAGTTATTATCAAAGCGCAAAAGACCTCGATAGCTATTATAACTTCATCAATAACAGCCAGCTCCCGATTTTGCGTGGGATGATGCTTAATCAAGATGACATAATTCGCCGCGATATAATTCAGCAAATTATGTGTCAGTTTAAATTAGACTTTAATCAGGTAGCCAATAAATACCAGCTTGATTTTGCAGAGTATTTTGCGGCTGAGTTGGCTGATTTACCAGCACTGGTTGAATTGGGCTTAATTACACTTAATGCAACTAATCTGGAAGTTAGTAGCAAAGGGCGTTTTTTAATCAGAAATATTGCAGTAGTGTTTGATAAGTATTTGCGCCAAAGACAAGACAATAAGCGTTATTCAAAAGTTATTTAATCAACGACCGAGGATAATGAATCGGATTGAGTATATCAAGTTTTTTAGGATGTTAATCGTGTTTCATAAGCAATTCTTCAATTTATCTTTGGCTGTTGCCAGTTGTATTTCATTAGCTGCTTGCGCTGGCGGATCTTCGCCTAGTCCAACACCTACACCATCACCTTCTCCTAGTCCAGCACCAACTTTTTGTGAACTAAATGTAGGTAATTTTACTACAGTGGAGAATACAAGTCTATATTCTAATTCTGATGTGGGCTTTGATCCAATTTGGGGTCCCGCATTACTTCCATTAGCATTTCCTAGTAATCTTTCTAGTTGTCAAAGTAGCACTAGTTGGCAGCAGCAACGTGTAGTTCAGGCGCTGTTATATTGGGGTGGTCAAAAAGTTAATTATTGTCATCATCATGTTCCGACTTGGTACCCTGAGTTTACTCCAAGTGGCTTGCCAAACCCACAGGCTAAAGCTAGCTTTGAATCTTGCAGTATGAGTACAGATGTTATGCCACCAATTCCAACTGACAGCTTAATTCGCTGGAATTATTCTGGTACAGGTGCTGAATCTGCAACTGCTTGGTATAATATCAATTCAGGTAAAGCATATGCTACTGGCAATTATGGTTATGGTCTGGATTGTAGTGATTATACTAAATTAGTTTATGATTTTGCCGAGTCAATCATGTTTAATAGTGGTATTCAGCAACAAGCAGGACAAAATACAGCGCAATCTAATTTAGCGCCAAATATGAGTGGCTTTGTCGACGATGTTGCTGGCAACGCAAATGGAACTGCTGCTGGAAGCTTAGTTTGTGCTGATGGTAGCCTTGCACCAAGTAGTGGTGCAACTAATACCAGTTGTAATGCACATGGCGGCTATATTTCTGTATTTACTAGCAGTGGTGGTTATAACGCTAATGGTGTCACAGATGCAATGTTAAATAATTTACAACCTGGTGATTTGTTATTTATTGCCGGATTAGCTTACGATTATACAACTACAGCAATTAACCCACAAGTTACTCATGTGATCGTTTGGACTGGGCAAAAAATTGGCTCGAGTTCATTGATTAGTGAAAGTATGATTGCTCCTGAGACGGACATTGATAGCTGGGGTTTCCATCATGCTGAGTGTGATGGTGATTTCTGGAGTGCCGCTAATAATACTGGTAATTGGATTATATCTGATAGCCATTACCAAGGACCTGATTTCCGTGCCTTTACCAGTTGTTTCTATCGCAATCAGGTATGGGGAGTCCGTCGAGTGCTTAAGAATTAGCTATATGCATCGACATAGAGGGCGCGTTTTAAAACGCGCTTTTTTCATCTTTAACATAGCGCTGATTTGCTATAATACATTACTTAATTACTCGACTATTATAAAGTTATAGCTTCTGATATGAAAATTAACCTTAATCCTCAATTTGCTAAGCTTGGTGAAACTTATTTCAGTTTTGTACAACCAACACCATTGCTTACAAACCCACACCTACTCCATGTTAACTCGCGGCTATTAAACGATCTTGAGTTGGATTTTTCCGCCGTAGAGTTAACGAATATCCTAAGTGGTAAGGAAGTAATTACAGAATATCAAGCATTATCTTCTGTATATATGGGACATCAGTTTGGGGTTCCTGTACCACGCCTAGGCGATGGGAGGGCAATACTAATCGCGGAACATCAAACCAGCAAAGTAGAAAACTGGGAGCTACAATTAAAAGGCGCAGGTCAAACACCATATTCGCGGATGGGTGATGGCCGGTCAGTGCTTCGTTCTTCTATTCGAGAGTATCTGGCATCACATGCAATGGATAAACTAGGCATACCTACTACCTTGGCTGGAGCAATTTTGCATAGTCATGATCCCATTTTTCGCGAAGAGGTTGAGACGGCAGCAGTAGTTTTGCGTATCGTACCAAGCTTTATCCGTTTTGGACATTTTGAGTATTTTGCTCGCCAGAAACAAACTAAGCAATTAGAAACTTTAGTACAGTTTGTCTGCAAAAATTATTTCCCTGAAATTAACCTATCTGATTCCGATTATATTGTTCTATTTCTAGAGGAAGTTGTTAAGCGAACTGCCGAAATGATCGCTCATTGGCAAAGCATTGGTTTTGTGCATGGGGTAATGAATAGTGATAATATGTCAATTTTAGGGTTAACGATTGATTATGGTCCATTTTCATTTATGGATAAATTTAATCCTGAGCAAATTTTTAATCATTCCGATAGTGAAGGGCGTTATACCTATGCCAAACAACCATATATTGGCTGGTGGAATTTATATCGTTTAGCCGAAGCACTAAGTTCCATATATGCAGAAACTGATAATCTCGAACAAGCACTTAGCAAATACTCTGATTTTTATAATCAGAAATATACCTCATTAATGGCAGCAAAGCTTGGGCTAAGTGAGTTTACAGATGAAGATGGAAAACTTTTGGACGAATTATTGCAAATTATGCAGCAAGAGAAGATTGACTGGACTTATTTTTGGCGGCAACTTAGCTATGGTTTAACTGGACAGCAGCAATTGCAACGTGATTATCCGTCGTTGGCTTTGGTAAATTGGTATCGCCGCTTAGAGAAACGTTATCAGCAACAAGCTTTAGCTCCTGAGCGGAGGCAAGAAACAATGCTCAGTAGCAATCCAGCTTTGATTTTACGTAATCATCTGCTACAAGCGGCAATTGAGCGTGCTAAAATCGGCGATTATAGCGAAGTTGGTCGTTTGTTCGATGCGCTTAGTGATCCATTTGTAGAGTCTGATATTTATCGGGAATACTATCAAGCAGCGCCGAGTGATGCTGCAGAAATTATCTTAAGCTGCTCTTCTTAGCATCTGAAATATTTCATAGAGGAAAAATAATCATGTTAAAAACTTCAAGTTTAACACCACTACAACACGCGATTCTTATCAATAAATCAACTGAACATCCATTCAGTGGTGAATACACAGATAATGAGCAAATGGGAAGTTATTTATGCCGTAACTGTGGGTTAGCATTGTTTCGTGCCAGTAGTAAATTTCATTCTGCTTGTGGCTGGCCTAGCTTTGATGGCGAAATTGATGGGGCGGTAAAGTCACTACCTGATGCAGATGGCAGAAGAACTGAGATTGTTTGCTCACGTTGTGCTGGACATTTAGGGCATGTATTTCATGGTGAGCAGTTCACAGTCAAAAATACTCGCCATTGCGTTAATTCGGCATCTTTAGATTTTGTTGCAGATACTCAAGTTGTTGATAGTGAGGAAATTATTTTGGCTGCCGGATGCTTTTGGGGTGTGGAGTACTATTTACAGAAGTTGCCAGGAGTTTTGTTAACTCAAGTTGGTTATTGTGGTGGGCATAAATTAAATCCGACTTATCAAGAAGTGTGCACTAAAACTACCGGACACTTAGAAGTAGTACGTGTAGTATTTGATCCAACACGAATAAACCTTGAGCAAATTCTTAAATGCTTTTTTGAAATTCACAATCCAGAGCAACAGGATGGTCAAGGTCCGGATATTGGTAATCAATATTTAAGCGCTATTTTTTATTACAACGAGGAACAGAAAGCTGTTGCAGAAAAATTAATAGCACAGCTTATTGAGCTGGGTTATCAGCCTGCAACTAAACTATTAGCGATGGCTCCATTTTGGATTGGTGAAGAATATCATCGTGATTATTATGATCATAAGGGAACTTTGCCGTATTGTCATGGTTATACTAAACGCTTCTAATTTATGTTGAATTGTTTTAGCTGCGAGTAATTCATGGCTGACAGATTGTCAATTATCAATTTTCATATGAGATTTATTGTTAATATGGTGAAATATTAAATTTGCAAAATTAGCAGTAACCCTTTTTATTCTTAATAAAAAGGGTTACTATTAGCAACATAAAGTTAAATTATTATTTTATGCGAGTATTTTTTCAGTCCAATTAGTGGTTAACTGTACTGTAGGTGTGGGTATTTAGGTATAATATTGACTAGATTAATTAAATTTAAATAGTTATGAAAATATTCCACACCTCCGATTGGCATCTAGGGCGTACTTTATACGGTAAAAAGCGCTATGCTGAATTTGAAGCATTTCTCAATTGGTTAATTGAACAAATCATTTTGAAATCACCAGACTTACTCATCGTAGCTGGTGATATCTTTGATACCACGACACCAAGCAATAAAGGGCAAGAAATTTATTATCAATTTCTGTGTAAAGTAGCCGCGAATACGTCCTGTGAACATGTAGTAATTATTGGCGGAAATCATGATTCACCAACTTTATTAAATGCACCTAAAGAACTCCTCAAACAACTTAAAATTCATGTAATTGGCAATATCAGCCCAGATTATCGTGATGATGTGCTGGAATTAAAAGATGCAACTGGCATAACTCAAGCATTAGTTTGTGCCGTTCCTTACCTACGCGATCGTGATATTCGAGTACTTGGAGAGTATGAATTAGCTGACGATAAAGATAGAAATTTTATGCAAGCGATTCACTACTATTACGCCAAAGTCTGTGCACATGCTGAAGAGTTACGTATTAAGCTTGCTAAACCTGTTCCAATCATTGCAACAGGTCACTTATTTGTAACAGGTGGTAAAACTCTTAAAGATGATGGGGTACGTGAGTTATATGTTGGCTCATTGGCTCAGTTTGGAGCAACTGATTTTCCAGCAGGTATTGATTATCTAGCTCTTGGACATTTACATGTTCCGCAAATCATCGCTGGATTGGATAATTATCGTTATAGCGGATCACCAATTGCGATGGGATTTGGCGAAACTTGCCAGCAAAAGCTTATTATCGAAGCTGATGTTAATGTAGGTAATGTAACGATTAATGAAATAGCAATCCCAAAATTTCAGTGTTTAGAACGTATTACTGGTGATTTGGATACTATCAAGCTGGCTTTAACAAATTTGGTTAATCGAGATGAATCAATTTGGGTTGAAGTTGATTATACCGGACAAGAAATTGTTACTAATTTACAGCAAGAGTTACAAACTATTGTGATAAATACGCAAGTTGAATTAATTAAAATCCATAATAGCCAATTATTGAAGCAAATATTATCATCTGCCGAGTATGATGAAGGAATTGAGTTATCTGATTTAACTCCAGAACAAGTCTTTGATAAATGTCTAAACAATAATAATATCCCAGAAGAGCAGCAAGAGGAGCTAAAAGAGTGCTTTGCCCAAATTATGCAAGATTTGACAAGTAATGATGTGAGGGCAGAATAATGAGAATTTTAAAACTGCACTTCAAAAATCTCAATTCGCTAGTTGGCGAATGGACTATTGATTTTACGGCACCCGAATATAGCGCACAAGGAATTTTTGCCATCACGGGGCCGACTGGCGCAGGTAAATCAACGATACTTGATGCAATTTGTCTGGCTCTTTATGGACGAACACCACGCTTAGAACGAATTAATGCAAGTCAAAATGAAATCATGTCTCGCCAATGTGGGGAATGCTTTGCTAGTCTTGAGTTCCAAACTCCATCAGGTAGCTATCGCACGCTCTGGTCACAGGCACGAGCGAGGAAGAAAGCCGAAGGTAATTTACAAAACGCACAACATATTATAGAAGATAGTATAAATAATAAAACCCTTGAATACAAACTAAGTAAAACCTCGCAAGTTGTTACTGATGTAACTGGTATGGACTTTGAACATTTTACCCGCGCTATGTTACTCGCTCAAGGTGGTTTTGCTAAATTCCTGCAATCATCTGCCGATGAACGTTCGCCAATCCTTGAAAAAATTACTGGTACCGAAATCTATAGCCAAATTTCTAAGCTAGTACATGAACGTAAAACCAGCGAAGAAAGTAGCCTAAATAATATTAATGCTACCTTAGCAGGTATAAACTTGCTAAATGCTAATCAAATAGAAGATTTACAAGCTGAATTAACCGAGCTAACCAATCAAATCACGGTACTAATGGCTGACAAAAGTAAATTAGAACATCAGCAAACTTGGCTAGGTAATTTACAAAAGTTAACTAATGAATTAACAGCGATCCAGCAATCTCAACAACAATTGCAGCTGCAACAAGACCAATTTGCTCATGATGAATTACGTCTCAAAGATGCAAAACTAGTTGAAGACATTAATAGCGATATTTATATTCAATTACAAGAACTACGCAAACAAGTAACGTCTATTCGACATAACCTTAGTATCAATCAACAACAGTTGCCTGAGTTACAAAATTTGGTGACTACGCAACAATCTCAAGTAACCAAGGCACAGCAAGAATTAGCCAGCTATAAAACAGCTCAGGTGCAGAATCTTAAAGTCCTGCAGCAAGTTCGTTTGTTGGATGCTCAGCTTGTTACTAAACGAGATAGCTTAACCATAATCACCACTAAATTCACTGCTAGTAGTGATGAATTAGGTAAATTACTAAATGAGCAGCAAGAGTTGATTCGCCAACAAACTGACCAACAGCTACAGCAAATTCAAGTCAGTCAGTATTTAAGTGAACATCAAAATGATGCTAATTTAGTAAGCTTCTATAGTGGTATTTGTGCGGAATTAGATAAGTTGCTGGTATTGAATAATGGGATTAAGAGTAATCAAGCTGAACAAGCTACTATAGAAGGCAATTTGGCTCAATTAAGTAAACAATTTACCGAATACGCCAGTAAGCAAACCGCCTACAATGAAGAGCAAGCTGCGTTAAAGCAGCAAATTACACAGTATGAGCAAAATATCCAGCGCTTAGCGAGTGGTAAAACAGTCGCCATGCTTAAAGATGAGATTTTACTCTTGAATAGTAAATCAGGCGATTATCGTGAGTTATTGCGCCTCTTACAAGACAAGAATAGCTTAGCACTGAAACTCCAACAAATAGCTACCGATTTGACCAATGAGCAGCAATCGATTACTGAAATAAAACCTCAGCTTGAACGAGAAAATGAGCTTTTAGATTATACCAACCAGTTGCTCGATAATTTAACGGCACAGAAACTCTTGCAAACTAAAATTATTAGCCTGAGCGACGAACGTAGCAATTTACAATCAAACCAACCCTGTCCATTATGTGGCAGTATAGATCATCCCTATGCACAGGGCGGTGTAGCGGTTAATAGTGAGATCGATAATCAAATCAATCAAGCCAAAACTAAAATTAGCCAATTACAAGAGACAATAACTAAACTTAATACACAACTTACTACCAATACGGCGAATATTGCTAAGCTAACTGAACAGCAACAGGAGTTAATTGGTAGTCAAGCACAATTACAATTAAATATTGATAATTTAGCGGATAAACATACTTTAAACACTCACACAATAAGCTCTGTAATTATCCAAGAGCAGTTAAACACAATAACTATAGATATTACAGCGCTGGATGAGCAAATTAAATTACTGCAAAATTATGCAGAGCAATTAAACACCGCACAACTTAAACATAACCAACTTGACAAGCTTGCGAATGAGATTAAGCTAGAACTAGCACGCCTAACGGAACAACAGTTGGCGAGTGAAAAACGCTTGGCAGAACTAACTAATGACAGCCAACAAATACATGGCGAATATGATAAGTTGTTGCAGGTACTTACCACAACATTAGCAGAATATCAGCTACCAACAATTAGTTGTGAGACTATTCCAGCTATTAAATATAGTCTTGCGACACTGCGTGACGTTTGGCAAAACACAGAGAAACAATCTAATTACCTTAGAGATGAGTTACAAAAATTAGCCCATCAATTAGCGCAAAATGCTAGCTTACAAAAAGCGTTCAATAACCAGATGAGTGAACAACAAGCAGAACTAGCTGAACTTCAACAAAGTATTGACGAATTAGCCAGCAATCGCAGGGCATTATTTGGCACTAAAGATGCTGATACAGTCGAAACACAATGGCAACAAGAACTAAATTCCCTCGAAGAAAAAAACAAAGTTGCGGATAATGAATTGAACCAACTAATTCAACAGCAAACGGCATTGCTTGCACTTATTGATAAAGATAACACAGAGCTTCAACCACTACAAACTAATCAAACATCCCTAGAGGAGCAATTTATAACTCGATTAAAACTAGTTAATATTGCTGATGAAGCTGAGTTTATTAGCAAACGTTTATCACGTGACAAAATGATGGCAATTCAAGAGACTGCGGATAACCTAAAACAGCAAGCAATTGAATTAACTAGCCGTCTAAAACAAACTAGCGAAACATTGATAAGTGAAGAAGCCAAAGAATTAACCGATAAAACCCGCGAAGAACTACAAACCGAGATTATTAATATTCAAACTAATTATGAACAGTATAATCAGCGTATCGGTGAAATCCGTGGGCAACTAACTGCCAATCAACAAGCCCAAGAGCAACAACAAGACACGATAGCCAAGCGTGATAAACAACTGCAAATAACCGAACGTTATCGCCGACTCCATGTATTAATTGGCTCCAGCGATGGCAAAAAATTCCGTAATTTTGCCCAAGGGCTGACTTTTGAGCTGGTGGTGAAACATGCTAATCAACAACTGCGCCAGATGTCAGATCGTTATTTACTCATTCGCGATAATAATGCACCACTGGAATTAAACGTAATTGATAACTATCAGGGTGGCGAAATTCGCACTACCAAAAACCTCTCCGGTGGTGAAAGCTTTGTTATTAGCCTAGCACTCGCACTGGGATTATCCAAACTATCAAGTAATAAAGTTCAAGTTGATTCGCTATTTCTTGATGAAGGCTTTGGTACACTGGATGAAGATTCGTTACAAACAGCACTTGATGCGCTTGATAGCCTCCAGCATGATGGCAAACTGATTGGCGTAATCTCACATGTGGGAGCACTCAAAGATCGGATTAGCTTACAGATACAGGTCGAACCAATGAGTGGTGGTGTAAGTAGGATTAGCGGTGTTGGGTGTAGTGGGAAGTGAGTTTAATTAAAGTAGACTATTTGATTTATTCAATATATATTATTCAAAGTGGAATTTATTATGGTTAAAGTTAATGTTTTGAAGGCTGGATGTGGTGATTCAATTCACATTCAGTATACTCATGAAGGCGTTAATAAAAATATTCTAATTGATACTGGTACCAGTGCTATGTTTTCTTCTGGCGATGATGGTAGACTGAGGAAATTAATAAAAGACTTACAATCCAAAGGTGAAAATATTGATTTATTAATTATCACTCACTGGGATGATGATCATATTGGCGGTGTCTTAAAATGGTTTGAAAAAGATCTAGAATGTGCCAAGTTGATGATAAAACATATCTGGTTTAACTCTGGTACGTTAATTAATAAGTACTTTAATAGTATAGCGGCAAGTGAAGATAAAACTAAGATATACTGTTGTGATAGTAATACACGCACTAGTACAAAGCAAGGAGTTTCATTTGAAAAAATTATACTAGAAAATAGAATATCACATAATTTGATAAAAACTGATTCTTCTAGTTGTGAAATTAACTTTCTCGATGGGGCAAAATTTACAATATTATCACCCACAAACATACAATTAAGTAAGCTATGTCAGGAATGGAAAAAATATATAAATAAAAAAACATCTTCTACATCTAGTGATTATAGTAAGACTTTTGAAGAATTACTTTCCAATCAGTTTGTCGAATACACAGCTGTTCACAATGGTAGCTCAATAGCATTTATCTTGGAAATAGAAGATAAAAATATGTTATTTCTAGGAGATTCACATCCTAGCGTTATTGTAAGCAGACTGCAAGAATTAGGTTATTCAATTAGAAACAAATTAAAAATTGACCTGATGAAAATTTCACATCACGGAAGTAAAGCTAATACATCAGATGATTTATTGAGTATGATTGAATGTAATAAATTTATTATCAGCACACATGAAAACACCATACATAGACTACCAAATAAGGAAACTATTGCAAGAATAGTCAAACATAATGAAAATTGTAAAATTTATTTTAATTACAATACACTAATTAATAAAATGCTTCGTAACGAGTTAAGTGGTGGTCATTTTTCTGCATTTGATACAAGTGAATTAGAATTATGAGCTTTCCTGAAAAGTGTAGAAAATGTTCTGTGAAGGTTGATGAAGGTAGCGGAGTATTATTTCAACCTATGACAGAACAGTATAGTTACATTCTAACTGCGAAACATAATTTATACAATGATGATAATAATGATCAAGAAGTCTTTAGCTATACTCTACCTAAAGATCTCTTAAATACTGGTGGTATGCCACCATTTGCCATATGTGGTCTCACATTATTATACATCCAGAGCCACTGAGTTGATT